>ERZ773066.991-NODE-991-length-14997-cov-3.055749_pt1 | contig 14997 bp, 10 predicted proteins | sample MGYA00580573_ERZ773066 | MGnify/ENA primary metagenome ERZ773066 (study PRJEB29015, sample SAMEA2738128) | human oral metagenome | biome: human oral; feature: human-associated habitat; material: saliva | place: China | collected 2203 ... | reverse complement strand
GCTAAAATGAAGACTCTTGTGAAGACCTTTTAAAGCCTATTAGCGGAGAGAGAGGGATTCGAACCCCCGGTGCCTCTCAGCACGGCGGTTTTCAAGACCGCTGTAATCGACCACTCTACCATCTCTCCTTTCAGTCGCTTGACGCGATGGCTTTTAGTCGAAAAGCGGTGCAAAGATAAAGGTATTTTTGGATACAACAAAGAGAAAAGGCATTTATTTTATATTTTTTTGAAATTTAGTTGATTTGCCCCAAAATGGAACAGGGGACACTGATTCGCGCGCCAAAGCATGGGGATTTCCTTTTCAAAGGTGTTGGGAGGTTTAAGGTGGAGGAAACAAGATGGGAGGAGTATTATACCGCGAAAGGGGTAGTTGAGACAGGAAAGGCTTTGCGTAATTTTGCAACCACCAAAAGAAATGAAAGTTTAGAAATATATTCATTAAAGAAAATAACAAAGAAAATTATGAAGAAGACATTAGTGGTGTTTGGTTCCAGCACCGGAACTCTCGAGGGCATTGCAGAAGACATTGCCAGCAAGTTAGGAGCCGATGTTAAGAATGTATCAGAAATTGATGCAGCTTTACTCGAAGAATATGACAACCTGCTGTTGGGCTCTTCCACTTGGGGCGCTGGCGAAGTTCAGGACGACTGGTACGATGGCCTCGAAGTGCTGAAACAAGCTAATTTGGCAGGCAAGACGATTGCGCTCTACGGTTGCGGCGACGCTGAAAGCTACGGCGACACATTCTGTGGTGCACTGATCGAGCTCTACAACGCAGTGGTTAACAGTGGTGCCAAACTGGTAGGTGCTGTTGATGCTTCAACTTATAACTATGTAGAGTCTGAAGCCGTTATTGATGGAAAGTTCGTGGGCTTGGCTCTCGATGTTAACGAGGACAACGACGAGCGCATCGCCAATTGGTTGGAGGAAATCAAAGGCGAGTTGGCTTAATCTCTTTCCGAAGCTCAGCTGGACACATTTGTTACCCGACCTGACAGTCCCCTACTCGCGGCATTCCTTTTGTTTAAGGAGTTTGTCAGAAAGAAGATTCCGCTTGCGGAACGAATAAAGGGCTGGTCCCGTAACTCACAAATACATTTTTATTATGGCAAAGTTTGAAAAAGGTAAGATTTTCGTAGCAAACGATTTGGTAGACTATGCAGAAGGTGGCGTAGTAAGTAAGGAATTGGTACACAACAATGCTGGTAGCGTAACGCTGTTTAGCTTTGACGAAGGCCAAGGTCTCTCCGAACACCTCGCACCTTTCGATGCCTTCATCCAAGTGACTGATGGCGAGATGCTACTCAACGTTGAAGGCACGGACAATCGCATCAAAGCCGGCGAGAGCTTCATCATTCCCAGCGGGGCACGCCACAGCGTAAAAGCTGAACGCCCCTTCAAAATGATTATTACAATGATACGAGGGTAGACACGAGGGGGACGACAACAAGATACAAGGGACGAGCATAAGAGCGGAGATGTTTTCTTCAACCAATATCTCGTACGAGGTGACTTGCAAAATCGTCCCCCGCCCTTTGTTATAAAACAAAAGAAACAATGAAAATCGAAAAAATTCACGCAAGAGAAATCCTCGATTCAAGAGGTAACCCCACAATAGAGGTAGAAGTGACACTCGAAAACGGTGTAATGGGTCGCGCCAGCGTTCCCTCTGGTGCTTCTACAGGTGAAAACGAAGCTCTCGAACTTCGCGATGGCGACAAGGCTCGCTATGGCGGCAAGGGCGTTTTGAAAGCTGTTGAGAATGTCAATAACATCATTGCTCCCGCGCTTCGTGGCGACAATGTGCTCAATCAGCGCGCCATCGACTATAAGATGCTCGACCTCGACGGTACGCCGACGAAGAGCAACTTGGGTGCTAACGCCATTTTGGGCGTGAGCTTGGCTGTAGCTCAAACGGCTGCCAAAGCTCTGAATATGCCGCTCTATCGCTACATTGGTGGCACTAACACCTATGTACTTCCTGTCCCGATGATGAACATTATCAATGGTGGTGCTCATAGTGATGCCCCCATCGCCTTCCAAGAATTCATGATTCGTCCGGTAGGTGCAAGTTCTGAGAAGGAAGCTATCCGCATGGGTGCAGAAGTGTTCCACGCATTGCAGAAGGATCTCAAGAAGCGCGGCCTCTCCACTGCTGTGGGCGACGAAGGCGGTTTCGCACCAGCTCTTGATGGCATTGAAGACGCCCTGCAGAGCATCGTCGACGCCATTCGCAACGCGGGCTACGAACCGGGCAAGGACATCCGCATCGCTATGGACTGCGCAGCGAGCGAGTTTGCCTCTGTGCGCGATGGTAAGTACTATTACAACTACAAGCAACTCTCCAACGGAATGCCCAAAGATCCGAACGGCAAGGAACTTTCCGATGACGAGCAGATTGCTTACCTCGAAGAACTCATCACCAAGTATCCTATCGACTCTATTGAAGATGGTCTCGACCAGAACGACTGGGAAGGTTGGAAGAAGCTTACCGCTGCCATTGGCAACCGCTGCCAGCTTGTGGGCGATGACCTCTTCGTCACCAACACGCGCTTCCTGAAGAAGGGTATCGAACTGGGTGCAGCCAACTCTATTCTGATCAAGGTTAATCAGATTGGTTCGCTCACCGAAACCCTCGAAGCCATCGAGATGGCTCACCGCCACGGCTACACCTCTGTAACTTCTCACCGCTCGGGCGAGACGGAGGATACTACGATTGCTGACATCGCTGTGGCTACCAACTCTGGACAGATCAAGACAGGTAGTATGAGCCGCACCGACCGTATGGCTAAGTACAACCAGCTCATTCGTATCGAAGAGGAACTGGGAGCCTGCGCAAGATATGGCTATGAGGCTTAAAAATCGAACTTTTTAGGCGGACACTACTATCCGTCCTAAAAAATACTCAAAACGAGGTACAAGAAACGAAGGGTTTTCCCTCCACTTGTGCCTCGTTTTTCTTGTGTGCTAAAAGCCATCTTGGAAAATGGCAGAATTGAGAAACACACTCACCGTAAACCACTGACAAACAAGCGCATAAAGAATGGTAAAAATATCCTTATTGTGTCAGCTGGCAGAATAAGGCTGTCAATTCACGCAATAAGGCTGTCAGCTGACAGCCTTATTGTATTTTTGTCCCCTCATATATCTGTTCTTTCCTACCTCAACTCTTGTATTTCGCAGCTCACAACTTCTCCTTATCTTTGCATAAGAAAATCAAAAAGAAGAAATATGACATCTGATATTATCTGGGGAATACTCATCCCCCTCATAGGCACAACGCTGGGCGCCACCTTTGTGTTCCTGCTCCGAAAAGAGTTGAGCCTCTCCGTCAACCGAATGCTCACAGGTTTCGCCGCCGGAGTGATGGTGGCAGCCTCTGTGTGGAGCCTGCTCATCCCCGCCATCGAGCAAAGTAGCCAGATGGGGCGATGGTCCTTTGTTCCTGCCGTCATCGGCTTTTGGGTAGGTATCCTTTTCTTGTTGCTGCTCGACAAAATCATCCCCCACCTCCACGCAGGAGCCGTTGCGCCGGAAGGTCCGAAAAGCCATTTGCAGCGTACCACGATGATGGTACTCGCCGTCGTACTCCACAACATCCCCGAGGGTATGGCCGTGGGAGCTATCTACTCCGGACTCCTGGGTGGCTCCAGCAGCGTGACGGCGGCAGGAGCTCTAACGCTCTCCATCGGTATTGCCATCCAGAACGTGCCCGAGGGAGCTATCATCTCGATGCCACTGAAAAGTGCGGGAATGGGCAAGCCGAAAGCCTTCCTTATGGGCTTCCTCTCGGGCGTGGTAGAACCCATTGCGGCCGTCCTTGTGCTCGTGGCTACAAGTGTTTTGCTCCCTGTTCTCCCCTACACGCTTGCCTTTGCAGCGGGTGCAATGATCTATGTCGTAGTGGAAGAGCTGATTCCGGAAATGTCGGAAGGACCTCACTCCAACATTGGCACCATCTTCTTTGCCGTGGGCTTCAGCGTGATGATGATGCTCGATGTGGCGTTGGGATAAACCGTAGAAAAACAGAAGAAAAATGATGCTACTTCGAAAATACCCCTTCAAGGAAAACACCTGGGGAGAACAGTTGCTCTATGCCGCCATCGTTTTCCTTATTCTCTATTTGCTGCGCCCCTTTGGGCTGGCAGCTGCCAAAGGCAACATCTTGCTGCCGTGCCTCGCGTCGGGCCTCATCACCTTTCTCCTCGAACTGGTGCATACATCCGTTGCGCGACAGGTGATGAAGCGCAAAACGAAATGGACCATCCTCGATGCCAGTATCGCCACTATTCTGCTCGTCGTCTTTATCGGCGTGGGGAATTTCGCCTTTTGGGGTTTGTATTTCGGGGTGAGTCTGTTCAATCTCTCCTTGCTTCTTACTTTCCTCTATTGGACCTCCATCATTGGCCTTTTCATCACGTTCATCTCCATAGGCATTAGCTACAATCGCATGCTGCGAACAGAACTCGCTTCTATGCTCAACAAAACGGCGGAGCAGCAAACCGACATCCGCGTGAGCATCCGCGATGCAGCCGTGAGGGGACAAGCTCTGGAGTTACCCATCAACGATTTCCTCTTTGCCGAGTCGGTGAGAAACGACATTATTGTCCACTACAAGGAGCAGGACACCGTTGCCACCCGAACGTTCCGCCTGACCATTGCCGAACTCATGCAGCAACTCCCCTACGACAATGTTTTTCAGTGTCACCGCTCCTTTATTGTCAATCTCAACAATATCACGAAGGCCAAGGGCAATTCCAACGGCTATGTCCTCACGCTTGCCCCATCTGAAGCGACTGTACCCGTGTCGCGCTCCTATGTGGCGAAGCTCAAAACGTTCTTATAAAAACAGAGAAAGAAAATCGGATTTATCAGCTCAAAGATAGGTCCGATTTTTTGATACTTATCCGCAGAAACAACTTAGTTGTTCGTCCCAAAAAATCGCTGCTCGTCCCACGCAGTAGTTATTTCTCCCAGAAAGTGGTTGTGCGTCACAACTATTTGCACGGTATTTTTCCCTTACATAATTTTGTTGCAGGAAATCGAACTGATACGGCCGTTTCTCCTTCGATCCAGATTCATTAAAGTTCCACTAAAAAACAACAAACATTATGAAAACTATCATTTCAAATCTCGCCATCGCCTTCTTCTTTATCGCAAGTATGAGTTTCTCCGCTTCGGCGCAAACCACCAAGGAAAAACCGCTCGACATGAAGCAGCAAATCAGCGCTTGCCTTAGTCAGATGCAAGCTCCCACGCCCGAAAACCTCCTCAACTGCATTGCACAGATGGAGCAAATAGAGGCACAGTTCCCCGACAGTGTACAACCAAAGTACCAAGCGGCGCGCCTCTGCCTCATCTTTGCTGTGATGAATCCCCAAAACGACCAGGCCGACGGCCTCGCCAAAGCGGCAGACCGACGCATCAGCCAACTCCGACAGATGAAAACGGCTTCACCCTCCGATGTCTACACACTGCAAGGTTTCTACCTCACTGCGCTCATCGTGAAAAACCCGATGAAAGAAGGCCCTGTATATTATCGCGACGCGCTCGACTGCTTCGACAAGGCGCTACAACTCGACCCTAACAACGCGTTTGCACGACAACTGAAAGCGCGCTTTGTGGAAGAAGCAAATCGGATTATGGGAACGAAATAAAAACACATCGGACTGGTTGGCGTCCTCAGCGCATTGCTGAATGGCTCAACCAGTCCGACTTTTTTTCTTTGAACTTTTCCGCTTTTCTTTCTCGCGCGGAAAAGTTTGCTTAGTCGCAGCTAAGACAGAATAAATAGGAGCGTCCTAAAAATCTATTTTCACATCGATGCCTACCTGCAACGGGCGCGTATATTGCGCATAGCGGCGCGACATAGAGATAAAGGACATCTCGCTATAATGGGCTTTTGTCAGATTTCTCGCCCAGAAATCAACACTCACTTTACCAGCCAGCTCCACTCCCGCGTGGGCATTGAGCACTGCATGGAACGGACTGCTAAACGTATTGGCTTCGTCCCACCAAATACGCCCCGCACCCACCATTTCAGCTCCAACCGTGAAGGCCTCAAAGAAAGCGTTCGATAAAGGTTGGCGGAAGTCGGCCGAAGCCGCAAGCGTGTGTTCGGGAGCATAAGGCACAAAATTTCCTTTATAGTTCGTTGCGTGCGTAGCCCCTTTGGCCAGTCCGAGAAAATACTGCGTAAAAGTGCTATGTGCCCACCCATAGGAGGCTTGCAGGCTCAGGCGGTTGTCGAGGAGGGAAGAGCGCACGCTCAGCTCCACTCCGTACGTCCAGCTTCGCCCTGCGTTCACAATCTCGCGCCCCATACCGCTGGGTGAGAAACGCGCCATCTGCAAGTGGTGGGTACTGAGAAGAAAGGCCGCAGCATCCAGTTGTAGCGCGCCTTCGAAGAGCGTGAGATGAGTGCCCAACTCGTGGTTCCAACTGTATTCAGGTTTATAAGCCAATGCGGACACACTCACCTCTCCGGGCATATTAGCAGCAATCATACCGCTCATGCCAGCGATGGCCTTTTCTCGGCTCTCGTCCGTCAGGCTCGGCAGCGTTTGCAGCGTAGCGATGCTGTAGTCGCGCACCTGTCCCATGATGTTTCGGCGTAGGAGTTTTTGCGCAAGGTCGCTGTAGTTCTCCAGATTGTAGCCACCGCTGCGATACCCCTTGCTCACTGCCCAATAAACATTTCCGATGCCGCTGGGCAAATCATACTGCAATGCCACCTTCGGAATGAGCTGCCAACTGTCATGATGGCTTTTCCCGGCCAGTCCTGCTTCGTTCGTGAAAGACTGATTGATGTCGAGCCCAAACGTAGGCATCTGGAGTTGGAAGAGATAGTTGTAGGGGCGCGCAGGAGAATTGAGCGTCAGCGCATGGCGGTCGTAGTCGAGGCGAAGTCCGGCTGTGAGCGATAGTCCCTCAAGGAGAAAGTGGTGGAAAGTGGACTGATGGAACAGAGCCACATTCATCCCCGGAGTTTTCAAAGAAGCATCGAACGGCAAACGAGAGTCGGTGAACTGCAAAGTAACGAAACTCGGAATCACTGCGCGGAACGTTGAATTGAGGAAGTCGACTCCTCCCGCGTAGAAATTGACGGGGCAAGTGGTACGCTTATTCTCGTAGAGGAAGAAAGCTCCCGTGGTCCACGTCCAGTTCCGCCCGTTGCTGCCTTTGAAGTTCAATTCCTCGCTCACGCTATTCATCCGCTGCCGCTGCTCAAGGGAGAAGATGTCCGCACGGATGTAATCTTGGTCCATAAACAGGCGGTCGCGGAGATGGAGGTAGGAAGTAATGGCCGAAAAGGTGAATTTCTTGGCTTTATACTCTACGTTGAGTCCCGTATGGAAGAGTCCGCGGCGATAACTGCTTTGGCGATTCTGGGAGATGAGGTTGAGGAGATAAGGATAAGGCTCGGAAGCGGAGATTGAACCGAGATAGTAGTAAGGGTTACTATTCTCATCGCTATAAAGATAGGCCGAACTGAAATCGAACCGCAGGCGGTCGTTGGCGCGCCAAACAGCTCGAAAGCGCCCTCCTCCCTCGTTGCTGCCATCGGCCTTGCGCCCCGTCGTCGTATTGCGGAAGAAACCTGCACTCCCCGCATAGAGTCCGCTCAGCGAGATGTCCAGCCCTGGAGCAGGGTGAAGAAAAGTGGTGGCACTGATGCGCCGCCCCGTATCTGGTCCAGAAGCACCCAGACGTACGGTCGTGCCGTTGTGTTGCGAAGGATCGGCCGTGAACACACGCATCAAACCGCTCATCGAACCGCGCCCATAGAGCGTTCCTTGCGGTCCGCGCAGGAGGTCGATACGGTCAATGTCGAGAAAAGAAAAATCGTAGCAGGCTTTATCCGCAAAGGGAATATTGTCAACATAAAGTCCCACGGCCGGCGTATTGATGCGCGAACCCACACCGCGCACATAGATGGCACTCGTGAAGCGCGAACCATAGTTGGGCATATACACATTGGGCGCAAAAGCCGAGAGATTCTTCACGGCCTCAATGTGGTGGAGCGCCATCTCCTTTGTGCCAAACACAGAAGCCGAGACAGGTTGGTGGCGAAAAGCTGTGTGCTCTTTGGGAGAAGCCACAACGACAGCTTCCTCAATATCGTACACCCGCGAAGTATCCACAGGCGTGTCTTCCATAGTACTCGCACTCACCGTTAGCGGAAAAGCCAACGCGCCGAGCAGCAGTTTGTTATGCCTCATCTTAAATTGTTATTTTGTTTCGCTGGCAAAATTACATTTTTACTTGCGCGCCCGAAATCCTTATTTATAGGGACTTAAAACAACTTAATGCTGTCGGAACACATCTTTTTCCATCTTTTTTACACATTAAGGCAATAAAACATAGTGACTACTACGCTATAAATTCCTAACTTTGCCAACATAGCTCTTCAAAAGGAAAAACAATGAAAGATAGTTATAAAGAAGTAGACCGTATGTACGACGTTCTGTGCGACGAACACCATCTCTTTCAGATGCTAAGTCGCTTCGGAATACCTCTGGGCTTCGGCGAGAAAAATGTGCGCGAAGTGTGCAAGGAGAGTAATGTCGATGTCACTACGTTCTTGGCCGTGGCCAACTACGTTAAAGTGGGGCCAGAAGTAGCCTCTTATTATGTAGATAAAGTTAGCGCGGCTGCCCTTACGGACTATCTCAAGCGTGCCCACTCTTATTTTCTCGATTTCCAACTCCCGGACATTCGCCGGCGCTTGGTGAGTTCTATCAACTGTTCCGATGCCAACGAAGTGGCTTTCCTCATCCTTCAGTTTTTCGATGAGTTCATGCGCGATGTTCGCCACCACATGGAAGCAGAGAATAAGAAGATGTTCCGGAGTGTAGACCAGTTGTTACAGGGCGGCTCTATTTCCGACACACAATTTTTGCAGTTTGCTCACTCCAACGAGAGCTTTAACCACAAACTGCAAGAGCTAAAGAATCTCATCATTAAATACTACAAAGGCGACGGGCCTAACGAACTGCTCAATACGGTTCTTTTCGACCTCTTCAACTGTGAGGAGGATCTCCAGCTGCATCGCGGCGTTGAAAACGACCTTTTCCTCCCCGCCGTGGAACTCCTGATGGAACGAACCAAGGGACAGCCGCTCCAGAAGAACGAGAATGACGAATCGCTCTCCGAACGCGAACGCGAAATAGTCATTTGCATTGCGCGCGGCATGAGCAACAAGGATGTGGCAGACAAGCTTTTCATCTCTATCAATACAGTCCTGACCCACCGCAAGAACATATTCCGCAAACTCGACATCCATTCCATCTCCGGCCTTACTATTTACGCCGTGGTGAATGGTCTTATCACGCTCGACGAGATTCGAGATAGGAAATAACACATTCCTCATCCCCTTCTTTTCGCAAAGGAAAGAAGGGGTTTTCTTTAGCCTAATATAGCCCCGTTATATTAGCCCTAAAAAGCACCTTAAACAGATTGAACGACACTAGTTATTTACGCAAAGCACATATCTAGTCTTTTCTTTATAGAATTCAGTTCTAATATTAAGACAGATTTGGATATATTTGATATTTTATGTAATCTTGCACTCAATTTTATATAAACAAGAAAGTAATACATATACATGAAAGAGCGATTACTATATCCCGATATTTGTAAATTCCTTGCTATTTTTTTAGTTACATGGGCACATTGTGCTCAATGTGTCTCAGGTGAAATTTGGACAAATTTCTTAGGTGGAATGCAATTAGATATCGCGTTTAATATGCCGATGTTCATGCTAATTAGCGGGTGGTTTATAGACCCCGATAAAATGAGGAAATCTAATATTATAGAATTTATTACATCTAAATTCAAAAGACTACTCATTCCTTCCTTTGTATGGTATTTAGTTAATTCTGCCTTATCTTTATCTAAACCAGGTTTTGCAATTCTAACATACTATTGGTATCTCAACGCATTATTTATATGTTTATGCGTAATCATGCTTTTTTTTAAAATATTCAAGAAAAATACACTCTGCTGTCTCTTTTCAATAGCTTTCATAATTGCAATTCCATATTCGAATATTTCCCTTCTTAATTTTATGTTACCATTTTTGTGGGCAGGATATGGATTGCGCAAAATATTTAACACAAAATGGGCTAAATCTTTTACAATTATTTGCTGCTTAATTGGATTTGGCTTATGCTTTATGTGGAATAAGGACTACACTGTATATCGTTCTCCACTAAACTCTTTATTTCTTGATAAACAAATGCTTTTTGCCTATGTTTATCGTTTTGCGATAGGTTTCACACTCTCTACGGTCATAATTTATGTTATTATGAAATCAGAAAAGAAACTTCACTCGCTTGCTCATCTTGGCACTTATTCGCTAGTTATATATACAGCATCATTAGCTATTATTAGGTGCCTTACTCAAATATTTAATCATCTAAATATCCACACAAACGAATATATCATTATAGACTTAGCATCATTAGTTTTGTGTTTGGCAATCGTTTGGATAACAATATTATTTACCAATTATTGCAGAAAGCATAAAATGCTTAGAATGCTATTCTTAGGAGAATAGAAACAAAATGTCCGCCACTCTCAAAAAGAGAATGACGGACTTTTCTAATTGTTAATCCACACCACTTAGTTACGATCGCTACAGCAAGATATTTAGAACCTAAGCAGCTGCGCGCGGAGATGCGAACAGCTTAGATTTTCTCGAGCAGTTCGGGCGCGAAAGTGAGTGTGGCAACGGAGACGAGCGTGGGGATTGTGACTACTACCATCTTATTGCGCTTACCTTGCACCTTTACGAAGATGCCCTCCACACCATCGAAGTCGCCACCGTGGATACGCACGCGATCGCCGCGCTCAAAGTCGATTTCCTCCGGACGGAAGTAGAGCACCTCTTCCTCCGCTCCAGTCACTCGCTGGAAAGCGGCCATATCCTCATCGGGTACGATGATGCGGCGATTGCGCCCGTCTTGTCGCATACAGAGATACTGCAAGATGCGGCTGCGCTCCTTCACTTCCTGCACACGCTCCTCCGAGGCACGCACAAAAATGAGGTTGCTGATGGCGGGAATGCGCTGGCGCGTTTTTCGCCCTGCGTAAGTGCGCACCACCGTCTTCATCGGCACAAAGTTCTCAACGCCCCAACCGTCCAGCATCTGTTTGACTTTCATCGAGCGGTTGTAAACGGCCGACATCGCCCACCACCGAAGCTCTTCCTTCGTGGTGGCTGCGGACATCTTCGTTTCTTTGGGAAATTCCTCTTTTTGTTCCATCATGAGTATAGTAGTGACGGCAAAAATACAATTTATATCCGCTTATCACTCCTCTTTGTCTTGCTTTTTTCAGTAAAAAGGCAACAAGTGTATAATTCTGCGCAATAGAGATAAGGCGAAAAGGACAAACGCAACAGCTGCGAGGAAGGACAGAAGGGAGATATTTTGCGCTCGGTGAGGAGAGAAGCAAAATTTTAATGGGGGAAAGTTTTGAGGTGCGCTAAAGTCGTCGTAACTTCGCTGCTGCAATATCAAAATCATCATCCCCTATGATTCTTTTTTTCAGAACAAAGGAAAAAAGCGTGATTGCCACCGATGTGGATCACAAGCTCACCCCTGACGAAGTGAACGAACTCTGCTGGCTCTATGGCGACGCCGAAGTGCTATCAGGCGAAAACCTGACGGGCCAATATGTTGGGCCGCGCCGCGAAATGGTCACACCGTGGAGTACAAATGCCGTAGAGATTACTCAGAATATGGGTCTCCGCGGCATTTCTCGTATAGAGGAGTACTTCCCCGTGACAGGCAAGGATGCCGACCACGACCCGATGCTTCAGCGGCTCTACGATGGCCTCAACCAGGACATCTTCACCATTCATCACCAGCCCGCGCCCATTGAGTATGTAGAAAATCTCGAAGCCTACAATGAGCAGGAGGGTTTGGCACTCAGTCCCGAAGAAATTGGCTACCTCCACCACGTGGAAGAACAATTGGGGCGCAAACTTACCGACTCGGAGGTGTTCGGATTTGCCCAAATCAACAGCGAGCACTGCCGCCACAAAATCTTTGGCGGTACGTTTATCATCGACGGAAAGGAGCGCGAATCATCGCTCTTCAACCTCATCAAAAAGACAACAAAGGAAAATCCGCATAAGATTATCTCGGCCTACAAGGACAACGTGGCGTTTGCCCAAGGTCCGGTTGTGGAACAGTTTGCACCAGCAGACCATTCCACGAGCGATTATTTCATCATTCGCGACATTGAGAGTGTCATTTCTCTCAAGGCCGAAACTCACAACTTCCCCACTACCGTTGAACCCTTCAATGGTGCTGCCACAGGAACGGGTGGAGAAATCCGCGACCGTATGGGTGGTGGCGTTGGCTCTTGGCCGATAGCTGGTACGGCTGTTTATATGACGGCCTACCCGCGCCTGGATGGCGGCCGCCCCTGGGAGGATGTGCTCCCTGTGCGCCAATGGCTCTATCAGACACCCGAACAAATCCTTATCAAGGCTTCGAATGGTGCTTCCGACTTCGGAAACAAATTCGGCCAACCGCTGATTGCGGGTTCGGTGCTTACTTTTGAGCATCAGGAAAACAATGAGAAATACGGCTACGACAAAGTGATTATGTTGGCCGGCGGTGTGGGCTACGGCACCAAGCGAGATTGCCTCAAAGGTACGCCGGAGAAAGGCAACAAAGTGGTGGTTGTCGGTGGCGACAATTATCGCATCGGTTTGGGCGGCGGTAGTGTCAGCTCCGTTGATACGGGTCGCTACTCCTCCGGTATAGAACTCAACGCCATTCAGCGAGCTAATCCCGAAATGCAGAAGCGCGCCGCCAACCTCGTTCGCGCCCTCTGTGAGGAGGAACACAACCCCGTGGTGTCGATCCACGACCACGGTTCGGCCGGTCACGTCAACTGTCTGTCCGAACTCGTCGAAGAGTGCGGCGGCACCATCGACATGAGCCGCCTGCCCGTGGGCGATCCGACGCTTTCGGCCAAAGAAATCATCGCCAACGAGAGCCAAGAGCGCATGGGCTTCCTCATTGAGGAACAACACATCGACGATGTGCGCCGCATTGCCGAGCGCGAACGTGCGCCCCTCTATGTGGTGGGCGAAACCACGGGCGATGCGCACTTCGCCTTCGAACAAGCCGACGGCAAGCGCCCCTTTGACCTCGATGTCGCACAGATGTTCGGCCACTCGCCCAAGACGGTGATGACCGACGTGACGGTGAAGCGCGAATACGCTCCCGCCGTTTACGACGAATCGCAGCTCGAAACCTATTTGCGCAACGTGCTGCGCCTCGAAGCCGTGGCCTGCAAAGACTGGCTCACCAACAAGGTGGACCGTTCTGTGACGGGTAAGGTGGCGCACCAGCAGTGTCAGGGCGAACTCCAACTGCCGCTGGCCGACTGCGGCGTGGTGGCGCTCGACTATCGCGGTCGCGCCGGTATCGCCACCGCCATCGGTCACGCCCCGCAGGTGGGATTGGCCAGCGCCGAAGCCGGTTCGGTGATGGCCGTGGCCGAGTCGCTCACCAACATCGTCTGGGCACCCCTCGCCGACGGACTCAACAGCGTGAGCCTCTCCGCCAACTGGATGTGGCCGTGCCGTTCGCAGGCCGGCGAAGACGCGCGTCTTTATGCCGGTGTGAAGGCGTTGAGCGATTTCTGCTGTGCCCTGCACATCAACGTGCCGACGGGTAAAGACTCGCTCTCGATGACGCAACAATATCCCGACGGCAAGAAGATCATTGCCCCCGGTACCGTGATTGTCAGCGCCGGCGGCGAAGTGAGCGATGTGCGCCGTGTGGTGCGCCCCGTGGTGGTCAACGACCCCGCTTCGCGCCTTTATTATATTGACTTCTCCTTCGCGCCGCTCGCTCTCGGCGGCTCGGCCTTCGCTCAGACGCTCAGCCGCGTGGGTAGCGACGTGCCCACGGTAGCCGACGCCGACGCCTTCCGCCGTGCGTTTGCCGCGGTGCAAAAGCTCGTGTCGCAGGAACTCCTCCTCGCCGGTCACGATGTGAGCGCGGGTGGTTTGGTGACGACCTTGCTCGAAATGTGTTTCGCCAACACCAAGGGCGGTCTCGAACTCTCGCTCGACGCGCTCTCGCCCGCCAGCGATTTCGCGCACACCCTCTTCGCCGAAAATCCCGCTGTGGTGGTGCAGGTGGCCGATGCGCACAACGAGGCTTTCTCGGCCGTGTTGGCCGAAGCCGGTGTGGCCGCCGTCGAACTCGGTCGCCCCGTCGAAGCCCGTACCCTCACGCTCCGCCGCGCCGATCGCCAACTTGCGCTCGATATCGACGCCCTGCGCGAGGATTGGTACGGCACTTCGGCCGAGATGGATGCCTTCCAAAGCTTCCACGGCTGCGCTGAACAGCGCGCACACAACTATAAAGCGCAACCTCTCAACTTCCGTTTGCCTGCTTCGTTCGACGGATCGTTTGCCTCCCTCGGTGTTTCGCCCGATCGCCGCGCACCTTCCGGCGTGCGCGCCGCCATCATTCGCGAGAAAGGCACGAACGGCGAGCGCGAAATGGCCTATATGCTCCATCTCGCCGGCTTCGACGTGAAGGATGTCACGATGACCGACCTTGTCAGCGGGCGCGAGACGCTGGACGACATCCACCTCATCGTCTTCTGTGGCGGCTTCTCCAACAGCGACGTTTTGGGCAGTGCCAAAGGTTGGGCGGGCGCATTTCTCTACAACCCCAAGGCCAAAGAAGCTTTGGACAAGTTCTATGCCCGTCCCGACACGCTGAGCCTCGGCATCTGCAACGGTTGTCAACTGATGATTGAGCTTAACCTCATCAACCCCGAGCACGCCCAACGCAGCCACCTGCTGCACAACACTTCGAAGAAGTTTGAGAGTGCTTTTGTGGGGCTCACCATTCCGCAGAATGAGTGCGTGATGTTGAAATCACTGAGCAACTCGAAATTGGGCATTTGGGTGGCACACGGAGAAGGACATTTCTATTTGCCCGAGCCCGAA
>ERZ773066.984-NODE-984-length-15070-cov-5.247885_pt1 | contig 15070 bp, 14 predicted proteins | sample MGYA00580573_ERZ773066 | MGnify/ENA primary metagenome ERZ773066 (study PRJEB29015, sample SAMEA2738128) | human oral metagenome | biome: human oral; feature: human-associated habitat; material: saliva | place: China | collected 2203 ... | reverse complement strand
TAACTATGCCCGCAATTCATTTGACTTGTTCTATCTAACCTTGAACTTTATGATTGTGTACATCGCTATCATCGTCTTCTATGAAAAGGTTCTAGAAGAAAAATGTAAAGAACTCTTCACACGGGTTATGAGCAACCCTAAAAAAGACAGCTAAGCATAAGATTTGAAAAGTCATCTGAGAATGGCTTTTTCTTATAGATTCTCCACTTTTTCTTTAAAACATTGCAAATTCAGTCCTAAGAATGATTTCCAATCAGATCTAGCTTTTTCAAGGGAATTTTACTCTTAAATATGGTAAAATAGTAACGAAATATACTAGTAGATATCAAATAAAAAAGAGGTTAAGAATGACAATTGGGATTGATAAGATTGGTTTTGCGACGAGCCCTTATGTCTTACGTTTAGAAGATTTGGCTGGTGCTCGTGATACTGATCCCGAAAAACTGAGCAAGGGTCTTCTCTTAAAAGAACAAAGTGTTGCACCGATCACAGAAGATATCGTTACATTGGCTGCAACTGCGGCAAACGATATTTTGACAGATGAAGACAAACAAGCGATCGATATGGTGATTCTTGCGACAGAATCTGGGATTGACCAGAGTAAGGCCTCTGCTGTTTTTGTCCATGGCTTACTAGACATCCAACCTTTCGCTCGTTCTTTTGAGATGAAAGAAGCCTGCTATGCTGCAACTGCTGCTTTGGATTATGCCAAACTCCATGTTGAGAAATTTCCGCAGAGTAAGGTCTTGGTCATTGCTAGTGACATTGCTAAATATGGAATTGGAACTCCTGGAGAACCAACACAGGGGGCTGGAGCGGTTGCCATGCTAATCAGCCAAAATCCTCGTATTCTATCTTTTAACGATGATAATGTTGCCCAAACACGCGATGTGATGGATTTTTGGCGTCCAAATTATGCGACAACTCCCTTCGTAAATGGGATTTATTCAACGCAGCAATATCTAGATTCTCTGAAAACAACCTGGGCGGAATACCAGAAACGGACTGGCCTTGCCTTGACAGACTTTGCAGCCATCTGCTTCCACTTGCCTTATCCTAAATTAGCTCTCAAGGGCTTGAAAAAAATCTTGGATAAGTCAGTATCAGAAGAAAAAAAAGATCAATTACAATACAACTTTGATCAATCGATTCTATACAGCCAACGCGTAGGAAATATCTACACTGGATCTCTTTTCTTAGGCTTGCTGTCACTACTGGAAAATCAACCCCAACTCAAAGCTGGGGACCGAATCGCCCTCTTTAGCTATGGAAGTGGAGCAGTTTCTGAGATCTTTAGTGCCAATCTCGTTCCTGGTTTTGAACAACTTTTAGATCACAAACGCATGGAAAAACTAGACCAACGTACGGTTCTTAGTGTTGCTGACTACGAACGACTCTTTTATGAGAAAGTAGATCTAGATCCTAGTGGCAATCAAGTGTTTGAGCCTGCTACGCATCAAACTTTTGCTTTGACAGAGATCAAGGAACACCAACGCACTTACCAGAAAGTAGAAAAATAATGGCACGATTACCAGGTTTTGCAAAACTTTCTCCCACTGAACGCATAGAGGCCTTACTGAAGGAAGGCCTCTTAACTTGGGATGAAGCACAGATCTTAAAAGAACAAAAGGGACTCCCCCTCTCTATTGCAGATCAACTGACGGAAAATGTCTTGTCGACCTTTGATCTGCCTTTTAGCCTCGCTCCTTATTTTCTGATCAATGGTCGTGACTATGTCCTTCCTATGGTCACAGAAGAGCCTTCCGTAGTTGCTGCAGCCAGCTTTGCAGCCAAGCTCATCCAACGTTCGGGCGGTTTCACCACCCAAGTGCACCAACGCCAAATGATCGGTGAGATTGCTCTGACAGATGTTATGGATGTGGAAATGGCTAGCAAACGCATCCTAGAAGACAAGGAAACTCTTCTTCAGCTGGCTAATGAAGCCTATCCTTCTATCGTCAAGCGTGGAGGCGGAGCGAGGGATCTTTGGATCGAAAACAAGGGGGACTTTCTCATTGTCTACTTGGCGGTTGACCCCAAAGAAGCCATGGGGGCCAATATGCTCAACACGATGCTGGAAGCTCTGACGGATCGCATCCAAGAACTATCTGGTGGACAGGCCTTAATGGCGATTTTATCCAACTTGGCCACTCGCTCTTTGGTGAGTGCAAGGTGTGCCATCGATTTTAAAGCACTGAGTCGAAATCCTGAGGAAGCCATTGAAATTGCTCACCGGATGGAGTTAGCAAGCCAACTGGCTCAAGTGGATCCTTACCGTGCAGCCACTCATAACAAGGGAATTTTTAATGGGATTGATGCCCTAGTCCTTGCGACAGGCAATGACTGGCGTGCTATCGAAGCAGGAGCCCATGCCTATGCCGCACAAAGCGGCTCATACAAAGGCTTGAGTCGCTGGACAAGCCAGCCAGAAGAGAAAAAACTCTATGGAGAGATCACCCTGCCAATGCCAGTTGCAACAAAAGGAGGCTCCATTGGCCTCAACCCTACGGTTCAAGTCAGCCACCGTTTACTAGGAGAACCTTCTGCTAGCGAATTAGCCGGTATCATCGCGTCACTCGGTTTGGCGCAGAATTTCGCTGCCCTCAAAGCCCTTGTCACCACAGGGATCCAAGCAGGACATATGAAACTCCAAGCACGCTCCCTCGCTCTTCTAGCAGGAGCGAAGGAAGAGGAAGTCCCCCGTCTGGTCAGCCAACTCCTTGAAAACAAACCCTTTAATTTAGAAAAAGCACAAACACTCTTACAAGAATTGAGAAAATAAAAGAACTAAGACCCACGTCTTAGTTCTTTTGTGTTTTTAAAAAATGTTCCTTATTGTTTTAAGAATGGCAGATCGGGCTCTTTCTTGGTATAGAGCACCACTTCGATAAAGGTCCCTACTTGGACGGCAAAGAGCAGTCCGACGAGAAGATTGATCCGATGCTCTGTTTCATAAAATGGAGAATTCCATAAGAAGTGATTGGCTACTGTCGAGACAACACACCAGAGTCCAAAGAGTTTTTCCTTATGCTGGGTCACTTGAGACAACAGGAGGAAGACACCAACTGATACAACTGCTGTATAGAGGGCGTGTGAAGCTAAGCCACCAGAGATACGGTTAATAACCTCAGTAACCGCAGCTAATTGGCTGGTTTTTGTTTGACGGGCAACATACCCTAAATCCTCAATGATTTGAAAACCAAAACCAGAGCCCAAGCCCGCAATAAGAATTGATTTCAGATCCTTTTTGCCAACCATCAAAACAACCCAGAAGGCAACTAGGGCCTTAAAGAATTCTTCTGAGAATGGGGCAGTCAAGGCATCGGTCCACTTGTTAAAGATAGTGGCATCCTTGATCACATGGCTATTTAGAATATCAATCAAGCTATTTCCTGAAAAACTCAACCATCCAGCTACGAAAGCCCCTCCAAACATAGCAATCCATAGGATGTAGCTTGGTACGGACAACTGCTTGGCCAATCGTTTTGAGAAGAGGTAGAGCGGAATAATAATAGCAGCCAAAACAGACAAGTTTAAGACCAAGTCTCTCCCTGCAGACTGGCTAAATTCTTGTTGAGAAAGATGACCGAGTTCAAACTCCAAGCCAATTCCTGCAAACAGTAAAAAGAGATAGATTGAGGCTCTTTGAATTTTAGTCATCTTGCTTTCCTCCCTTTTGTTTCTTTGTGCGAATCAGGTAGATCACAATCGCTAGAAGGGTTGCCCCGAACAAGCCTGCTGCCAAAATATAATCATAGTCAAAATCAACGAGATCAATTTGCTCTTCATAAGCAGCATCTTCTTCGTCATCTAGATCTTGCAAAGCACTTTTTCCGTGTTCATCTGCTACCTTTTGTTCTGCTTCTTTTCTGATTTCTTGCAAGCGTTGGAAGGTTTTCTCAGCTCTCGCCATTCCTTCCTCTGTTGCCTTCATACTAGCCTCCTCAGGCTGAGAAGCAAGTGCGATCTGTTCCTTATTGCTCAGGTCTTGTTCGACCATCCACTGAGATTCCAATCGTTCCATTTCAGTACGAATCGCCCCATCTTCGAATAAATCCGGATACTTGGCTACAAGGTCATTGATTCTTGAAATGGTCCAATACCAGGAACGCTCACTGTAATGATTGCCCAATTCTTGGTAGGCTTGATAGGTGTTGAGAATATTGCCATAGTACGGTAGGTATGGAGCATTTCGCGGACTGCCCATCGATAGCCACATGGTGCCTCCACCCGCACTCGCTGGGACCTCATCTTTCAGTTGGAAAATATGAGCCTCCATGACATTTGGATTAGAAATAGGGTATTTATAAACCGCATCAAACTCTCCTTTTTTCGGAATGCCTTTTCCATCTAGCTCCATTTGATCCTGTGGTTTGTATTTGGTTCCTTCCAAACGATTGCGTTGGAGATTCATAGCATCGCGGAGAGTTAATTTCCGATCGGTTGTATGAAGAAGGTCAAAGGATGCGTCGTCATATTTAACAGGAGAGCTTGGGTCTAGAGATTTGATCCCCGACCAAACCCGCGAGCGATCTGCTTCTTGCAAAGGCGGATTATAGGATTGAGAAACGTGGAATTTTCCGTCCACTTCCTTATAGCTATGCGCGTCTTTGGCAACTTTTTCAAGATCTTTTGAGGCGATCGTGCGTTCTGTATCCGATACATCTACATGACCCAAGAAGAAGGTATTTGGAAAGACCGCAAACCGATCGTCTGGAAAGAGAATGGCTGCATATTGGTGACCGGATAGGATTTCCATATACCAGACACCTTCTTTATCGGCAATGGTCACAATATTTCCTTCTGCAGCGCCTTTTTCTTCGACGATTTTAGCAATGAGTTCAACCCCTTCTCTTGCGGTTTTCACACTTGGGAGAACAATGCTCGTTAAGCCGGATTCTGCGAGACCATTCTCGACATAGGGATCCACTTTTTGGATCTTATCATTTGCTGAAGCAGATACAGTAGCAGAAATGGAAACCCCATATTCGTTGAATCCTGCTTCGTCAAAAATTCCCTGATCAGGGGTGACATCTGGGATCGCTGTATACTTATAGCTAATCTCTGGCAAAGGATATTGAAAACCGTTGGCGGCATCCTCAAAGATAGCCCCCTTTTTATTGTATACCCGTTCTCTGACCACAAAATTTTTATTGTGGTTCGGCTCTAAATCTTCGGTACGCCCTACCAAGGTCGAGCCATCGGCCGTCAGTTTCTTCCCGATGATGAACCCTGTACAAGCCTCAACAGGTTGAGCAATCAACAAAAGCGGAAGCAAGGCTGCTACAGCTGATCGAAAATAGTGCTTCTTCATCCTAAACTCCTTTTTAAAAATGTTTTTCCTTATTTAGTATACTCTTTTACAGTTTGGTTTTGCAAGCGATTCCAGAAACCGTAAAGGATTCGTAAACTATCAGAATTTTTGAGGGGAACCCCTTAACAAAAAAGAGAGATTGAGAAAGAACTCCGTAAAATAAAAAAGTTGAAAAGATTTTCAAAACCCTTTCAACTTTTTTATTTTCTCTGTTGCTGTGCTTGCCACAATTTTCCATAAAGGAGATAGTCGACTTCTCGGAGCTCTTTCAGGTTCTCACAGCCGAGCGCACAAAGGATCAACTTGAGGTCTTCTTTCCACCCTTGGACAATAGTGATCACTTCTTCGATGCTCTTTGTCTCTACCATCTCTAGAAAAACGCGGGATAGGCCTACGCCACGGGCTCCAAGGACCATGGCTTTGACCATATCAAGGGGATGACGAATGCCACCACTCGCAAGGATTTCAACCTGATCTATCTGATCCTGCAACTGTAAGAGACACTGCGCAGTTGATTGTCCCCAATCATCCAGATAAGCGCGATTGCCCCCACGACGATTCTCAATATAGGCAAAACTAGTACCACCACGGCCAGAAATGTCAACGGTTTTGATTCCAGCATCTAGCGCTGCCTGAACTGTTTTTGGATCCATCCCAAAGCCCACTTCTTTCAGGACTACAGGCACAGGAAAGTCCTGTCCATAGGTCTTGAGATGGTCTTTCCAGGTATGAAACATCCGCTCCCCTTCTGGCATGAGCAACTCTTGCATCAGATTCACATGAACTTGAAGAAAGAGAGGTTGCAACTCTTTTACTGTTCTTAAGCCCAAGTCTGGCTCTTTATCGATTCCGATATTGGTTGCTAAAAGAAGATGAGGATGGTCTGTTTTGACAGCGTACGATTGATCGTTCGGATCCTTCAGTGCTGCACTGTAAGAGCCGGTCACAAAGAGAATCCCACAGGCTTCAGCTACCGCTGCCAACTTTTGATTGATCACTTTGGCCCGTTTACTCCCTCCTGTCATGGCATTGATGTAAAAAGGAAGCTCCCAATCACGCCCTGTGAAATGGGTTGTTAGATCAATCTTCTCTAGATCCACAAGTGGGAGGGATCGGTGAATTAGCTCGATCTCATCAAAACTATTATAGGAGGAGCTATGCTCCAAGGCATAGCGAATATGCTGGTCTTTTCGATTTTCGCTCACGAATCTCCCATCCTTTCTTGGTAAATGACTTCAATATCCTTTTCCTTCCAGCGCTCTATCAAGGTCTGAGTCTCAACTAGGTCAAAACTAAGGGCGATTCCACAGTCGCCTCCTCCAGCACCACTGGATTTAGCACAGGTAGAAAGGCCCTCTGTCGCTTCTTGTAGCTCTTTTAGAGCTGGGGTATAGATCAAAGGGTTCAAAGACTTTAGGTTCTTATCGGCACGTTTGATACTGGTCTCAATTTCTTTTTGGTTCCCTTCACGGAGGCCTTTTTCAAGATTCTTCACTGCACTCTGACTCTCCTGAAGAAATTCTTCCTTGATCGCTCCCTTGACCTGGCGGATCAAATCACTTGAAATCGCTGGTTCCTTGGTCCAACCAACCAGAAAATCATAAGAGACGGCTGGCTGGATCACTCGGATCTGGTAGTTCCAATCCAGGTCTAAAACTTGTGAGAGGGGCTGAGAAGTCAAGACTTCATGCAACCAAGCCCGATCAAAGGATTGGTAATAAATCAAGTCCTCGTAGGCTATACAAGCCAAATCACCCATGGAACCATTGTCCCCTCTTTGCACCAAGACGACTGCTGCTAGTCGAAAAAGCAGATCGGGGCTTAGGTCTATTTCATACAGAGCGGCCATGGCCTTGATCACGAGCAAAACCACACTTCCGCTGGAACCAATCCCATACTTCTTCCCCTCTTCGCCCAACGTCCCTCTAAGGTGAAGATCAAAGGGTTTAGGGGCTATCCCCTGATCTTTCAGCCACTCTTCCATGAGCTGAATGGTCTCTTGAATCAAGGCGTAGTCCTTATTTGGGGTCAAATTCACCTGGTAACCAAAGAGATCTGAGACCAACTGATAAGTGTTAGCTTCTTGAATGGTAGCTGACAGATAAATGGGAATAAACTGAATCACGGCTCCACACCCAGGCGTTAGCACCGCGTATTCTCCGGCTAGATAGAGCTTGCCTCCGGTCTGTACCTGATACTTAGTCTTCATCTTGAGGGTCCTTTGTCTTAGATACGATGGTCCGATAGCGGGCGTCAAATAAAGGCACCAGCTGATCTAAGTCTTCTTCTAAACAGAGGACTTTAACGTTTGGCCCTGCGTCCATGGTAAAGTAACAAGCATGGCCTGCCGCACGGAGTTCACGGACATAGTCCATGGCTTTGTAACTTTCTTCTGTCAAGTAGCTAAAGGCTGGTGTGGCCGTCTTGGTGGTCGCATGCATAGCAAGGGCATTGCGCTCTGTCAACTGACCGACCTGTTCAAAATCATTGGCTGCTAGGTAATCCAACATGTCCTTGTAATCCTGCATAGACTGCTCGATCCATTCTTTGAAATTTGTCGAGGTCTCCATGCAGCGTTTCATCCCTTCCCGACTTGAAACAGGCTTTTGCTTGTCATTGAGAACCAGCATGATCATGGCTAATTTCAGGTCTGTATGAACCTTGTAAATCTCGCCACTTTCTTTGTCCCAGGCTGCTAAGGGACCAAAGAAGGACCGTGAAGAGGAGCCCGAAGCAAACTTGGCTTTTTGAGCCAATTCCCCCTGACTCAAGCCCAAATCATAATAGCGATTGCAAGCCTTGACCAGAGCAGAAAGTCCGCTCGAGCTAGAGGACAAGCCGGCTGCGGTTGGCATATTGTTGCTTGTATCCACCCGGACAAACCCTGCTTCATCAGCTGGTTTCAAGCCATCAATCACAGCTCCAATTTTGGCCTGCTCAGCTGGATTTTGGAATTCTCCATCGATGTAAAATTCATGCGCTGTCACATCAGCTGGCAAGGGAGACAGACTAGTTTCTGTATACATATTTTCTAAGGTCAACGAAATCGAACTGGTCGAAGGAACCATCTTTTTAGCGTCTTCTTTCCCCCAGTATTTGATAATCGCGATATTAGCATAGGACTTAGCCTTTACAGCTTTTCGATCCATGTATGGTGCGCTCCTTCTTTTTCTAATTCGTATGCAATAATTTCAGCTTCTCGAGGATCCTTGGCCAGAGCAATCACACAGCCTCCAAGGCCACCCCCGCTCATTTTAGCTCCTAAGGCCCCCTTTTCAAGGGCAACAGCAACCAAATGGTCTGCTTCAACACAGCTGACACCGACGGCTCTCAAGTGTTCATGGCAAGCCGTAAGAGCCTGTCCGAGGACAATAAGATCTTTATCTTTCAGAGCCCCTTCCACTTGCTGGGTCAACTGGCCAATCTCCTGAAAATGGGCCAAGACTTCCTGCCCCTTGGCTTCAACTTTTTGAATAGCTTCGCGGGTATTTCCGTGAATACCTGTATCTGCAATCACCAAAGTCGCTTCTATATCCAGCTCCATCGGGTAAAAACCAACATTTCGGATGAATTTTATTGCTTGATCACTCAGACAAGTCTTAGCATCCAGACCACTTGGATGCATATGTGCAATGGTCTCTGCTCGATTGACAAGGATTTCTAAGGTCTCATCATCCAGCTCCTCTTGATAATAGTCAAAAACTGCACGAATAGCTGCGATACTGACCGCCGCAGAGGACCCCATCCCCCGTTTTTCCGGTACCATAGACTGAATCCGGCAGCGAATCCGGGCCTCGCGAATCCCGAGGTGTTCAAGAGACGCAAAAACTGCCATGGACAAGGTGTCGTCTTCAAACAAAATCCATGGACTGTCTGCTGGGATAATCTGACAGGTCACTTCGATATGATGGAGAGGCAGGGCAATAGCTGGATAGCCATAGACCACCGCATGCTCTCCAATTAAGATAATTTTACTATGCGCCTTTCCGACGCCTATCTCTTTATGCATATTCATCTCGCTCTATTAAGGTCATTACTATTTTAATATAAATCAGCCAAAAAAGCGATGCTTTTGAAGGAAATCCAACCTAAGACGGAGTTCAAAATAATTTTCCTATCGGCTTCTTTTTCACAGGCTGGACTTAAAAGGCTAGGATCCAACATCCTAGCCTTCCTATCTATTTCTCAAATTCTTGTTTGATAAAGTCCATCAAGCCATTGCGGTCCAGAATCCATTGGGCCCGTTCGTCCTTCTCATAGGTACGATTGGACAAAAAGATCACAGCTTTCTGCCTCTTGCGATTGTACATGAGGAAGGTTCCTGTATAGCCTGTATGATCCAACCAGTCACCCTCTAGATTCCATCCGAGAGACCGGGTCTTCCCCTCTACACATGCAAAATTCTGTGCCAGATCACGCGCAAAATCATCCCGCAAGTAATGCTCTAAGAAGCTCTCTAGATCTGAAACAGTTGAAAAAAGTCCAGCACTACCCGCATGACAGCCCAGCACTCGCGCTTTGGGATCATGAACACATCCCGAAGCGACTCCACGGACTGTTGGCACCGCCTTTTTGACCGGTCCAAACCGTGTTTCCGTCATTTTCCAAGGTTCAAAAATCAACTCTTCAAACAAGTCATCCAAGGACTGGCCAAATGCTTCTTCCAACCAAAAACCTAGCAAAAGAAAATTGACGTCGGTGTAATGAAAACTCTTGTCCTCTTTTAACTGCAAATTTTCAATCTCCTTTTTCAACTGTCTTGCATCCAATTGATCCCGATTGGGGATAAAGGGATCGAGCCCGGATGTATGGGTCAAGAGTTCTCGAATCGTGGTCCTTGAATGGGCAAAACGTGGGTAAAGCTCTTTAAAAGGGCGATCGAGCGGAAGCTCCTCTTTCGCATACAAAAAGGCACAGATGGTAGCAACACCGACGACCTTGCTGACACTGGCCAAATCATAGACCAGATCAGCCCCTACTGGCTCTCCGTTTTCAGGATCTGCTAGTCCCAGATAGTGCTCACTCCACTGACCATTTCGGTAAAGCGCAAGAGAGGCACCTGGATAGATGCCTTCTTGGATTTGTTGGCTAATTTTTTCGATGATGGCCTTCACGCTCATCACTCCATTCTTATTCTTCATAAGAAATATGGACCTGATCTTGATTGGCTTCAAACCAGAGTTCGATCTGGCTCGGATCCTTAGCAATCAAGAAAGTTCCCTTACGGTGCACAAAATCGACAGTTTCTCCTAAGCTTTCTTTCAGAACTTCTACATCAAAAGGTGCCAATTCGACCTTGATCATACTCAAATCCCAAGTCACATGGTTTCCCACTTGGAGATCTTCTCCTTGAGCTTCCTGCAAATGGATAAGATGTGCCAAAGTTGGCAAGCTGCTATAGAACTTCTCAGCCTTAGCAAGATCGGCCACATTGACCTCAAGGAAGTCCACATCAAAGCTGGTCAAACCTTTGAAATCTTCGGGAAGGTCTACAAGAGGAGCACTGTCTAAAGGCGCTAGGCTTTTAAGATCTTCTTCTGCGTGTACGAAAATGGTATCTCCTTGAGGAGATACAACTTCAAAGGCGCGTCCATTGGCACCTTGGTAAAGGGCTGTTGTTTCTGGCTGGCGGGCCAACAAGTAATCAATTTCTTGAGCTTGTCCCACTTTCACCACAATGCGACCCAATTTCTTTGGACCTTCGACCTTACGCGAACGCATACTCGGTGATTCTTCTAGGACGATTTTTTCTACTTTTGAGGCATCTCCTAAAGATAGGAGAGCTCCTTCTTCTACTAATACTCTTATTCCCAATGTCTCTTCATAAAAGCGTTGATTGACATTTCGGTTATTCACTTTCAAGACTGGGATCACTCTTACGATCTGATTTGCTGTCATACTTTCCTCCAAGCACTTTTTATTGTAAAAGATTTTCTGGCTTTTTACAAGAAATTTTGCGCAGATTTATGAAAAACTCTATCGACAAGCTCTTTCCCTATTTTCTTTAGACAATCCCTTTTTGATTCAGTATAATAGAAATTGTAACGATGGGAGCGCTTATATGATGGCTGACCCAAATTGAGATGTGAACAAGATCGGAGAATCTACGATGAAATTTAATCAATTTAGCTATATTCCTACGGCTGACGACAAGATGAAGGAAGAATTGGCTCTTCTGGGCCTTAGTTTCCAAGAAGAGAGTGATCCCAAAAGAATGCTGGAAGTATTTGTCCGCCAAGTGTCTTTCCAATACAAGGACACAGACTACGCTTTATCGACTCTTGTGGCAGATAAAGAAACGGATTTACTAGCCTTTTTCAATTCTGATAAACCCTTAACAGCAGAAATCTTTTATTCAGTTGCCTTTCAATTACTGGGCTTTAGTTTTTTTGTGGATTTTGATGACAGCGAAGCCTTTCGAAAGGAAACAGCTTTCCCCATCACTTATGGCTCTCTCCTAGAAAATCTCTACCAACTCCTGAACACCCGGACCAAACGGGGCAATACCTTGATCGATCAGTTGGTCAGTGATGGCTTGATTCCTGAAACTAACCAGTATCACTATTTTAATGGGAAGAGCCTGGCCACCTTTAGAAGCCAGGATGCTATTCGTGAGGTCGTTTATGTTGAAAGCCGGGTCGATACCGATAAGGATGGCCTGCCAGATCTGGTCAAGGTCAGCATTATCCGTCCTCGCTATGAAGGTAAGATCCCAGCTGTCATGACCGCTAGTCCCTACCACCAAGGAACCAATGATAAGGCCAGCGACAAGGCCCTCTACAATATGAATGTCGACCTAGAGGTCAAAGAACCTCATGCTATCCAACTAGAAGAACCCAAATTAGAATTAGTGGATCCTGTCGGCTCAGCCCAACTAGTTGACGAAGCCGAAGAGCTTCTGACCCATATCAACTCCAGCTACACCCTCAATGACTACCTACTTCCACGCGGATACGCCAACCTCTATGTGTCTGGAGTTGGAACAAAAAATTCGCAAGGCTTGATGACCAACGGAAATTACCAACAAATCGAAGCCTATAAGAATGTCATCGACTGGCTCAATGGTCGTTGTCGCGCTTTTACAGACCATACACGCAAACGCCAAGTTAAGGCTAATTGGTCTAATGGCAAGGTCGCAACCACAGGGATCTCTTACCTTGGAACCATGTCTAATGGTCTTGCAACCACAGGTGTGGAGGGCTTAGAAGTCATTATTGCAGAGGCAGGAATCTCTTCCTGGTACAACTACTACCGCGAAAACGGCCTCGTAACGAGTCCCGGTGGCTATCCAGGTGAAGACTTTGATTCCCTTGCCGAATTGACCTACTCGCGCAACCTTCTGGGTGGAGAATATTTGCGTCACAATGCTGCCCACCAAGCCGATCTAGACATTGTAAAAAAAGAGCTAGACCGAGCTTCTGGAGACTACAATCAATTCTGGCACGACCGCAACTACCTTCTTCAGGCAGACAAAGTCAAAGCTGAAGTCGTCTTCACCCATGGTTCCCAAGACTGGAACGTCAAACCGCTTCACGTCTTTAACATGTTCCAAGCCCTTCCAACAAGCATCAAGAAACACCTCTTCTACCACAATGGTGCTCATGTCTACCTCAACAACTGGCAGTCCATTGACTTCCGTGAAAGCATGAACGCCCTGCTCTCTAAAAAACTGCTAGGCTACAATTCAAGCTATGAATTGCCTACTGTCATCTGGCAGGACAATACAGGAGAGCAAAGTTGGACTTCCTTGGATGATTTTGGCAACCAAACAGCTCAACGGACCTTCTCACTGGGTGACGGCGAAAAAGTCATCCAAAATCGCTACGAGACAGAAGATTATGAGCGCTATGGCAAGGCTTATCCAACCTTCTTAACGGACCTCTACCAAGATAAGGTCCAACAAGTAACCATTGATCTTCCGATCGAAGAAGACCTGCACCTCAACGGAAAAGCTCGTCTTCACCTACGGCTTCACTCTAGCACCAATAAAGGGCTTCTCTCAGCCCAACTCATGGAGCTCGGAAACAAGAAGTACCTCCAACCCTATCCAGCGGTCTTATCCGTCCGTACCCTTGATAACGGTCGCTACCATATGCTGGACAACTTGACCGAGTTGCCTTTCAAAGAGGCTGGACAACGAGTGATTACAAAGGGCTATCTCAACCTTCAAAACCGAAATGACCTCTTACAAGTCGAATCTGTAAGCCCAGGAGAGTGGATGGAATTTGACTTTGATCTCCAACCAACCATCTACAAGCTCAAAAAGGGCACAAGTCTTCGCTTAGTCCTTTACACGACGGACTTTGAAATCACTGTACGTGATCAAACCGATTACCAACTGACCATTGACTTAGCAAAATCAAGCCTTCATCTTCCTGAAATGACTGAGGCCCGTTAATCATGCTTTCAAAGCTTGTCTGTTCTTTGCTTCATTTGACAGCTTAGCCTACTTATGTTACTATCTAATAGAGTATTCATAGAAAAAGATATTAGAGGAAGTTATGGCAATTGAAAAAACTGTCAGCGAAATTGCTGAAATTTTAGGAGTCAGCCGCCAGGCGGTCAATAACCGTGTCAAGGCGCTGGATCCAGAAGATACCCAAAAAAACGAAAAAGGGGTTACTGTTGTAACCCGTAGTGGCTTGATTAAACTCGAAGAAATCTACAAAAAAACCATTTTTGAAGACGAGCCAGTCAGCGATGATGTGAAGCAACGAGAATTGATGGAAATTTTGGTGGACGAAAAAAACACTGAAATTATCCGTCTCTACGAGCAACTCAAAGCCAAAGACGAGCAACTCGCTAAGAAAGATGAACAGTTGCGCGTGAAAGATGAACAGTTGCACGTGAAAGACGTTCAAATTGCTGAAAAAGACAAGCAATTGGACCAACAACAACAATTGACTTTACAAGCAATGAACGACCGCGATACCTTGAAACTTGAACTCGAACAAGTTAACGAAAAAGTTCAAGAGCAAGAAAGCAAAGGTTTCTGGGCACGCGTTTTCCGTCGATAATCCGGGGCTGGATCCTACCAGTCCTTTTTCTTTTCTACCACAGGAGATTTCCCATGAAAACATTAGAAGATTATATCGCCTTCGATCTCGAATTTAACCAATACGAAGGTGCCTATCAGATCATCCAGGTGTCAGCCGTGCGTTTTACGGACGGTAAAGAAGTCGACCACTACGACTCCTACGTATACACCGATAAGCCTCTAAAAAGCTTTATTAACGGCCTCACTGGCATAACCCAGGACAAGATCCAAAATGCTCCACAACTAGAGCATGTCCTTGGCGAATTCAAGGCCTTCGTTGGAGACCTCCCCTTGATTGGATACAATGCCAAAAAGAGCGACCTTCCCATCCTACTTGAAAATGGCTTAGATTTAGAAGAGCAGTACGCTGTCGATGTCTTTGACGAAGCCTTCGAACGTCGTCCATCTGACCTTCATGGCATTAAAAATCTCCAACTCCACACCGTTGCAGCATTTCTAGGAGTCGCAGGAAAATCACATGATAGCTTAGAAGATGCCCGCATGACAGCCCTCGTCTACCAACAATTCCTCGAATTTGATCAAGGTCGCACCCTCCTTGAAGAACAAGAGAACTTATCCAACAACCCCTTCGGAGGATTGGATTTATCCGGATTTTTTGATGAATAAAAAGAGAGAGTGGGACAGAAATCGGTAATTCGTTAGGATTCGATTTCGTCGTCCCACCTCCGCACAGTTGAGTAGGGCTGTAAAAGCTGATA
>ERZ773066.975-NODE-975-length-15128-cov-4.398594_pt1 | contig 15128 bp, 22 predicted proteins | sample MGYA00580573_ERZ773066 | MGnify/ENA primary metagenome ERZ773066 (study PRJEB29015, sample SAMEA2738128) | human oral metagenome | biome: human oral; feature: human-associated habitat; material: saliva | place: China | collected 2203 ... | reverse complement strand
GACCATGACGGACGTTGCCTTGATGACGGCATACGCCTCCTTGCCGACCTCGAGGCCGAGCTCCTCGATTGCGCCCATGCTGATGGTGGATGTGATGATGTCGCCGCCCTTGAGCTCGATGCGAACGATGCCGTTGACGGCGCCCTTCTCGATGGAGACGACTTTGCCCTTAAGCTGATTTCTTGCACTAAGTTTCATATAGTTTCCTCCTTTTCTGAAGTTTCTTCGTATTATAACACACAAACGCCGTATTGTTTATGATTTTTATCATAGCAATACGGCGCTTTATGTATTTATTTTTGCTTAGCGGATAAAGACGACATTCGTTGCGTCGAGGAAACCACTTGCACCGTTCTCGATGAGGACGCGGCGTGCATCCTCGGCGGAGAGGACGGGATTCGCGTTGCCGTCCACGCGGATGGCGCGGACGACGAGCGGGTTCCGTCCGGCGCGCGTGGCGTCCGTCTCACTGCGGACATAGCCGGCCATGCCGCTCGCGACGACCTTGTCACTGTCGAGGTTCTTGTAGCCGTAGATGGGGCGGCCGTTTTCTGTCTTGATGACAGGGCTCATGACGGGGCGCAGTCCCATGCCGCGGCAGTCGACGATGAGCCCCGTATAGCCGCCGATGGCGCGTCCGCCCGGCGCACTCGCGGCAGAGCTGGTGGAGGGAGAACGTCGCACCGGTGCGGCCGGCGTAGTCGTCGTGCCGTTATCACCGCTGCGGCGGCCGTATGTGCCGTAGCCCGTCGTGTCGTAGTCGCGCGGCGTGTAGGGCTCATAGACACTGTCGGGACTTGTCCAACGCTCGCGCGATGTGTTCGGGGTAAAGACAGAGCCCGCCAGGGAGCTGACGCCGAAGACAGGCACCTCGAGGGTGACGGTGTACGCGCCGCCACGGAGAGCCTTTTCCTCGACGATGCGCGCACCGCGCACGAGGGCGCTGACGTGGGTGCGGACGGTATCGTTCGTGACCATCATGTCCTCGACGGTGGTCGAGGCATCGACCGCGACCCCTTGGATCTGCTCGGCGAGCTGCCGATAGGCGTCGGCGATGGCGGCGCGGCGGGCGAGGGCACGCGCCTGTGCCGCACTCACCGTACGTGCGGGAGCGACGCCTGTCCCCTCCGCGCGGATGCGTCCGCCGTCCCAGTCGGTCGCTGCCTCTGCCGTCTGAGGCAGGAGAGCGGTGATGGCGAGCGCCATGACGAGCATGGCGGCGGCAATGGATTTGACCATGTTCATTTACGTTCCTCCTTGATGTCAGAGTAATGCCTTTAACAAGCATATCGCAGGATAGGATAGAGGATAATGAAAGGGGAATTAGTATTGTGTGAGATTCGTGCGCAGCTTTATTTTATCCGTGGTTTCTCTATTTACGCGGGATGTCGGTCAGCTCTGCCTTTTGCAGTAGATACTGTGCCAGTGCGTAGTCACGGCTGCCCTCCGACAGGGGAATCTGGGCAGCATCTGCGATAGTGCGCAATACCTTCTCGTATGTTCCTTGATAAGGCATATCAGGGAAGTGAAACCGATCGGTACGCATGAGTGGTGTGCCTTCCGCATTGTAGATATAGAAGTTCCAGTCATCGGCGAAGGATTTTGTGGCATTCTGTTTGTGTACGCCCTCGCCGGCAATGGACATGACGAGCTGTCTGCCGTCATTTAGTCGGCAGCGTATGGGGCGTGCCGTATCCACGACACGGAACCAGAGTGTCGGGTATCCCGTTTGGATGGCGGTCTCGTCATTAGCCTCTCTGCTCTCCGTGACGACCAGCTGGAGCCACGGTATTCCCATCATGCCGCGGAATATCTCGCTCAGCATGGGCATGGGCTGGTCGACAGGCGGGAATTTGTTGGCAGGAATATTGTGGTAGAGAGTATCATCCGCCGTGATCTTTCGGCATGCGTCGACCGAAAGGGGAACTCGTTTTGCGTTTTCGGCTTCTTCGTCGAGATGCTTTCGGATAGCAGCCTCTGCTTCTTCGTAGGTCTTGTATTCCTGGCTGGTATTGCGCCTCTCCGATCCTCCGATGCCGTCTGCGGCGGATGCTGTGCCGGTGAGGGTGAGGACTGTGACGGTGACGGCGACGATGGATTTGACAAGGTGCATATACGTTCCTCCCTAATTATGAATACGTGCTTCACAGAGCATATCGTAACATCGGATCGAAAATCATGAAAAGAATCCGTATCGGATCGGGCCGTAATAATGCTCAAAAATCATCGGGAGTTCGATAGGGTTCTTTCGGCGTGATGTGATAGAGATGCTGTGCGTATCGATATTCACGGCTTTCCTTGGCGAATTGATGTGCGGGCGATGAGGAGATCATATCATAGATTTCGGGAGAGGCAAAATGATACTTTTTATTGAGCCGGAGAAGGTCGTAGTAACCGAATCGCGCGACCGGGTTTTTGGCGGCATCGTATGTGATGACGTAGTAGTCCGGTGATTCCAGCAGGGTGCCATTTTTCAGGAGTACGAAGTGCTCTGTTGCGGAAATAATCTCCTCACGCTCGTCCGGAAAACGAATTCTCATCAGCCCGCTGCCAATGGGGACCATGCGGAGCAGGAGCAGCGGCTCGCTGTCTGCGATGGCCTGTGGTTCTTTTGCCATCTGACAGAAGAGTGGAGTGTCAAGTGAATGGGAGAATGGGAGGTTGGCGAACACGTAACTCAGCGGCGGGTAAATTTGCTCCGGCGGGATCGCACTGAGGTCAACCTCGGCATAGCGCGGATCATTTGCGGTGATGACAGGAAGTTGGGGGAGCTCGACATAGCGGATGTTCGTTTCCTCTACGGTGCGGAGGAGTTCAACTGCCGCAGACAGATCGCCTGTGTCGGCGGTTTTTTCCTGTGCTTCTGATGTGGATACGGGAATGAGCAGGCAGAGACAGAGAGCCATGTTGAGCAGATGTCGCATCATCGTTCCTCCTTGTGCGGGAGCCCCATAATATCTGTGATTTTTTGTAGTGTAACAAAAATGATCTGTGCAGGCAAGCATCTACACGATCTCGTGAATTTGATTGCAAATAAATATTGTTTCCAGTATAATAGCGAGTAAGTTGATTTTATTCATTCATAGGAGGTTGTTCCATGAAGAAAAAGATTTTGGCGGCGGCACTCGGTGCGGCCATCGGTCTCTCGATGACGGCGGCATCGACGGATGCACACGGCGTGTTCTTCGCGAACCGCGTCGATACGAAGGCACTCGTGCTCGGCGAGGGGCCTCTGGACAATGCCTACGATCCCGCATGTGTCCAGCGCATTGATGCGTACGATGTGAACTTCCAGCCGACGACGGTGGAGCGGGTGGACGGCGAGAAGAACATCACCATTGTGCCGGGCGATGATCTCGGCGTGACGGCGACGTTCTTCGACTATGGCTATTTCGCCAAGACGACGGACGGCAAGGTCATTCCGACGCGCGACTACTCGAACATCGAGAACCTCGTATCGGTGACGTACGCCTACAAGTACAACGTCCACTACTGGAGTGACAAGGTGCGTCCGGCGGGGCTCTACAACGTGCCCATCCAGATCGTGCCGATGGTGAACCCCCTGACCCTGCGGCGCGGCGACACGCTGAACCTGCGCATCTATAAGGATGGCGCACCGTACGCGAACGCGCCCGTCATCGCGGATGTGCTTGGAAACCTGACGGCGGAGACGCAGGCGGATGCAGACGGATTCGTCTCCGTGCGCGTGGCGAACAACGGCCTGAACGTGATCGGCGTCGAGGTCGGCTTCCCGACGGACACTCCGAACGTGACGAAGAAGATCTTCAGCTCGCTGTCGTTCATTCTGCCGGCGGAGTAAAGGGACACGGAGAAAAAACGGGGCTGTTGTGCGAAAGCATGACGGCTCTTTTTCTTTTGTACCCAATATGGTACAATAAAGCGGAAAGGATGTGATCGTATGGTGGCGGTGAATTTCTCGACCCTTCGCAGCAACCTCAAGAGCTACTGCGATGCTGCGGCGCGCGACGCGGAGACGATTGTCGTGACGCGGCGCAATGAGGAGAATGTGGTGCTGATGAGCCTTGAGAGTTATAACAATCTGATGGAGAACGTTTTTCTGATGAGCGATCGGCGCAACCACGCACACATCGTGGAGGGCATCGCCCAGCTGCGCGCGGGGCGCGTGACGGAGAAGTCCACCGCAGAGCTGGAGCGTCTCCTCGATGAATAAGGTGTTTTCAGAAAATGCGTGGCAGGACTTCATGGCGTGGGTGCGTGAGGATCGCAAGATCGCGCGGAGAATCAACGAGCTGTTGACGGATATCGAGCGCAACGGGCATGAGGGCATCGGAAAGCCCGAAGCTCTGCGCCATGATCTCAGCGGGTATTGGAGCCGCCGCATCACGCAGAAGGATCGGCTTATCTATACATTTGATGAAAAGAATATCTACATTGCCGCCTGCAAGGGGCATTATGAATAAGAGGCTGTCGTACGAACGAAAAACTTCGTACAACAGCCTTTTTCATACAATATGATACTTTTTCCACGGGATCTGATTGAGACGTACGCTGTTCAAAAAGTCCACGATGTCCTTGCGTCCGTAGTACTGCGGTTTGCCCTGCGGTGTGAGGCTCATGAGGATGATGGGCATGCCGGGGAAAAAGCGCATCAGGGCGCGGCGGGTCTGCGTGGATTTGATGGTGTAGCGCGTGACCTCCGGCGCGACGTGGATGATGGCGAAGGTGACGCCCTTCTCGATAATGACAGCTCCCTCGATGGTCATGGATGCGCTCCTCTCTCTGTAATCGGCTCATTTTATCAGAGCCTATGATACAATACAAGAATAAAATTCAATTTAACATTAAAATACGGTTGCGGAAATCCGTAGAACCCCGTATAATAACCATAAGGGAAGTACATCGTTACGGCGAATGTAAATAATCCCGCTTTATGGTATTGACGGAATATTGAAAAAGTGCCTTGCCTATTGTATTCTTTCGCAAGGATTTTTTGGTATCGCGTCGAATACGATAAAGGTACTGATATTCAACGAAGACGGCGCGTGCGCCGACATTCATGGTGGATGTCGGGGTTTTGTTGCGTGCGCGGTCGGAGGAGGAATATGAGGCAGGTTTTATCGGCGTATTGGAGGCAGGTCGGTCTGGCGTTCGCGGCGGCGGTTCTCCTCGGTGCGGCGGCTCTCCTCATGATGGGAGAGCTTGCGCTCATCGGGGCGCTCACGGCGGGCGCGTCGGCGGCGGCGCTCTACTTTGTCCAGCTTGCGCGGCGCCTTCTGCGTGCGGCGCGGCGCGGGACAGGCGGTGCGGCGCAGGTGCAGATCGGGCTGGTGCTGATGCTCGTCCTCATCGGAGCGGTTCTCTGGGCGGCGACGATGACGGGCGTGCGGCATTTCTTCGCGGCGGTGGGAGGATTCCTTCTGATGCACGTGCTGATGATGGCGCAGATGATCGGCAGGGCTCTGTACGCAGATGGAAAGAACCGTCCGACGGACGGCTCGAAGTAGGAGGGGGGAGACCCCCGAGGGAGGTAGAGGTTATGCACGAAATCGGTGTTCGCGAGGCAGTGCAGTTCGCCGGATTTACCTTCAATTCACAGACCCTCGTCATGACGTGGATCTCGATGGTCGTCGTCCTCTTCATCGGTTGGCTCGCGACGCGCAATCTCAGGGTTGTGCCAACGTCCAACTGGCAGGTGATGATGGAGACGGTGATCGAGGCTCTGCATGACCAGGTGGAGGAGAATATGGGCCCGCGCGGGCGTGGATTCCTGTCCACGTTTATCGTGTCACTGTTCCTGTTCCTTCTCGTGTCGAATTGGATTGGTCTTATTCCGACGATGGCATCGCCGACAAATGATCTGAACACCACCCTGGGACTGGCTCTGCTGGTCATCGTCATGATGCACGTCTTGGGACTGGCGGTAAAGGGGATGCACTATGTGGCGCATTTCTTCCAGCCGGTCGCACCGTTCATCATCATCAACATTGTCGAGGAGGTTGCGAAGCCGATTACGCTGTCGTTCCGTCTTTTCGGCAACATCCTGGCGGGTGAGATTCTGATTCACATCCTGCTGCAGCTCCTCGGGAACGGTTCGACGATCCCGTCGGTGATCTGGCTCGCGTTCAGCGTGTTCGTCGGCATTGTGCAGGCACTGGTCTTCACGATGCTCTCGACGGCGTACATCGGCGCGGCCATCAAGACGGACGAAGGTCACTAACGGCGGTATCGGACGTGACCACACAGGTTTTGCACGCCGTGCAGCAGGCACGGGCACGAAGATTTTGTTCACATATTTAAGGAGGATCTTTTCATGGAAAACGCAATCATGGTCGCAGGCGCTCTTATCGGTGCGGGTCTCTGCTTTGGTCTTGCTGCAATCGGCGCAGGCATCGGTGACGGTCTGGTCACGGGCCGCTTCATCGAGGGTCTCGCACGTCAGCCGGAGGCGGGCGGCGTCCTCTTTACGCGTACGCTGATCTCGGTCGGTCTGATTGAGGCACTTGCCATCATCGGCGTCGTTTTCGGCATCATCATGCTCTATGCAAATCCGCTGATTCACTAAGACGTATGTGGCACGGATTTTGCAAAGGGGGCATAGGAATTGAGTGAAATTACGCAAGGCCTGATTGATCTCAACGGGACGCTGCCCATCCAAATCATCAACTTCCTGATTCTCGTTGCACTCCTGCGCGCAGTGGCCTATAAGCCGATCGTGCGCATGATGGACGAGCGCAAGGCGAAGATCGCTGAGAGCATCGAGAAGGCGGATGCGGATGCCGCGGCAGCGGAGGCGACGCTGAACGAGTACAAGGCGCAGCTCGCTGCGGCGCGTACGAAGGCGCAGGAGATCGTCGACATGGCGGAAAAGCGTGCCGGCGAGGAGCGCGAGGCGAGCATCCAAGCGACGAAGCGTGAGATCGAGCAGATGAAGAAGTCCGCCGAGGAACAGATGGAGCGCGAGCGCGCCCATGCGGTGGAGCAGCTGAAGGCCGAGGTCGTCGCACTGTCGCTTGCAGCGGCGGGCAAGATCATCCAGAAGAATCTGGACGAAAAGGACAATGACGCCATCATCGGCGAGTTCATCGCGAAGCTCGACGCGAAAAAAGTCGGTGACGCGTCATGCTGAACATGGAGCTGGCGCGCAAGTACGCGCGTGCGATCTTCGAGCTGGCGTGCGAGGAGAACGCGCTCAGCGCCTACGGAAATGACCTCGCCAAGGTGCAGCAGACATACGTCGACTGCCCGGAGCTGAAGGCGTATCTCTGCAACCCGAACATCCAGCCCGAGGACAAAAAGTCCCTCCTGAAAGAAGTGTTCGGGGACGAGGTGCGCGAGATGGTGCTGAACTTCCTCCTGCTGCTCATCGACAAGCGGCGCATGATGGTGTTCGAGGCGATCAGCGCGATCTTTGTGCAGCTCTCGAACGAGAAGCTCGGCATCGCTGTGGCGGATGTCACGACGGTGGAGCCGCTCAACGAGACGCAGAAGGCAGAGTTGATGGAAAAGCTCGGACGCGTGACGGGCAAAGAGGTATCCCTGCGCGAGCACCGCGACCCCTCGCTCATCGGCGGCGTGGTGGTGCGCATCGGCGACCGCCGCATCGACGGCAGCATCAAGGGACGTCTGGCAGCGATGACGGCAGAGTTAATGGCGAACTAGCGGGGTGACAGCGAAATATGAAAATGAATCCGGAAGAGATTACTTCCATCATCAAGGAACGCATCAAGAACTATGATGTCGATCTGAACGTCAACGACGTCGGCACGGTTCTTGAGGTCGGCGACGGCATTGCGCATATCTACGGCCTCGACAAGGCGATGGCAGGCGAGCTGCTCGACTTTGGCAACGATGTCTACGGGCTCGTGCTGAACCTCGAGCAGGAGAGCGTCGGCGCGGTGCTGCTCGGCGGCGAGACCCTCATCAAGGAGGGTGACACCGTAAAGCGTACGGGACGCATCATGCAGGTGCCCGTGGGCGAGGCGATGGTCGGACGCGTCGTGGACGCACTCGGCCGCCCCATCGACGGCAAGGGACCCATCGACACGAAGGAGTTCCGTCCGGTCGAGTCGCCGGCACCCGGCATTGCCGACCGCAAGAGCGTCCATGAGCCGCTCCAGACGGGTCTGAAGGCGATTGATGCCCTCGTTCCGATCGGCCGCGGTCAGCGTGAGCTGATCATCGGCGACCGCGGCACGGGCAAGACGGCGATTGCCGTCGATACAATCCTGAACCAGAAGGGACAGAACTGTATCTGCGTCTACGTCGCCATCGGTCAGAAGGCATCCACCGTCGCGCGCGTCGTCAAGACGCTCGAGGACGGCGGCGCGATGGACTATACGATCATCGTCGCGGCGACGGCAGCAGACTCTGCGCCGCTGCAGTACCTCGCACCGTATGCGGGCGTGGCGATGGCAGAGTACTTCATGTATAAGGGCGGTCATGCGCTCTGCGTCTATGACGACCTCTCCAAGCACGCGGCAGCGTACCGCGCCATGTCGCTCCTGCTCCGCCGTCCGCCCGGACGCGAGGCATACCCGGGCGACGTGTTCTACTTACACTCCCGCCTCCTCGAGCGCGCGGCAAAGCTCTCCGACGCACTCGGTGCAGGCTCCATCACGGCACTGCCGATCATCGAGACACTCGCGGGCGACCTCTCGGCGTACATCCCGACGAACGTCATCTCGATCACCGACGGTCAGATCATGCTGGATACCGACTCGTTCTACTCGGGCATCCGCCCGGCGATCAGCGTCGGTCTCTCGGTCTCACGTGTCGGCGGCTCCGCCCAGATCAAGGCGATGAAGCAGGTCGCGGGCACGATGCGTCTCGACCTCGCACAGTACCGCGAGCTCGCGGCATTCGCGCAGTTCGGCTCGGATCTCGACAAGGCGACCAAGGCACAGCTCGACCGCGGTGCCCGCATGGTTGAGACGCTGAAGCAGGCGCAGTACAGCCCGCTCTCCGTTGCGGAGCAGGTGCTCGTCATCTTTACGGCGGTGCGCGGCCATCTCGCGGACATCCCCGTCGGCAAGGTCGTCACCTTCCACACGGACTTCCTGAAGTTCATGCGCACGGCGCATCCGGAGATTGCTGCGGCGATCACGGAGATGAAGAAGCTGGACGATGGGCTCGAGGGGGACATCACGAAGGCGATCGCGGAGTTCAAGGAAACCATCTCCTACAAAGAAGCGTAAGGGGAGAGGTGACCGTATATGGCAAATTTACAGGACATCCGCCGGCGCATCCGCAGCGTCAAGAGCATCCAGCAGATCACGAACGCCATGGACATGGTCGCGACCTCGCGTCTGCGCCGTGCCAAGGAGGCGGCCAACAGCAACCGCCCCTACGCCGAAAAGACGGCGGCGGTCATCCGCAGCGTGGCGGCAGCGGCGACGGGCATCTCGCATCCGCTCCTCGAGCAGCATGAGAGCGGCAAGCGCCTCATCCTCGTCATGGCGGCGGACAAGGGGCTCGCGGGCGCATACTCCAGCAACGCACTCAAAAAGGCGATGACGCTCGTCGAGGACAAGTCCAACACGCAGATCGTCACCGTTGGGCGCAAGGCTCGCGACTTCTTCAAGAACCGCAGCTTTGACATCATCAGTCAGCGCGTCGGCATCAGCGAGCGTCCGAAGGCGACGCACGCGCAGAAGATCGCGCGCACGCTCATCAGTGCGTTTGAGACCGGCGAGATCAAAGAAGTCTACATGGTCTACACGCGCTTCGTGTCGGCCATCACCTGTGTGCCCGAGGCCGTGAAACTCCTGCCCTTTACGGCAGAGGAAGGCGAGGGACACGCACAGGCACCCTACATCTATGAGCCGAATGCCGAGGAGGTGCTCGGGGCACTGCTGCCGCAGTACCTTTTCACCACCATCTATGCGGCGCTCCTCCAGTCGGCGGCGAGCGAGCTGAGCTCACGTATGAACGCGATGAGCAACGCGACCGACAACGCCGGGGAGCTCATCGGAAAGCTCGACCTCTACTACAACAAGGTACGTCAGGCGGGCATCACGAACGAGATCAACGAGATCGTCGGCGGCGCCGAGGCACTCAAGTGACATCCATGTACGCCGCGTGCATGGAGGTAAGGAGGTTTTCCATTGGCAAAAGGTAAAGTCGTACAGGTCATTGGACCTGTCGTAGATATTGAATTTCCGGCGGGCGAACTGCCGGAGATTCTGAACGCCATCAAGGTCAGGGGCAAGACGGCCGACCATGACATCGACCTCACGGTCGAGGTCATGCAGCACCTCGGCGACAGCGTCACGCGCTGCATCGCCATGAGCTCCACCGACGGCCTGATGCGCGGCATGGAGGCGGACGACACGGGTGCGCCGATCAGCGTGCCGGTCGGCGAGGCGACACTCGGACGCGTCTTCAACGTCCTCGGTGAGACCGTTGACCACAACCCCGAGCCCGTCGGCAACAAAGAGGTGTGGCCGATCCATCGTGCCGCCCCGAAATTTGACGAGCAGGAGACATCGACCCAGATCCTCGAGACGGGCATCAAGGTCGTCGACCTCATCGCCCCGTACTCGCGCGGCGGAAAGGTCGGACTTTTCGGCGGTGCCGGCGTCGGCAAGACCGTTCTCATCATGGAGCTCATCCACAACATCGCGACCGAGCACGGCGGCTACTCCGTCTTTGCGGGCGTCGGCGAGCGTACGCGTGAGGGCAATGACCTCTGGTCGGAAATGACCGAGTCGGGCGTTATCGACAAGACCGCCCTCGTCTACGGACAGATGAACGAGCCGCCCGGAGCACGTATGCGCGTCGCTCTGACGGGCCTCACGATGGCAGAGTACTTCCGCGATGTGCAGGGACAGGACGTTCTGCTCTTCATCGACAACATCTTCCGTTTCATCCAGGCAGGTTCCGAGGTCTCGGCTCTGCTCGGACGTATGCCGTCCGCCGTTGGCTACCAGCCGACGCTGACGACCGACGTCGGTGCCCTGCAGGAGCGCATCACCTCCACGAAAAAGGGCTCGATCACGTCCGTGCAGGCGGTCTACGTCCCCGCGGACGACCTCACCGACCCGGCACCGGCGGCGACATTCACCCATCTCGACGCGACGACGGTTCTTTCCCGTCAGATCGCCGAGCTCGGCATCTATCCCGCCGTTGACCCGCTGGACTCCACCTCGCGTATCCTCGACCCGCACGTCATCGGGCAGGAGCACTACGAGGTCGCGCGCGGCGTGCAGGCCGTCCTCCAGAAATACAAAGAGCTGCAGGACATCATCGCCATCCTCGGTATGGAGGAACTCTCCGACGAGGATAAGCTCACCGTCTCGCGTGCACGTAAAATCCAGCGCTTCCTCTCGCAGCCGTTCGCCGTCGCCGAGGTATTCACGGGCTCGCCCGGAAAATACGTCGCGCTGAAGGACACGATCCGCGGGTTCAAGGAAATCCTCGACGGCAAGCACGACGACCTCCCCGAGGCTGCCTTCTACATGGTCGGCGGCATCGACGAAGTCATCGAGAAGGCGAAGAAGCTCAAAGAGGAGGAATGACGGATGGCGACCATCAAGCTGGAGATCGTATCTCCCGACCGCGTGGTCTACGCCGCCGACATCGACATGCTCATCGCCCGCTCCACGGGCGGCGAGATCGGCATACTGCCGAAGCACATTCCCCTCGTCACGGGACTTGAGCCCCATGCCATGAAGATTCATGTCGACGCCAAGGAACAGCTCATCGCTGTGGCGGGCGGCTTCATGGAGGTTACCCCCGACAAGATCACCGTACTCGCGACAGCAGCGGAGGAGCCGATCGACATCGACATCAACCGTGCGCAGCGTGCCTATGAGCGCGCACAGGAGCGACTGCAGAAACTGCGCGAGGACCCCGAGGAGGCAAGTATCATCGACGAACAGCGCGCCTCCCTCGCACTGAAACGCGCCGCTGCACGTCTGCAGACCGCGAAGACAGTGAAGCCCGGCGCATGATTCACTGGGATAGAAAAACCGCCCCAGCCGTATTGGTTGGGGCGGTTTTTGTGCTGTCTTGTCAGACGGCGGCCGGGGCTGGTACAGAATCATCATAGAGCTCGTGTGGGGCGATGTCTCTGCCATTTTTCCATTCGACTGTGAAGTCATTGACAAAGACCTGTTTGAACTGTTCCATATTTTTGAGTGGAGCAAAAAAGGGGATCTCTAGATATGGCTTTACATCGAAGTATCGGTGCTCCCCGTTGGAGAACATCACGCTCAGGATGTAATCGTTCAAGGGCTTCACGGCAATGGGGCGGATTCGCATGATGTACCTCCAGTCAGCGAAGCGGGTCAATGCGAAATGGGAGCTGCCCTTCAAGCATCAGATCGTAGTTTGCGCGCAGCTCATCCTCGTGCATCATTGTCCACGCGACGAGCATGGCTTGCTTCTTGCGTGGAAGGCTGCCCTCAAGCACGTTTCCATCGAAATCAAGGACAATGCTATGCTCGGCGTAATACGCATGGAGATGAGGAACGCTATGGCGTTCGTTCCGCTCTACATAAATGTAGATTTTGATGCCATCAAACATACAGATAATCGGCATGGAGAACACTTCTTTCAAATATATCGTATAATAAAAGTATAAACAGTCTCCTCGTTTCGGTCAACAGCGTACATGAAAATTCATCAAATCATTTGTCGAAGGATCAATGAGACTATGGTATAATTATCCCATTACAGAAGGGCGGTGCATCATGCCACAGATCATTCCCATCAAGGAGCTTAAGGACACGGCGCGCATCTCAGAGATGTGCCACGCGAGTGACGAGCCGATCTACATCACGAAGAACGGCTATGGAGATATGGTCTTTATGAGCATGGAGACGTATGAGCGGATGCAGCACCTAGCGCATATCCATCGAGAGATCGAACACGCCGAGGAGGATATCGCGGCGGGACGCGTCGATGATGCGCAGGAAGCACTTGCCCATACGAGACTGAAATATGCGCTATAGACTCATTGTTCCTGCGTATGTGGAGGCGAAGATCGATGCGTGCATTGCGTATATCGTGCAGACGCTTCACAATCCCGATGCAGCACGCAACGTCCTCGATGAACTTGTTGAGACCTATGAGCGATTGTCATGCCTGCCGGAGGCTGCGCCTCTCTGCCGTGACGCATACCTTCGGGCAAAGAATTATCGCATCATCACTATCTCCTCATTTATCGGATGGAGGAGCGGTATCGTCTATGTCATCGGAATCTTTCACATGCGTGAAAATTATCGGGATAAACTGTAATATAGACAAAGAACCGCCCTCACATCGTCTCGTGTAGGGCGGCTTTGATTTTTTATAACTGTCCGAAATGCTGATACCAAGCGAATACAATACTTTCTTTATTCGCTGCAATGCCCTTGAGCAGACGGTTTAGATCCTTTGACGGGATATTTCCATGGTTATGTGCGACCACGGGATTGCCGTCTGCCGGTATCCAAATTTTTGTCGCATTCGGGGAAGGCGCACCCTTGCAGACATGAACGTGGACAGGCTCGTTTTCCTCGTGTGACCCAAGGAAGCACTGATAAATTCAGCCGCGCCATCTTAACGCATCTTTTTTGCCCTGTCTGTGTCGACAAATCCTCCACATAGCTTTGGCTATGCGTCCGGTTTGTCTCCTTGACAGGACGAAAAAATCTGCGCAAATCTGACGGACTTCATTTTATCAGTGATTCCCCCAAAGATACGATAACCGAACAAATCACCCCACGTCGGCAATGACTTCACCGTCCTCGCGTGCGATCTCCCAAATGAGAGAGCTGTTATTTCTAACAAACTCGGTCAGCTTTGCGCGTTCCTCCTCGTTGAAGCCGCTGTACTTTGTGCAGGTAATGCTCGGCAGCAGAAACTCCGCCGTATCAAACCCGTGCGCGTTGGCACGCTCCATGCAGACCAGAATACTCTCGCCGCGCAGCGCAGAGCGGTGAATATCCGAAAACGTCGTGACAATACCGTCAATCGTGCTGTAATAGTGCTTCATGAGACTCCCTCCTCATCCATAGTATACGTATGCGTGCGACTGCGGTCAATAGACAGCCACTGTACCTTTTTGTGGACGATGCGCCGTGAATATGCTATCATAGCTCCACACATTACTGCGAAAGGAGGCACCTATGAACCTCTCGAATCACTGCACCTCCATCATCCTTGCCATCGTCTTTGCCGTACTGCTCTCCTCCTTCTGGTTCTTTCAGGACTTCGCCTTTATCGTCTTCCTCTCGCTCCTCCTGCAGCTCCTCCTCCAGCCGGCCGTAGACGCGATGGAGCGGCGGCGCATCCCGCGTGGCATCGCGGCGGCGGGGGCGATCCTCCTCTTTCTCCTGCTCGTCCTCGTCCTCCTCTCCATCCTCTCGCGCTCCGTCGTCCCGTCGCTGCAGCGCTTTGTCACCGAGCTGCCGAGCATCGGACAGGGACTCCAGCAGATGCCGTTCCTCACGGAGTTGGATCTGCAGCAGGAAATGACGGGCATCCTCGACAAACTGCGCAGCGTCAGCGCGGAGCTCCTGCGCACATCCCTCTCCTTCCTCCTCATCGCCGTCGGCAAAATCATGGACTTTATCATCATCATCTTTGTCTCCTTCTACCTCCTGAAGGACGGCAACAGCATCAAACGCTGGCTCGCTGACCTCTTCCCGCACGGCTCGCGCGGGCGTGTCCTCCGCCTCTTTGACCGGCTCCTCCGCGCCCTGCGCATCTATGTATGCAGCCAGCTCGTCATGTGCATCATCACGGGACTCGTCGTCTTTATCTACTTCACCGTCATGCACCTCCCGTATGCCTCCGTCTTCGCGCTGCTCTCCGGCATCAGCGAGTTCGTCCCCGTCCTCGGCCCGACCGTTGCCTCTGCGCTCGGCACGGTCACGACCGCCGCGACCGCATGGGGCATCACACTGCAGACCGCACTCTTCTACCTCGCGCTCACACAGATCAACCACAACGTCGTCTATCCCGCCCTCGTCGGCAAATCCCTCCACCTCCACCCTGTCGCCATCATCCTCGGCGTCGTCTTCGGCGGTGAAATCCTCGGTGCGGCGGGCATGTTCCTCGCCGTCCCCTTCATCGTCATCGTCAAGATCGTCATCACCGACATCTACCGCGACCGCAGGGAGATGCAGAGTGCGGAGGAGGAGTGACCCGCTGCGGGAAAG
>ERZ773066.974-NODE-974-length-15128-cov-9.827971_pt1 | contig 15128 bp, 9 predicted proteins | sample MGYA00580573_ERZ773066 | MGnify/ENA primary metagenome ERZ773066 (study PRJEB29015, sample SAMEA2738128) | human oral metagenome | biome: human oral; feature: human-associated habitat; material: saliva | place: China | collected 2203 ... | reverse complement strand
TGGCTATAGCTACAAAGAAAAGAGAGCTTAAAACAAGGCATTATCAGCAAAGTTTCACCACAAACTCAACGGAGATAAATAAAGAAAAATAAACTGTGACTTTATTATAGTTCTCAGTAAGGTTAATGCGGATGCACTATTGTGCATCCGTTATTTGTTTCAAGAGGTCTCAACTGACAACGAAAGACGCTGAAAAAACTATACAAAATTCATCTTTAAAGCACACCTTTTTACTCAAAAAAAGAGCCATTCGCTTGCATTTGTAACTATCACTAAATCAAACAGTTCCAAAACAGCGTAATAAGAGGTGTTTAATAAGACTTCAAAAGGGCGTTAGTAAGAGGCTTAAAGAGCATCTTTTAGAAGCCAAAAGGGCGTTAATTGAACTCCAATTAAGCATCAATAAAAATCAAAGATATGATTTTTCTTTACAATTCAAGAATTCTACAAACACAAAACTACCCAACTTAACCATCTTACATTAAGCCAAACTTGTTGTTAAATCACTAAAACTAATTATCCTTTATCAATTCGCATAGCATTCAAAGCACTATCAGTAAAAACAGACACAATATGATACACGAATTAGATTTCGAACTGATACTTTGCACGAAAGAAAGTGCATTGTCTTTCATATAATAAAAAGTTTGGTAGTTTCAGTTGTTATTTGTATCTTTGCAGGTATTTAGAAAATAAGCAAAACAATTAGATAGTATGGCAAAGAAATTCGCCGAGCACAAGGGACTTGACCTTGTTAGCACAAATCAGGAAGTATTGAAAGAGTGGGAGAAGAAAGATATCTTCCACAAGAGTATTGATGAGCGTGAGGGCGACCCACAGTTCATCTTCTTCGAGGGACCTCCATCAGCTAATGGACATCCTGGTATTCACCACGTATTGGCACGTGCAATTAAGGATACTTTCAACCGCTACAAGACTATGCAAGGTTTCCAAGTGCATCGCAAGGCGGGTTGGGATACCCATGGATTGCCTGTAGAGTTGGGCGTAGAAAAAGAGTTGGGTATCACGAAGAAAGATATCGACAACCACGCATCTGACAAATATATCTCAACAGAGGAATACAACCATAAGTGTCGTGAGAATGTAATGAAGTTTACTGCTGAATGGAAGCAGTTAACAGAGGAGATGGGCTACTTCGTTGATATGGAGCATCCATACATTACTTACGATAACAAATATATTGAGACATTGTGGTGGCTTCTCAAGCAACTCTATAACAAGGGCTTGCTGTATAAGGGCTATACCATTCAGCCTTATTCACCAAGCGCAGGTACAGGTTTGTCAAGCCATGAGCTGAACCAGCCAGGTTGCTATCGTGATGTAAAGGATACTACCGTTACTGCACAGTTTGCTATCCCTACAGAGGATTGGAAAGCATTGGCTGAAAAGGCTAATTTACCAAAGGAGACATGGGGTAAGCCTTGCTTTGTTGCATGGACAACCACACCTTGGACATTGCCTTCAAACGTTGCACTTTGTGTTGGTCCAAAGATTGAATACGTTATTGTTGAGACCTATAACCCATACGATGCCGAGAAGTTGACACTCGTTATGGCTGCAAGTCGTGTAGCTGCCTATCTGAAGTCAGAAGGTGAGATTACCGATGGTGGCGAATTACCAGCCTACGATCGTGGAGACAAGTATGTTCCTTATCGTATCGTAGGTCGTGTGATGGGTACAGAACTTGAAGGATTACACTATCAGCAGTTGATGCCTTGGGTAAAGCCTGTTGAGCAGACAGGTGACTTTGCACCAAAGTTTGTGAACGACTATGCTGCAGCTCACCCAGAGAAGGTGTTTGCAAGCGAAGATGGTCGTGATAAGTTTGTGGAGATGGAGAGTGAGGCTTTCCGTATCATCCTTGGCGATTACGTCACTACAGATGATGGTACAGGTATTGTACACATTGCTCCTACCTTCGGTGCGGACGATGCTAAGGTGGCAAAGGATGCTAACATCCCTGCTCTCTATCTGATTTCAAAGAAGGGACAGACTCGTCCAATGGTTGATCTTCAAGGTAAGTACTATACTATCGATGAGTTAGACAAGAACTTCGTTAAGGCTTGTGTTGATGAGAAAGCATATGGTCACCATGCTGGCGACTATGTAAAGAACTCATACGACCCACGCTTTAACCCTGATGGTGCATGGGATAAGAAGGCCTCAGAGAAGGAAGAAGACCTGAACATCATCCTCTGTATGGAAATGAAGCAGGAAGGTACAGCTTTCAATATTCAGAAGCACGTACACAACTATCCTCACTGCTGGCGTACAGACAAACCTATCCTCTACTACCCTCTCGACAGTTGGTTCATCAAGGACACTGCTAAGAAGGAACGCATGGTAGAGTTGAACAAGACTATCCGTTGGCAACCAGAATCAACTGGTACTGGTCGATTTGGCAACTGGCTTGAGAACTTGAATGACTGGAACCTCAGCCGTTCACGTTTCTGGGGAACCCCATTGCCTATCTGGCGTGATGAAAACCGTGGCGAGAAGTGTATTGGTTCTGTAGAGGAACTTTACAACGAGATTGAAAAGTCTGTTGCTGCGGGTATCATGGAGAAGAATCCACTGAAAGAGGCGGGCTTCGTTGTTGGTGATTTCAGCCAAGAGAACTATGATAAGATTGATCTTCACCGTCCATACGTTGACGATATCGTCCTCGTAAATGATGAAGGAAAGCCAATGCATCGCGAATCAGACCTCATTGACGTTTGGTTCGATAGTGGTTCTATGCCATATGCGCAGCTCCATTATCCATTTGAGGGTGAGATTAATGCTGAAGGCTTGAAGGCTACGGGTAAGACTGAGGCTGAATATCGTGACCAGTTGGTACACTCATGCTATGAGGGTATAGCTGTTCCACCAGCATTCTTCCCTGCAGACTTCATTAACGAGGGTGTTGACCAGACTCGTGGTTGGTTCTTCACACTCCATGCAATAGCAACAATGGTGTTTGACTCTGTTGCCTTTAAGAACGTGATTTCAACAGGTCTTGTGCTCGATGCAAAGGGTAACAAGATGAGTAAGCACGTGGGTAACGTTACCAACCCATTTGAGATGATGAATAAGTATGGTGCCGACCCTGTACGTTTCTATATGATGACGAACAGCGAACCATGGGATAACTTGAAGTTCGACCCAGAAGGTGTTGACGAGTGTCGCCGTAAGTTCTTCGGTACCTTATATAATACATATAGTTTCTTTGCTCTTTATGCTAATGTTGATGGCTATGATGCCACAACATGTGAGGCAGTGAAGGCTGATGCACCAGAGATTGACCGTTGGATTATCTCTAAACTTAACTCACTCATCAAGGGTGTAACTGCTGAGTTAGAGGATTTCGACCCAACACGTGCAGGTCGTCTTATCGATTCATTTGTGAACAACGACCTTAGTAACTGGTACGTTCGTCTGAACCGTAAACGTTTCTGGGGTAAGGAAATGAGTGCTGACAAGAAGAGTGCATACGACACATTGTACACTTGTTTGATGACTGTTGCACGCCTGTTGGCTCCATTTGCTCCATTCTATGCTGACCAACTCTATTCAGACTTAGGTGGTAACTCGGAAAGCATCCACTTGGATCGCTGGCCAGTAGCAGACGAATCTGTTATTGATGCTGACCTTGAGGCACGTATGGATATGGCACAGCGCATTACCTCAATGGTTCTCGCGCTGCGTCGTAAGGTGAACATTAAGGTTCGTCAGCCATTGGCACAGATCATGGTTCCAGCTATCGACGCAACTCAGAAAAAGCACATTGAGGCTGTTGCAGACCTTATCAAGCACGAGGTGAACGTTAAAGACCTTACTTTCGTTGAGGGTCAGGGCATCCTTGTTAAGAAAGTGAAGTGTAACTTCCGTGTCATGGGTAAGAAGTTTGGTAAGCTGATGAAGCAGGTAGCAGCCCGTATGGATGTGCTTTCACAGGAAGAGATTGCTGCATTGGAAGCTGCAGGCGAATTCAACTTCGAGTTAGAAGGTCAGCCAATCAAGGTAGAGGCTGCAGATGTTGAAATCATCTCAGAAGATATCCCAGGCTGGTTGGTAAGCAACGAGGGTAACTTGACCGTTGCACTTGAAGTTGAACTGACAGAAGAACTCCGTCGTGAGGGTATGGCACGTGAGTTAATCAATCGTATCCAGAACCTCCGTAAGGAGACTGGTCTTGAGATTACCGACCGCATCTCTGTCATTATTGAGCCACAAGCAGAGGCAGCAGCTGCTGTAGAGTCATTCGGCGAACTGATTAAAGCACAGGTTCTCGCTAATGACATTACACTTGCAGAGAACAATGGAGCAAATATTGAGTTTGATGAATTCAACCTCCATATAGAAATCAAAAAGAACTAAATGAAATAGTCGGGGTGTACGAGTCGTGCATCTATAAGCTAAGAGCAATAGTGGACGTGTCTCGTACACGTCCCTATTATCAGGCTTTCGACAATCTCAAAATATTAAAGATTACTTTCATAACCTAATTCAATTCTTTACTTTATGGAAACTAAGAAGCGTTATACCGATGAGGAACTCGAGGAGTTCCGCACGATAGTAAATGACAAGTTGGCGATAGCCAAGTCTGACTACGACGAGACGATGAAGATTCTGATGAACAAGAATACAAACGACGTTAATGACACATCACCAACCTATAAAGCGTTGGAAGAAGGCAGTTCAAACCAAACTAAGGAAGAGCTGGTACAGATGGCACAACGTCAGCAGAAGTTTATCCAAGCCCTCCAGGCTGCACTTGTCAGAATCAATAATAAGACTTACGGCATTGACCGTATCACTGGAGAGCTTATTCCAAAGGAGAGACTGCGCATAGTACCACATGCAACACTGAGCGTAGCATCCAAGATGGCAAATAAAAATCACTAATGAGTAAACAGAAAAAACAAAGCTTGATAGCCACCTTGCTAATTATTCTATTGATTGTGATAGACCAAATTATCAAGGTTGTTGTCAAGCTTAATATGAATTTAGGCGAATCTATCCATATCTTCGATTGGTTCCAGATACAATTTATCGAGAACAATGGTATGGCATGGGGTATGGAATTAGGAAGCAAACTCTTCCTTAGTATCTTCCGTATCGTTGCCATTGGCTTCCTTATTTGGTACATTTCTAATCGTATCAAACACGGAGCAAGAATGGCTTATATCGTTGTCTTGTCTATGATAACTGCAGGTGCTGCGGGTAATATCTTCGATTCCCTCTTCTATGGTCAGCTCTTTACTGCCTCTACACCCTATTACATAGAAGGAGCCACACCAGCTACCCTCGTTTCATGGGGAGAAGGCTATGCGCCTGTACTGATGGGTAAGGTGGTAGATATGTTCTATTTCCCACTCTTCCACGGCACATTCCCAGACTGGTTCCCACTCTGGGGTGGTGAGTCATTCACCTTCTTCTCACCAATATTCAACTTTGCAGACTCCTGCATCTCTGTGGGTGTCATTACGATTATCCTTGCTTTTCGAAAGGATTTCAACGGTTGGGTACCAGCTAAGGACAAGAAGGTTGCTGATAAAGAAAACATTACTGATAATCAGTAGATAGATAATGAGAAGTAAATATCTGGTTCGTTCCTTCGCCACTCTTTGTTGGTTACTGCTTGCATTCTTCGTTGTAAGCTGTAAACCTTCTATCCCTTCTGAGTATATCCAACCTTCAGAGATGGAGGATATGCTCTACGATTACCACCTCTCCATGGCAATAGCCAATCGTGAAGGCTATACAGATGTCAGACAACAAGCTTTTAAACTCGCTGTGATGAAGAAGTATGACGTATCAGAAGAGAAGTTCGATAAGTCTCTTCAATACTACATGCGACATACCGAGAAGCTACATGACATCTATGTTGAACTCAGCAAACGACTGGAAAACGAGGCGCGTGCGCAAGGTGCATCAGAGAGTGAGTTGTCTCAGTATGGTGATATTACTTCAAAAGGAGATACTACCGACATCTGGCGTGGTAACCGCACATTAATACTTTCTCCATATCCTCCAGTAGACCGTGAGTCCTTTGAAATCAAAGCAGACACAGCCTTCCACAAGGGCGACCGACTCCTCCTGAGTTTCGATTCACAGTTTATCATTCAAGATGGTATGCGTGATGCGATTATCATGATGGCTGTTACTTATTCAAATGATAGTATCGTCACACAATACCAGCATATTACGTCAGACTCCCACAATACGATGACGATTGATGCTGGGGATTCTTTGCGCATCAAGAATATTCGTGGCTACTTCTTAATGTTGAAGGGACAACAGCCTACAACTACTTTCAAGATGCTTATCCTCAATAATATCCATCTTGTACGTATGCATGTTCGAAAACAGGAGACAACACAACCAACTGATTCTTTGAAAGAGTCCGACCCAATCAGAACGATTGGTGGTGAACCTGTCAGTCCTCCAACAGACCCTAATCAGCCTGCAGGACCACCGACAAGAACACCTGCTGACGCAATGAAGGAACGAGGAATACCTACCAAGCCCGATAAGTTATGACCAACAGGAAAAAGTCGATAAGACGTATCGGTGCCAACATCATTGAAACAGCGATGGGCGTTATAGAACAAGGAATTGTCGTTATTGAAGACGGCATTGTTCTCAAGTCCTATCCATTCACAGAGGAAGAACCAATGACGGAATGGACAACAGGTACTATCACCATACGCCTCGACAATGATGGTAAGCCCAGAGCCTACAAAGACAAGCAATTACTGAAATGATTCTGTAGTCTTCCCACGAGGAAGACAGCAGACACACCTATAAAAAGAAAGAATCTGATAGCCAATGAGCTTGTTATTAAATATTTTATTATCCATACTCCCTTTCGGTTCACCAGTTCACGTTCCAGTGGAATTGGCGGGCAACTTTGGAGAGCCTCGACCTAACCACTTTCACGGAGGTATTGATATCAAAACCGAACGTGAAGTAAATCTTGGTGTCTATTCTATTGCTGATGGCTATATTTCTGGTGCCATCGTTGAGAAATATGGCTATGGACGAGCTATCTTGGTCACTCACCCCAATGGATATACCAGTTGTTATGTTCATCTCAATCGCTTCACTCCACAGATTGAAGCTGCCGTTCGTAAATGGCAATACCAGCATCAACAGTTTGCTTGCGACGTTAAATTCCGACCAGGAGAGTTCCCTGTAAAGAAAGGACAGTTTATCGCTCTTAGTGGTAATACAGGTTCATCACAAGGTCCACACATCCACTTAGAGATGCATAAGACTACAAATGGAAACCTTTACGACCCACTCAATTTCTTAAAGGGTATCGTTAAAGACAAGACTGCTCCTGCTGTTTATTCATTTAAGTCCTATCCTCAACCGGGAGAAGGAGTATTCCAACACAGTTCAGACTCCCGTATCTTCACATTTGACAAAGGACATTTCCAAGCATGGGGAAAGGTGGGCTTTGGTGTAAGAGCCAGTGATCACATGGACTCTGTATATAATAATTATGGAGTAAGATACACACAGTTGTATTGTGATGGCAAATTGGTTTTCTCCTCTGATGTGAACAATATTCCTACAAGTTGTCACAGAATGGTTAATTCGTGGGGTGATTACGACCACTTCCTTTCTACAAAGATTTGGTTTATGAAGTCTTACATCGAACCCGGTAACACACTCCCTATCTTACATGCAGGAGCTAACAGGGGTATTATCAACTTCAATCAGCAACGCGACTACCACCTTCGTTACGTCATAAAAGACGTCTTTGGCAATCAAACAATAAAGGATTTCACTGTGAGGGGTGAGCCAGAAGCTATTCCAATAGTTCATCTTCCAGATGGTGTAAGTCCACTCTATTATGCCAAAGACAATAACTTTGAGGCTGAGGGAGTACGACTGAACATCCAGAAGGGCTTACTTGCTAAGAATGGTTGGCTACAATTACGACATGGCAACACAAGCAGCACGCTGTCTATGGCTTATAGTTTCTCTAAAGCAGCATATCCACTCTTCAACTATGCACAGATAAGTATTAAGCCAACTGGCATGATACATAATCCAAAGAAATTATATGTTGCGATGCGTAACAGTTTAAACGCTGACGCCCCAGCATCCTATTGCGGCGGAACATATGCAAATGGTTGGGTTACAGGACGAATGCGCGAGTTGGCAAATGCCTACTTCCTTGCTTACGATGAGACCCCACCAACGATCACACAGCAGAATCTCAACCCACGCAACCTCTCCTTTAAGATAACTGACACAGGTAGCGGTTTACAAGGTTACAAGGCTTACCTCGATGGGCAGTTTATTCTGCTACAGTTCGGAAAGAACAAAGAAGTATTCTTCTGTAACCTCGCAGACACCCCTGTTCGCCCTACTGGAAAGGAACGAACGTTGAAGATTATCGCAACCGACAACCGCGACAATAAGAAAGAATATCTGACTAAAATAAAGTATTAACAATTAAATTGTAGAGTATGAAGAAATCATTTGCAACACTATTCTTCCTTACAATGATTACGTATGCTAATGCGTGTACAAACCTCATTGCTACAAAGGGAGCAACAACAGACGGTTCTGTCTTTGTTACTTACACCGCTGATGATTACGGCATGTTTACTAACCTATGTCATTACCCAGCAGGCACACATGCAAAAGGTGACCGCCGTGAGATTATTGACTATGACACTCACGAGAGCCATGGTTTTATTCCAGAGGCTCCTGTAACATACAATGTCATTGGAAACATCAATGAGTATCAGGTAAGTATTGGTGAAACAACCTATGGCGGCCGTGAAGAAATGGTTGACAAGAGTGGCATTATCGATTATGGTTCATTGATGTATCTTGGTTTGCAACGTAGTAAGACTGCACGCGAAGCTATCAAGGTAATGACCTCACTCGTTGAGACTTATGGTTATAACTCTGGTGGTGAGACATTCACTATCGCTGACCCTAACGAGGTATGGTTGCTCGAGATGCAGGGTTGTGGTGGCGACAAGAAGCAGAAGGTTGTTTGGGTTGCTGTCCGCATCCCTGATGGCATGGTTTCTGCTCATGCTAACCAGAGCCGCATCGGTCAGTTCTCAACTTACAACACAGAGGTCATCACTTCTAAGAACTGCATCAGCTTTGCACGTTCAAAGGGTTGGTTCACAGGCAAAGATAAGGACTTCAACTGGAAGATGACCTATGCAGCACCAGACTTCGGTGGCCGTCGTTGGTGCGATGCTCGTGTATGGAGCTATCTGAATCATTTCAAAGACATGTCACGTTGGTTGCCATGGGCGTTGGGTAAAGACCCTAACGCAGAGGATATGCCACTTTGGATTGCACCTGACAAGAAGGTCGATTTACCTAAGATGGAAGCTTGTATGCGCGACCACTATGAGGGCACTCCTCTGTCACTCGATAAGGACATAGCACAGGGTATCTGGGATTCTCCTTATCGCCCTACCCCACTAAAGTTCGAAGTAGATGGCAAGCAGTACTTCAACGAACGCCCTATCTCAACCCAGCAGACAGGTTTCTCTTACATTGCACAGCTTCGTTCATGGTTGCCACGTGAGATTGGTGGTATCCTTTGGTTCGGTAACGATGATGGTAACATGGTTGCTTATGTACCAATCTATTGCAGCAATACAGAGCGTGCAGAGTGCTTCAACACACCAGGAGCTGATGCAGTAACCTTCTCTGATAAGAATGCTTTCTGGGTATGCAACTGGGTTAGCAACATGGTTTACCCTCGCTACTCTCAGCTCTTCCCTGCATTGAAAGAGGTGCGCGACTCACTTGACAACGCTTTCCTCGCAGCACAAAAGGGTGTGGAGGCGAAGGCAGAAGCACTCTATGCCACCGACAAGGCAGCTGCAGTGAAGTATCTCAACGATTACTCTATTCAGAAGAGTAACGAGATGATCGCACGCTGGCGTGAGTTGGCTATCCATCTGATTGTGAAGTTTAACGATATGACTGTTAAGCCTGAGAAGGATGGCAAGTTCCTCCGCACTTCAACAGGTCTTGGCGAGCGTGTAAAGCGTACGGGCTACAGCGACTACTTTAAGCGTGAACTGGTAAAACAGACTGGCGACAAGTTTGCTGTACCTAACAAGTAGAACATCCAAAAGATTCATGTTTAGCTGGTAAATGGGTTTAACCATCTAAAAACCATATATTTATAAAGAGGCTATATTCATCGAGATATAGCCTCTTTGTTTATTAATAAAGATAAGAAATTTGAGAAACAACTTGCATTATTCCTAATAAAGTTTTATTTTTGCTCTGAATAAAACCGGTTTATATGGCACTTTTAGAAGCTATTTTCTTATTGATAACCCTCATTTTGATGCCGTTTATAACGCATAGTAAGCCTTGGTCTTTAAAATTATTATACTTAGGCTTTTGCGGTTTCTTTACCCCAATAATAGGGATTCCACTTTATTATTATCTAATGAAGTAATACCACTTATCAGAGGTGAACAACCCTTCATACTACAACTGACTGTTATCATATTGTCATCCCAAATCAGTTCATTTGGCTAATAAGAATCATGTACAGTGTAGTCTAATGACCGATTTGGGCTTAACTTGGCGAGTCTTAGCAACTCTTTTGCATCGTATTTAGTATGCGCACATGTGGTGCTAAGGCTTAGCACGCTATGTGCGGAGTATCAACACGAAATGTGCGGAGGCTTAACACAATGGCTAAAAGTGAGAGGAGAAGGTCATCTTTGTAACAACTAAGAACCAATAAGCACACATTCATTATTCAATACTGACATACTAATAAACAGAAAAGAGGTTGATTCTAATGCTACATTATGTAGCCTTCGAATCAACCTCTTTAATTATATTAGTCTAAAATTGGAGGACTATTCTTCTTCTTCCTTCACTTCTGCCTCATGCTCAGCAATCAACTTCTGCTGGATATCATTTGGAACAAGCTCGTAACTTGCGAACTTTGTTGTGAAACTTGCACGACCACCAGTGAGAGAACTCAATGAGATACTATAGTTAGCAAGCTCCTTCAAAGGAATCTTTGCTTGTAACTTCTGATAACCTGCCTCAGAGTCCATACCCATAATCATGGCACGACGTCCCTGCAAATCGCTCATCACGTCACCCATATAGTCACCTGGAACATACACCTCTAAGTCATAGATTGGCTCGAGAATCTTTGGTCCTGCAGCCTTGAAAGCGTCTGAGAACGCATGACGAGCAGCCAATGTGAATGAAAGTTCGTTAGAGTCAACTGGGTGCATCTTACCGTCATAGACAATTACACGTACATCACGTGCATAGCTACCTGTCAGTGGACCACGCTCCATACAATCCATCACACCTTTTAAGATAGCAGGCATAAAGCGACCATCAATAGCACCACCAACAACAGAGTTGATGAACACAAGTTTACCACCCCATGGGAGGTCGCGCTCTTCACGTCCCTTTATATTCATCTTAAACTCCTGTCCGTTGAACTTATAGGTTGTTGGATCAGGCATACCCTCTGCGTATGGTTCAACAATCAAGTGCACCTCACCAAACTGACCAGCACCACCACTCTGTTTCTTATGACGATACTCAGCCTTTGACTGCTTGGTAATTGTCTCACGATATGGAATCTTTGGCTCCTTGAAAGTCACCTGAAGTTTCTCATTGTTCTCCAAACGCCACTTCAAAGTACGTAGGTGGAACTCGCCCTGTCCATGGACGATAGTCTGCTTCAACTCCTTACTCTGCTCAACAACCCATGTTGGATCTTCCTGACGCATCTTCAATAAAGCAGCCATGAGCTTCTCAGTTTCCTGTGAGCTCTTAGCTTCAACGGCACGAGAGTATTTAGAGTTTGGATATTTAATGAAGTCAAAACGTTGATCAGTACCCTTACCATTCAAGGTATTACCAGTCTTTACATCCTTCAACTTCACGGTACAACCTAAGTCACCAGCATTTAACTGATCAACAGGAATACGGTTAGCACCTGCACAAGCATAAAGCTGTCCCATACGTTCCTTTGAGCCACGATCAGAGTTAGTCAAGTCATCACCCGACTTCACACAACCACTCATCACCTTGAAATAGCTAACTTCACCAATATGTGGTTCCATACCCGTCTTGAAGAAGTAGAGAGATTCTGGACCATTACTGTCTGGCGTAACTTCCTCACCACGTGTATTATGAATCTTAGGCATCTCATCAACGAAAGGAACAACATTGCCTAAGAACTCCATCAGACGACGAACACCCATGCTCTTACCTGCACATACGCAGAAAACAGGGAAGATAGAACGCGTTACAAGACCCTTACGGATACCTGTACGCAACTCATCTTCTGTCAATGTTTCCTCTTCAAAGAACTTCTCCATCAAGCCCTCATCATTCTCGGCAGCAGCCTCAACGAGTGCTTTATGTAGTTCCATTGCCTTTGGCATCTGGTCAGCAGGAATATCCTCAATGATAGGTTCGCCACCTTCAGGCTTCCAGCTGTATTTCTTCATCAACAGAACATCAATCAAACTATTAAAGCCAGGACCTGTTTCGATAGGATATTGTACAGGAACACACTTTGAACCATAAATCTCCTGCATGGTGGAAATAAGGTTATCAAAGTCGCACTTGTCAGAATCCAACTGGTTAATAAGGAAGATAACAGGCTTCTTGAGCTTCTCGGTATAACGGAAATTGTTCTGTGTTCCGACCTCTGGTCCATACTGACCATTGATAAGAATAACAGCCTCATCGGTTACATTGAGGGCAGTAATCGCGCCACCTACGAAGTCATCACTACCCGGACAGTCGATGATATTCAGCTTCTTATTATTCCACTCAACATGGAATACCGTTGGGAACACTGAATAGCCATACTCCTGTTCAACAGGGAAATAATCGCTAACAGTATTCTTAGCTTCTACTGAACCGCGTCGCTTAATGACACCAGCTTCGAACAACATACTTTCGGCAAGAGTCGTCTTGCCGCTACCGGCACTGCCAACCAAGGCAATGTTCTTAATCTCGTTTGTCTGATATACTCTCATATCTGATAGATTTAAGCTGTTAGTAATAATTTATTTCGTCTCAAGGGACAAGCCGTAGCTCATCAATTCTGCGGTCTAAGTTATACATTTTCATCGAAAGCACCAAAGTTTCTTACGAAAAAAACGAAATCTTTTAAAACTTATTAGTACATTTGCATTAATTCTTGTAAGGCATACATTAATATATACGTATATACACTTATCATGTTAGGATTATACATTCACATACCTTTCTGTGCCAGTCGCTGCATTTACTGTGGCTTCTATTCTACTGTGCCAGCCAAGAAGAAGGACGAAAGGCTTTCTGTAGAAGAACGCTATGTGAATGCTATCTGCCATGAGATGGAACTGCGTGCGGAGAAGAATAGCAACAACTTTGGTGAAAGAATAGGCGATTTGTCAACTATCTATTTGGGTGGTGGGACTCCTTCACAGCTTTCTTTTGAGAGTCTACAAAAGATATTCCAGACGATAGACAAGGTATATCACATTGGTTTAGAATGGGATACAGAGAACAACACTTGTACCACAGCGACTCCTATCGAAATCACAATGGAGTGTAACCCCGATGATATAACGGAGGAATTTGCACAGAACTTGCGCTCTCTTCCTATCAATCGTATCTCTATGGGAGCACAGACTTTCTCTGATGAACGCCTACGTTTCCTACATCGTAGACATACAGCTGACGAGGTGGAAACTGCTGTCAAACGTCTAAGAAGTGTAAACATCAAGAACATATCAGTAGACCTTATGTTTGGTTTTCCCAATGAGACACTTGAAGAATGGAAAGAAGACATTGAGCGACTGCTTGCTTTAGACATTGAACATATCTCTGCATATAGTCTTATGTATGAAGAAGGTACTCCCCTCTATCGACTTCTTCAAGCGGGAAAGGTCAAGGATATGGACGATGAACTTTATCGTCAGATGTACGATACTCTCATCGACCGCTTAGCTGAAGCTGGTTATGAGCAATATGAGATTAGTAACTTTGCCAAGCTCAAAGTTCAAACCTCAAAGTTCAAAGTTCAAAGTTCAAAGTTCAAAGTCCAAAGTCCCTACCGTTCTCAACACAATAGTTCGTATTGGCACAATGTCCCTTATATAGGCATCGGAGCCTCAGCCCATTCCTATAGTAATGGCAAGAGGAGTTGGAATATAGCAGATACCAAGGCTTATATCGCTGCTATTGAGGAAGACAGACTCCCTTGCGAGGAGGAGATAATTGATGCAGATACACATTACAATGACATGATTATGACCGCCCTCCGAACATGTGAAGGAATAGATCTCTCAACGCTCTCTGCTGAATACTATACTTATCTCATGCACCTTGCCGAGCCTTTACAGCAACAAGGTTTGTTGAAAGAGGACAATGGTTGGCTCCATCTCACTCGTAACGGCATCTATGTTAGCGACTCCGTTATGAGTGATTTAATGAAAGTATAAGTCTATCCTCACAAATCATCATCACCCAACATTCAACACCCAACACCCACAACCCCATGACCAACGAAGAATTTGAAAAGAAATGGGCAGAGAATCGCAAAGAGGTTCTTGCCAACAACGAAGAGTATCAGCGTATTGCCCAGAGCTATAAAGGTTCGGGCTGGATTGATTATGTCATCTTAATAGCAGGTTTTGTCATCTGCGAGAACTATACCAAGACGATTGTCAACAGTATCGTACTCCAATATCTCCTTGCCCTTGTTGGCATGATCTTGATATGGTTGGGCTATCGCCTTATCAAGAGTCTATTCAACAGCAAGCAAACCTTAGGAGAACTCGAAGAAAAGATAAAGCAACAATACAAAGATTCTATTAGTGATTAATCCACATACATAGTATGATTACCTCCAATTAGGTGGTTTTATAAAGGGGAATAAACTACATGACAAATGTAATTAGGTGCAACGTCTATCTGTCTTTTACAAACAGTTTATTCCCATACAATTGACTTCTTTGTAAACTATTTTCATACAACTCAAAACCAACACATGCTCTTTTGGCTTCTTAAAGACGCCCAATTGACTTGCAAAAGATGCCCTTTAAGACCCTTACTAACGCCCTTTTGAAGTC
>ERZ773066.969-NODE-969-length-15168-cov-50.513134_pt1 | contig 15168 bp, 6 predicted proteins | sample MGYA00580573_ERZ773066 | MGnify/ENA primary metagenome ERZ773066 (study PRJEB29015, sample SAMEA2738128) | human oral metagenome | biome: human oral; feature: human-associated habitat; material: saliva | place: China | collected 2203 ... | reverse complement strand
GCCTGCCGTCCGTGTCCATCGACGACCGCGCGGGGGCTGCGCTGGCGATCGAGCACCTCCTGGCACTCGGACATGTGCGCATCTGTTTCCTCAACGGCCCCGCCGATATGCGTCAGTCCGTGCAGCGCCTCGCGGGTGTGCGAGACGCGGTCGAGCACTGGCGGCGCCTGACGGGGTCGGACAGCGTCCAGCTGACGGTGTGCAACGCGGAGGCGTACACCGCCCAGGCCGGCTATGCGGCCGCCGAAGAGGCCGCCGAGGCCCGGGCAGCCTCCGAGGGGGCGCCGACGGCGGTCTTCTGCGCGAACGACCTGCTGGCCGTGGGCGTCATGTCGGCGCTGCGCGTCGCAGGGGTCTCCATCCCCGACGACGTGTCCGTCATCGGCTTCGACGACATTCCCCTGGCAGCGCAGATGCCCGTGCCGCTCACGACGATCCGCCAGCCCATGGACGAACTTGGCGCGGCCGCCGCCGAACTCCTGCTCTCCGGCGCCGACGCGCCCACGCAGCACCAGACCTTCAGCCCGGTCCTCACCATCCGCGAGTCCACGGCGAAGCCGCGGGAGTAGGGGGCGCGGGGGCGCGGCGAACCCTGGGAACGCCCGGCGAATGCGCGGCACACCCGCATGGTTCCCCACAAATGTCGCACGTAATTCCCCTCCCCGTTATTCAAACTTTGAAATCCAACCGTTGCAATTCCAACATTTTCTGGGCATATCGAAAACTGACCAAGATAAATTACGTGCGAATTTTCTGGGAGTGGGGTTGTGCGCAAGTTGTTGACGGTTTGTTTATGCGGCTTTTGTCCAGGCCGCTTGGTGCAGTTCGTATTCGATGGGGGATTTGCCGCCGAGGCTGGTGTGCGTGCGGCGGCTCCGCCGAGGCGCGGCGGCGCGTGGGGTGGCCATGCTTCGTTGCTGGCCGCTCCCGCGGTGTCGCGTGTGCGGCGCTGCTGCGTGCCGGGCGTTCCCGTCCTTGGGGGCGCGTCGGCGTGCCCACCATCCTAAGGCATTTTGAGTGATGGCATTCACTTTTTGGCTCTGCTTCGGACGAGGCCGTGGCGGGGTTTCAGGGCAGGTTGAGGCTGGTTGTGGGCTGATTTGTCGGACCAGTTCGGTGCGTGGTGCACACGAACCCCCACCTTCCACATCGAACCCTTACCAACCCGCATACGCATGCACCGAGCCAAGAACATCCGTTCGACAACACGGCGCATACGTGCACGTCTGTGCGGATTCACACTCAAACTTGGAACGATATTCCAACAACATGAGCATGCGATGCAATAGTTTACGAGCAAGTATTTATGGACTATATTCTGACTATCACATCATTCCCCACAATAGGACCGCCATGGGATTACAACGAGGTACGTTTTACTGGGACGACGATTCCCTGTCACCGGGCAACCGATCCGACGGCGGATGGTCGCAGAATCTGTTCGACGACGACGGCAACCTACGAGGCCATGCGCGCTTCGTCCCCGATCCCGACTCTGACGACGATGGCTACACCTACTCGCCCTATGATGATCCGCCGATGTTTATGTCGAGCGAGACGAGGCGGGAATCGGAGGACGATGACGACTCACCTATCATCGATTTGCTGGCAGATGTAGCCGCACAGACACTCGTTCAGCTCATCGAAGATGCTGCGGCTGCTGGGTTCGCATACGCCGCTCCCCGGGTCAAGAAATGGGCGGAAGAAACGGCGCTCCCATTCATCGCAGGCAAGCTGGGGAGTGTGAAAGGCAAACTTGACGGTGTCCGCGTGCCGTGGGGGAAGAAACGGGACCAGGAGTCTGCGGTCGACGAGACCGTCGACGGCATTGTCGTCTCGGCTGAACCTTTCGAGGCAATCGAACAGAGCGACAGTCACGCGACCCCCGAGCCCCTCCAGATTGAGGCGAAGCGGCAGAAGATGTCGAACGCGGAGGCTCAGGCACGCCTCGTGGCAGCCGCTGCAGCCCAGCGTTTCGCGATGGAGCAGGCGCACCTCGTCTCTCAGTCAGACATTGTTGGTGCAGCTGACGTCAACGAGGTGATGCAACAGATCGCCGAACATCCCCAGGAGATGTTGGATACCCTCATCAAACAGCTCGCGCGCAACCCACGTCTGCTCGAGGACGGGAGCCTGGCCCAGCTGGCTTCCATCCTCGACTGCAATTCCCTCGGGTTCGGCCCAGCCCACAAAGAACATGCGCCCCTCCCCCGCGTCGAAGAAGCCGAAACCCACAAGTCTCGCAGCGAAGCATAGCGCCGACTCCCCCTTCGGTCACCGGTGTACCTGCATTGGACAGGTTGGGAACACGCCAATCACAACCTCGCCACTTGCACGTGAGAGGTAGCTCGGCCTGACGACCGTCTATGCGTCCGCAGGTTCCTCCCTGCTGACGTTGATCGTGATCTCCTTCGTCCGCCGCAGGTGCGGGATCGCGTAACGGGGGTCGAATTGTGATAGCGGCGTATACGCCTCGTAGACGTCCAGCCCACGCCCAAGATCGATGACCCAGCCGGTATCGGTCACGATGCTACGATCGTGGAAGTAATCAGCGATACTCCAATCAATGACGATCCCGAACTGTCCCCACGACTGCTGCAGCTGTTCGAACGTCACTTCCTGCTTCGCGCGATAGTCATCCTCATCGCTCGCACAGGTCTCGATAACAACGCGCGGCAGCCGAGCGGCGTCAGCGTGCTGAATAAGCTGCAGCAGAATCTCGTGCACGTTTCGGATTTGGTGAGGCTTTCGCAAGTACGGATCACGGATCCGAATCTCAGCAGCATCGAACAGGTACGGGAGCAGGATGTCCGCCATGGAATGACCCATGCTCGGTTCGATCTTGTAGCGCCTGGGGACGGCACGCGCTTTCAACACGGCTCTACGGTCGAAGACCGGAGAAGCCGAGCTCCTGTCTCCGCGTGCATCCACAATATCGTCCGACTTCGGAAGACCGTCGGAAACCTCTCCAATACCCCATTGACCGCTCCCCCGCTCATCAGCATCACCGTGCGACGTGAAGTACTGCGGATAATCCAGTTCCTCCTGCGTGGGAACGGATCGGGCGCTCGAGGCATCGTAGCGGTCCTGGTCCACACGCCCCAGCATGTACGTGAAGTGAGAGCCGGACGCAGCCATCGTGTCATCAAGTCGGATGATCTGATCCTTGACGCGCTTGCGCCCCTCGATCGCGAAGCGGAGCAGTTCCTCAAGCTCCTCAGGCGCACCGTCACGCGCCGGGAAGATGAGTTTTACCAGGCCCGAGAACGTCTTTCGCACGGCGTCCTGATCGCGCTTCGACATGGCAGGATCCAGCGTCGCCAACGTATCCAGGTCACCGGAGTAATCCAGGGTGCGCAGGTGCCGCAGCGCCTCCGCCAGGTAGTCGACAATGAGTCCGTACCCGCGCGAGAAGAGCTCGGGCCGCACGATGTCGACCTCCCATCCGGGCAGGTAGTAGTGGATGCGGTCCATGTACGCGGTGTCGTGGTACGCCTCGGGCAGGGCCTCGAAGAGGTCGGCGGTGGCCAGCATGGCGGGCACGGTTCGTGTCGTGTTGCCGACGAAGACCATCGAGGCCTCGGCCGTGATCGTGCTGTCGCCGCGCGAGAACGACTTGTTCGCGAGGTAGTTCTTGAGCGTGTCGACCAGGCTGCGCTCCACACGCTTGTGCCCGGCGAATTCATCGAAGGCGACGACGTCCCAGTAGCCAACCAGGCCGATGCGCCGGGTCGCGTTATTAACGAAGAGTTTTGCCAGCGTCACCTCGCCGCCCGACACGAGGATGCCGTGGGGCGAGAATTCGGAGTAGATATGCGATTTTCCGGTGCCTTTGGGCCCTAGTTCAACAAGGTTATAGTTTCGTTCGACGTAGGGAATGAGGCGGGTCAGCTGGAAGAGTTTCGCGCGTCGGCTGAGCTTCGCGGGGTCGAGGCCAACGGAGGCGACGAGCAGGTCGATCCACTGGTCGGCGCTGAACGAGGCACGCCCCCGGCAATAGCGCTCGAAATCGAAGCGCGGCAGCTGGATGGCTTGAAGGCGGGAGACGACCCACGGGCTGGATGCCTTCGCACCGGAATCTCCCGTCGACACGTATGAGACGTCGGCCATGCACCAGACGCCACCGGTCAGGAGGCGGTCGTTCTCACGAACGGTCTCGTCGGATACCTGCGCGTTGGTGACCCCAAGATTTTCGAAGGAGGCGTTGTATCGGTCGTGCGTTTCGTCAAGGTTGACGGAGACCTTGTCGATAATCCGATACTGTCCCTCCTCGTAGATGCGTGACTTGATGAGCTCGGAATCTCCGCGGTTGACGTAGTGCTTGGCGAGGATGCGACGGACGCTCTCGACGCCCTCGACAATGGCCGCCTCGCTCGTGGTCGCGCAGTACTGCGCGAGCAGGAATTCGAGCACGTAGGAGGGAACGATCGCGTTGCCCTTGACCTGGCCGACCAGGTCCTTGCGGACGACGAAGCCGTCGTATGCGCGCGCGGCGATTTCCTCGTACTCCGCGAGCTTTCCTCCCTCGCTGCCCACGATCAGGGACGAGGCCGGGGAATCCTCGCGCTCTAGGGCTTCTTCGGGCGAGATGTTCATAGGTCGAATCCTCCGAATGCTCCGAACCCGTTGTCGTTGAGGGTCAGCTCGTGGGTGGCGACGGGCTCGCCGACGACCTGTCCGTGAACGGTCTTGTAGGCGACGATCCTGACAGCTTCGCCGGAATGCCTCTCCAACACCCCGTCAAAAAGGATAAGTTCGCTGCTCTGCTTGAGCGACACCTCGGAGCGCTCAGCCGCTTCCAGAGTAAGGACTCGAGTGCTCGACAGTTGCTCACCCGACATGCTCTCGAGACCAATCGTGACGGTCAGAGGGCGTCGCGTCGGGCTGATGGGTTCCCGCTGGATGACACGTGGACTGAAACGGTTGACCTTCAGGGACGTGTCGTCGTAATGCAGGGCGATACCGACGTCGCGGACCTCCTCGGCACCCCTACTACCCACCGACACCTCGATGACGGGGGTGGTAATTTCCTGGAGCGAGGCTCCGCCGTGAACGAAGCGGTTTCCTCGGCCCTGGGCGCGGATGCGGCGGGTACCGTAGGGCAGCGCGATGCTCGGCCCGTCTGTCAAGCCGATGCTCTTCGCGTCGAAAGCGACGAAGTCGTCCGTCGACTCCAGGTCCTTGCCGAGGACGTAGCGACGCTTCTTCACGGAGATGGAACGCCCGCGCGGGACGCCACCCTGTTTCGCGGTGTCATCGTTGGCGGGTTCGCTGTCCTGGAAGAGGAAGCCATGGTCGGCGGTCACGAGGATGCGGGTAATGTCCGCGGAAATGAGCTTGCCGACGAGGCCGGAGAGTTCTTCGATGGCGTGGTTGACCGCATTTGGGGTAGCGCTTTCCGAGGCCGCGTGATCACCGGTCGCGTCGATGACGTCGTGGTAGATATAGACGGCCGAGGCGCCCTTGAACTTCGAGCGCATCGACTTGACGGAGTCGCTCGCGAGCTCCTCGTAGGTGAACGCACGCCCGTCGGCATCTTCGAGGATTGCACGACGCGCGTCGATTCCCGACGTCGGTCGGCCGTCGGCCTCGACGATGACTTGGTCTTTGCCTCGTACGTTAAGGGTCAGCTCGCGATGCGGGAGCAGCGCGGCCATCCCGAGGGCGGTGATCGACGGCAGCATCGTGTACCAGGGGTTTACGGCGACCGCGCCGCGTCCAAGGGAGCGCAGGTGATCGGCGAGCTCGACGCCGGCCTCGTATCGGAGAGCGTCGGAGATGATAACGACGGTTCGCCTGTGGGAGCCGGCGACGAGGAGGCGGTGGAACGAGTCGATGCGCCCGCTGGACGGAGGAACGGAGATGTCCCATGTGCGCATGCCGCGCAGCGCGTCGTCCCACGTGCGCGAGAGGGGGCGCAGGTAGTCGTCGCGGTACGCGTTTTCGACGTGCCGGTCAAGGTCGGTGAGGACGTCGTCGACGTGAACGGCTCGGGAGGCGCGCACGTAGTGGCGGTACTCCTGGTCAATGGCCCACAGACCGCCGTCCGGGTCCGTGTAGCGGGCGAAGCCCTCGGCTGCGTCCGAGAAGGCGATACCCGGGAGGGCACGCAGGTGGGTGAGCAGACGCGCCCCCGCCCGCGCTGCATCCCACAGCGCCTCAGTGTCGTCGAACCAGAGGCCTTCGCGGCGCCTGCCGCGCTGCTCTTCGACCTGAGCGACTCCGACGGATCCGTCGACGATTCCGCGGACGAGGCGGGAGATGAGCTCTCGGTCAACGTTGGGCGTGGTCGTGTCGATGAGGAGGGCGTCGGTAGCCGCACCGTGCAGGGCGGCGCTGGCACCGGTGGCCTCGTCGACGCGCCTGGCCCACCGGCGGGCGTCGTCTCGCGTGGCCACGTCGCGGGTCCACATGCTGAAGTCGCGCTGAGCAGAGTTATGCCGGTGATCCCAGCCGTTCGCGTTCATGACGAAGAGCCAGGTCATGAGCGCGTCGAAGGTGTGGTCGCCGTCGTACCCCCAGATGGCGTGAGCGCCTTCCCAGAAGTACGCGTCGAGGCCCCACTTGAGGGCGTCGAGCGGGTTGTTCTGCGTCATGGATGCGAGCTTCGCGAAGAGGACGGAGAAGAAACGCTGATGCGTCTTGAGCAGAACGGCGCTCATCGCGGCGAGGAAGGTCTTGCGATCGGATCGCTTATCGGCGTCGCTGATGGCGCCGAGGTGCTTCTTGAGGTCGGCGACGCGGGCGGTGGAGTTGAAGAAGGGGGTGTATTCGTCGATGATTGCGGCCAGGGCGGGGTCGACGCCGAGTTCGCGCACGAGGAGAGTCGAGGCGTCTGCCTTGAACGTGGGGTATCCGCATCGCACGTCGGCGAGGAGGTCTTCTTCGAGGGGCGGGAGCTCTCCGCAGCGGTAGAGAACGTAGCGGGACTTGGTGTCTTCGGCGAAGATGCGGAGTTTGGTTTCGAAGAGGTTGGCGCTGACGGTGATGAGGGTGGCGCCGTCGAGCAGTTCTCGGACGGCGTCGAGGTCCTCGGCGTATTCGCCGTTGCGGTCCAACCATGTGACGATGCGACCCTGTTCAAGCAGGGCATTCAGTTCCTCCGCCAGCCGAGAGACATCGATTCCGCTCATTGTGCACCTCCTCCAAGTCGATCATGCAGGTCCGTCAGGCGCTTCAAGGCCCGCCTGAGGCTATCGCTTTCGGCGGCGGCACGCTCGATACTCCAATGGTGTGTCATGAGGCGCTGTAGGTGTAGCTCGTAGGCGGGACCAAATACCAACTTCCCACCTTCATGAAGTACAGCATCCTTGAATTGAGCCTTTTGGAACAGTCGCAGCAGATGGTCTTTAGGCCGGGAATCGCACGGCCTGACACTCGCTATGGGCAGCTCGCAGAATTCTGCGACTCCCTGCCGGTCCGCCAGAATCCACGACTCGATGCACTGGTCGACGATCCTGATGAGCAGATCGGGCGACTCACCCGGAGTATGTTCGATAAGTTCCGCACGAAGTGTCACGGGACATCCTCCCCCATCCCGATCGAGGTCACGAAAAACGACGTACGGGAGAACGCGAGCTGCTTCCCAGTAGTTCTTGAGATCCCTGTCAATCACGCCCTTGCCGTTGACGCTCGTCACTCTAAATTCACTGTCGTCCCAGCCCGCCGCACGCATCAGGGCGTTGATGACCGGTTCGTCTGTCTCTCCCTCGACGATGACCTGGGCGAAGACGTAACCCTCCATCTCTTACAAGGTTCCCTGCGGAATCGTGCGACCGTTGACAGCATCGATGCCCTGCGACTTGGGCAGGCGAGCGCTAACGACGGCTTTGATGCGCGGGTCGTTCGACTGCGAGAGAAGTTCGCCCGTCGTCGCATCATTCTCGGAGCGCAGCATCAGGACCTGGCTGGGGAGCACCAGCTCGGAGTCAATGAGTTCCGGCGAGTGGGTGCTGATGACCATCTGTACGTCGCGGTTCATGGCGAACTCTGCCAGGAGCGAGGGGAGCGATCGGACGACGGAGGCCTGCAGGAAGGTTTCTGGTTCTTCGATGAGGACGACGCTCGTGTCGCGCGGTAGCGTCGCCAGGTCAAAGAGCAGGCCGAGCAGGCGCAGTGTTCCTTCGGAGAATTGCTCGTGCGAGTAGACGCCGGTCGCACCGCGCACGGGAGTATCGCTGTAGAAGACGACCTCGGTGCCGAGCCCCATGCGCTGGTAGGACAGGTTCGGGACCTCCGGCACCGCCGCAGCCATGATCGGGCGAATGCGGTCAACCACGGCATCCAGCTGCTGATCCGAAAAGCGCCCCGCGTGCTGGAAGAATCCCGTCCCGTGGTCGGGGTCGTAGCGGTCGGCCCGCTCGAGCATCTTCTTGGGGTTCGGGTGAATGTAGCGGATGCCCGAGAGCATGTTGCGAATAGACAGGGCACTTCCCGTTACTCGTTTTGTTCCAGGAACACCCGTTACGTCTTCGCCGTCGATCACTAGCTTTTCATCTTCGACGAAAGCATAGTCCGAGACGTATTCCGACACCGGGTCAACGCTCTCATCCTCCAGCTGATATTCGTCGGGGGAATCGGCTATCTCCATTGTCGCTAGATGCTCGAAGGAAAACGAAGTAGGTTTGGCAGCAACCCGGGGCTGAAGTATCCGAGGTTGATCGGCCTCCAGCAAACCAGCGGGAATACCGGCTTTCAGAGGACGCATCCGCATTTCTCCACCAACGAAATCCTCAACCACTGTCACCTTGCGAAGGGACAGATCGTAGGTAATCTGGTGCACATCGATCTCCGCTGTCACGGCAAACGATGCGGAGTCTGCTCCCGTGTGAAAGTAGCGCTCCGGGCCTCCTAGGTCCACCGAGGCTGCCAGCAGTCCGCGCCGCGCAACATCGCTCAGAAAGCGCAGGGCAGCCAGCAGGTTGGTCTTACCCGAGGAGTTGGGGCCGACGACGAAGAGACGCGAGGACATGTCGAACTCGATGTGGGCAAAGTTGCGCCAGTTCGTGATGGCGATGTGCGTCAGCTTCACGTCGCGTCCTTTCATTGCCAGACCGGGTGCCTCTCCAGTGTCCCACGCGATGAGGGCACTGTCAGGACCACCACACGTTGTTCTTCTTGATTTCCCCGCGGGCCCACTTGAGGTCAGTCGCGATTCCCTTCTTGACGTCCGGCGTGGCGGCACCGATCGCCGGCTGCGGGAGATACTTCAGGTCCGAGCGCCAGCCGTAGGCGAGCTTGAGGCGATTGATGCGCACGCCGTCGTCCAGGTCCAGGTGGATGCGGCGCTGGGCGAGTGGCTGCAGAACAGAGTCGATGTAGCCCTGAACCTCCGCGACCTTCGCGTCGATCTCCGCACGCTTCTTGTCGAAGCGGGCACGCTCGCGATCGGACTTCCTATCGTTGCCCTTCACGGCGTCGCGGTCACGTCCGATAGCCTCCGATTCCGCCTTGAGCCGATCGACGAATGGGGCCGCGTACTTGGTGAGGACCTGTCCAACCGTGTCGGGCGTGTAGCGGTGCAGGTAGATGAGCGCCCGAAATGTACCCTTCGGAGACTCGAGGGACCAGTACACGGGGCGGCCGCTGTAGTCCTTCTGGTGGTCGGCGTTGAAGGACTTTGCCATGTAGTCCTCGAGCGTCTGCTCGGTGTCGGCGGGGATTACCGGTGGAACGAACTCGGCCGTGTTGCTGCCAGACTTCACGGCCAGGCAGCGAGTCAGGAACTCGATGTTGTCGCCCAGATCAGAGGCACCGAAGACAACTCGCAGCACGGCCTTCACACGGCGCGAGGCGTCGTCGTCAAAAGCACCGCCGGTGACGGGAATGATGCCGTCATCGTCGGGCTGGAGGCGCGGCTCGGCGACACGGGCGCGGAACTCATCGAGGGATGAAGCTTGATCGGCCAGCACGAGGCCAGGCACGTCGACGCTGTAGCGGCCCATCGTGACACCGATGGCCCAGGAGATGAGTTCGCGCGCGCTGCGCTGGTAGTGCAGCCAGCGATACTCGTCCTCGCCGCACTCGGGTGCCCCCTTCGTTGGAGCGAAGGCGAACCGCGGGTTGTAGGTGAGGGAGACGCGCGAGAACGGAACGTCGACCTCCACCTCGTCCGCGAGGCCGTAGACGTCGGCCCAGTAGCGGTTGTTCTCCGTCTCCAAGCGCTGCGCTTCTTCCGCGGTCTTGCAACTGCGGCGGTACCAATCGTCGAAGGCGTCCTGGAGCAGCGAGTGCCCGCCGCGCAGGTAGGGCGGCCGGGCGAAGTCCCACGAGGTCTCGCGAGCATCCCAGTCAGCGCGGAAGATCTCGATCAACCGATCGACACCCACCGGGTCGAAGGAATCGGGTTCAATCCATGGAAGGTTCTTGACCTGACCTGCCTCAAAATGAGTACCTGGAGCTATTGTTTCGAGGATTCCACCTGCGACTCTAGAATTACTAAAGGCTATTATTTCCATCATTTTATCGCGACTCGGAAATAGCGCCTGACCGACATGACTGAAGATGAATGATGCATCGTATAAGCGAAACGATGGCTCCCCACTCGAAACGTTCGACCAAGAAACACAAGATCGGAAGTAAAATTCTGAATTACGAATCACTGATCGCGGCCTGAAGTCCCAGAGTTCACGTCCATCATCCTGCCAATTGATGACGTAGTCCTGGTTGCCCCACCACTTGCGGAACTCCCCACCCTTGTTGTAGGAGAACCATCGGACGCCACTCGCCTTGGCGTCCTCGCGGTCGCGGGCGCGCATGTAGGAGCGGTCAGCGCTCACCTCGAACCATTGACGCAGGAAGCGCTCGTTATCTCCCGTCTGCAGTCCTACTTTAGCTTCCGTAATCTCCCCCAGTGGAGTTCCCGTCGCAAAGACGTTGAGCATCTGTTGACTCGCCCAATACACGACTGGTCGCCCCGGGATGACCGCGAGAGTCGCCGCGGACGTCTCGAAGCGCAAATCGTGAGCGCTGTTCGTAGCCGCCTCGCAGAGCAACTGGGCTTTCTCTATCTCGTCGCGCCCGTCTACCAATCGCAGGTAAACGCCGACACGGTCGGCATCGCAGGCGATATTCGTCGTTGCGAATGCGGTGGTCTGGACAACCTCTCCGTCGATTGAGTCGAATGCACTCGTACCCAGGTGTGCCATCGATTCGATACTCATGGCAGAAAGTATCCACGGCCGAAGGTCGCGGTAAGAAGACAGAAACATCCATGCGTGCATCGTGATCATACCGATCGCACCACGAAGCTGAGCTAGTGAAGCAGCACGCTCGATAAACATCGTGCACAGGTCCGGGGCACCGCGCTTATAGAACTTCTTCGCATATCGCTTGAGTGGATCCTTCACCTTCCTCATACCGAGATATGGCGGGTTCGCGATCAGGGTCGTGTAGCGCCCATCCTCGAGGATCTCGCACATGTCGGCGCCGCGCAGCCACTCCTCACTGTCCGCACCACCCAGCAGCTGCTGTCTCTCCCCCGCTTCGATGCGGCGCGCAATCTCGCGGAACAGGGCAGACGCACCCACGGGCACGCGGATGAGCGATCCGTAGGTGTCGGCATATCGCAACTGCTCAATCAGCTGAGACATGCCGAGGGAGACTCCGTCGCCAGAGGCATCCGCAATCTCTGCGGGACTCAGCTCATCAAGTTCCACGGACTCAACATGAACGATCCTTGGTCCCTGCCACGAGGTCTCGCCATGCCGCTGGTTCTCGCGCTCGATGCGCCCCAAGAACCCTGGATTATGCTCGACCGCCTTCATCGTCAGGGCGAAGGAAGCGAGCTGCGCCGCGCGACCATCCACGTCCGCACCGTGCAGGTTCTTCTCCAGGATCAGGCGAGCGATCTGCCTGGTCGGGTATCCGGCCTCAGCGTACATCTCCCACAGGACGTCGAAGGCATAAGTGAGCATGTGCCCAGAGCCGCAGGCCGGGTCGATGACCCGGAAATCCTCCGGGTTGGCGATCGCCAGGCCCTGGTCCTCCTGGCCCTCGGCAGGAGTCACCAGGTACTCGAATTTCTCCCGGAGCGCCGAGTCCGGGTGAGCGCGCAGCCACTGCATCCCGAGCGTATTCTCCACCAGGTAGCGCACCACCCAGTGCGGGGTAAAGAGCTGCGTGACGGGAGCCAACGTGTCCTTATCGATCTTGGCCTTCGACTCGTTGATTTCCTGCTTGCGGGCGGCGATGTAGAACTGGTAGAGCCAACCGATTACCTCAACGTCCATGCCACCAGAATCGTTGGGGCCGATCGCCGCCACGATATCAGCACGCACAGACTCACCAGCCGACAGCAGGTCCGTCGGCGGAACCAGGTTCGTCCAGTCGTCTGCCTCGGGGAATACGCCCGGCATGACCTGGTGCCACGAGGCGAAGTACTCACGGAGCAGCAGGACATATGCATCCAGATCCCGATTATCGAAGAGTAACTGCGCTGCCCGCGCTCGCGCGTCCTCTCCGACATGTCGGTCGAAGTCACCCCCGCGAGCGTGTTGCACGCACTCGGGAACACCCGTCCCCGATCCCTCAGCCGGAGTGACGACTCCGTAGTCGCCCGAGATCCCCATCGCGTCCATGTAGCGCAGGGCTGTCAGGCGGTTGAACCACGAGTAGGCGACCACCTTCGCGGCACCCATCACCCGGTTGTCACCGGCCTCGGCGTGCTTGTCGACAGCCTGGGTCAGGCGCGCACGGTCGGCATCGTTCAGAAGCGGATCGGCCATCTTGCGCTCGATCGCTGCCACGGACATCTCGATGAGGCGCTCGCGCGACGCGGTCGCCAGAGACTCCAACGCTGAGGTGTTCATTGCCTACTCCTTCAGGGGCGCAGCTGCTTGCCATCGTTCACAGCCACGAGCATCTGCTCGCGGATGCGTTCGACGTATTCGTTGACATGGTCCGGCGTCGACAGGAGGCCGTTCGTCTTCGGCAGCAGATCCGCCACACGCACGATCGTCAGCCTCGGGGCAGGCTCTGTAGCCTCGCCTGCGTCCGGTCGCTCCACAGGCGTCACCGGCGCGATCAATTCAGCATAGAGACGATTCATGCACTGATCGAGCCGATGCCCGATCACATCGGCATAACCGGGCTCCGACACCCGTTTTACCTCGGTACGGAGCCGCTCTCTCTCCGCATCAACCCTCAGCTGAGCATCTTCCGACGCGGCCTTGAACTCGGAGGAGCTGCGAATACTCGCTACGGCCTCGTCGATACGTCGCAGCACTTTGTCACGCTGTGCCTGCACCAGCGCGTGACGCGCCGCGTCGATACGCCGAACCAGCGGAGCGATCTCCTGCGTGCGCACGTACAGCCTGCGGTCCTCCGCGAGCTTCCGAAGCTCATCGATCGCCTGCTTGCCGTCCTCCGTGAGCTCGAAGAACGACAGGCTGTCCGCCTCCTCCAACGCGTTGCTAAGCTCCTGCTCGTGCCCCTCCACGAATTCTCGGTAGGGCATGAGGAAGTCGTCGACGATCTCGATCAGATCGTCGAATCCGCCGCGGATCTGCGGGGCGAGCATCTCCTCTTCGGTGTGTTGCGTCGTCGTGAGCGGCGTCAGCAGATCGAGGGCTTCAGCGACCTCGTCGTCGAAGCTGTACCTGTCGGTCTTGTACCCCTTGAGCAGCCTCGCCCACTCAGCAGCCTTGACCTCAACCGCACGAACGCGCGAGGGACCATCCTGCGGGGACTCACCGGGGACAAACTGGCCGACAAAACGCTGGAAATCCGCGAGCGCTGCACGATCCAAGTGCTTCTTTTTCTGCAGCAGCACGCGCCCCTGACGGTTCACGTCGCGCAGGGCGCCTTCCAGCTCCGTTCGAGCGAGAGGCCTGTCGTTCGCGAGAGCCTCGAGCAGCTCCAGGCGAAGGGCCGTCGCCACGATGGCCAGGACCGCGTTCTTATCCCAGCCAAAGGGGGCCTGACCGTAATACTCGATCGCGTTCTTCACGAACACGTTTTGTCCGTTGAGCACGCGAGCCTGCTCCACCCACTGGGCGCACTCGCCAGCCAGACGCCGCGCAATACCCACGCCCGGGTCGACGTCCAGCGTCGCATCCTCCTGATCGCGCAGGAAGGACGCGATCTGCCCATCCTTGAGGCCCGCCAACGGCTTCGCATCCTCGATACGGGGGTATACCTGCTGGGCCAGGCGAGTCAAACCTAGCTCAATCACGTCCTTTGGCTCACCAGCCGTCCCCGTCTTCACTTCCTGCCCATCGACGAACAGCGACGCGCGCATGAGCGCGTCTTTCACGGCCTCGCCGATCAATTGACGGCGCTGCTCGTTGTCTTCCTTATGCCTCAGGATGATGTGCTTACGCAGGCCCGATGCAGCGCCCGCCTGGCGCTTCACGTATTCCTCCGTCTGACAGAAGACTCGCACGTCCTCGAGGATCTCGGAGCTGATATCTAGACCCAACGAGAGGGTGTCGTGGCGGACGACGCTCTCGTGGCGGATGCCTTCCTCGTCGAGAGAGGACTGCGGTGTGAACACAGAAATCACAAGCGGTTCGGCCTGTTCGCGACGCCCGTCGACGAACAGAGAGACACCCATGCGCCGGTTCGTTCCGGGGTAGACGAAGGACGTCGCGGAGGTTCCAACGTGCTTACGAATATCCGTGCGTAGCAGATCTGTGACTTCCCGGGATTCCACGACGATCTGACTGATCTCGCGACGAACTTCCTTTTCTTCGTTCGTCATGTACGCGTAGGTACCGTCCGCCTGACGCTGCACGTACACCTGATCCGCCAGGATGTGAAGCGCACGCTTGACGCGCGTCTCCAGATCAGTCGCATCTTGATCCAAGGAACGGCGCAGCAGGACCGCAATATTGCGCGGATATGCGTGGAAGGAGTCCACGTAGCGAACGAGCAGGAGAACCTTCAGCACGCTCATCGTGAAGGGGTCGCGCGTGTGCGAGTCCTGAGCGGCGCGCCCAATATTGTCCTTCACATCCGACTTAAGCATCGCCGCGATGCCGTCGTAGAAGCGATCGAAAGACGCAACCGTGCCCAGCTCATCACCCGTCAACTCCTGTGCAATCTGCTGACACACCCCCAGCAGCGAACGTGCGCCCACTGAGGAATGACGACCGGTGAACAGGTCGTTATCCGACAGGCCTCGCATCGCCTGCGTGAACATTTCGAACTGGTAGTCCACAAACGGGT
>ERZ773066.960-NODE-960-length-15235-cov-3.961001_pt1 | contig 15235 bp, 20 predicted proteins | sample MGYA00580573_ERZ773066 | MGnify/ENA primary metagenome ERZ773066 (study PRJEB29015, sample SAMEA2738128) | human oral metagenome | biome: human oral; feature: human-associated habitat; material: saliva | place: China | collected 2203 ... | reverse complement strand
CATTTTGATCGATATAGCTGATTATGTTTTTGTAGATGAATATCAAGATACGCTGCTTATTCAATATGAAATTCTTTCATATATATTTAAGGCTAATACGTCTCATACGCGTCTATTTATGGTAGGAGATCCCAATCAGGCAATTTTTTCTTCACTTGGTGGGGTTGCGCTGGAACAAAATGATATTGAAAGCAGGACAGGTCTTTTACTTGATAAGCATGAGTTAGTAAAAAATTATAGGTCATCGCAAAAAATTATCGATTATTATAGTCATTTTATGGTCAAAAAAATGGAATTAGAATCAGCAGGAATGTATAAAACTCATAATAGTTTTATAGTATTTAATAGCTCTATTGAGAAGAGTAGGGTTGGTCAGTATATTGCAGACATTATAAAGTATAATATTGAATATCTTAATATTGATCCTTCAGAGATATGTGTTGTCGCACCACAGTGGGGGTATTTGAGTCCATTAAATCGATGTCTCGTTTCTTTACTGCCTGAATATAACTTTAATGGTCCGGGTTTGTCTCCCTTTGGCAGAAATCGTGATAATTTTTGGTATAAAGTTGCTCGTCTGGCTCTCACTAAACCCTCGCCAGAGATATTTAATAAACGTATGTATTGGGCGCAGGAAATTCTTCAATATCTTCGGCGGGAGTGTAATCTATCTCCAGAAGTATCCGGGCGCGATTTATTACTTATATCTAATAGTATTATAGATGGGCTAAGTACATACTCAGATAGTAGTTCAGGCATAGAATATCTTATTAAATATTTTAATATATTCATTGAAACTCTAAATATTTCTCTAATTGCTGGTACTGAAATTACAACCCAGCTAGAAAATTTTTGCACAAGAACTAGGGAGCAGTTGAAGAAAAAAATAAATGATTTTGAGAATATCGACGCTGATACATTAGAAAATTATAAAAAATTCTTTCAACCATACACAGGTATTACTGTATCGACTATCCATGGTGTCAAAGGGGAAGAATATGATACGGTTATCGCTTTTGGATTACTTGAGGGAGTTGTACCACATTTTTCTGAAGTTGAAAAGGATAAATCTGCAAAACGCACAATGTTTGTTGTAGGGTCACGTGCGCGGAAAAATTTATGGCTTATAGCCGAAAGATCTTTAGATAGATATAAACGTGTTCGTCAGCCTAGTGGTATTTTGAGGAGTTATCAGTATGCATATGATGATCCTCCGTATGCATATGATGATCCATCGTGATACCTTGAGGCTTGTTTATGGGGTTATGTGAATACGGTCCCAGGGATTGCTGTGATGGTTACCAGGAACGTCTCTGATGGTTTTCTTAGCCAATGTGAAATATCCGCCAGGTTTAATATTTGTGATGACTCGCTCAACTTTGTAGTGGATCTGGTTGATGGTGACGTTGTCGGTCTTCTCGTCGGGGGCATATTTTAGAGAAGGGACTGTACTCGCACCCTCACCTGAGGCTGGGGCTTGGAGCCTGACCCCGAAGCGCCGCCCTTTCGACTTGCTAGAACTGCCTCTTGAACATTGTGGACAATTTCTTTGACCTTACGAGAGCCATCGATTCCAATCTCGATAAGAACCTTCTGCCCGCCCGACTCGATGATAATCCCGAATCGGGCGGCCGCAGGGTCGCCGCTCATACGGCTGCCGATAGCTTTCAGCGTGGAGCCGATCCCCGGTTCAATGCCGCGCACTCCAGGAACGGCCGTGACCACATGAGTCAATTCGGCTGCTGAGAGGTTAATCGTCATCGTGCAGATCCTCAATATGAATATTGACGGTTGGGGACAATTCTAGGTTCTCATAACACGCCTGGCGCACCGCATCACGAACCTGTTGAGCAAGTTGGGGGAGGCTACTGGTTGTAACATGTGCAGAGATACGGCAGAAGATCGTATCCGGCATTCCCAGCCCCCGATGACCTTCAGGGGCTGGGGCATGTTTGAAAGAAGACCGCAACGCGCGAGCGCCGGGTACGGAGTCTACGCTGCGTCGCACTAGGGCGCGTAGGGAGAACTCGGACATACTATATGGCCCTAAGTCGGTTGGCGGCATCTCTACCTGAGCGCCATGACGGGTTTCGGCGATTACCGCATCCATAATATGGCGCTGAGGCATCACCGATGTGCTCGACTGTGCTTCCAATGTGTCCCAGGTCTTGTGGAGTGAAGCGATTAGACGCAGATACTCCCGTGTGGAGGCTTCGTCAAGCTCATAAGACTGAGCCGACTGTGTGGGCTGCGGTTCTGCGTGTGGGATGCGGGTGGTGGAACTCATTCCCACTCCTTCATATGGCGCATGACGAGGGAGCGGGCGCGTGCCAGCCTCCCCCGGACTGTGGATTCGGTTAGGTTCAGGGTTTGGGATATCTCCTCGTAGGACATGTCATCAACCTCTCGAAGCACCCAGACGATACGCAGCTCTTCGGGAGCAGATGCCAACAGATTGGCTAATGCTTCCATCTGGGCGTTGACTTCACTGGACTGCGCCGGATCACCGGCCGCTGTCGACGTTGTGTCAGGGAGGATGCTCGCGCTCTCAAGACCCTCTGAATCGTAAGGGTCAGTGGCCCGGCGCTGGCGCTGACGAATGCTGCTGGTGGCCTTATTCGTACAGATGCGCATGAGCCAGCCCCGGAAGGCATCAGGATCCCGAAGCAGATGAAGGCTCCGCCACGCCTGAACAAGGGTCTCTTGGACGATGTCCTCACTATCGTGGCGGTTGCGCACAATCATGTAGGCGGTGCGAAACAGGCGCCCCTGATAACGTTCGACGAGCTTTCCGAAAGCGTCAATGTCGCCGTCCTGGGCTCGCAACACCAGGTACCTGTCTTTGCCCTGGGACGCAGTGTTCGGATGAGGCACATGCTTGGTGGGCGGACCGGTGGACTGCCCTGCATCGCTGCGCTTTTCATCGGTCATGATTATCAGAACCGCCGCTTTCTAATGAGTGTTTGCCAGCCACAGTGTGGGCTGCACTCTGGGGCTTGGTGGCTTGTTCTAGGCGCAGCAGAACGTCGATCTGACGAGCGTGCTTTCCCAGAGAGGAACTAACGTCGTGGTCAAGTCGGTTCCTGAGCTCGCTCACGGTCCATGCAACCTCGCTGTTCTCTGCTACGGTGACGGTTGCCTGCACCCACAGGTTGCTGGGTGAACCGGTGACCCATACTGAGCACCGCTGAACCCCTGGGACGTCTTCGGCCCGCTCAGACAGCGCTTGGGCTATGACATCGGGGCTGAGTGTGGCCAGAAGTGTGCCGTCGGAGCCTGTCAGACGCAAGGGGGACGCGGCTGCTTTACGGGGCACCTGCTTAATGAGCAGAACCAAGCCCAACGCGATGAGAAGAACCGACCCGAGGGCGGCGGCTGGCAACAGCCAGTGCGCATGGGGCCCGGCCCAGGTACCGACCCGGGTGTCAGCTTTGGCGAGAACCGAGCTAAGTGTGGGCCATGATTGATCCAAACTTATGCCGGAAGCCACAACCCAGAGGGCTGCCGCGGTGATCAGCAAACCGCTTACCGCAAGGACTATCCTATTGAGAATTCCAGATACCGAACGCATGGTTTTCTCTCTTTCAGCTCGTGTGCTGGATACGCACTCGGCTGTGTGCGGTTCCGACGGGTTTCAAGGTCTGTATAGCCTGCTCAGCTGCCTTCTGTGCGGCCTGTCGCACAGGTTCGAGGTCATCCAGAACGCTGAACACGGTCACATTCACGCGCGTTCGACGGACTCGAACCCTGGTGCTGTGAACACCATCGACCTGCTCGACATGGGTTTGTACCAGCTTTGCTAGGTCACGACGTGAAATGGCTGTCTGACCGGGTACGTTATCTGCAAGAACCTCAGTGCGTTCAAAAGCCCCCGGCCACAGGGCAAGAAGAATCATGAACAGACCACATACGGCCACAAAACAGGCCGTTGCTAGTACCGCTGGCGACCCGATAATCGTGGAGCCGATCCTGCTGACTGCTGAGGATATTCCATTCGGCCATGTTCCGTTCAGGAGCCGGTTTCCCAACGCCCAGATTCCCAGCCCTCCTACGATGAGAAGTAGTAACGCCAGGACAATGACAGGTGCACTCCGCGACGGGCGCCGGATGAGATGTTGTACGGGGGTTTTCATCGCAGAGCCCTCCTTGCCTGGCTGCTCGGATTGAGCCAGGAGATCTCAATGTTGATCTTCTCAACCTTCAACCCGGTGAAGTGCTCGACACGCTGGCTCACATGCTCACGCAGCTGTTGCAGGGTTGAAACCAATGCTGTGGGGAAGGTCAGGCCGATATCCAGGTGCAGGACTGCAACCTGACCGTAAATATCGCACTTTGCCTCGGGGCGCGAGTGGAAATTTCGACGTGCCCCGATCCCGAGCAGCCCTCCGGCGTTCGAGCCCACATTTGCGCTCTCGTAGGCGGCTTGGGCCGCGATCTGTGCAACAACCTGGGCGGGAATGACGGTGACGCCACGCTGCTCCTGCCGGGAGCTCTCTGCGCCGGCAGCAGCGGGCTGTGTGCTGGTCTCCGTCATTACTTCCTCCATCGATTAAGGATGCTTTGGACATCGACCCGGCCCTCCAGGTAAAGACCCACCACCGTGCCAACCAGGCCGCACAGTGCCACCAGGATGAAATCGGTGAAGGAACCGAAAGCAAGAATTGTTCCCAGGAATAGGCCCACCAAGAGGGCCAGGTGTGTTGTCTTCATAAAAGATCCTCAGATCGTGGCTGGTTACTTGAGGTCGGCGGAGTCAGCAGAATTGGAGTCGTCGTCGGGCAGGTGAACGTCGGTGACGTCGATATTGACCTCTACTACCTCCAGCCCCGTGGTCCCCTCAATCTGCTCGATAATGTTGCGGCGGATAGCATTGGCTACTTCCACAATGGAGACTCCATATTCGACCACGACGGTAACATCTACGGCTGCCTGGGTCTCGCCCTTCTGGACGCTAATACCGCCAGCAACATTGGTCTGGGCGTTGGGGATGCGGTCGGTCACAGCGCTGAAGGCGCGGCGTACAGCATTGCCCATATCGTACACACCGGGAACTTCGCGGGTTGCCATGCCAGCGATTTTGGCAACAACGTTCTCTTCAATGGTGGTTACACCGTGTGAAGTCTGCAGGGGGCCGCGAGGGGTTTTGTCCTGTTTAGTCTCCTTGTTGTTTTCGCGCTCGCGCTGCTGGCCGGTTTGGGGGATGGAGTTATCACTCATGGGAGCCTCGTTTCATGTGTTTTTCCGCTGCGCGGATTATGATGTTTGATATGTGCGGCACGCATCGACGGCTGGGGAGTTCGGGCGCTACCCACGCCCTTTATCCGTTCTTGCAGTCGATGGTGACGCTACTATGAAGACGCTTGAGGTACCGAATTCCTCACGAATTAAAATAGTGGTATGTATCACATTATATTGGCGGGGGTGTGCAAACATGACTGTTGCCCATGTTTGCTCGGCTCAGCTGTCTGTTAGGCGAGTAGTCCTCGTATGGAACTAAGCGGGTTATGCAGAAATTCCGAGTTTCTGCATAACCCGCTTAGTTTTGTTTCTGCGATGCTGAAGCGACGCAAGGATATGGGCTATTGGTTCTTCCTGCCGGTCACGCTTAGGTATACGGAGATTGCGATAATGGCGGCAATAACGGATAGGATCCAGCGAATCCAGTCGATACCAGCGGTATCTGCAACACCGAAGAAGCTGGCGATCCCTCCTCCTACGAATGCGCCAACAGCACCCAGGATGATGGTCCACAGCACCGAGATGTTCTGGTGGCCTCGCATAATGAGGCGGGCCAAAGCGCCAATAATAGCGCCAGCAATAATCATTCCGATGAGTCCAAGCATGATGTTCTTCCTTTGTGAGTATCCGCCATAGCACGGGCGCGCCTGAGCGGATGTTGGTATGGGGTCTTAGCGCGCAGATCGGTGAGTTTCTGTCTGAAAGTTCAGCGGCAGCCGGGGTTTCAGTTGCCGTTACCGCCACATATTGTGTGATCCGACAGGGCTGTCGCCGCCTGCCGTCGTCTCTCAAAACTTGCGGCGCTGATATGAAGACGCCATGGGCACGCAAATCCTCACGTACTTAACAAGTGTTTTGCATCACGTATGTGTTGGCGGGTTTTTCTTCTGCCGCCGCGCCGCCCCAGACGTGTGGACCAAAAAGCAACTGGTGCCTTCAGAGAATCCGGCCGCATGTCCTGAAAAGATGTAACGGCCACCCTCTGTTAGGCTTGAAACTTCCAGGAGTTTTAGGACCCCGAGGAGGAACCCGCATGTACATAAATCACCTGTACTATCACAGCAGCTCTGCAATCACCCGCACGCTCACGCATATCCTGGCGAACGCCGTTAAACATGCTGACGTGCGAGCCTACCTGTTTTTCAGTGCAGACCATGAAGCAGAATTTGAGGAAGCGGCTGCGCGGATTTCGGGAAAAGTGGTGTGGGTCCACAGCGTCGCAACAGGACCTATGGGGTTTCTTGCTGAACGTGCCTTCATTGGGCTGATTGAATTTAATGTGCCAGCTGGTGGTGCCGGTGCGGTAAGTGCCTTCTTTGAAGAAAGCGGTATTGCTGAGAAGGACGGCCAGGTGCTGCTTGTCAAAGACTCCGCCTCGCCCGAGAATCTTCGTGACATCCTCCTGCGTGAGTATACGCCGCATGACGAGAGGGCGAACACCAATTTTTCTTCGGTGGATGCACTCATGAATGCGGGTACCGCCTTGTTGTATTACCGCGATCTTGCGGGCGCCGCCTACGATAGCGACTCCGGGGAGACTCTCTCCTGCTGTGAGGTGTTTGTCGATGCTGAGTGGGAGCATCTTGTTCCTGAGCCGCCGCAAGATGCAACCACCCATGAAGGGTCTTTTGACACCGCGGCTGGTGAAGTAAAGTTTACCGTCGTAGAACATCTATAGGGCAGCAGACCCAAGAGTATTTTGGTGGAGGGGGCAGATTGTTTGGCTGCCCACTAGAGCTATGCCTTCACCGGGGGAGCACGGTCGGTAAAAAGCTGAAAATTAACCTTTAAAGGTTGTTTATGGTCAATATTCTGTTTCGTTGCAGACCGTTCTCGCACCAAGGAAAGACCCGAATAACGCATCATTAGGAGTATTACCCGCCCCTAGAAGGTATGTAATACGCCTTTTGGTGCGTTATTCACCGAATATCTGAACCGCTACATCTCACCATGTGCTCGTTCAGGGACGTGATAATGGTTTGAAGCTGCACGCAGCTGCTGGATCGCCTCAATGAAACTCGGGTCCAGCTCTCCCAGCTCATCAAGCCAAAACCAGTCGTCAGAGCTGAACTCATGTTTATAGGTCATAAGTTCTCCTCTTTTAGAAGACTTATAAAGGTGGGTTGGGATCCTTCACTTCGGCCCGCCAGACTCTAAACCCTGCGGTAAACCTCGTCGAAAGGTAGGCGGAAGCGCTCACCCCAGATGCCGTGACCGGGTTTGCGGATACCGCAGGCGACTACCATGTTAATCTCGACATTGCGCGGCAGGTTGAGGAGTTTCTTCACGCGGTGGCTGTCGAAGCCTTCCATCGGGCAGGTATCGTACCCCGCCTCGGTCATCGCGAGCATAAACGTCTGCGCCACCAGGCCGCAGCTCTTGTGCACAACCACGCGATAATCGTGCTCCGAAACCTCACGCATCATCGGAACGAATAGGCCCGCACAATTCGCCATTGCCGCGCGGGATGCGCCCAGCAGACCAAAGCAGCGCGCGTACACGAGCGGCATAGCCTTGGTGTAGTACATTTCCCAATTCTTGATGCGGTCTTTCTGCTTCTCAGGCGGGCTGTTACGCTCAACGTTGCCGCGCTCAAACTCCAGCGCGGCTTTCGCGCGGCGGCGGTACAAATCCTGGCGGGTCACGAACACCACCATCTGCTGCGCGGTCTTGGCGGCCTGCTGGTGCATGCACGCAGCGGCGAGTTTATTCAGGGTGGCGGGATCAGTCACGTGGTAGAGCTCGTACAGCTGCATATTTGAACTTGTGGGCGCCAGCTGAGCCGCCTGCAAACACTCTTTGACAACATCGGCATCAATAGGCTGGTTCTCGTCGTAATGGCGCACCGAACGGCGGCGGTTCAGCAAATCTAGCAGGGACATTATGCAGCTCCTCTTTCACGGCGGCGTTTCGAAGGTGTGTCAAAACAACCCTCACCTTTAAGGCTAGCGTTCGCGGGCGCGGAATTCACGCATAATTTTTTTGGCAGTAATACTCAGCAGGTCAATAGCCGCACTTATGTATGGAAGCTATCGGGTGATCCAGTCCGTGGAGGGCAGGCTACTTGGCCCACACGACGAGCTCATCAAGCGGTTTGCGCGGTTTCGGGTCGATCTCGCGCGAGCGGTAGCCAAAGGTTGCGGCAACGGATACGCCGTAATCCTCAGGGTCGAGAAGCCCTTCCTCGGTGAGGAGCTGGGTGACCGCATCGTAGTCCATGCCTTCAACGGGGCAGGAATCGATGCCGAGCATCGCTGCGCCCGTGAGCATATTCGCCAGCGCAATATAGGTATTCTTCCTAGTCCACTCAAAAAGGGCACGCTCGTCGTCGGCGATTTTCATATCGTGAATCTGGAACTTTTTGTACATGCCCATTGCCATCTGCATCTGGTCTTCGGGAAGGTTGCGCTTCGCGAGCGTCTGCAGCAGGAAATCGGAATCGTAGCGGGCGTTCTTCTTCGCCACAATAATCACCACGTGGCTGGCGTCATCGAGCGTATTGACCATACCCCAGGCGATAGGCTTGAGCTTCTCGCGCAGCTCTTTATTCTGTATCACCAGGAATTTCCACGGCTCGGAACCAACCGAGCTAGGGGAGAGGCGCCCAAACTCAAGGATTGTGTTGAAGTCTTCGTCGCTGATTGTACGTGCGGGGTCGTAGGAGCGGGTAGAAACGCGGCGCTTGAAAATTTCGAGTGCTTGTTCACGGGTGAGGATCATGGTTTTCCTTTTCTGTGCTGGGTTTCTATGACGGAATTTAGTATATCGAGCAGGGGTGCGCCTCCCGCCGGGTTTTTCGCACAGCGTGATTGACTGCGTTGCCCAAAGCGTGCTTTAGATGCGCTCCTACGGCTAACAACATATCGTTTGGACAAACCGCCGCCGATCTTCAGCTGGTTTTTCGGGTGAAAGAGCCCGGTGAGCGGCCTGCACAATCAGAGAGGCTGGAACTGCATCATATGTTTTCCCTTGGGACTCGACGGTTCGGCACTGTTCACCGTGGCACACATCGTCGCAGGTGCTGCTTCCCTGTATCCCACCCACTAGATCTTCCAGGGGTACACCCATAATCCAGATACGATTGGATTCCTCAGGATGAGTCAAGAACTCTTCTTCACTCATTGTACGGATTTCCAGATGAGGCTGAATACCCTGAGGCAAGAGCTCAGCTTCCAATACCTGTAAAGCCTTGCGCAGCTCCTCACCTGTTGTACCGCACCGTGAGCAGGTTTGTTTTTCGGCATTGACAAGGTGCTGCCAGATAATAGGTAGAGTTTTCATCAGGGACTACCTTTCCTTTTGAAACGATAATCTATTCGGTTGTGATGAGATGGGGCGTGGGCACGCCAGTGTTTACGCCACTTTTACGGTGTATTCCAGAGCCTTGTGCGGTCGCAGGGTCGTTGAGACGTACCCGTTGGCGGGGGTGCGCACATAGTCGAGGTAATCCTGCATAGACGGGCTGAACCCCTCAACATCGTCTACGGCAATCACGGCGCGGTCGGCAAGATGCGGCTCCAACAGCTGAAAGACGGGAAGCACCAGGTCAGGCCACCCGTCGAGAAGCACAAAATCGGGGCTGAAATCCAAGTCTTGCAGGGTCTTCAGCGCATCGCCTTCGCGCAGCTCGATATAGTCCGCAAGCCCCGCCCGCTCAAAATTTTTCCGCGCGGCCTCAGCCTTATGAGGCACGTATTCGCAGGTGATCACGCGGCCGCCATTGCGTTTTGCGGCGGCGGCAAGATACAGCGTCGAGATGCCGTAGGACGTACCGAACTCAACGATATTCCGCGCGCCGCTCGCCAGCGCCTGCATATACAGAAACTCGCCTTGCTGCGGGGTGATGGGGATGTATTTATCGGTGTAGAAGTCCTCATCTTCAGTCTTCCAATCGATCCCCTTACCTAAAAGCTGGTGGATTTTCGGCAGAAAATGCAGGAACATGCGTTTGCCCTGCTTGAGCGTGGCGTCGTAAAGGTCGTAGAGTGTGCCTTCGACCGGCGGGTCGTTGAGGAATGTGAACATGTGCAGGGTTAATTTGGGCATGTAAATCTCCCGGATGCTTCGCTGCGCAACATATATTTGCACCGCAGTTTCAGGTGTTTCTCTGAAGGATAGCGCGGGTATCTGGATTCTTTTATCATGCCAGCGCCAGCAGGGGAGTACAAGGGATTTGCGCGAAGACGCACAAAAGCCGAAACTCGCCGCCACGAACCGGGCTACCGCTCAAAGCGGGTGAGGCGCATCGAATTGAGCACCACAAACACCGAACTGAACGCCATGGCCGCGCCCGCAATCATCGGGTTCAGCAGCCCAGCCGCCGCGACCGGCACCGCGATGGTGTTGTATGCGAACGCCCAGAACAGATTCGACTTGATGGTGTGCAAAGTCGCCCGCGAAAGCCGCAGCGACGTGGGGATCGCGCGCATATCCGAGCGCATCAGCACAATATCCGCCGCCTGCACCGCAACATCCGTACCCGAGCCCATCGCCACGCCCAGGTCCGCGCGAGCCAGGGCAGGCGCATCGTTCACGCCGTCGCCAACCATCGCCACCCGGTAGCCTTCGTCCTGAAGCTGCGCGATAACCTCGGATTTACGTTCGGGCGTGACCCCCGCAAAGACGTTCTCAGGATTAATCCCCACGCTGGATGCGATAGCCTGGGCAACTTCGGGGGCGTCACCGGTCAGCAGTACGGGTTCTAAGCCCAGTTCGTGAAGCTCGGCAATAGCCTGCGCCGACTCGGGCTTGGGGGAATCTGCCAGTGCGATGAGCCCGACAGGCAAGGGGTCCTTTGTGCCGATCGCACGGGCCACAGCCACAGTAGTCAGCCCCTCCGAACGTGCTTGCTCAAGCATCTGATGCTGCTTCTCGGTGAGGGGAACGCCCGCCTGCAGCAGGTATTCGGGAGTGCCCACCAGCACCAGGCGGCGGGGCTCCCCATCGGTATCGGCGGGCACAAGCTCACCGCGCACACCTCCGGGCACGCCCTCAAAACCCTCGACGGTACCGAGAAACACCCCATAGTTTTCTGTCGCAAAACGCGCAATAGCATGGGCTATTGGATGCTCACTCAGTGCCTCCACGGCTGCGGCATCGCTCAGAATAGATACAGAACGTTCGCTCTTTGAAGAGGCGTTGTCGGCCGTGACGTCGGTGAAATCGTCGAAGGTTCCAAAGCGTGCCACGCGCATTGTGCCCTCGGTGACGGTCCCGGTTTTATCCAGCACGATGCGGTTCACCGCATACGTAGTTTCCAGCACCTGCGCGTTGCGAATCAGTATGCCCAGCTGCGAGCCGCGCCCGGTACCCGCTAGCAGCGCCGTAGGGGTCGCCAGACCGAGCGCGCACGGGCAGGCGATCACCAGCACCGAAACCGCCGCGTTGAACGCACGCGGCACATCGTGCGATACAGCCAGCCAACCGATGAGGGTTAGGAGCGAAATCACCAGAATCGTTGGCACGAAAATCGCAGAAACACGGTCGGCAAGACGCGCGATGGGTGCCTTCGTTTCTTGGGCGGCGGCAACCAGCTCACCCATTTTCGCGAGCGTCGTCTCAGACCCCACGCGGGTTGCGCGCACCGTCAGCGACCCGGAGGTGTTCAGGGTTGCGCCGGTGACCGCATCGCCCACCGAAACTTCGACGGGCACCGATTCGCCGGTCAGCAGGGAGGCGTCCACGGCGGAAGACCCTGCAAGAACCGTGCCGTCAGTGGCGATTTTTTCACCCGGACGCACCAGAAATTCGTCTCCCGGAAGGAGATCCTCGACCGGAATCTGCACCTCGCGCGTGGTTCCCCGCTTGTCGGTGCGAAGCAGGGTTGCGGTGCGTGCTCCCAGGCTCAGCAGGGTGCGCAGAGCCTCGGAAGAGCGGGTTCGTGTACGGTGCTCAATTGCCCGCCCGATCAGCAGGAATAAAGTCACCATCGACGCCGAATCGAAGTACAGCGGCGCATGGTGCCCGCTTAAGAGCATGTCGAGAATGCCCCCCTGCATGGGGTGAACATGCTCGGTCAGCCCGGGGTTCATGAACAGCTGCGCGAGTGAATACAGGTAGGCGACGATCACGCCGAGAGAAACCAGCGTGTCCATCGTGCTGCTGAAGTGGCGTGCGTTCGTGAGAGCGGCGCGGTGAAACGGCTCGGCGCTATAGACCGCAACCGGCAGCGTGATAAGCGCAAGCACCCAGCCCCAGTGCGGGAACTGGAACGTGGGGAACATTGAAATCAAGAAAATCGGCACACTCAACAACAACGCCACAACGATGCGCCATCCCAAGCCCCCGCTGCGCGCGTTGGTCGTCTCTTCGGACTCTGCATCGCGAACCTCGGTTTTGAGCGATGCCGTATACCCGGCGTTATTGACCGTTTCAATGATCTGCTCATCGGTAATATCGGCGGGAACGATCACGCGCGCAGACTCCAGCGGCAGGTTCACGGCGGGATCAACCCCCGGGATTTTGCGGAGTTTACGTTCCACGCGGCCCACGCAGGATGCGCACGTCATGCCCTGAACATCCAGGTGGATAATGCGCGTCTGCCCGCCATTAGCCGAGGAATCGAAAAGAGAATGGTCGTTCTCAGCTGTGGTGGATGCTGTTTGAGTTGAGTTACCCATGTTCTTCGCCTCGGTTCTCAATGCTCACGATGCTGTGCTGTCTTCGGGCTTTGCTTGCTGCGGGTACGCCCTGCCGCAGGCCGCCCTGATCTATACTTCGCCTTCGTCCGGCAGTCCATCGGCACGGTTGCTGCGCGGTCGCTGCCCGGTTAGTTTCGAGCCTCGATCGTTCACCCCGCGAACCCGCGTGACGGCGGCACGCCTGAATGTGCGGCGTTGAGCGAGGGCGTCGTATGCGGTGCCGTGCACACCGGGATGCGGCTTATCGCCGGTGTCGTCTGCGGGGGTATTCGCCGCATGATCCTGTGAGGAATGTATACGCGATGCGCCCCGCCGTTTCAGCCCGCGCTGATCCTCGCGCGCCGTGTAGGGGGTGGAGTCGCGCACCCACGCATCCAGCAGATCGGAGTCGAGTCCCATCTGCCGTGCCACGCGGGAAATCGCCTCGGTCAGGTGAATGTTCTCGGTGCCTACGAGTGCGCGCACTGCCCCGACCGCCATTGCCTGGTACTGCGGAGAATACGCCATGATTAGACGGCGGGAGTGAAGCCAGCTTCAACGATGGCATCCGCTACGGCTTGCGTATTGAGGGTGCCTTCGTGCTCGATGGTGACGGTCGAAACGCCGTCTTTGACCACGTCTACGTTCACGCCGGTGACGCCCGGAACTTCGCCGACTTCTTCACTCACGCTCATGGCGCAGTGGTTGCAGGTGAGGCCGGTTGCTTTGACGGTGGTGATTGCCATGATGGTTCCTTCCAGAAAATTTGGAATTACAAAACTTGTGGATGCGCTGCCCGCGTGTCAGCTGCGCATCATGCGGGATATGGCGGCGGTTGCCTCTTTGATTTTCTCATCAACGATCGTCGCATCACCTGTACGTTCGGATTCAATCGCGGCGTTGGTGACGCAATGCCCCATATGTTCTTCGAGCAGGTTGAGTGAGACCGCGTGAAGCGCTTTGGAAACCGCCGCGACCTGGGTGAGCACGTCAATACAGTACTTGTCTTCCTCGACCATGCGGGCGATACCGCGCACTTGCCCTTCGATGCGGCGCAGGCGCTTCAAATGCGCCTCCTTGTTTGGGGTATACCCGTGTGGTTGTGCTGAGGAATCATGTTTTATCATAGATTCAGTGTATACCCTAGGGGGGTATATCTCAAGGGGCGGTGAAGGTGATTTGATATATTGGCTTTATGTGTGCACCACACCCTCAACCGGTCTATACGCTTCCGCATGAGCAAACGGTGCTCAATACCCTGCGGAAGTATGGGGTGGTTAAAGCGCACCTATTCGGTAGCGCGGCACGCGGCGAGCTTAACCCCGCCAGTGATCTTGATTTTTTGATAGAGATGAAAGACTCCCCAGATTACGGCGTATTACTGCGGTTATCTGAGGAGCTTGAACAGATTACAGGGTACCCGGTCGATGTGCTGACCTCTATTAAGCCTGTTTTTCGTCCCTACATCGAACCCGACTTGACGGAGCTGCCGTTGTGAAAGTTTCAGACCCCTACATCATCGGTTGAAACAGAAAAACCCCGGGGTGCAGAAACACTGCTGCACTCCGGGGTTTTATCTGGTTTTTGCTGAAGCGTTCGTGGTGTTTAACCGGGGCTTACATCCCCTGCGCCTGGATGGCGGTGATCGCCACCGTGTTGATGATGTCCTCCACGGTGGTGCCGCGTGAAAGGTCGTTCACGGGCTTGCGCAGACCCTGCAGCACGGGGCCAACGGCGGGGGCACCCGAAGACTGCTGCACAGCCTTGTAGGTGTTGTTGCCGGTGTTCAGGTCGGGGAAGATGAATACGGTCGCCTGGCCCGCCACCTGGCTGCCGGGCAGCTTAGTGGAAGCGATCGACATGTTCGAGGCCGCATCGTACTGAATCGGTCCCTCCACCGCGAAATCCGGGTTAGAGGCGCGCACAATCTCGGTTGCCTCACGCACCACATCCACATCCGCACCAGAACCGGAGGTACCGGTCGAGTACGAGAGCATAGCCACCTTCGGGTCAACCCCGAACTGGCGCGCCGTCTCGGCGGAAGCCTTCGCAATATCCGCCAGCTGCTCGGCGTTCGGGTTCGGGTTCACGGCACAGTCGCCGTACACCAGCACGCGGTCTTCCATGAGCATCAGGAACACCGAAGACACAATCTTAGTGCCCGGGCGGGTCTTAATGAACTCCAGCGAGGGGCGAATCGTGTTCGCGGTCGTATTGATAGCGCCCGAGACCATGCCATCCGCAAGACCCTTGTAAACCAGCATCGTACCGAAATATGAGGGATCGCTCATACGCTCACGCGCACCCTCAATAGTCATGCCCTTGTGCGCACGTAGCTCAGCATAAGTCGCCGCAAAATCCTCACTGTATTCGTTATT
>ERZ773066.956-NODE-956-length-15280-cov-38.436782_pt1 | contig 15280 bp, 19 predicted proteins | sample MGYA00580573_ERZ773066 | MGnify/ENA primary metagenome ERZ773066 (study PRJEB29015, sample SAMEA2738128) | human oral metagenome | biome: human oral; feature: human-associated habitat; material: saliva | place: China | collected 2203 ... | reverse complement strand
GTTGAGCCCCATTTTTGCGTCGTGCCACCACAGATTTTGCATCGAGGATTTCCCATCCCCCAATCCAAGCCGATTCAAACCCCGACCTTACCGCGGAATATCAATCAAAAACCGGGATAAAACCAACACGACCTGGCCAACCAAGAACTCAAGTCACAACGAGTCCAACCCCCACCTTTCGGCTTTGTAGCAACGAAAGACAGCACAAAAACCAACACAACCTGACCTATAAGCCGACAGAACGTTTCTGATCGTCGCTGATGGTGTTTGTCGCTACTGATACGAGAAAAGGTGCAGCCGTGGGAACGGACTGCACCTTGTGGAGGATCGTCCCCACTTGTGCGCGGAGGCGATCACCCCCGGGCGGATTCGATACCGCCGCAAGTAGGGCGATCCTGCTGTCCGACGCAAAGCGTATAGGGTGGACTGCCTTCTTGACCCCTACCTGTACGTAACATACCGCATTTTCGGGTTATAGGACAAAACGTGTTGGTTGAGGGGTTAGTCCCAGGTGTTGTGGTAGGGGGTGGTGTGGTGGAGTTCGTTCCAGCAAATTGCGTCGCCCCAGCCGGGGATGGTTCCGGTGGCTTGGTGGGTGTGGCTGGCGTGGTACCAGGCATTTTCGAGGGCTGCGTCGGTGGGCATGGTGGCCAGGATTGTTGCTGCTGGCTGGGGGTGTGCAGAGTGGGTGTAGCACCACCAAAACACGGCTTTCATGCGTCGGGTCAGGCGCATGCCGCGGTGGTCGCGCAGCATCTGGCGTAATTGGGCGTTCGTGCTTTCGATCTGGTTGGTTGTTGCGGGCATCGGGTGGTCCCAGGTGGGGTCCAGGTACGTGAACAACAAGCCTTGCCTGATGAGCTTGTTGAGGCTGTTACGAGCCCGAACGAGCCTGTCATGAGTGTATTCCCACCCTCCGTCAGGTCTGCGTGTTGTCTCCTCCAGGAAGCCCTTCCAACGCGCGCACCAGGCCTGGTAGGCACCTATCCATACCTGAGCATCTTCTGGGTCCTCGACAAGCAAGAGTTGTTGCCCAAGAGCGTATAAGCGTCGCGAGGCCTCCAGTTTGGGGCGCGTTGTGGTGGCTTGGCGAATACGGCAATATGCATGGAAGGTGCAGCGCTGGACGCGCGTGACGGGCCAGACCTTCTTGCACGCTGTCGCGAACCCGCTGCCCCCGTCGGTGACGACCAGGGCCGGGGGCGCGATCCGGCTCATGAGCGCACCCCAGGCCCGGGAATTCTCACTCCTAGCCGCGTACCAGCCCAGCACATGATCGGGAGTTTGGGCGATGAGCACCACAGCGCTTCGGCCCAGGTGGATACCATCGACGAAGATGACGTCATGAACCTCATCGATGATCGGGCTGAAAGGCCATAACTGCCACAACGGCTCACAACGCCGACGAAACGAGCGGCCCCCGCCTGGCAAATCCGCCTGACGGCGCCGACTGAGCAGCCAGGACAAGAACTCATCAAGATGCTTCGCCGTGGAATTAATGCGGCTGACCTGGCTGATATTGCACAGGGAGCAGCGCCATCGCTGCGCCCCTGACGCTGAGTGCCCATACCTGGTCATCACTCGCCCGCACGCCGGGCATTTGGGGGTATTCATACCCCCACGATGAAACAACCAACTTCAATGTGGCTTTTCCCGCACCAGCAAGCCGAAAAGTCGCTACAAAACCAACACGTTTTGTCCATCCTTCAAGTTGGCTCCCACCAACTTCAATACCGATTTTTCCGCACCAAAAAGCCGAAAAGTCACCACAAAACCAACACGTTTTGTCCTATAACCCGCATTTTCAATCAGCGCAAACAGGAAATGCGAACGGTGGCACCACAGCGATGTTCCGTATGGCCTCAAGCCCACTCGCGTGGAGAAAACAACGAGGGCGGCTCACCTGCCCGGGGATTACTCCCAGGTGGGCTGGCTGCCACCCTCATGCGCAGCCTATCACGATTTCGAGAAAGACTCATCCCAGCTCACAGGGGGATACACAACCCCTTTGAGCATGCTCGGTCCCAAACTGACTTATCCCCACTCGCGTAGGGAATACGTAGCGGATGATCCGATGTGATGTTTGGTGATGGGTTCATTCCCGCTCACGCGGGGAAAACAGTTGGTCACCGCTTACAACACCAGGACCGGCGGGCTCATCCCCGCTCACGCGGGGAAAACATATGCCCGAATGGATGCCCGGCGCCCCATCGGGCTCATCCCCGCTCACGCGGGGAAAACGCGCCGCAGCCCAGAAATACGCGGACGAGACCGGGCTCATCCCCGCTCACGCGGGGAAAACGCGCCGCAGCCCAGAAATACGCGGACGAGACCGGGCTCATCCCCGCTCACGCGGGGAAAACATGACCTGGATGTCGGACACGCTCGGCGCTGGGGGCTCATCCCCGCTCACGCGGGGAAAACTTGTAGGCGGCGGAGTCATTCTGTTCCATGTCATTCTCCGATCGCCGAAGTAGCTTTGGTAGCCGTGGGGCGCGCGCACGCAGCGAGGACGAATAGGTTCACGCCGGGGACCCCGAGCAGGAACATGAGCGCCCAGTTGTAGCCCGCGTCAATGAGGCGACGGCTTGTGGCGGCGAGGAACGGGAACGTCTGGATAAGGAGCCAGATTGAGAAGCCGATCAGCCACGGGACCGCGGTCATGATCGACTCCTGTCGGGTACGGAAGATGCTTCCGTTCGTCGTCGCAATGAAGACGAGGGCGGTCGTCCAGAAGTACCAGATGACTGCCGTGGTGGCCGCATAGAAGGCGGCCGTCGTCCAGTAATCACGCCTGTTCATGGGCGTGGAGAAGTCAAGGGCCTGCGTGTAGAAGCCCTTGAGTGCAGCTCCTAGCTGCTTGATGGGGGTGGACATGATGGTTGTTACCTTTCTGTGTTGGTTTCGTCAGGCATGATACTGACGTATTCCTCTGGCTCGCGTGGCGCGTTGAGGAGTGCCTTGGCCTTCGGGTTGGCTCTGATCGTGACTTCGACGACCGGCTGGGGGAGACGGTCGATGCCCTGCCACATGATAGGCCGGATCAGGTTCCGATACTTTTCGGGCTGGTGGCCTTCCCAGAGGATGCGCGCGATGATGGGGGAGCGCACCTGGAAGATGACAGGGTGCTGAACCTTCTTCGCGAGCGCCGGGAGGGCGAGAGTCAGCTTCGCGAGGAGTTCCCCGATGCGGCTGACGTTCTCCGCGTCGGATGGACGGTATGTGCGCCACCAGACGGGCTCCTTAACGCCCTTGATGAACAGGGCGACGCACGTGTGTCCGGCGGCGTTCGTGTAGACGCTGATGAGGTTGCGCGTGTTCTTACGGGGGGTAGTCACTTGGTCTCCAGTTGCGGCTCATCCCCGCTCACGCGGGGAAAACCAGCCAACCCCCGGCCCTGCGACGTCCTTAGCCGGCTCATCCCCGCTCACGCGGGGAAAACCAGGTGCAAGTCCTCAAAGCCCACTTCGGCGACGGCTCATCCCCGCTCACGCGGGGAAAACACGGTGGAGATACCCTGCCAGATGGTGTCCCAGGGCTCATCCCCGCTCACGCGGGGAAAACGACCGACCGGCTCCGATCAGGAGCGAGCCGAGGGGCTCATCCCCGCTCACACAGGGATACACAACCCCTTTGAGCATGCTCGGTCCCAAACTGACTTATCCCCACTCGCGTAGGGAATACGTAGCGGATGATCCGATGTGATGTTTGGTGATGGGTTCATTCCCGCTCACGCGGGGAAAACCCGTTGAGCTGCTCCTGGGCGGGGCGCGGCATGGGCTCATCCCCGCTCACGCGGGGAAAACGTTGTCTCGAGGGTCGCGGCGATCGCGATGTACGGCTCATCCCCGCTCACGCGGGGAAAACGCGGTCTGCTTTGCAGGTGCGCTCATGAGCGGGGGCTCATCCCCGCTCACGCGGGGAAAACCAAAGTCATGGTGCGCGTCGGCTCCAAAGGACGGGCTCATCCCCGCTCACGCGGGGAAAACATGACGCTGGCAGCTTCCATGTGCGCGGCGCGGGGCTCATCCCCGCTCACGCGGGGAAAACACACGCTCAGCGCGTAAGACGCTTCGCGTAAAAGGCTCATCCCCGCTCACGCGGGGAAAACCCTCCACTCTCACCCTCCCTCCCACACCACCGAGGCTCATCCCCGCTCACGCGGGGAAAACTCACAGTCAATGTGTCCGCGCATTGCTTCATCGGGCTCATCCCCGCTCACGCGGGGAAAACTCGCCGCCGCCGTCCTGCGTCGCCTGTCCGGTGGGCTCATCCCCGCTCACGCGGGGAAAACAAAGCGCTAGGAGCTGAAAAAACCCGGCTACGGCTCATCCCCGCTCACGCGGGGAAAACAGAAAACGACCCGTACAGTGACGAGACGCTGAGGGCTCATCCCCGCTCACGCGGGGAAAACCTATGCCCCGTGCCACCAGCCTTGCTGACCTGGGGCTCATCCCCGCTCACGCGGGGAAAACCGGTAGAGCTGGATACGCGCCCTGGTCTCGGCGGGCTCATCCCCGCTCACGCGGGGAAAACACGGGCAGGGTCCCGTTCCAGGTCATACTCATGGGCTCATCCCCGCTCACGCGGGGAAAACACGGGCAGGGTCCCGTTCCAGGTCATACTCATGGGCTCATCCCCGCTCACGCGGGGAAAACAGTCCCGATAGAAGCCAGCGTCGCGTGTACCTGGGCTCATCCCCGCTCACGCGGGGAAAACGAACTCTCGGGGGTGCCACGCTTCCCCGCGCGCGGCTCATCCCCGCTCACGCGGGGAAAACACTGTCGATGCTATTACGCGCGCGCGTTCCTTAGGCTCATCCCCGCTCACGCGGGGAAAACGACCTAGTTTTACGGTTTCTTTACCTTTCCCCGGGCTCATCCCCGCTCACGCGGGGAAAACGTTGTCGCCGAGACCAAAAATTTCAGCCGCGCAGGCTCATCCCCGCTCACGCGGGGAAAACAGCTCACTATTCAAGACTCCCAACTGTGGATTGGGCTCATCCCCGCTCACGCGGGGAAAACCAATCCACTGGTAACCAACTGCCTGGAGGTCGGGGCTCATCCCCGCTCACGCGGGGAAAACGTTTGCGCCGACCCCTAAGTCCATTCATGGCGAGGCTCATCCCCGCTCACGCGGGGAAAACCGGATTGCAACTGTCACGTAGCAGTGCATGAGCGGCTCATCCCCGCTCACGCGGGGAAAACTCACGCCCGGCGACGCCTCCCTCGACGCTATCGTGGCTCATCCCCGCTCACGCGGGGAAAACACGTCGATACCAGCGTTGATTTCATTCGCTCGGGGCTCATCCCCGCTCACGCGGGGAAAACGCGTACTTCGATTACGTCGCCGTCATCGATGAAGGCTCATCCCCGCTCACGCGGGGAAAACTACGCGACCCAGCGCAACCCGGACAGGCCAACGGGCTCATCCCCGCTCACGCGGGGAAAACAGGGAAAACGACACTCGTCGGTCCCCTGCAGGTGGGCTCATCCCCGCTCACGCGGGGAAAACTCCTGGTCGTGGCGAGGTAGCGGCGGGCAACGGGGCTCATCCCCGCTCACGCGGGGAAAACTCCCAGGCCGAAGAGGCCATGAGACCGCGCACCGGCTCATCCCCGCTCACGCGGGGAAAACCCTTCCGGACGCATGACGTTCAGGAGATCGAGCGGCTCATCCCCGCTCACGCGGGGAAAACCGAGGCGGCTCGTGATGGGGCTGTAGGTCATTGGGCTCATCCCCGCTCACGCGGGGAAAACCGAGGCGGCTCGTGATGGGGCTGTAGGTCATTGGGCTCATCCCCGCTCACGCGGGGAAAACTGGCATCCGGCATCTGGTCGCACCGCCGCGACGGGCTCATCCCCGCTCACGCGGGGAAAACCATGCCCGCACGCACACCCCTCGCAAAGATCCCGGCTCATCCCCGCTCACGCGGGGAAAACTCTGGATTGCGAGGGCGTGGGCCTCGTACCGGGGGCTCATCCCCGCTCACGCGGGGAAAACCCTCCGGTCCGCTCGGCTCTCGTGGCCGACCTGGGCTCATCCCCGCTCACGCGGGGAAAACTCGGTAACGGCACTATTCACGGTCATGGCTGTGGGCTCATCCCCGCTCACGCGGGGAAAACCTCCTACCGGTCATCCTGCAGCTAGTCGATAGCCGGCTCATCCCCGCTCACGCGGGGAAAACAAAGCACATGCGCGAGTTGGGGTCGTTGACCGCGGCTCATCCCCGCTCACGCGGGGAAAACCATCCGGCATCTGGTCCTACACCGACATCAACGGGCTCATCCCCGCTCACGCGGGGAAAACGACGGCAACGTCTCGCGCCCACGTAGTGAAGCGGGCTCATCCCCGCTCACGCGGGGAAAACAGTCATTCGCGGATGGATTCGATGGCTCGTCCGGGCTCATCCCCGCTCACGCGGGGAAAACGGCGTGAGCCATGAGATCGGCTGCGGGGTAGCGGGCTCATCCCCGCTCACGCGGGGAAAACGCTGAGGAGGCGGGCGAGCAGCACCAGGCTGCGGGCTCATCCCCGCTCACGCGGGGAAAACCTACGAGCGCAAAACCGGCCAGCCTATCACCGCGGCTCATCCCCGCTCACGCGGGGAAAACACAATCCGGCCCCGTGGTAATGGGCGTTTGCAGGGCTCATCCCCGCTCACGCGGGGAAAACTAGAGCCCGGCTTCGCCGCTGGAGTAGTAGCGGGGCTCATCCCCGCTCACGCGGGGAAAACGTCACAGCATGGTCGGACGCTGATCGCGCTGACGGCTCATCCCCGCTCACGCGGGGAAAACCCTGTCGGAGGCGCATTTCCCGGCCGGTAGGGGGGCTCATCCCCGCTCACGCGGGGAAAACGACACCGGCGGAATAAACAGCGTCGAAGCCTACGGCTCATCCCCGCTCACGCGGGGAAAACGAGAGGTGGCGAGGGTGCGGGCGAGTGATCTTGGGCTCATCCCCGCTCACGCGGGGAAAACTCCTCATGGGCGCGGTCAACGTGATCAAGGGCAGGCTCATCCCCGCTCACGCGGGGAAAACAATCATCCTGACTTGCCTCATTCCCTCCCGATGGGCTCATCCCCGCTCACGCGGGGAAAACGAGGCTGGCGACGAAAAGGGCAGTACGTTCGAGGGCTCATCCCCGCTCACGCGGGGAAAACGCTCAGCGCGTTAATGGCGCGAGCGGTCAGGGTGGCTCATCCCCGCTCACGCGGGGAAAACACTGGCTCGTAGGGAGAAACCGAGACGGGCGCGGGCTCATCCCCGCTCACGCGGGGAAAACAGCATGAGTTCCTTTGCCTTCGGATCAGACAGAGGCTCATCCCCGCTCACGCGGGGAAAACGGGCGCATACGCTTAGCGCCGGTTACTCCCATGGGCTCATCCCCGCTCACGCGGGGAAAACTGGGAGAGATGAGAGTTAGGCATTGAGCATGAGGGCTCATCCCCGCTCACGCGGGGAAAACGCCGCCTACGTCGGCGATGTGTTCCCTGACGAAGGCTCATCCCCGCTCACGCGGGGAAAACGACGGGCGGGGTCACGTTCTGTATCGTAGCTAGGGCTCATCCCCGCTCACGCGGGGAAAACAAAGTAGCCCAAAGTAGTTTTGTCCGAAAGATGGGCTCATCCCCGCTCACGCGGGGAAAACGCTAGTAGTTGGTGAATGGTGGAACGCATCTCGGGCTCATCCCCGCTCACGCGGGGAAAACTAGGAGTTGGTCGCTTCGCCGGGCTGGAGGGAGGGCTCATCCCCGCTCACGCGGGGAAAACCAAAGCGCTGGCGCGGTGAACGCCCCTGGCAACGGCTCATCCCCGCTCACGCGGGGAAAACCCGTCAGGGAGTTTCCCCGGCTCGGGTATGGGCTGGCTCATCCCCGCTCACGCGGGGAAAACGGTAAAGACGCCCTTGATGCCTTCCCAGATTGTGGCTCATCCCCGCTCACGCGGGGAAAACAGCCTGGACGGCCTCGTCGTGGACAAGGCAACCGGCTCATCCCCGCTCACGCGGGGAAAACGGCCTCCAGCTCCAGAACCTCCCCCGCGCCGGGTGGCTCATCCCCGCTCACGCGGGGAAAACACCAGCAGCTCGTCCGCCAGGCGCTGGGAGCCGGGCTCATCCCCGCTCACGCGGGGAAAACTGCTTGCACAGTCGGTCGAAGTTCCGGCGGGTGGGCTCATCCCCGCTCACGCGGGGAAAACCCGGCGCGCCCGCTGCCACTCACGGCCAAACAGGGCTCATCCCCGCTCACGCGGGGAAAACGAGCTTTTCGCTGTGTCCCCCGAGGACACCCCGGGCTCATCCCCGCTCACGCGGGGAAAACTTCCGGGCGAGCAGGGCCTGCACCTCCGGACCCGGCTCATCCCCGCTCACGCGGGGAAAACCTGAAGCAGGTCGCGCGTGACGTGAACAAGGCGGGCTCATCCCCGCTCACGCGGGGAAAACCAGGGCCTGCACCTCCGGACCCTTCAGGATGGCGGCTCATCCCCGCTCACGCGGGGAAAACTGGCAGTGGATCGCCGGAATAGCCACAGAGGTGGGCTCATCCCCGCTCACGCGGGGAAAACCGGGCCGCCAGCTCGCGGGCCTCACCCGCCAGCGGCTCATCCCCGCTCACGCGGGGAAAACCTTCGGCTCCGACCTGCGCAGCAGCGTGGCCGGGGCTCATCCCCGCTCACGCGGGGAAAACCGGGCCGCCAGCTCGCGGGCCTCACCCGCCAGCGGCTCATCCCCGCTCACGCGGGGAAAACCTTCGGCTCCGACCTGCGCAGCAGCGTGGCCGGGGCTCATCCCCGCTCACGCGGGGAAAACATCCAGACGTGCGTTCAGGTCGCGGCAGACATGGGCTCATCCCCGCTCACGCGGGGAAAACGCTCGCAGCCTCGTGGAATTGCTGAGCGTGATGGGCTCATCCCCGCTCACGCGGGGAAAACAGGCCGGGCTGGAGATAGCCGCCGTTGTCAAACGGCTCATCCCCGCTCACGCGGGGAAAACCTTCAGCGGGACGTTGAAGCTCCACTGCGACAGGGCTCATCCCCGCTCACGCGGGGAAAACCTCCCCACGGAAGGCTCCAACGACGAGGCGGCCGGCTCATCCCCGCTCACGCGGGGAAAACGATCGCCGCTCATTCGCGCGCTCCAGGCGCACAGGCTCATCCCCGCTCACGCGGGGAAAACCCGAGGACCGCCGCGAGCGCCGGATACTGCGTCGGCTCATCCCCGCTCACGCGGGGAAAACCACGGAGTGCAGTCCAGGATCACGAATCAGACGGGCTCATCCCCGCTCACGCGGGGAAAACGACGCTACCCAAAAGTTCGCGGACACCTTGAAGGGCTCATCCCCGCTCACGCGGGGAAAACTCCAGGGCGCCGGAGAAGCCGCCCTTGACGGCGGGCTCATCCCCGCTCACGCGGGGAAAACTGGCGGGCGTTTACAAGGCTGGCACGCTCTACGGGCTCATCCCCGCTCACGCGGGGAAAACATCGAAGCCGAGGTTCAGGAGCGCTTCGTTGAAGGCTCATCCCCGCTCACGCGGGGAAAACGCCTTGAGCGAGATCGTCGGCATCGATACGAGCGGCTCATCCCCGCTCACGCGGGGAAAACGGGTCCCACCGCAGGGGCACGGTGAAGCCGAAAGGCTCATCCCCGCTCACGCGGGGAAAACTGGCCCGACCCGGACCCCGCCGCGATAGTCCACGGCTCATCCCCGCTCACGCGGGGAAAACCTGCTGCTGGTTCTGCCTTCGGGCAGCATCCAGGGCTCATCCCCGCTCACGCGGGGAAAACGACGGGTAGGAGTAGGCGCTGGCGGGGTCCTCGGGCTCATCCCCGCTCACGCGGGGAAAACGCAACGTTCATCGCTGACAAGCTCGGCGAGGCCGGCTCATCCCCGCTCACGCGGGGAAAACTCCGTGGGGGACCCGGCAGACCTGAAGCTCAGGGGCTCATCCCCGCTCACGCGGGGAAAACATGGGCCGCAGGGTTTACTGTTCGGTCAGAGACGGCTCATCCCCGCTCACGCGGGGAAAACTCGGTCTCGCCACCCACGCGCAGGTCCCAGCGGGGCTCATCCCCGCTCACGCGGGGAAAACGCGGTCCTGGGCGCGACTGGGACCGGCGTGGACGGCTCATCCCCGCTCACGCGGGGAAAACGAGAGCAGATCGCGCGCTGGCTTGATGACCAGGGGCTCATCCCCGCTCACGCGGGGAAAACCGCGGTCTTGCGGGCGCTCAGGCCGGGCTTGGGGGCTCATCCCCGCTCACGCGGGGAAAACGTGACGCGGGGGAAGGCAACGCCTCTACGACCGAGGCTCATCCCCGCTCACGCGGGGAAAACCACCAACCCCGACGCCCCGGTCACGCCTGAGACGGCTCATCCCCGCTCACGCGGGGAAAACCGTAGTGGGGGGCGTCGCCGCCGCCCTCGGGGGGGGCTCATCCCCGCTCACGCGGGGAAAACTTCTCAGCGGACTCGTGCGTCGCCGCCTGCACGGGCTCATCCCCGCTCACGCGGGGAAAACTTCAGGGCCGCCTGCCGGTCCTCGGCGGTCAGCGGCTCATCCCCGCTCACGCGGGGAAAACACATGTTGACTTAGCGTCGAGCGAGGGCTATAGGGCTCATCCCCGCTCACGCGGGGAAAACGAGGCGGCGATTCAGGCGGGCGCGGACACGGCGGGCTCATCCCCGCTCACGCGGGGAAAACTTCATCATGGCGTTGACCGGGGCCTTGATGAAGGGCTCATCCCCGCTCACGCGGGGAAAACACTCTTGATTAGCGGCCTCAACGCCTGTCTGGGGGCTCATCCCCGCTCACGCGGGGAAAACGACCCACTGGCTCCCACCCGCGCGCCGTGTCTGGGCTCATCCCCGCTCACGCGGGGAAAACGGTGAGGGAGAGGCCGATCTTCGAGGCGACCGTGGCTCATCCCCGCTCACGCGGGGAAAACTCATCCGACGCGACACCCGCGAAGGACAACGTGGGCTCATCCCCGCTCACGCGGGGAAAACTGAGAGAGCGCGACGTTGGATCGCGGCGCACAGGGCTCATCCCCGCTCACGCGGGGAAAACGGGCAAAGATTCGTGCGCGCCATTATCGGCTCCGGCTCATCCCCGCTCACGCGGGGAAAACTGACCAAGTTTGCGATTGCGGCGGCGGGGTCGGGGCTCATCCCCGCTCACGCGGGGAAAACTGCACGCCAGGGACGAGGGTACCCGTCACCCAGGGCTCATCCCCGCTCACGCGGGGAAAACTCTCGCTCACGTCGCGGTGCCACTGGGATGGCGGGCTCATCCCCGCTCACGCGGGGAAAACCGTCGCCTGACACGCAGACCCCCGCCCGGCAGGGGCTCATCCCCGCTCACGCGGGGAAAACGAGGCCTTCGCGCGGGCCTTCGACCTCGCCGTGGGCTCATCCCCGCTCACGCGGGGAAAACCGTCATGACCAAGATCGAACGCTTCGCCGGCTTGGCTCATCCCCGCTCACGCGGGGAAAACGAGAAGGTCACGGGTGAGTGTTACCCCTACCCGGGCTCATCCCCGCTCACGCGGGGAAAACTGCCAGTCCACATAGATTGCGGGGTTGCGCGTGGGCTCATCCCCGCTCACGCGGGGAAAACTACTCGGCCTCCGCGCGAACAGCGACGAGGTTGGGCTCATCCCCGCTCACGCGGGGAAAACCCAAGGCCGGTCTCGATCTTCTTCTCTGCGGGCGGCTCATCCCCGCTCACGCGGGGAAAACTGGTTCGCCGACGCAGCACGCGGCGTGAGTGAGGGCTCATCCCCGCTCACGCGGGGAAAACAGCGCTCCTGGGTGCGGCTGTCGGCATCGGCGGGGCTCATCCCCGCTCACGCGGGGAAAACTCAGGACAACGCCAACGATGATCGCAAACGCGGGGCTCATCCCCGCTCACGCGGGGAAAACCATCGACGCTAGACCGAGAGGCCCGCTCATGAGGGCTCATCCCCGCTCACGCGGGGAAAACTGGGCCGCGTCGAGCTGGCGCGGGCGCGCTGTGGGCTCATCCCCGCTCACGCGGGGAAAACTCCGACCAGGCTGTGACGGCGCTCATGACTGGGGGCTCATCCCCGCTCACGCGGGGAAAACAGTTTCCTTTGATTTTCTGCCCTTTTCGACCCGGGCTCATCCCCGCTCACGCGGGGAAAACGCTCAACGCGGCAATGGCTGCGAACCCCATCGGGGCTCATCCCCGCTCACGCGGGGAAAACCTTCGCCGCGGCGGCGTCCGGTCTCTCCGACGGGGCTCATCCCCGCTCACGCGGGGAAAACTGGCAGATCGCATCCCACACGGGCTTAATGACGGGCTCATCCCCGCTCACGCGGGGAAAACATAAGGCCCGAGTCCTCCTCGACCCCGAAGAAGGGCTCATCCCCGCTCACGCGGGGAAAACCCAGGAGTTCAACCAGGCGATTCTGGACCTGGGGGCTCATCCCCGCTCACGCGGGGAAAACTCCAGATGACCTACAACCTTGACCTGACGGAGGGGCTCATCCCCGCTCACGCGGGGAAAACGACGCCGCCGAGCACGAACTCGGAGCCCCTGAGGGCTCATCCCCGCTCACGCGGGGAAAACCTTTTCGACAAGACGCACGTCACGAGCCGCCGGGGCTCATCCCCGCTCACGCGGGGAAAACGCGCCAATAGCGACGACAATCAGACCGATCGGGGGCTCATCCCCGCTCACGCGGGGAAAACGGCCCTCGTCGGTGTCGCGCGTTGCGGTGATCGGGCTCATCCCCGCTCACGCGGGGAAAACACCGACCCGGGCATTACGTCCGAGGTCGGCTAGGGCTCATCCCCGCTCACGCGGGGAAAACACACGGCGTGGACGGATCAGATCAAGCCGTCCCGGCTCATCCCCGCTCACGCGGGGAAAACTCGCCGCCCTCGCGGATCGACGCGGGCCATGCCGGCTCATCCCCGCTCACGCGGGGAAAACCACTGACGGATGCTGGGGGCGCTTTGAAGGAAAGGCTCATCCCCGCTCACGCGGGGAAAACCTGCTTCTGGTCCTGCCCTCGGGCAGCGTCCAGGGCTCATCCCCGCTCACGCGGGGAAAACCCCTCCTGGGCGCTTTCGGCGGCCCGTGGGGCCGGCTCATCCCCGCTCACGCGGGGAAAACAAGCACTACATCCGAGGCCAGATCACGATCACGGGCTCATCCCCGCTCACGCGGGGAAAACGCGCGTGTTTCGTAGTACGTCATTTAGGGCTACGGCTCATCCCCGCTCACGCGGGGAAAACGCCTGGCAGGCCGACGCCTGGGCTCGTCCACGGGGCTCATCCCCGCTCACGCGGGGAAAACACGTGTTGACATAGCATCGCGCGCGGACTATAGGGCTCATCCCCGCTCACGCGGGGAAAACGGCCTTCACCTCCTTCGGCGTGGTGTCGAGCAGGGCTCATCCCCGCTCACGCGGGGAAAACAGCGTTCGATCTTGGACATGATGACGAAGATCGGGCTCATCCCCGCTCACGCGGGGAAAACTGCCAGTCCACATAGATTGCGGGGTTGCGCGTGGGCTCATCCCCGCTCACGCGGGGAAAACTGCGCCGCTGAATCTTCCATGGGATCCCACGGGGGCTCATCCCCGCTCACGCGGGGAAAACCTCGCGGAGCAGGGCTGGGACACATACGCCCTGGGCTCATCCCCGCTCACGCGGGGAAAACCCTGGAGGACAACTGGGAGGTGCTGGAGGCCGAGGCTCATCCCCGCTCACGCGGGGAAAACATAAGGCCCGAGTCCTCCTCGACCCCGAAGAAGGGCTCATCCCCGCTCACGCGGGGAAAACCAAGACGGGTCTTGCTAACCGCAAGTTGCACCGGGCTCATCCCCGCTCACGCGGGGAAAACTCCTGGCTACCCTCGGACACCAAGACGACCTTGGGCTCATCCCCGCTCACGCGGGGAAAACGCAAGTCCCGCCTGACCATTGCCAACGAGCTGCGGCTCATCCCCGCTCACGCGGGGAAAACATGTCATACGCAAAAGCGTCAATGTCTGGCATGGGCTCATCCCCGCTCACGCGGGGAAAACACGGCGAACGGTCAGACGTGGGGCCTGGGCGTGTGGCTCATCCCCGCTCACGCGGGGAAAACGCCGCGTTGAGCCCCTCCTGCACGAGCGTCGTGGGCTCATCCCCGCTCACGCGGGGAAAACTGATGCTTCTCAGCGATCACGGCGGCAATGGCGGGCTCATCCCCGCTCACGCGGGGAAAACGAGAAGATCGAGAAGTCTATGACACCCGAGCCGGGCTCATCCCCGCTCACGCGGGGAAAACGGCCTGCGCGCCCGTCTCGATCTCGCGCCCGTGGGCTCATCCCCGCTCACGCGGGGAAAACGCGGACTTCACCGTCCCGGACCTGCGCGGGCGGGGCTCATCCCCGCTCACGCGGGGAAAACCGGTCACGCTCCTAGACTGGAGTGACCGTGTGGGGCTCATCCCCGCTCACGCGGGGAAAACTCCGCTGCTTTCGGCTGGATCAACGGGAGCCTGGGCTCATCCCCGCTCACGCGGGGAAAACTTGATGGGCTTGGCAACCACGGACTTGACCGAGGGCTCATCCCCGCTCACGCGGGGAAAACCCAGCGACTGTCGTGAAGACTGTGCTGACGATGGGCTCATCCCCGCTCACGCGGGGAAAACATCCCGTTCGTGCCGACGCAGGAGCAGATTGAGGGCTCATCCCCGCTCACGCGGGGAAAACAACGCCGGGCGTCGGGGTGAGGGCATGGGGGAAGGCTCATCCCCGCTCACGCGGGGAAAACCCACTCCACGTCAGTCGGCGCTTATCGAAGTCGGGCTCATCCCCGCTCACGCGGGGAAAACCCAGGCGAGGTGCACCCAGATAGACACACTCGGGGCTCATCCCCGCTCACGCGGGGAAAACCCAGCCACCTGCGGGAGCTGCGTGGCCGTCGCGGGCTCATCCCCGCTCACGCGGGGAAAACAAGCGCATGGGCATCCCCATGTGCTCGATCAGAGGCTCATCCCCGCTCACGCGGGGAAAACATCAACAAGTGGCTATCGGAGGAAGACGCCGCAGGCTCATCCCCGCTCACGCGGGGAAAACCTCATCGGGGGGTGCCTGATCGCGCCGGGGCAGGGCTCATCCCCGCTCACGCGGGGAAAACGGCGCTCTCCCCGCCGATGGGATGGAGCTCGACGGCTCATCCCCGCTCACGCGGGGAAAACACTTCATGACCTGCGCTTTTATCGCGCAGATCGGTCAGATCTTGGAAAGCCTTGAGCTTTG
>ERZ773066.955-NODE-955-length-15293-cov-10.064904_pt1 | contig 15293 bp, 10 predicted proteins | sample MGYA00580573_ERZ773066 | MGnify/ENA primary metagenome ERZ773066 (study PRJEB29015, sample SAMEA2738128) | human oral metagenome | biome: human oral; feature: human-associated habitat; material: saliva | place: China | collected 2203 ... | reverse complement strand
GTTTAATGTATACAAACTGATGTATTATATTCATCACGAAAAGAATACTCTATGACAATAAAACGATATCTTTTAGTTGCGGCTTTCATCTTGTTAGCTTACTGTAATGCCCTTGCTGGTGGTGTAGGAACATGGAAAAATTATCTTGCTTACAGTGATGTACAGTGGGTTGAAGAAGGAAGTAACAAGTTGTATGTGCTTGCTTCCAATAGCCTTTATACTTATAACAAGAACGATCAGAGTATAAAGACCTACGATAAAGTCAATGGTTTGAGCGATACGGATATCCGTTTCATCGCATGGAATAAGACAGCTCGTCGGTTGGTTATTATCTATTCGAATAATAATATCGACCTATTAGACGATAGAGGTAATGTAACAAATGTGCCGGATTACTATCTAAAGACAACAATGGCAGACAAAACCGTCAATGGTATTGATATGTCTGGCGTCTATTGTTACCTTTCTACAGGTTTTGGACTTGTCAAACTCAATGTTGCTAAAGCAGAGATAAGCGACAGTTATAACCTCTCTTTCCCTGTTAATTACAGCTATATTGAGGGTGGTTATATCTATGCTGCCAGCCAAAGTAACGGGTTATATCGTGCTGCCTTGTCTGCTAATCTCCTCGATAGAAATAACTGGACGAACGTAGGAACTTATGTAGAGCGTCCAAGAACAGCCGATGCAGCACTATTGGTACAGGCTAAAACACTTAATCCTGGCGGTCCAAAGCGCAACACCTTTGTATGGACTACCTTCCTTAATAACCGTCTTTATGGTACCGGAGGTATCTACAATCCGACCGTTAATAACTGGGAGAATCCGGGTATTGTACAGGTGTTACAGGGTGATGATTGGGACTTCTTTGAAGACAATCTCTCGACTCGTACGGGTTATCCTTATATAGGAACAAAGGCGGTAGCAATAGACCCTCGCAATAGCAATCATGTGTATGTAGGAGCACGAACAGGCCTCTATGAGTTTATGTCTGGTAAGATGGTAGCCTTCTATAACAAGGATAATAGTATCCTTCAAGGAGCCATAGACAGAGGCAGAGAACTGGGTAATGATTATGTACTTGTCTACGGATTGGCTTACGATAGAGAGGGGAATCTATGGGTACTCAATAACCAAACGAAGAAAGAAAACCTAATTCGTGTGTCGAAAGATGGGCAGATGACCTCCTTCAGCAAGCCTGAACTGATGAAAGATGGTGTAGGACTCTCAGGCTTATCACAGATGCGTTTGGACAGTCGTAACCTCCTTTGGTTTTGCAATGATTACTGGATACAGCCGGGACTATTCTCTTATGACCCTAAGAATGATAAGCTCAAAGCCTATACTCGCTTTGTGAATGAGGATGGTTCTAACGTAGATATTACAGCTGTTCACTGCTGGGCAGAGGACTTAGACCATAATATTTGGGTGGGAACAACGGCTGGTCCGATGCTTCTTCAGCAATCTCAAATGAACGAACAGGATAACTATCGCTTTGTACAAGTTAAGGTTCCGCGTAACGATGGAACCAATCTTGCTGACTATCTTCTCGCTGGTCTTGATATTACTGCAATATCGGTTGATGGCGGAGGACGTAAGTGGTTTGGTACGAAAGGTACTGGTGTCTACCTCATTAGTGCAGATAATATGACACAGTTGCAGCACTTTACGACTACAAATAGTCATCTGCTGTCTAATAATATTCAGTCTATTTCAATCAATGATGCCACTGGAGAGGTGTTCTTTGCTACTGATAATGGTCTCTGTTCCTATATGAGTGATGCCACAAAGGCTGTAGACTCACCTAATGATGAAACTACATACGCCTATCCAAACCCAGTAAAACCAGGTTATACTGGGCCTATTACAATTGTTGGTTTGTCAATGAATGTAGATGTAAAGATTGTAACCACGAATGGAGTTCTTGTCGCAGAAGGTACCAGTAATGGTGGTTCTTTCGTCTGGGATGGCAAGGATAAGAACGGAAAACGTGTTGCATCGGGTGTTTATATGGTGCAAACAGCTGACGAAAACGGTGATAATGGCACTGTTTGTAAGGTTGCAGTGGTTAATTAATAGAGGCTATGAAGGCAGAGGTAGGACGTAATCCAATCTTTTGGATACTACTGACAGCTCCGTTGGCATTGCTGTTGCTTTGTCAACTTCAGCCTACCTTTGACGATTGGACGTACTATACCATACCGCAGAAGGAGCCACTCACACTTCAAAGTCTGCTTCCTGATGGCAATTACTGGCGTCCTTTTGATGTACTCTTTGGGCATCTACTCGGACTTAATCACCGACTTTTCCCCTTTTTAAACCACCTTTTCATCCTATTAGGACATGTCCTAAACACATTGTTAATCTATAAGATTCTGCAATGGTTTAGGGTTAGTATGTTGTCACGTAATCTATCTGTCGTTTTCTTTTATTTGTCGTCAGGCACCTTGGGAACAGTCCTGAATATTGATTCCTTGAACCAAGTCTATTCGCTTTTATGGGGACTTCTTGCCTTATATAGCTACATCAGCCTATCTGGTTATCGAAAGCTTCTTCTATGGTTAGTCTTCGCTTTGCTATCGGTTTTTGCTAAAGAGTCAGGCTACGTTTGGTTTCTTTTTCCACCCTTCATTGTATGGAGCATAGGAAAAGAACGTTTCAACTATGTTATCAGACATCTTCTTTGTGCCTGCCTTGTGTTTGTTTTCTATCTTGTTAGCCGTTTCATACTGACTGATAGCTTTCATATGGAGAACAATGCGTACATGATTTTTACTGCAAAACAGCTATTGCGTAATTTTGGCGTACTGTTAGGAGTGACCTTCTACCCTATTGATTACGCCAGTCTTATTCATCCACAACATCGTCATCTCGTTGTTGTCGTAATCACAGGACTCCTTCCCCTACCCTTTCTTTGGCTTCTACTGCGTTCTTTTAAGCTACAGAAAACACTCGTAGTGCTGCTTTTATCCTTCTTTATTGGGGCTTTTGTCAATCTGATGACAATCTTCTCTGCGATGCACTGTTATGCAATTCTGCCCTTTGTTACATTGATGATTGCCCTACTCTGTGAACGAATCAAGAACAAGAAAGTATTGATAGTCTCAGCATTGCTTTATCTTTTGACAGCTTCCTTCACCCTACTCCATCACGGCTATGCCTCTTTCCTATCAGGTAAGTTGGGCGAACAGATGGCAAAGAGCATTGTCAGCCAATGTGACCGACCTGTAAACAAGGTGATGGTGATACATTTAGACAAAGGAGAAACGAAGTATTCTTCCTTCTGGGTGATTCCTTTCGAGGCTTTTGGTTGGGGTTATTCCGTTCTTCAACAGACAGGTTATCAATGGCCTAAGACCATTATTAACGAAGATATAACAAATAGAAAGCAGTTGAAATCTTTGCTTCTAAAGGCAGAGAAAGCTGGCTGCGATGGTGTATGGTATGCTGAAGGTGACCAAGTAAAGCGGATAAAATGAAACAAAAAATAGCTAAATTCTCCTTTCTCCATGTGTTCGCTACCCTCTTGTTAGTACTCAGGAATTCCTTTTTTAGCCCAAGAGTCCGATAGTCGATTGGCTTTATCAATTCCATGTTCCCCTTTTCTTTTGATGCGCTTTCTTGATAAAGAGAAAACAGCCTTCTTAGTATTCCTGTTTACGTTTGCAGTATCAATCATTGCTCTACACGTAAATAAAAGCCCTCTCATGGATTTATTCTTTGCAATGAATGGTATTCTTATATCAGTTACTTTGGCGTGCTTATACGCAAAATATGAGTTTCACTTCCTTAATCACCTCTCTCCATCCTCTTATACCATCTATCTTTATCATGGAATCTTTCAAGCATTGAGTTTACAAATACTTATACGATTTACTCATTTTGATAATGTTGTTTATATTATCCTTGCTTTTCTGACAGGCGTTTATGGGTCTTTCTTGGTCTATAAGCTGCTTTATGGTTATTGTAACAGCCGTTTGGGACGAATCTTGGCATTGATTTCTGGTGTTTCTACATCTTAGCAGATAGTAGGCAATATTGGTTGAAAAGTAGTCTTAATAAGGCTTCAGAAGATTCTTTCTTCTCATTTCCGACCGATGTTTTGATGCTCAGTACATGTCGTGTTGATGGTCCGCACCAATGGTGCTGATGGTTCGCACCAATGGTGCGGGGCGTTATCTATTACGGAATTGATATAATAAAAACACCCTCGTCAATCCTATCTTTAAGATGATAGGGGATAGATGAGGGTGCTTGTCGTATGGATAGGTTTTACTAAACCTGTTCTTTCGTATCCTTTGTTTCTACTGACCCGAGTTGAGAAGCTCGTCAGGTAGTGAGATATCAAGACTGCGAGCGCGTTCGGCATTACGTCTCTTTATCTTGCGTTGCGCATCAGCCTTCTGCTTTGTTATAGCTGCAGGCTTCTGCTTGTAGAGTGGGAGTAGACGTGGATTCCACGTTCCCTGTACATCACGCTTAGCCTTACACTCGATGGCCTTCGGGTAATAATAAACGGCTTCGGGCTGTCGTTGGGTTGCATAATCACCCGTATCCCATTTTCCGTTGTCGTTATCATCGACGATAAGGCGTAGATAGTAGTTGCCCGGCTTGATGTAATGGAAGGTTGCTTGGTTGTTCTTTGCGTACGCCTCTTTCACTGGTTTGTCGCTTTCATTGAGCAACTGCAACAAGCAGTTCTTACCTTCCATGTTCTGTAAGGTCATTATTAGCGTACCATACTCGTCAATTGATGGGATACGAACACCCTGCTTGTACTTTGCAGAAACCTTACCATAGATGTCTGTAAAGGCTGCAGAATCAACCTCAACACTGTATTCATGTCCCGGATCCCATGTACTTACCAACTTCAAAGAGCGCGGTTTTCCGGGTTCAGCACCGAACTTATATTTCGCTCGATACCATAAGGAGTCTATCTTTTCGTAAAGATGTATCTTAGACGTATCCGTCTTTGCAATAGGGGTGGGGAGTTCGAATGTTGGGTTTTGGTCAGGATCCATTTGCGAAGGAACATTATATCTGACCTCCAAAGGTGTGACAGGCATTGTCGTTTCAAACGCTTTTCCACGTTCTTTTGCCTTCTCTTGCTTCTTAACCCATTTGTCGTATTCCTCCTGCTGGCGCTTTAAACGCTTCGCGTAAGGCACCTTTGAGAGTATCTCTAACGTATCTGTCTTAGGGACAAGCTTACCTGCACTGTCCGTCATGTTATAAAGCATCTGCATTCGCAGTGTGTCTTGGTTGACGAGGGCAGTATCACGAAGCCAATAGATGATTGTATCTTGGTTCAGACTTGGCTCTGTTATGAACGCATCTTTAGTGTTAAAATTGAGACCTGTTATCTGTGGAAGGTCGGCGTCACCATAGCTGAAAAAGAGCGTAAAGTGGTTTGGTTCCTTGCGTTCAGACTTGAGGAAGTAGCGGTCTGTTTGTGTAGGTGTAAAGGAATTCAGCACCACATCGTCTGGAAGGAAGTGAGTGTAAGGCACCTGCTTGATATCCTTGATGTGCAAGGAGTCAATCCATAGCGTGTCTTGTCGTATGTCTGGCTTCCATGACGGCATGATGATTTCGGGCGTGAAAGCCAACTTCTCGCTCTTCTGATTGTACATATAGTTGCCGTCCATGTCCTGTAGTGCATAGATACGATAGTCACCCTTGGCAACACCTCGTATGCTGAAATGACCACGACTGTCGGTACGTGAGACGCGAAGCATTGGTTGTTTCTGGAAAGCTGTATCGTTCTGATTGCTGTAAAGGCCCACGAGAATACCCTTTACAGGCTCTAAATTCTCAGCTTCTAACACATAACCAGCCACTTCGAGTGTATCGATATGGTCGCCAGTAGAGAAACTATAGGTGTAGTTTCCTAATGGATTACCCTCGTTGTTATCCGTGATAGCGTCAGAGAAGTCGATGGTGTAGGTAGTGTTAGGCTGTAACTTATCTTGTAAACTTACTGTGATACGTTTACCAGTAGCCTTAATTTCAGGAGCTTCAATCTGTGGGGGAGAGACAACAACCTTCTCTGATGCGTTCTCCAACTTGATGAACTCGTTGAAATAGATATTCACCTTCTTACTGTTTACATCGGTTGCTCGTTCAGTAGGGGAGGCACCCAACACTCTTGGTGGCGTCTCATCGTACCATCCACCATCAGGTTGTCCCATCTTGGCACAAGAAGAAAGCACAATAACTAAGAGGGTAAAAAGGTAGAATGGTAAAGCACGTTGTTGGTAAAACACCGAAAGGCAATGGCTGACCTTAGCTGAAAAGCCATCCTTTCCACCCATTACTCCTTGGCAATATCTTTGTCTTATCTTCTTCATATCGCTGTTTTACTTTTTTACCCTTTTACTTTTTTATCCTTTAAAGGTGGTTTATTCTTTTACCGTCTTCCGTCCTTACTGGTTCATACTCAGCAATTCTTCTAAGTTGTTACGGCTGTTTGAAAGGCGTGGAATCTTGTGTTGACCACCGAGTTTACCCTTTATCTTGAGCCAATCATTGAAGAGGTCTTTGCGTGCAACAATAATCTCAAGTGGCTGAAGAGTAATGTTATGGAAGCGTTTTGCCTCATAATCAGAGTTGACTTCCTGTAGTTTATCATCGAGAACCTTAGCAAACTCCTCAAGTGAAGATGGGTCCTTTGCAAACTCAATGAGCCACTGATGACGACATTTAGCCTTCGCATCCATATACATTGGGGCTGCGGTATAATCTGATATCTGCGCTCCTGTAGCCTTGCAGGCTGCTTCAAGTCCCTTCTCAGCATTGTCCATGATAAGTTCTTCACCAAAGGCATTGATGAAATACTTGGTTCTACCAGTGATAACGAACTTATAAGGATTAGTCGAAGTGAACTGTACTGTGTCTCCAATCTCATATCTCCAAAGGCCGCAGGCAGTACTGATAAGCATTGCATAGTTGCGTCCTATCTCCACACCTGACAATGGAACGATATTCGGATGTTCGCTCTCAAACTCGTCCATAGGTAAGAACTCGTAGAACACTCCATAGTCGAGCATAAGCGACATACTACTGTCTGTTGGGTCGTCTTGTATACCGAAGAAGCCCTCAGAGGCATTGTAAGTCTCCATATAGTTCATGCCCTGCTTGGTAATGAGCTGTTCATACTGTTCACGATAAGGCGTGAAAGCAATACCACCATGGAAGAATACCTCTAAATTAGGCCATACCTCCTCTATATGTTTCTTACCACTCAGCTCCATCACACGCACCAATACAGATAGCATCCACGATGGAACGCCTGATATATTAGTGATATTTTGGTTCAGTGTTTCGTGTGCAATTCGGTCGCGTTTTACCTCAAAGTCGCTCAGTAGGGCAGTACTTTTCTTAGGTACGCGACATAGATTTACGAGAGGATTAATATTCTCTATGAGGATGGCACTGAGGTCACCAACAAGCGAATTATACAGGTTATAATTTGGAGAATGACTACCACCTAAGATGAGACCCTTACCGTTGAAGAGTCTACTTTCTGGATGATTGCTAAGGTAGTAAGCGATAACATCCTTACCACCTTGATAATGAATTGTCTGTAATCCCTCGTGAGAAACAGGAATAAACTTACTCTTATCGTTGGTTGTACCTGATGATTTAGCATACCATCTTACCTGTCCCGGCCACAGAATATTACGTTCTCCATGGCGCATACGATCGATATCGCTCTTTAGTTCTTCGTAGGTATTGACAGGTATGTTCTGTACAAAATCCTCATATGACTTAATCGTTGAGAACAGGTGTTTACGACCATATTCGGTGTCTTTTGCCCGCTCAACGAGGTATTGCATGACTTCCCGCTGGATAGCCTCTCCATCCGTGACGTAGCGTTCAAGCTCCTTGCGACGCGGCTGGAAGTACAATTTGTTTACTATCTTAGTAAGACTCATTCAAATTTCTCTGGTTGATTAAATTGCAAAATTACGCCAAAAAAGCTAAATGGATAGCCTTTTTCTATATTTTAACACTGCTTCTAAGGTGTTGAAAAGCCCTTTTTCAGTATTCTCTGCATGATAGATGATGGATTCTTTCACCCTCTTTTGACTTCTACTTTTAGCCTTCTTTCTAAATTATTTTCATGAAAATAAATATTTCTTGTCGTGAAAATAAATATTTCTTTTCATGAAAATAATTCTTTTTCTTCATGTAAATAATTAGCTTAGTCGGGTAGGGTAGTTGTTTACTCATACTTTTTACCATCTTTGCAGCTCATCTCTTCGACTTCTATTTGCCGTTATTAGCCTCTTTATTTATGCTTTGTAAAGTCGGAATCTACCCCCATTTTCATACTTGTTATTTGATTATAGTCTATTTAATATTAAATTATAGTCTATAAAATAACCATCAATAGATTCTCCATCTATCCTCATCCCTCTTTTATCTGCACTCCCCTCCCTTCGGAGGGGCAGGGGGAGGCTTCTTCTTAATATCAAATTATAGTCTATAAAATGATGATAAATAAACTTTCCATCTATCCTCATCCCTCTTTTTATCTACACACCCCTCCCTTCGGAGGGGCAGGGGGAGGCTTCTTCTTAATATTAAATTATAGCCTATAAAATACGAGCTAACAGATTTCCAATCTATTCTTATCCCTCTTTTTATTTGCACTCCCCTCCCTTCGGAGGGGTAGGGGGAGGCTATTCGGAGGGGCAGGGGGAGGCTTCTTCTTTTTTAATGTGCTTCCAACCAGTTCTTGCCCCATCCGGCATCAGCTATCAATGGGACATTCAGTGGATAAGCGTTCTGCATCTCCTCGATAACAATGCGTTCCACCTGTTCACGCTCTTCAGGGAAGACGGAGAAGTTAAGTTCATCATGCACTTGGAGAATCATCTTTGAGCGAATACCTTCTTTCTTAAAGCGTTCCCAGATACGAACCATTGCCACCTTGATGATATCTGCCTCTGTTCCTTGTATTGGAGCATTGATGGCGTTACGCTCAGCAAAACCGCGCACAGTGGCGTTACGACTATTGATGTCAGCGAGATAGCGGCGACGATGGAAGAGTGTTTCGGCATAACCCTTGGCTCTTGCCTCTTCTTTTGCATGTTCCATATAGGCTTGTACCTTTGGGAATGTGCGGAAATAGCCCTCTATCAGCTCTTTAGCTTCACCATTTGGAATGTCCATACGCTGGGCAAGTCCATAGGTCGTAATACCATATATAATACCGAAGTTGGCTTGTTTAGCCTTCTTTCGCTGTGCATCAGTCACCTTATCTATATCTACATGCCATATCTTTGCAGCTGTTGCACGGTGGATATCATGACCCTCACGGAAAGCCTCCATCATATTCTCGTCTTCAGAAAGATGTGCCATAATACGCAACTCTATCTGACTATAATCTGCAGAAAAGAACAGACAGCCTTCTTCTGGAATGAAACACTTACGTATCTCCTTACCATCATCCGTGCGCACAGGAATATTCTGCAGGTTAGGATCACTCGAAGAGAGTCGTCCAGTGGCTGTAAGTGCCTGATTAAACGATGTGTGAATATGTCCAGTACGTGGATTAATCAACTTTGGAAGGGCATCTATATAAGTGCTAAGAAGTTTCTTCATACCTCTGTAATTGAGGATGTTACGTACGATAGGACTCTTGCTTTCAAGGCTCTGCAGCACCTCTTCACTTGTAACATATTGTCCTGTCTTCGTCTTCTTAGGCTTATCCATAATTTGTAACTTACCAAAGAGGATGTCACCGACTTGTTTTGGGCTTGAGATATTGAATTCTTCTCCAGCCTCCTTATATATTTCCTGCTCGTATTGTTTCATACGTTCAGTGAAGATTTTTGACGTATCTTGCAGTGCTTCAGTGTCTAAGCACACGCCATTTAGCTCCATATCAGCTAATACACGTACCAAAGGCATCTCTATATTCCAGAAGAGTTCTTCCACTCCAAGCTCCTTTAAACGTGGTTCAAGTACGTTTTTCAGACGCAAGGTGATGTCGGCATCCTCTGCAGCATACTCATAGATGTCAGTAGGGGAGAGGTCGCGCATATTCTTCTGCTTCTTTCCTTTCGGACCGAGTAGTTCTTCAATGTGAATGGTTTGATAGCCGAGTAGTGTCTCAGCCATGTAGTCCATATTATGATGTAGTTCTGGTTGGATGAGGTAGTGGGCTATCATCGTGTCGAACATCTTACCCTGTAGTGTCACTCCATATCTGGTCAAAACTTCATAGTCATACTTGATGTTCTGTCCGATTTTCATTATTTTGTCGCTTTCATACAGCGGTTTGAATATCTGAACGATTTTTAACGCCTCTTCATAGTTGGCTGGTACGGCAACATAAAAAGCCTTCTTTTCTTCAACCGAGAAGCTCAAACCTACCAATTCAGCACTAATTGCATCCGTTGAAGTGGTTTCTGTGTCTATACTTACAAACTCTTTTGTAATAAAAAAGTCACAAAGCTGACGTAATTCTTCCTCATTTTCAACGAGTTTGTATTCATGTTGGGTCGTTTTTATGCTCTCAAATTTCGCATTTTTCGGCTCATCTGACTCGTTGGTCGTGTTTTCTGCAAATAAATCAAGCTGATTATTGTCTGTTTTTGGCTTTGATTCACCTTTGTTAAGAAACTTGTTAATAAGTGTCTTAAACTCTAATTCCTCAAATATCGCACGCAATTTGGTTTCGTCAGGTTGCTCAACCTTGAGTTCATCCAAGTCAAGTTGCATTGGAACGTCTGTTCGGATTGTTGCGAGGAACTTTGACATTTTAATATCCTCTACGGCATTCTCAACTTTCTCACGTAGTTTACCCTTAATCTCGTCAGTATGTTGAAGCATATTGTCAATGCTTCCAAACTGATTGATTAACTTGGCTGCGGTTTTCTCTCCAACACCCGGACAACCAGGAAAGTTATCTGCTGAGTCGCCCATCAATGCCAATAGGTCGATGACTTGGGCTGGGGTAGGGATGCCATACTTTTCTCCTACCTCCTTTTCTCCCAATATCTCGTAACCGCCACCATGGCGAGGACGATACATAAAGACGTTAGGACCAATGAGTTGACCATAGTCTTTATCGGGTGTAAGCATAAAAGTATCGATTCCATCGGCTCCAAAGCGAGTTGCTATAGTACCGATAATATCATCTGCTTCGAAGCCATCTACCTGTAGAATAGGAATATGCATTGCCTCAAGCACTTGCTTGATAAGTGGAACAGAAAGCTTGATATCTTCTGGTGTTTCCTCACGTTGCGCCTTGTATTCGGGGAAGGCGTCATGGCGAAAAGTCTTTCCATGATCGAATGCTACACCAATATGCGTTGGCTTTTCCTTTGTAAGAACCTCGTTCAGGGTGTTGCAAAAGCCCATAACAGCAGATGTATTCAAGCCCTTAGAGTTGATACGTGGACTTTTGATAAATGCGTAGTATGAACGATAGATGAGCGCATAAGCGTCAATAAGGAAGAGTTTTGCCATAACTAATTATTCTATTTTTAGCTGTAAAATTACTAATTTTCTTCCATAATCTCCGATAAAATGAGTAAATTTGTATCAAATTTAAAGTCAAAAATGGATACTCTTTCACTCATAAAACAGCCGATTGAGACAGAATTAGGCGATTTCATCGACCTTTTTAATCATGCTCTCGACCACGAAGATGGCTTGTTGCGTACGGTTTTGAACCATATCAAGCAACGAGCAGGGAAGCGTATGCGTCCTATTCTCATCCTTCTGATGGCTAAGAACTTTGGTAAGGTTTCTGAAGCAACACAGCATGCGGCTGTGGGATTGGAGCTTTTACATACGGCTTCACTTGTGCATGACGATGTCGTTGATGAAGCGGCTGCTCGCAGAGGGCAGGCGAGTGTGAATGCTGATTATGATAATAAGGTGGCTGTATTAGTGGGTGATTACGTGCTTTCAACTGCCTTACTTCATGTTAGTTACACGCACTCAGAGATTATTGTGCGCTATCTTGCAGAGTTAGGTCGTACGTTGAGTGATGGTGAAATTCTTCAGTTGTGGAATATTCAGAATAAAGAAATCACCGAAGAGGTTTACTATAAAATTATTGAACGTAAGACAGCTGCGCTCTTTGAATCGTGTGCTGCTATTGGTGCTGAGTCGGCTAATGCAAGTGATGAGGAGGTTGAAGCGGCAAGACTCTTTGGTAAACATCTCGGAATTGTTTTCCAGATTCGTGATGATATCTTCGATTATTATGACTCTGAGGCTGAAATTGGTAAGCCAACGGGTAATGATATGACTGAAGGAAAGCTCACTTTACCAATCATTTATGCGTTGAATTCGACGAAAAATGAGGAAATGCTTGCTTTAGCTCATAAAGTGAAGGCGCATGAGGTGACACGTGAAGAAATAGATAGATTGGTCGAATTTGCTAAGGTAAGTGGTGGTATTGAGTATGCTGAACGACGTATGTGGGACTTCCATGCTGAAGCACAGACTTTTCTTGATACGTATGTTAAGGATGAGAGTGTCCGATCTGCTCTTCAGACTTATCTTGATTATGTAATTAAAAGGAAGAAGTAATTGCACTTGTTTTGTGCTAAAAACTCCCTTTTCATCGTGAGATTGATTAATTTTTGTGATGATAACGACAGTTTCTCTTTATGATGATGGTTTATCCATCACATAAGGAGAAACTCTTTTTTATGTCTTTTATTGATTTATTCTTTATCAATGGCATGCGTTGTTATGTTACATATTACTCGTGTTAAGGCTTAGCACCAATCGTGCGGAGCGTCCGCACATATGGTGCGGATGCCCCGCACCATATGTGTTTATGGTGTTTTACTTCACAATAATACTACTTATAGGTTATCTTTTGCCCTTATAACGATGGCTTTTGACCATAATTTGATTGATTTATAGATACTATGTCAATACTGTTTATCTTATTGTTTTGGAGTACTTATAGTTTTATGTGACTACAAGAGATAATTTCCTGTGCTTATTTTGTTTATATTTGCGTGTTTTCTTGCTGTTTATTGTGTTTCTGGAAGTTGTCTTTTCCTGCCTTTTTAATGAGGTGTTTCGTAAATATAAGCTATATAATATTTAAAAATAGATTATATTATGAGGTTTATTTAAAATTGTCTTTCTTTGAAAGAACAATAAATGAGAGATGTTTTCATGTGTAGATACGGAAAAAGGGACATACAAAGTGTATGCCCCTTATAGGTTACTTTTGTTTTATTTTATCTGTTTCAGCGTTTTAATTTTTTGTTACTGATGACAGAAGAGTTTAGAAGAACTTTGTCTCTGTACCAATGATTTCACTTAACAAGAGGTTGGTAAGACGGCTTGTACCCATGCGGAACCAGTAGTTTGTGAGCCATTTCTCGCCTAAGACCTCTTTAACAATGGTATAGTAGATTACTGCATCCATGACAGTATTGATGCCGCCAGCAGGCTTTAAACCAATCTGTATTCCGGTCTTGGCATAGTACTCCTTGATAGCCTGACACATAACATATACAGACTCTGGTGTTGCGCTAATCTTCTCCTTACCTGTACTTGTCTTTATATAGTCGGCTCCTGCGTACATAGAGAGCAGGGATGCTGTCTTGATAGCACTTGCATTGCCAAGATCGCCAGTCTCAAGAATCACCTTCATTGGAACGTCTCCACACACTTGTTTAAGTTCGTTGATGGTGTCACATACGCCTTCGTAATCGCCTGAAAGGAACTTACCTACAGGCATAACGATGTCAATATGAGTTGCTCCGTCCTTGATTGCAAGTGCTGTCTCGATGGTTTTCACCTCCAAGAAGGTCTGTGAAGAAGGGAAGTTGCCTGTTACATTTGTTATGTCAACACCATCTACTTCAAGACTGTCTGCCATCAACTTTGTGAAGCATGGGTAAGCGCAGAGTGCTGCAACATGTGGTAAATCAGGATATTCAGAGTCAAAACGGTTTACTTTCTCAACCATTTCTAAAACTTTTTCTTCTGTGTCTGTTGTGCTAAGCGTAGTAAGCTCAACGCTGCCTAAGAGGAATTTCTTTACTTCAAGGTTGTCGTTTTCTGATACTTTTTCCGCAATAATCTTTGTTACGGCAGCCTTAACTTCCTCGTCTGTGATGTTGAGATTGTACTGTGATAAGGCCTGGTCGTACTCGCTTTTTTCGACGATTCCAACGGCTTTTTGTGCCTGGATGTCTTTTGAAACAGTGTCTTTAATTGTTCCCATGATTTGTTTTTATTATATTGTTTGTTTTTATTTCTTTGTAGAGTGAGGGTAGGGGAGGAGCATACTTTTATTCTATACCACTTTTGTTGGCTATTTCTAAGTGTAAAGCGCGGTCTTTTTCTGCTGTCAATTTACCCTCTATTTTCCTCCAAAATATCTTTTGTTTGAATATTATAGACTATTTTGTGACATTAAATAGTCTTATTTTAATTTAGGATTGTTCTTGTGTCTATCCTTGTCGCGCTTGGTTTTCTTGTCAAAACTCTTCTGTAGTTCATCTGTGAGTTTGACGCCAGTTTGGTTGGCAAGACAGAGTAGAACCCATAGGACATCAGCCATTTCTTCTCCTAAATTGGCTTTCTCACCCTCCTTAAAGCTCTGGTCTCCGTAGGTACGAGCCATTACACGAGCTAATTCTCCTACCTCTTCTGTGAGGCAAGCCATGTTGGTTAATTCGCTAAAATAGCGTACACCGTTTTCTTTTATCCATTTGTCAACGGCTTGTTGTGCTTCTTCTATTGTCATTGTTTCCGTTTTCCTTATTTGATTGTTACATGTTAAACGTAGGTTATTTGCAGCTAAAAAGTCTATTTATGGTTATAGGCTTTGATAGCTTTAATGATAAAATATCATCGATTTAATCGCTGTTTTTGGCTGTTTATCAGGTTTCTAAGTACTCTAAAAGTGTTCTGTAAGGATGATTGATATGAACGTTATGTTGTCTATTCCTTATTCTTCGTATCCATACAGATTGTTACTGGACCATCATTGAGGAGTTCTACTTTCATGTCTGCACCGAACTCTCCTGTGCCTACTGGTTTCCCCATAGCTTCGCTTAGAGCGTCACAGAAACGATTATAGAGTGGAATAGAGAGCTCGTGTGGGGCTGCATTGATCCAGCTTGGACGATTCCCTTTCTTATAGCTTGCCATAAGCGTAAACTGTGAAACAACGAGAATTTCGCCATTAATATCCATGATGCTGCGGTTCATTACGCCCATTTCATCGTCAAAAATGCGCAAACCTATGATCTTCTTTACCAACCAGTTGATATCCTCTTCAGTATCGTCTT
>ERZ773066.954-NODE-954-length-15298-cov-4.600735_pt1 | contig 15298 bp, 21 predicted proteins | sample MGYA00580573_ERZ773066 | MGnify/ENA primary metagenome ERZ773066 (study PRJEB29015, sample SAMEA2738128) | human oral metagenome | biome: human oral; feature: human-associated habitat; material: saliva | place: China | collected 2203 ... | reverse complement strand
AGGTGAATGAGAAAAGCCAGTGTTTTAAGGGGTGGGAAACTTTAGTAATATTATTACATTTGCCTATGTAATTCTGTCATAGAACAACTTTATTGTTGTCTTTTCAGGTTACCATATATAGATTTAGCGTTTACTAAACGCTTTGTTCTTGATACTTCGAAATTTCGCAAATTTCAATCTCAGTCAAGGACGGAGCAATGGTAGATACTCATGGGATATGTAAACATATAGCCTGCTGTATGCCTTTCTTATGAAGTATATGGTTTGGCTGTACCTACATATCGGTGTGGGGTTCTGCATTGCTCGTTCAACTGAGATGAGCAATGCGAGAGCTTCGAAGTGTAGGACGAGTAATAGTAAGAATCCCACGCTTTTTTATATACTGATTATAAAATCCTAAATTTATTAAGATTCTAGACCATAGAAAGGGATTTAATAGGTCGTTTTAAAATCTATGGTATTAAGTTTATCAGCTTTCTCTCGTAGTAATTCTATCTAAAAACATAAAGTATAATTAGAAAATGAGTCTAAAGTATTTGCTATTGCCTTTCTTTTATTTTTTAGCAACTGATGCGTTTGCAGGTGAGCACCTGTGGACTTTAAAGGAATGTACAGACTATGCACTATCCCATAGCCTAGACATTAAAGTGCAACAAAACACTTGTAAAGAAAATGAAATCCAACTGGATACGTATAAAAAGAGCCGTTTACCCAACTTTGGATCAAAAATATATCAAGATTTCAATTTTGGTAGAAGTTTAAATGCTTCAAATAGCTATACTAACACCAACACAAACCAAACGAGCTTTTCTTTTAGTTCAGAAATCCCAGTATTTACAGGGTTTCGTATTTCTAATGAAATTAGTATGGGAAAACTACTTATAAGAGCAGGACTTCTTGATTTAGAGAAGGTTAAAAATGATATTCGACTTAAAGTGGCAGATGCTTATTTCCAGGTATTATATGATCACGAGATGAGGAATGCTGCACAAATACAAGTTGATATAGACTCAGAACAAGTTGTAAGAATAGAAAAATTATTGCTTCATGGAAAAGCCAGTTATGTGGACTGCTCACAGCAAAAAGCCACATTGGCGAATAGTCTGATGCTTTTAAATCAAAATCAAAACCATTTAAATTTATCACTTTTAGCATTAACCCAAGTGATGAATCTTGCTCAACCAGATAGCTTTGACATATATCACCCTAATGATATTCCCATTGATAAGATTATTTTACAAAGCCCGCAACAGATATATGCAAAGGCATTAACATGCAGGCCAGAGATAGAAGCCGAACAGTATAGAATTAGTATTTCTGAAAGAAACATAGAAATCGCTAAAAGCCATAAGTATCCACAAGTCTCCTTAGCCTTAGGGGTAGGCTCAAATTATTATAGAACTAGTGGCTATTCCAATGAAAGCTTTATAAAACAGATGAAAAATAACTTTAGTCAGCAAATTCAATTGGAAGTTACAATTCCCCTTTTCAATAGATATGCCACTAGGAATGAAATTAGAAAAGCTTATGTCGAAAAAGATAATAGGGAATTGGCATTACTTTCAGGAAAGCAAAATCTGTACAAAGCTATACAACAAGCTTATTATGATGCCTTGAATGCACGAAGTAAATTTAATAGTTGCGCGATGGCATTACAAAGCAGTAAGGATGCTTTTAAGTTTATGAAAGCTAAATATGAGTACGGTAAAGCTAATATTACAGAATTCGATTCTAGTAAAAATAAATATCTCGCAGCAGAAGCTAACCTTATACAATCAAAGTTTGAGTACCTTTATAAGTCTCAGGTATTGAACTTTTACAGTGGAGAAAATATTATAATTAAATAGTTGTTACTATGATAGTCTTGAAACGAGAGATCCGTCATATAGAGACATTACATTTCTTAATCTCACATAAAATGACAGGGACACCTGATCAACTGGCCGAGAAATTATCCATTAGTCGTAGGCAGTTGTTTAATATAATAGCATTTTTTAGGCATCTTGGAGCCATCATTAATTATGATAGCCTGAACTGTACTTATTACTATGATGAGCCATTTGAAATTAATATTACTCCAACGGTTAATGGAAAAAAAATAACATTATAATTAAAGAGCATGGAAAAGAATGTATTACCAGAAGGATGGATAGAAGATAGTCTTGAGAATTTTCTCTATCACCGTATTACAAAAAGTCAGATAATATATGTTATCACTGCATTGTCTGTAGCCATGGGCATCTGTCTTTTACCATTTATATACGTTGATATATCGGTGGAAAGTATCGGAATAGTGCGACCACAAGCTGAACGTAGCATCATAACTTCACCTGTTACAGAAATTGTTGATAAGGTATTCATTAAGGAAGGGGAAACTATTAACAAGGGAAAAGTAATACTTTGCTTCCGAGCAAAGAATGACGAAGCGAAGATTAGTTACCAAAGAGAGCAGATTTCGGAAACAAAAAAACAATATCATGATTTGCAATATCTGGCAAAAGGACAAAAGCCAATTAACTTTGAAACTACTCAAAGGGCTCAAGAGTATCAAGATTTTTTGACTCGGAAATCGCAAATTCAAACATCCATTCAGCAATATAAGACAGAATGGCTTAGAAATAAAGGTCTTTATGATGAAAAATTAATAAGTGAGGAAGAATATAATAAATATCTATATCAGTATGAAGATAAGAAAAAAGAATATGAAGTTCTTGTTCAAAATCAGCTAACAACTTGGCAGACAGATAAAAGAAGTATTGAGACACAGTCTTTGCAATCTACTTCTGAACTCAAACAAAATCAAATTAATAAGGATTTAACTGTTGTGCGGAGTCCTGTAGATGGAACAGTTGAACAATTTGAGGGTATTTATCAAGGAATGACAATAACTTCAGGCTCTCAGATTGCTGTAATAAGCCCAAATACTAAGCTAAATGTTGAAGCACGTGTTTTACCAAAAGATATAGCGTTAATTACAATAGGTATGCCTGTAAAAATTCAGGTAGAATCGTTTAATTACAATGAATGGGGCACACTAAAAGGGCATGTAGCTAGTATTTCTTCTGACTATATACAAGATAATAACAATAATTATTTTTATAAGGTGAAGATTAAGCTAGATAAAGACTATCTACAGCTAAAACAAACTGGCCGAATTGGTAAAATAAAGAAAGGAATGACTGTAGTAACGCATTTTATGGTTGCTCGAAAATCATTATTTGAACTTCTTTATAAGAGTATTGATGACATGGTAAATCCTACGCAGAATAAAAATAAGTAAAAACTAACGGAGCAATGAAAAACGGAATAAAAGTAAAGCAACAAGACATAACTGATTGCGGAGCAGCAAGTCTAGCTTCAATTTGTGCTTATTATGGATTGAAGTTTCCAGTAGCCCGAATTAGACAATATGCCTATACAGATAAGAAAGGAACAAATATCTTAGGAATGGTAAAGGCTGCCGAAAAACTGGGATTTTCTGCAAAAGGAGTTAAAGCCCAGCCTGAAGCATTAACTATGATCCCACTTCCAGCGATTGCACATGTAGTCGTAAATAATGTGCTATTGCATTTTGTAGTAATATATCGTGTTTCTAGTTCTAATATAACATACATGGATCCAGCTGATGGAGAGATGCATAAATGCACTATTGATAAGTTTAAAGAAATATGGACAGGCGTTCTTGTCATTATGGAACCTTCTGATAGCTTTCATAAAGGGAAAATAGCAAAGAGTAATTTCTCTAAATTTATCCGCTTATTAGCACCACATAAATACGTAATGTTACAAGCTTTATTTGGGGCTTTAATCTGTAGTATTCTAGGTTTATCCACATCTGTATATGTCGGAAAGATAACCGATTATGTTCTTGTTGATGAAAACCTGAACTTGCTTAATCTAATGAGTATAGCGATGATAATTATCCTAATCCTTCAGATCTTTATAGGAGCGATGAAAAGTATCTTAGCACTCAAGACTGGACAAAGGATTGATGCATCGTTAATTTTGGGTTATTATAAGCATATCCTTAGGCTTCCCCAACAATTTTTTGATACCATGCGAGTGGGAGAAATCATTTCTAGGGTGAATGATGCAGTTAAAATACGTTCATTTATAAATGATGTTTTTATTGATCTCATCGTAAATGTAATGGTTCTACTTATCACTATCTGTGTTATGTTTTTCTATTCTTGGAAGCTAGCACTGGTTGCTTTAGCCTCTGGGCCTCTGTTTGCCATCATTTTCTTTGCTTATAATAAGCTAAATAAGAAATATCTTAGAAAGATAATGGAAAAAAGTGCAGACTTAGAGTCGCACCTTGTAGAATCACTCAACGCCATTGTTACAGTAAAACGTTTTGGATTAGAGGGCTTTGCAAATCTGAAAACGGAAAATCGGTTTGTACGCTTATTAAAAAATACATATTCTGCAGCTTATGGAGGAATATTAACTGTAGGAGGAATGGAATTCGTATCAACAGGAATTACGATAGCTGTTTTATGGATAGGTAGTTATTTTGTAATAAATAAGGATTTTACTCCTGGAACATTAATGGTATTTTATTCATTAATAGGATATATTCTGACACCTATGCGTTCTCTTATTTCTTCCAACCAGCAGCTACAAGATGCCAATATAGCTGCCGATCGTCTTTTCCAGATAATGGATTTAGAGAGTGAAGAAAGTGAAACTGATAAGATGGATATTGAAAGTGATATGATAGGAAATATTGTTTTTGACCATGTTGCCTTTAGGTATGGTACAAGAAAAGATATATTTGAAGATTTAACACTTGAAATACCAAAAGGAAAAACAATTGCTATTGTTGGTGAAAGTGGTTCTGGGAAAACAACCCTTATTTCTTTACTTCAGCATATTTACCCTGTAAATAATGGATCAATACGTATTGGAAACTATGATATTGCACAAATATCCAATAAAAGCCTAAGGCAATGTATCGGTACTGTCCCACAACAAATTGAGCTTTTCCAAGGAACGATTCTAGAAAATATAACTATTGGCGACTTTCACCCAGATATGAAGCTGGTGAATGATTTGATTTTACAACTTGGTCTTGATAGCTTTATTAATAGTTTACCGCATGGCTTAAAGACACAAATTGGCGAACATGGAGCATCACTTTCTGGTGGTGAAAGGCAGCGCTTAGCAATAGCTAGGGCACTATATAAAAAGCCAGATATATTGATTTTTGACGAAGCTACCTCATCTTTGGATTCTATATCAGAAAGGTATGTAAAGCAAGTTCTAACTAAATTAAAAGATGAAGGGAAAACTATAATTATAATAGCTCACCGTTTATCTACAATAAAAGCTTCTGAACAAATTATTGTTTTGGAGAGTGGAAAAGTTGTGGAACAAGGTTCGCATGAGCAATTATTATCTAATAAAGGGGCTTATCATAAATTGTGGAAAGAACAATTTGAGTATAGTAACTAAAAATATAACTTTGACGTATATTGTTTATTATGAAGTATTCAAAAAGAAAAAGAATAGTGGCAAGTACTGGTCTTACAAACCTTTATTATATAAAGAAGTTGTTAGGTTTCCTCTTTTACGCATTTTTTATATGTATATTTGCCCTTATTATAAATTATTTGATTTATCAATTTTGCACTCCTAAAACTTTATCTTATGCTCGGTGGATAGCAACACCCATAGGGGAATTGATAAAAATATTTATTGTATACATAGCATTAGGTTTCTCAGCAATATGTATTGGCAAGGCTAAATTGAACTTAGGAACGATAAAAAGAGAGAAAATAGCCCTTCTTACGCTATTGTGTATACTTGTAGCCTTAACCGAATTCTTACCTGAGACGAGTCTTATAACAGCTCTATCACAAATTATAGGGGAGGTTCCAGAAACTGATCCTATTAAAAAAATTAATGTTGGTACATTTTTTTATGTTTGTATATTAGCCCCCATTGTGGAAGAGTTGTTTTTCCGTGGAGTAGTAGAAAGGATTTTATTAAAGTTGAAAACTTCTCCATGGGTAGGCATTATCGCATCTGCTATGCTCTTTTCTATGACACATGAGTTCCCGTATCAAGCTATAGGCGCTTTTATAGGTGGAGTGATATATGGGTGGGTTTACTATAAAACAAAGAGTATTTATCTCACCTTTAGCATGCATGCGGTTAATAATATCATTGCTTTCATTGTATTTTTTTTGGATGATGGAGTAGGGGGTTCTGACGCATTTCCTCCCATTCTTTATGTCTTTGCAGGGCTTTCTTTGCTGCTTTTCATTTTCTTTATGGTTAAATTATCTTATAAACTAAAAGATTTTTAGAGAGTGAAATAATTTTGCACTCATAGTTAATAGTTTTGTAACGTGACAAGAAAAAATCTTGAAACTATTATTATTAACTTTTAAAACTTAAAATTATGAGTAATTCTAATTTGTATCGTAATCTTTCACAAGAGGAAATGAGGAATATTAATGGTGGTATTCCTTGGAAGGCTATTGGTACGTTTCTTCTTAAAACTGGTGTTGCAGCAGCAATTGAAAAATGTGTTTCAGATGCTATTGATTGGGTGAAAAAACAGTTCTAATTAAAAAACTTAAAATTATGAGTAATTCTAATTTGTATCGTACTCTTTCACAAGAGGAAATGAGGAATATTAATGGTGGTATTCCTTGGGGAGCTATTGGTAGGTTTATGATTAAAACTGGTATTATAACAGCACTTGAAGAAGGTGTTTCAGCTGCTATTGATTGGCTGAGAAAACGGCTCTAATTAAAAAAGAAAAGTTATGAAGAATTATTATTTAGAACTTTCTAAAGATGAAATGACCTCTATAAATGGAGGAATTCCGATGCGAAATGGCTTTGAAATATTAAGAAAAATAGCAAAGTCCATTATTGATGCCTTTCGCCACGAAGGTGAGTTATGGACCTAATACAAAATTAAATAAGTAAGTAATGGACTTTCTTGGTTGCAAAATACGAAAGCTATATTTATTTTAGAGATATATTGTTCTGAATATTTTTAGAGTCAAGTGTGTTTTTATAAAATGTTTCAGCATTTTTGTAACATAAGGAACTGATACTTACGAAAGTATTAATTAAAGGTGACTATATACGACATTACCCTAAATATACGAAACACCGCTTAACTCAACAGATTAGGCGGTGTTTTATATTGTAATAACATCTATAATCTTATACTTGATATAATAAATCAAATATATAATCGTTATTATAACAGAGTTAATTAAAGAAAAGCTACCGTTACGGTGTCAAAATAACAGTAGCTTTGATAAGACTCATTTATCGTGTTATAGCACGAATATAGAGTAAGTGTTATTTGCATTATTTTCTTTTCCCAGGACGCTGAGATAATGCACTTCCAGCCGCTGTTTTGCTTGCAGCACTTGTTCTTCCGTCACGAAGAACTTTTGACGCAGCAGACGCGGCTGTTTTACTTGTAACTTTCTTTTCGTTACCCATAACTGTCTTTTTTATGCAATAATATATGTGAACTTCCCTTTTATAATGGAGTTGAAGCTCCACTGTCTTATATCGAAAGATTAGTAGAAACGTTGCATACTATTAGGTTTTTGGCAAGCAAGTGCCTATGACACCTCGCTAAATAATCGCAACAACTATACCAAATAAAGAATCTGCCAATTGCGTCGTATTTACATACCAATCTGTCAGTTGTTGTTTTCTAAACTACCCAATTATAATCTAAATATGGATTTAATCAAGAACATACATATTTCTTCCGTAGAAGAAGCTGAGGAAATTCTGAAATCAGAGATAAGCGTCAATTCTCTATTTGGAGAGCTGAAGCGTGTCCCTGTATTAAAGAGCTATGGTTTGACCAAGCAAAATGTTCAAACCAAAATAAACAAGATTTTCAGAGAAGTAAATTCTAACCATCTGACAATAGATTTGAAGGCTGATAATACAGAAGATGTTACAAAGGCATTTAAGGCGTTATTTCCGAAACATAAGGTAACTTTAGAGTTAATAGAAGATAAGGCTACTCGCAATCAGCAAACTACTTCCTATGATATAATAGTACAGAAAGTTGGCACGTTTCATATATCGGTTAAAGTAGAAAAACCAGTATTTGAAACATGTCGTGTAACTTATGACTTATTGAATGGGACGAGTGGTATCTTGATAGACAACACGGAAAGTAAGGATTTGAAAATAACTTCAAATAATTATTCTGCGTTGTTTGTGAATAACCTCACCTATAAGCCTAAGAAAGAATTAGAAAACAATAAATTATGAATAAAAAGAAGCGATAATGTTAAGTTGAACTTAGGGATGTGAGAACATCTTGGTTATCTATGAAGTATATTTGTTCTATTCTTGCCGTATGATGTAGAAAAACGTCATTCGGCAAATAATACTCAACGATATTATTTGAATTTACAATATATATCCTAAATATGGTATTTGGATTTTCTTTGAGATATGCTCATTCCATTGTTATTTTCATAAAAACTCGCTATTATTTTGCAAAGATACAGATAATTTAGTATTTTTGCAATGTCGTAGTAGACAAAGTTTTTGGAATTAAAGAAAGTGCCTCACTTCTTGTGAAATCGCCAAATCTCTAAAGGAATATACAGAGGCACGGAACAGCTCATATCGGTGGGCTGTTTATCCGTGCGTATATTCAGGTGTTTGGCGATGCCTTCAAGAGTGCATGGGTGGCAGCCCACTTTCTATACTTAATAACATTGTTAAATTCTCCGATAGTCTGCCTAAAGAGAACTCTTGTAAATATCGCTATTATGAAAATTCTCTATTCTTTTTTCATCGGAATGATGATGATTGGGGTGTGGGTTATTACTATGCAGCTTGTTTCGCCAGGAACTATTTACAATGCAGACCCACAAATAAGTTTGTGGGGTGGGGTTGCACTCTTTTTTACTGGTTGTGTTATCGGTTGGTTTGATGCTTGTCGCAAACAACGTAAAAAGGAAGATGAGGAAGAACGCCAAGCCGAACAAGACAGAACAAATGAACTCATGCGTGAGTATCTTAAAAAGAAACTCCAAGAAGAAAACGATAAACAATGATAAGGTCATGAAAAGATTTTTGTTGTCGCTAACCACCACATTGTGTAGCTTATTCTCTTTGGCGCAGTCGTCTGTAGTCCAAATGGGCGAAGCCGTTGTGCGTTGCAATGACTTTGCCTTCGCAAAAACTATGCTGCTCAACGAAGGACTTTCTGTTGTCAAGTCCTCAAAACTGAATAATGCCAATACCATTGCTTTGAGCAATGGTAGCGAAAGCACATACAGTATCTTGTATGTGATACTAACCAAATATCCCAAGTCAAAGAAAATTAAGAAATGTGTATTCAAGTTTAACCCGAATGGACGCTTTTTCGGCTCATTAGGCAAAGACCAAATACGCTTTGGATATTCCTATTGTAGAGATAATGACACCATCTTTAGAGAACTTTATCGAAATGGTAATCATTGTATGGGAATGGATATAAATGCTAAGAATTGGATGGTTGTTACTTTTTTTAGAGCTGATTGAACAAACTTTATAGATTTTTATCAAATCCTACTTAACCCAGTATTTTACTCGGGTATATAGCAAATGCGAGCGTCCTCACGGATTGCTCGCATTTTTTTGTTGTCGCTTAATCTTTGTACCTTTGCACCACTCAGGTTCCAACTCAGTAGTAAAAATTATGTTTCACTTTTAATTCAAAAAATATGAGTACAAAAGCAGACAACCGGAATTATGATGAATGCCCAATGGGCGAGTTCTTTTGGGTAGGTAATAGACTTATCCGTCTTGTAGAACGGATATACTATTGAATACTAATAGTTGGAAAGGCTGGATTTAGTCCTTGCCTTGCTTTTTGCCTTTTTCTTCTTGTCTTTATTGAGCATCTTATCCATAGTCTTGTCGAAATTTCCGCTATTGTCATCAACATCCATTAGTTCTTTCAGCCGTTCTTCAGGCATATCACGGAAAAAGTCAGGCAAATTCGTTCTATCAATCATTATGCTGTGAGTTTGTTGTACGTTAATCTACTCTTGCAATGCAGAATAGCCTCCGCAAAGCGTTCGTTTATAGAAACGTTGCGAGTATTATAGCGGAAACAGAACTCATCAAAATACCGTTGCATATGCTTACGGCTAACCCAGTTGTATATGCCGTTGATAGCACGTTTGCAATAATTCCCCCAAAAGGCTTCAATCGTGTTCGTATATGCACCACCATTAACATAGATACCATGTCCGTGGTCAACAACGTGGTGCTTATAGACTTTCGGAATTAGTCTATATCCTTGCCACTCATCAGAGTATATCGTTGCGGAGTGTTTAACTTTACACAGAATAGGCGGTGTTAGCTGCTTGTAACTCGTATTTTCTACCACTTTACAGAATACCTTACCGCCACGCTGCAATATGCCCATTACGGAACTTTATCAACGAATGCTCTGCCTTGGCATTTCTTCGCTTTCTTATTCCAATGGCGGTTTTTATTCTTGCCACCAACGAATGTTTCATCAAGTTCAACCTCACCGTCAAACCTTTCCTTGTAGTCTTGTTTGAATGCTTCACGTATGCGGTGCGTCATAAACCAAGCCGTTTTCTGTGTAACGTGAATGTCCTTAGATAATTGAACAGAAGATATACCCTTTGTGTGACAAGTTACCATATAGACGGCATAAAACCACTTACGCAAAGAGATTTAGAGCCTTCAAACAGCGTGCCTATCCGTATGTTGAAGTTCTTACCTGTGTTCTTACAACGATACATACTATCACCCCTTCGGTAAACTTTTGAAGTTGGGTCGTATGGAGATACTGGCTCGCTATTCTTCCAAAGTTTACTTTCAAGGTAACGGATACATTTCTTCTCTGTATTGAACACTTGCATAAGTGTGAATGCGGAGTTGAAATTGCCAAAGTTAATCGTTTTCATAATCCAAACATTTTGGTGCTTGGTTACATTAACTTTGGCAAGATTTTCTTTTGGGCAGAAAATAGGCTAAAATCATACGGTTTTAGCCTATTGAAGTCCGAAACTATCTGTCTTTCAGATATTATGGTAGTATAGTTAAACTTTGTAAATGGAAAATTCGGCTACCCTATGTTTGGGGTATTGTCGTATATAGTCACCTTTTAAAATATATTGATATTTCGAACTAAGGGAATCTTCTATTTCCACTTCAAGAATAGCTATCCTTTCTTTCATGTCGATATTTACACTGGTAACTATCATTTTAGGAATTTCGTCTTCAGAAGAAAGAACCTCATATGATATAATATTTGGGAGTCCATTCTTTCTTTCCCTTTTAGTGCAATATCTATCAAAAATGACCTTAATTTCCTCTTTCTGTTTATTTGTTTTCTCTAAATAGGTAAGAGTTTCGTCCTTATCCAAACTGTTACAATAAAGATACCAGTCATTCATAGCCTTATAGAATGAAATAAATCTCTCTTTAATCGAATTTTCTACAGATGTGTTCATAATTTTTATTCTAATGTGAATTACTAAATTGTTTTGAATTCATTTTATTTCCATTGGTTGCAACTACGTCATAAGTAACGGAAATAGGACGAGTTTTGGATATTTGCTGGTCATACTTAAAAGTTAACTTAACTTTTGTTTCCCCATGAAGTTCAATAAAATCTGCCACTTTACCCTCAAATTGAGCAAATGCACCTCTATTTACATGAAAGTCTTGTGGGAAAACATTTTTCTTTCCACCTGAACCTCCAAGCTGTTTTCCTTTCATATGACCAGGAGCATCATCTACATTGCCAAGACTTCTTGCATACATTCTTGATTCGGAGTTTATATCTGTCCTTGTTGCTAAATCAAATCTTTTACTGTTGCTTCAGCTGTTAATGATTCCTTTTCTCTTGAAAGATCAAACTCACATACCTTAATAATACATTAGAGTATCACCCTTATTTTTGAAACTTAATCTTTTTGCCATTACATGTAATACCTTTTATAAAGGCCAAATCTATTGCATGTTTAGAACTGTCAAGAATGTATTCGTATAAACTGTTGTAGTCTTCAAAGTTAAATTCTAAGCTATAAAAACTTTTATCACTCAGTGGTGTGTAGAATGCTTCTTTTACTTTGGAAAGACCATACGAAGCCTGATTATCATCTGGAATAGTAACAGAAATCGAAATTTCAAATTCTTTATCTGAAGGGTAACGTCTTGCTCGTTTAAAAACGCCGATTCCATTTGTAGACCGGCAAGCTACCCATATCAAAAGACTCCAATCCTTTAAATCTTGAATATTGATCCGAGGAATAAGAGATTTTACATATTCATTTAATATTTTCCGTATAGAAGCTATATCAACATCCTCGTTTAGTCGAGGAATCTCAATCTGTAGCAACACTTTAACTTTATCATCCATAATTATTCCATATTATTAATGACCGCCTTTATTTGGTTTATAACGTTTATCTTTTTCCCGATTTAAAGGCAGTTTATGCCCTTCCTCTCGTAATTTACGGACTCTCGCAGCTTCTATTTCTTTTATATCCCCTTTGATAATACCTTTATGAGTAGAGACAATTGTCGGCTCAGCATTTTTAAAATCTGGATTTTTCTTGGCCTGTCTTGCACTAGTATGTGCTCGTCTGTTTGTCCCATTTGCCATAATATCCTCAGCTTTGCCAATACCTACTTTTGCGTGTATTCCCGTTTCTGAATCAATTATGTCGTAAAGAACCCAATCGCCGACAGTACTGTTACTATTCTTATGTAATCCAAGGATGTCGAGCCAACTATTTGTATCATGAACATGTCCATACAATCTATTTCCGCCCACCAATCCTATCGGATCCTGGCTGATATAGGTCCCTGTATTCGGTTCATAATAGCGAAATCTATTGTAATACAACCCCGTCCCAATGTCCTCATACTGACCTTGATACATAAACGGAATGAAGGAGAAATTATCGTTATCCTTCCTGTTCTGTCCATTCACACAGAGCATACCATCACTCCAACCGAAATGGGAGGTTATATTATGTCTGCGTGTAGCTTTAGCTTTCTAATGCTTTAAGGATATAATCCTCAAAGGATTCGCTAAGAACATTTAATTCACCATAATCGTAATCTTGTAGTAATACTTTTCCTTCTTTACTTATACCAATTGGATTACCAGCATAATCAGTACCTATAATAAGCCAGTCCAGATGTTCACTTTCTACTTCCCGAAATCTTTTGGTTAAACTAATTATTGAATCTTCTCCCATCAGTTCGGAATTGTGGAGGCCGTATATTTCTTTATTTTTTATCAGAGATCCTCCATAGTTAAGCAAGAAATAAACATAGTCTTTATCGAACTCAATGCCTAACTCTTTCTCTGCGTTGACTATTTCATCTAAATTAGATGGCGTTCCTTTTGCAATCATATTATTTGCGAAGAAATCGTTAATCTTTTCTGTTGTACTCTTTTCCATTTTTGCTATGTTGAAGTATTTATATTCTAGTGATGCGAATTACTTTTCTTTCTTTTCTTTAGTTCTTGCCTTGCTCTGTTCTGCCAATATTCCTTTCGCCAATTGTTGAAATCTAATCTGTTTTGCCCAACTCCACCCCCTTTCTTATTTAGGGGGTATTGCCCATGTTTCTAATTTAATTCAGCTATGGGGTTAAGATGTTACCAAAATGATTGAGAGGTATGATAAAACCCTACTTTCAATTGTTCTTTTTCAACAATCTCTTTAAACAAATCGCTTACTATAATTTTAGATCTATACGTAGAATCTCGTACTATTAATAAATCTTCATTAACATTTTCTTTAATAATAATAGGTTCGTCCACTATTTTATTTCCATCTGATAACATCCTATAACCTGATTTTTCATAATCAATCACAGGCATAATATGCTTTACTCTGCATAGGAAAAAGTTATAAGGTTTATCATTCAGTAGTATCTGACATGGGTAAAAACTAATTTTATCGGACAGATATAGCTTTGTTCTCTCCATAAATCTTTCTGAAAACACAGGAATACCGCCAAAACGGGCATTTATTAAATAATCTGTTTGAGAAAGTAGTCTATGTGTAAATCCTTTTTGAGCTATGCCGCTGAATTTTACATTGTCAAAATACTTCTTATCCTCAATATCAGAGAAAAAATATTTTGCCATCTTGTCATAAGAACCATTCAGTTCTATGAGCGTTTCCTTTTTATTTACTACTGTTGTTAAAAAGTACCACATGAAAAAATAATTTAATGATGACTATTTCTTGCATTGTTCAATCTCATTCTCGTATCATGTTCGAGATTCAATAATTCTTTTCTTATCCGTTCAGGCATCCATCCTTCTATATTTGCACGTTCAAGTAAATCATCTAAGTTTTGCTTCATTAGAGCATTATATTTGGAATGAGGCTTTCCATTTAATTTGAACTCATAATGTACCGCTTTTGTCGGATGTATAGATTCTTTTACTGGCAAATAAACCATATTAGTGGCATTATTTACATTCATTCCTGTAACTTTAAAAATTTCGTGATTTCTATGTTCATATGGAATAATGTGATGACGTTCATATCCTTGTTTTGTAGACATCCAGGAAGGAAAGCTATCTTTTCCTCTTAAGCCTAGTGGGTCTATCCAGCTGTTGGAATCGTGAACATAAGCATATATATTTAATCCACCTGTAGTAGAAATCGGGTCCTGGCTGATGTAATTACCTGTCCTCGAGTCATAGTAGCGGAAGCGGTTGTAGTACAGCCCCGTCTCAACATCCTCATACTGACCCTGGTACTTAAACGGAATGAAGGAGGAATTATTGTTATTCTTCCTTCTCTTCCTGCCGAAGATGTCAAGCTCCTGCTCCCAAACCTTGTTGCCGTTATTGTCAAATGCCTGCAGGGGAGTGCCGAGGTAGTCAGACACGATGGAGAAGCTCTCGCCGTTGGCAGCGAGCTTGGCAGCAGGAATGAACGTGTTCTGTTCGAAGAGCCAGGTTGTGATGTTTGTCTTTTCGGCATCAGACGAAACCTCCTGCCACTCATGCAAAGGTACATTGCCATCCCACACGAAATGAGTAGTGATACCCTCATAAGTCTTCTCGGTCCGCCTGCCCAGCGCATCGTATGCGAATGACACTTCCTTGCCGTCAGGACGGACGACCCTCGACAGCATACCGTCACTCTGCCAGTCATAACGCCAGCCTGCACCAAAGGCACGGAAGGTTATGCCGAGATCCTCCTCCAGATGCGCCTTCTGTCCGCCGAGCGGAACGGATACGCCAGCCCAGTCCAGCGTCCTGAACTCCTTGAACACGAGGT
>ERZ773066.953-NODE-953-length-15314-cov-4.430303_pt1 | contig 15314 bp, 20 predicted proteins | sample MGYA00580573_ERZ773066 | MGnify/ENA primary metagenome ERZ773066 (study PRJEB29015, sample SAMEA2738128) | human oral metagenome | biome: human oral; feature: human-associated habitat; material: saliva | place: China | collected 2203 ... | reverse complement strand
TATCTTATAGGATTTTCAGATAGGGAAGGGATACAAAGTGAGTCAAGATTCGCAGAATGTGTTACAACAAAATGTTTCACAAAATGTGTTACAACAAAATGTGTTACAACAAAATGTGTTACAACAAAATGTTTCAATGAATGTATTAAAGCGTGATGGGCGGATAGTCGTATTTGATAGTGGTAAAGTATTCAATGCTATGCTAAGTGCTTACAGTAGTTTACATGATACGATTGATAGAGAGTATGTGGATGTATGTAATGATGCTATTAATGCTATTATAGATGAGTATGATGTATTAGATGATAAGCTATTGAATGGCAATACATTGAATGGCAATACATTGAATGGCAATACATTGAATGGCAATACATTGAGTGTTGAGGATATTCAAGATATCGTAGAGGATACATTATTAGATTCTAAGTATAATGATGTAGCTAAGGCATATATATTGTATCGAGATGGGAGGACTCGAAGTAGGGAGACTACGATAGATAGGGTAGTGGGTGAGATACTAGAAGATAGTAATGAGTATTGGTCTACAGAGAATAGTAATAAAGATTCTAAGTTACTCACTACACAGCGTGATTATATGGCTGGTGCTATTAGTACTGATATTATGCGTAGGAAGATATTGCCTACGCATTTAATAGAGGCACATGATAGTGGTATCCTGCACATCCACGACCTTGACTATATCTCTATGAAGATGTATAACTGCTGTCTTATTAATTTAGAGGATATGTTACAGAATGGGACTGTCATTTCTAATGTACAAATCGATAAGCCTCATAAATTTAGTACTGCTTGTAATATAGCTAGTCAGGTTATCGCACAGGTGGCTAGCAGTCAATTCGGTGGGCAATCTATTAGTTTAAGTCATTTATCGCCATTTGTAGCTTGTACTAGGGATACGTTTAAGAAGAAATATCCTAGTGCTAGTGATGCTTTGATAGAGTCTATGGTTAGGGATGATATACGTGCTGGTATACAGACATTACAATATCAAGTCCTGACACTCATGACTACGAATGGGCAAGCACCATTTCTAACTATCTTTATGAATTTAACTGATGTCTATGGTAGTGAACGTGAAGATTTAGCATTATGTATTCAAGAGATGTTGGAGCAACGTATATTAGGTGTTAAGAATGATAAGGGTGTGTATGTATCACCGAGTTTTCCTAAATTAATCTATGCACTTGATGAGTGTAATATATATGAAGATAGTCCTTATTTTTACCTAACGCAGTTAAGTGCTGTGTGTAGTGCTAAGAGGTTAGTGCCTGATTATGTATCGACTAAAGTGATTAAAAAACTTAAACATGGTGATGTATTTCCGCCAATGGGTTGTCGGTCATTTTTAAGTGTGGATACCGCTACTGAGAATTTAGCTAAGGCTAATAACTGGGATAGACATAGGTATCATAAGTATTATGGCAGATTTAACCTTGGGGTTGTAACCTTAAATCTTGTCGATGTTGCATTAAGTGCTAAGGGTGATATGACTAAGTTTTGGGAACTCATGGATGAACGTTCAGAGTTAGTACATGAAGCACAATTAATACGATATCATCGTCTAAAAGGTACTAAATCAGATGTAGCACCTATCTTATGGCAACATGGTGCTATTGCACGTCTTGGTAAAGGTGAGGTCATTGATAGGTTATTACTCAAAGACTATGCTACTATTAGTTTTGGGTATGGTGGTCTATATGAGTGTTGTATGGCTATGTTAGGTGAGTCTAATACAACTGAGAGGGGTCAAGAATTTTCTAAAAAGGTGTTACAGTTTATCAATGATAAATGTGATGAGTGGTCTAAAACAGATAATTTAGGATTTTCGCCATATGGTACTCCAATGGAGAGTTTGACATATCGTTTTGCTAAGACGTTACGTAAGCGTTTTGGTATTATCAAAGATGTAACTGACCATGAATATATTACTAACTCCTTTCATGTCAATGTGCGTGAACAAATAAGTGCTTTTGATAAGATAGCGATTGAGAGTCAATTCCAAGAGTTAAGTTTAGGGGGTTCAATTATTTATACTGAAGTTCCTAATATGAATCGTAACATTGAGGCTGTTGTTCAGTTGTTACAATATATGTATGAGCATAGTATGTATTCAGAGATTAATACTAAATCTGATTATTGTTCAAAGTGTGGTTTTGATGGTGAGATTCAGGTTAAAGGTGAGGAAGGTCATTTGTACTGGGAGTGCCCTCAATGTGGTAATACTGATACTAACTTATTACACGTAACACGTAGGACTTGTGGTTATTTAGGTTCTAATTTTTGGAATCAAGGACGTACTGAAGAGATTCGAGATAGGGTATTACATTTAGATTAAGGTTATTTTATATGAGTGGTAATAGTTTAGAAAATAGATTAGTTGATGTGTTTACACAGATAGCAAAAGACATTAAAAATCACAGTGGTTCTTCTAATGGTTCTAGCAGTTCCTTAGAGTTTAGTGAGTTAAAAAAAATAGTAAACTCTAAAGGTTATTATTGTAAAGATGCTACATTACAATCTTTGTTAGAATGTATTATACTTTCTATGAGTAAAAATACTATAGATATTTCATATGAGAAGACTTTAACAAGTATTACATTTACATCATTACCTCATGTTGCATTTTCTATTGATGATGTTAAGTATACAACTGGTAGTGATGGTACATATACATATACTATTCCTAGAGATAAAAGAATTGTTAAGGTTAAGTTGTATGGTTATGGTGATTCCGTTATTAAAGAGTTTAATGTTTCATTGTCTAGTGATTTGATTGATTTTGATGCATTACTGAGAGATGGGTTTAAGGTTACTTCAAGTAACAAGGTTATGATTGGAAAATTTGAGACTCAGGGTAATCCTAAGACATATGTTCTTACCAGTACGTTTCCTATGAATGGTGATAGAGCTTCTTTCCTTGGAGGGGTTATGTGGAAGTTAGGTAAATCCGCTACTGATAATATGAACCTTATTATTGATGGTAGTGAGGAGAATTATGTGGCTTTAAACTATTTAAGGTATTTTTTTATCAAATATAATGATTTAAATCATAGAGTTAGGATATTTGTAAGACATACTACACAGGATACCAGTAAAGGCAATTATAATTCACCTATTAATTATATTACAACAGACTTGAATACTCCTAATAGGGGATTAATTTCTGTGTATACTGAGAGACTAAATAAGTTCATTGAAAAGAATCAAGGTATTGATTCTGGTGTTGTACAAAAGATGAAGGAAGTGTATGGTGTCTTAGGTGACGATGTGTTGTGTGGTATTTACACATTAGATGGCTCAGAGGCTTTAGTGTATAGGCCTTCAAAAGTTAAATTTGATTATGTGCGTATTGTTTAATTGTATATATGTGTTCTTTTTACTTGTAAAGTAATGTAATTTTTGGTATACTTTAGGTATACTTTAGGTGTAGGTTAAGGCTTATACCTAAAGTATATTTTTATATAGGGGGTTAAATTATGAATACGAATATGAATACTATTGAAAATACTGTCTATGTGTTATTTACAACTTCTGATTTATTTAGTACTCCATTACTTGGTGTTTATGCTACTCGTGCAGAGGCTGAAGCTGAGTATGTTGAGGTACAAGAAGAGTATGCACTTGAAGATTTTGAATTGAGTATCGAACAAGCGTCATATACTTTTAAGTTTAAAGAGGGTGTGTAATATGGATGCAGTGGATAAAATTATTGTAGATATTCAAGAGAGTAAAAAGTATAAGGATTTGGAGATTGTTGGATTTAATGATGGTGATGCTAACATTCTACGTAACATTTTCTCTAAATATGATGATGATTTTAAAAGGATGGCTAAAGAGGATAACTAATTATGTTACGTGTTAGTGTTAATGAAGTTATTTCCATACACGAAAATGTCATTAATGTTTATGGTGGTATTCATGGTGTTAGGGATAAGGGGTTATTATCTTCAATCGTTAAAGGTGTTTATCAGACATTCGGTGGTGATGAATTATATCCTACAGATAAGGATAAAGTTTGTAGATTGTATTATATGTTTGTTACTAATCAAGTATTTCTAGATGGTAATAAACGTACTGCTACAGCTTTAGCATTGTTTCTTAATAAAAAGTGGGGTATAAAGTCAGTTATTTTTGATACTTATAGTCCTCATAGATTGTCTTTAGATGTTGCTAATGGTAATATTTCATATGAAGATTTACTAGAGATGTGGTGATGTTCATGGATATAGAAGCATATAAAAATGAAGTAATTGCTAAAATAGAATCTATGTCAGATGAAGATTTATGTATGATTTTTAGTGAGGTTCTTGATGGATATGAGAAACCTATTCCTTTGATGGCTATACCTATTGTAGTACCTAGTTTTAGTATTGAACGCACATTTATATTAGTGTTTAGACGATGTAATATGTATCGAAAGAGGGGTAGACTTAGTGAGATACGCAGGGCTCAAAGAAAATGACATTGTAGATGGTGAGGGTATTTGTGTTTCCTTTTGGGTACAAGGCTGCTGTCATATGTGTAATGGGTGTCATAATCCTGATACATGGGATTTAAATGGTGGTTTAGAATTACCTAACACTTATATAGATGATATTATTGATTTATTGTCTAAGAATGGAATACATAGAAATCTTAGTATTTTAGGTGGAGAGCCGTGTTTACCTAACAATGTGAGTATTGTGTTACCACTAATCAAAAAAGTTCGTACAGCGTTAAATAGCGTAAAAATATACCTATGGAGTGGTTACACATATGAGCAACTTTTAAATAGAGATGATACTAAAGAGTTATTACAATATGTTGATGTTCTAATTGATTAGAACATCGCATTCATCATGGTTCTAATTGTGAGTGAATGCGGTGAGAATAGTCCACATATCTAGTGATAGGTGTGTGCCAAGATAATCTACGTCTTGGAGATTCATTGAATTGCTGGGAAGTCCTAAAGCTCAATTAACTACAACGTGATATCTGATAATATGATATGAGCGTGAATGGTAGCGAAAGCAGAAAAAATAATTGAGATGGTATAAGGTGAAATAAAAGCTAGACCTATGTGGTATAGTCCTAAGTACTGTAAACAATGGGCAATCAGCATCTAAGCTCGAAAGAGAAAGTTCAACGACTATCCTGTGAAGGAGTACGGCTCTAGTGAGTGGGTGAGAATCCCTTAAATGGAAGTGGTGAAGGTCTTTCAGGTAAAAGAAAGATTAAGATATAGTCTGTGCTTGCATGAAAGTGTAAGATGCACGTAGTGGTGCTGGCTAAGTGGTAGCGTACTTAGTTGAACAATCGTCCTCTTAAAATTTCATAGTTATAATTATATATTTGATACAAATTCCTTTCAGTATTATAATAAAGATGTTAATATTCTTTGTTTAGTATGAGAGGAGGTGTTGTCATCTTATGAATAAAAGTTTTAAAGTTAGGATATATCCAACTAAAGAGCAACAGATTCTTTTAGAAAAGACATTTGGTGCATCAAGGTTTGTGTATAATCATTTTTTGAAGTTGAAACAGTATTTATATCAAGAATTTAAAATAAAAATTACTTATAAGCATACTTCAAAAATGTTGACAGAGTTAAAAAGACAAAAACCTTGGCTCAGAGTTCCTGATAAATGGGCATTAGGAAACGCTTTAAGAGACTTAGATAGTGCTTATAAAAGATTTTATAAAGGCTCAGGATACCCTAAATTTAAGAGAAAAGATGGTAATAACTCTTATCGTACTACTTGGAGTGTTAAGGTAGATGATTCTTTTATCACTATTCCTAAAGTTGGTTTACTTAGATATAAAGATAAGTGTAAATTTAATGATAAACATATTCTTAAAATTTATAATGTAACAATATCTAAGACATCTAGTGGAAACTATTTTGCTAGTATAACAGCTGAGGTCTATATTCCGTGTTTTGAGAAAACCAATCAAAGTGTAGGTATTGACTTAGGTTTAAAAGATTTTGCTATTTTTAATACTGGTGAAAAGATAAAGAATCCTAGAATATTAAAGCATCTTGATGTTAGATATAGAAAATTAGCTAAGAGTGTTTCTAGAAAAGTTAAAGGTTCATCTAATTACAGAAAAGCTAGAATTAAGTTAGCTAAATTTCATGAACACATAGCTAATATTCGTAAAGATTTTCTACATAAACTATCTACTAATCTAGTTAAGTCTTATGATATTATTTGTTGCGAAACATTGAGAGTTAGTAACATGATGAAAAATCATACATTAGCTAAGTCATTTCAAGATGTTTCGTTGTATGAATTTGTAAGACAATTAGAGTATAAAGCTAAGTGGTATGGTAAAATTATTTCTAAAGTAGATAAGTTTTATCCATCATAGATATGTTCTAATTGTGGATATAAAAATTCTAGTGCTAAGAATTTTAATATTCGTGAATGGACTTGTCCTGCGTGTGGAACACATCATGATAGAGATATAAATTCTGCAATAAATATTCTACATGAAGGATTAAGACTTTTAGAGATATAGAGATATAGAGATATAGAGATATAGAGATATAGAGATATAAGTATATAATTATAACCGTGGGACACATGGGGATAGTCTACTGTCTGGTCGTAAGACTCTTTTGATATAGTATTAAAAGGGCAAACCTTTGGGTAGGAACCTCAAAGACTTAAAGTCATGAGAGGATGTCAGGCATACTCTATTTTGTTTTAGGGAGATTGGATTATGGGTTTATTCGATTCAGATGGTTTTGGTAATAGTAAAAGTGTTAAAAACAAAAACACTTTTACTATGAGCGGGGTAGATTTAAAATCTAATAATAGTATTAATCAAAATGTTAAAAGTAGTAGTGATTTTGATAAAACACTTGTCGGAAAGATAAATCCACTTGTTAAGTTAGATGTTATAAATGATAACTATAGTTTAGAAAAGATGTTAAGAAATTATGGTTGTTATATAGATGGTTCTACTATGTATTGTCCTTTTCATGATGACGATGTAACAGGTAAGCCTTCTGCTAAATTTCATCATGATACGGATACACTATATTGTTTCTCTGAGAATAAGGTGTACACAGCTTATCATGCCTTAAAGGTATTATATGGACAGAATGTCAATACTATATTCAATAGGATATGGAAAACACTAACAAAGGAAGAGAGACTATACTATATTGGAAAATATGATGAGGGTAATAGTGCAGTAATTGTTTCAGATTCAGACTGGGAATATTATGATAAGAATATTTTAAGTAGGTTTAGGAATGGGAGTGTTTCTTTTAGTCAATATAAAAATGCTTTATATCATGTGTTAGAGAAGATACAAGAATAATTTTTACTTAAAATTAAGTAAAAACAGTTGTAAAATTAAGTAAATTTAAGTATAATAGGTGTTGTAATATGTTTAAGTTACAATACCTATTTTTATGTTGAAAGGAAGTTATATTTATGGCAAATATCACAGCAATACGTTTACCTAATGGTAAAATCAAGGTTACAAAATCTGATATTCCTAATAGTATTAATGAGGAGTTTAATAGTGCTGATGAATTTTATTCTAAGTATCAAGTAGTTAATGAATCAACAGGTGTTGTTAATAATTGTATTCTATTAGAGTCTATTAATGGCTAACAAGATTAAGAGGTTAGGTAGTGGGTTAGCCATTATACCATTATCTACCAGAGGGACAAGTAATAGAGATAGGACTGTTGTTGAGTGTATAGAGACAAGTCTAGAGTCAAATTACTTAAAAATTTTGATAGAATATTCTTTATCAAAGAGTATGGATGTAGTGTATTTAACTGGAAATGGTATATTATATCAAGATGATATAATTAAAAAGGATGACTTTACACTAAGAGAGGCAAAAGTTAATAGTGAATGGTGCTATATTGTTTCTGAGGAAGTGTATAGGTTATGTTTACAGTTAGATACTAATTACGTTATGTTTTTAACAAGAAGTGAGTCAATGTATAAGTTGACTAAGGTATTGAGAAGTCGAGGTATTTTAGTAGATTTACCTATTATGGGGATTCGTGATAATGTTAAAGCTATTAAGATGCTATTCTCATGTGGTAAAAGTTTAACATAGGTTTATTATGGATAATTCAGTACCTGAAAGTTTAAAAGATATAAGGGATGATATTACTGAGTATACTTTTACAACAAAGTTAGTTGGTAGTACATTTCAACTGATGGGACAACCTGTTTTACAAACAATCGTTGATAATAATATGGGACATCTAGTTAATTTACGATTTGAGTGTGAGCCTACAAATGCTTATGATAGTAATGCAGTCAAGGTTATGTTGTCTGTAGAGGGTTATAAAGGAGAGTATTTTGTAGGGTATGTTCCTATGGATATTAGTGAGGTTGTTTGCTTTTTGTTACATCGAGAAGATTTAAAAGTGAGACTATATGATGCTTTTTTGTATGGTGGTACAAATGGGTATTATGTGGGAATGGTTTACAAGTTTAGATTTACTAAAAAAGATGATAACTAATTTATGGCAAAAAAAGAAAAAGATAAAGTTAATTATGTGCCTTGGGTCGGTGCAGCACCTAAAATAGAGAATTGGTATAAGAATTTTAATTTTGTGCTTGTTGAGAGTATGGAAGATTTAGGAAAAATCTTTGAAGGAAAGAAAGATTTTTATATGTCCTTTGATACAGAAACAACAGGGTTAGATTTTGAGGAGATTGATTTAGTAGGGTACTCTTTCTGTTTAGATGGAAAGACTGCTTATTATGTGCCAGTATATCATTTTCAGTATAGTGGTAATTTAGGCGAGGATTCTGTAAAATTCATCTATGATAGAATGTGTGAGGCTAAAAAAGTATTCATGTATAATATGAGGTATGATGCTCGTATTATGGAATATTATGGATATAAGGATAATAAGGAAGAGTTAGATAAGAAGAGATGGCTTTATGCTAAGTTTGATATGTCTAAAGTTTCTTATTATGATGTGTCTGTACCTGTTTGGATAGCTGACACTAATATTAAATATCCTAGTTTAAAGTGGGCAAGTCTACATTATTTAGGTATAGAACAGCTACATTTTGATGAGGTTATTGAGGATGCAGGCTCATTTTTCTATCTAAATCCTAGTGATAATCAAGATACTGTGTTTTATGCCGCCGCCGATGCTTTATGTACATTTTTATTAGCTACAAATACTGTTAGATATTTTCAAGAGGGTGGTTGGTCAGCTAAGTTTGATAATATGATGTTATACCCTTTAATACATTATGAAAATGAGAAAATATGGATAGATGGTGATGTATTAAAAGAGTACTATAAGATAGCTACTGAAAGGGTAGATAGGTTGGAAAGAGATGTCTATAATATGATAGGCAACCAGATAAATCTAAATTCACCTATACAAGTTTCTCAGGCTTTTGAGAGGTTAGGGATTGATACAGGTCAGCGTACAGATAGTGGAGCTATGGCTGTTGGTATTAAAGTTTTAGCAGATTTACCTAAAGAGTATGTTGATACTTATCCGGCATTGAGGTCATATATTGAATATAAAAAGACGGCAAAACTCATATCTTCTTATATTAAACCTTTTTTAAAAGAGTATGAGAGAAGGGGATATTGTAGGTTTGCATATAAGACAACTGAAGTGCCTACTGGTAGGCTTGCTTGTGGTAAAGATGGCAAAAATTCATTTTTCAGCCCTATTAATGCCCAGTCCATTCCGAAGCCTCATGTTAAGATGGAGGATGTGTTCGATTTAGGAGATAGAAGTCTATTTTCTAAAAAAGATAATATTATTATGGGGTATAAATTTGTGTATTCATCTTATGATGAAGATGGAAAACATATTATACCTGATGATAGTAGATATATAGGCTGGGTTGAGGGTATGGATGATGATTTGAATATTCGTATGTCCATATCACCTAAATTACTTAAAGATGATGGTGATGATGAGTTTTTATACACAAGTTTTGACTATGCCGCTGAGGAGTTACGTATTGCCGCTAATTTAAGTAGAGAGCCTAACTGGGTGAAAGCATTTACATCTGGTGATGATATTCATAAGTCAACTGCTTGTGCTATCTGGGGAGAAGAGCATTATAATAGAGATTATCGTAAGATGGCTAAATACGCCAACTTCTCTATATTGTATGGTGCTAGTTCTCATTCGTTATATGCTGATAGTCGATATGGCTTTAAGTCTTTACAAGAGGCAGAAGATTTTTATAATAAATATAAAAAGGCTTTACCTGTATTATTCCAATGGCAGGATAGGATTATAGCTAGTGCCAAGAGAAAGGGAATGATACAAACATATTTTGGTAGACCTAGAAGATTACGTTCTTATTATGAGAATAGACAAATAGGTTTTGCTAATCGTAGTGCTGGTAATACAAGTGTTCAAGGTGTTGCTGGTGATATACTCAAAATGGTAATGATTAAACTATGGAAAGCTCTGTTTAATAATGATGAGTATAAGAATGATGTAGGTTGGAGAGTAGCTATTCATGATGAGATTGGTTATTCGATAAGAGCGACAAAACTGATGGAAATTATGAAGTTAATAAAAGAGACTCAATCTGTTAAGTTAAAAGATTGGCCAGTAGAGATTATGACAGACCCTTCTGTAGGTTGGTCTATGGGTAGGGTATATGATTTTCATCTAGTAGAGGATGATACTGAGTTAGGGTATCATTTTGAGCCAGATTTAGCATAGGTGGTGATGTTGTGGATGATTTTGTTTTTGATAGTTTGACATTGGATGATTTAATAAAATACACATCAGAATCCAATGTGTTTAATGTAACAAGAGATGAGTTAAAGAATACTAAAATAATACTTGCTAGTTTTAGTGATGAGAAGCTAGGGAGTGCTGTAGAGAGGTTAGATGTTGCATATAAGGTAGGTTCTAAGTGGTCTTTGGTAGATATGCGTAAGGCTGAAGATTATAATGAGGTGCCATTAGAGTGGTTAATTTGTGATATTGATTCTGTGAGTGATTGTCTTGTTATTATTAGAAGAATGTCTAATATGTTATTAGATAAGAACAAATATAGTATGTCAAAATATATTTATCATGTGGTAGATGATAAATACAAATATATTACTGAGAATCCTATGATTGTAGGGAAATTATCAAGATATGGTATCGTTATTGATGGTGATGTTGATACTATTATTAAAAATATTGAGGACATTGTTAAAGATAGTTATGATAAATCTTCTTTGATTAATTTCATTAAGTGTGGTGATGTTGTTGAGTGATGTTAGTGAGTTGCAACAACTTGGCAAGAATATTAGGGATATAAGGGTAAGTATCTTAAAGTGTACCATATCAGAGTTTTCTAAAATCACTGGTGTTAGTAGGGATGTTGTGTGTAGGCTTGAAGATTTAAGAACTGGTGGAAATGATAAAACTTGTCCAAATATAGTTACAATATTAAAGGTGTGTCAATCCTTAAATATTTCTATAGGTGAAATTTTAGGAAAAGATATTATTTCTAATATCGAGTTAGTTAATACTTTAAGATGTATGGATTTTGCAGATAGAGAGTGTGTTGGTTATGGCAATTAGTGTTGGTAGGACAATAAAAGAGTTGGAGTCTATGGCTACATCACTTAACATAAGTATACCTGAAAGAGGAGATGGGAAGAGATTAAAGAAAGAGGATTATATTTATCCTATACGTAGACATAATCTTATCAAGAGGTATGGTTCTTTAGAAAATGTACCATTACATCTACAATATATGCTACTTATTAAATCACCGATGCTTGCTGGTAGAATTGATTCATTTAAGGAAGAACAGCAAGAAGAAGTATGGGATTCTAATGAGTGGTCTATGGAGCAAAAGTTAAATGGTGTTAGGTGTTTTATCGTGAATGATGGTAAAGGTATTCATTTGTATAGTAGACATAACTCTGATGTTGACTTGTTACCGATAGAATTTACAGATAAAATTTTACTTAGTGATGAATTTGATTATTTTAAGTTAGATAAGACTTTTATAGTGGATTGTGAGTTGACATCAGATAACCCTAATATATGTACAATTTTAGATGGGTATGGTGTTGACACAAGTTCTCAGCTACAAGCAGTAACATCTGTAATAGGTTCTTCTAGTGATAGAGCAATAAATATACAGGTACAGAATAATCTTGAATTTGTATTTAATGCATTTGATTGTATTCTCTATGATGGGAAGTGGGTAATGGATGATTCATTATCTAATAGAAGAGAGTTATTATATCGTGCTATAGGTTCATTGTGTAATAGTCATTTTAATGTTAGAAAAGTTAAGTATGTTGTAGAAAATAAAAGAGAATTTTATAAGCATCTAATATCTAATGGATTAGAGGGGACTGTTGCTAAGAGATTAGATGGGAAATATATTGCAGATACCACTAGAAATTTTAAAGGTTGGATTAAGTGTAAGAGGTCTATTTCATATTCATTGAGTGATTTTAATAGTAGTATTACAAGTTCAACAAGTGCTTTTGATGTACTGGGGGATTCTAATAATGATATATCCTTTAGTTTTGGTGATACAGTCGATGCTTTTATATCAGGATATGAGTTAGGTAAAAAAGGTAGTGCTTTTGAGAATTTAGTAGGTTCTGTAGCTATATCTGTTTACGTTGAAAAAGATGATGGTACTTTAGAAGAGAGAGAAATTGGTAAGTTTAGTGGGTTTAATCTTGATATGCGGAAAAGTATGACAGGGTATGTTGATGGGGTTCCTGTCTTAAAGCCAGAGTATTATGGTAAAGTTGTTGAGGTAGATGGACAACAAGTTACTAAAAATGGTAGGTTCGCTCATTGTGTATTTATCGGTTTTAGGTATGATAAATTAAAGGATGCTTGCATTTTGAGGGATAAATTTTTAAAGTCGCAGGTATTATAATATTCTTAATATTAAGTATATTTTGTATTGTTTTTAAGTAAATATCGTAGTATAATAAAATTACTTTGTGGTAGGGGATATTATATGGACTACAATAAGTTAGATGTTTCTGATTTTATACGTATGGTTTTAAATAATGTGGGTATGTGTCCATGTTTAATGATTGGTATGTATGTGCAAGAATTTAAGAAGCAGTATAAAGATGTTATAGAGAGAGTATATACACTTGATAATGTTAGGGATTTAGTTGATTCTTATGAAGGTGTTTATAATGTCAATAGTAAATTTCTTGTATTAGATGGTGTAGGATATTTATCTATGACAGGTCAGAACTCACTATTAAAGTTTATAGAGGAATCGAAGATTCCTATTATTCTTCTTTCATATAGTGATAAAGTTTCACCTATCATCATGTCTAGGATGAAAGTTATTGTAAAGAGATGTCCGAGAGTTAAAAATTTAGACTTTTCAAGTGTTTCTGATACATTGACTTTTATAGAAGAAAAGAATAGTACTAGGGATGATAAAATGTCTGAAGTTGAAGAGGTACAAATAATGGCTAATATGTGTCCTAGTTTGTATTCTATCAAACAACAGGCAGGTGATAAATATGGTTTTTCTAATAAAAGGCTCATTGATATTATGTGTAGAAAATCTAGAGGTTAAGTATGGAGCATGATTATAACATAGTTAATAAGATAGTTAAGGTTAATGACTCATCTTGTATGTTTAATTATCTTGACTTAGTTTGTTTCATGTACCCTAATTTTGAAGTAAGGGAAGAGTTTAATGTCCTAGATAAAAATAATGACATCATATATGTTGGAAAGGTAAATTCTAATATAGTTGAGTTATTGAAAGAGAATACAAGGAATTTCATAGCGATTAATAACATTGGTATACAAGACATAGATATGACTATCAGAGATGTTGCCATTAATGTTTTATACAGTAGATATAATAAATCACCTAGTGATAAGGTAAAGTCATTGTTAGATTCAATGTCTGAGAATGACTTTATAAAGTACTTTAAATCTTTTTGGGTATTAGGTAGGTCAAAGATAGATGATGTCCCTATAACATTATGGGATTTGTATTGCGTGTTAGGTAAGTCTAGGTATGATATTTTAAAGGTATATTTACATATGCGAGAATATTATACTGATAGCATGGTATTTAATGGTGTACTATCTTTTATAGAGAAGTCTATGAATTTAGAGGATGTTGTTATTAGTAGTGGTAAGTATCTGAAGTTGCTTGTTGATTTTAATAAGTCTTTTGATAAAGTGATTGTTCAAGTTATACAGAAAGTGTATACAATGAAGTGTGTTAATGATTCTGATAGGGAATATCGTACTTTATGGTTATTAATGCAGTTAGGAAAAGGTAATATATTATAATGTCAATATTGGAGATGGAAGCAGAACTTGACAAGGTTGTCAATGATTTACAAAAAAGGATATTTGATGTTTATGATACATATCTTGTTGAGAATGGTAAAATAATTGATTTACCTACATATGAATCACTAATAAATAATTATAAACTGCAATATGAGGTTTCAGAAAAATTAATTCATACTATAGATGTGCTTAATGACTTAAAATTAAGGATTAATATTGTAAATAAGAATTTGTCTGAGATTAAGAATTTGCAGATAACAACAAAATCAGATTATCAGCTAATAGCTAACTTTAAAAATAAAGTTAGTAGATGGTATGATAGTTTTAATGAACATAAGTTTCAAATATCTGATTTGATAAAAAATGCTAATAGTAAGTTAAGTACTATTAGTGCTGTTAGATTTATTAATGATTGATGGGAGGAGATATGATTGGAAGATTCTAGTGTTTTTATGGAATCACTTGTTAGAGAGTTAAAGGAATACTTCCCGAATAATGTGGCTCTACAGAATTTTTGTAATATCGTTGTAAAAATACATGATAACAGTGAGTATTCTTTGTCAGATGTTGATAGAGATGTCCTTAAAAAGTCAATAAAGGATTTATCTATTTTTACTACATTAGGGATATATCAAAAAGTATTTTCAAAAATGTCAGATGATATTAGTGGAAAGTTAGATATTATTACTAGGAAAAATGGTAATATGACAATTCCTAAGAGTAGAGATTCTGTAACAACTTATACCAGTAATAGAGTTAATCTTGGTATAGACTTGGAAGAACTCAATAAGAGAAATAGTAGTTTTAGTGCTACAAAAAATGATGTTAGTAAAGAATATGTTTCTTCTTCAAATCGTTTTAGTCTTGGTGGTGTAGATTTAGAAAGTAATAATCATAGTACATCATCGGGGTATGCAACATATCATAATGTGGTAGAGGATAATTATGATTCTGTACCGGATATTGATATAAATGATTTGGATTATTAATATTGGTAATAAAGCCTTTTAGCTTTATAATA
>ERZ773066.952-NODE-952-length-15318-cov-3.490795_pt1 | contig 15318 bp, 10 predicted proteins | sample MGYA00580573_ERZ773066 | MGnify/ENA primary metagenome ERZ773066 (study PRJEB29015, sample SAMEA2738128) | human oral metagenome | biome: human oral; feature: human-associated habitat; material: saliva | place: China | collected 2203 ... | reverse complement strand
AACGCTATAGACGCAACAGAGAGGGTGCGAATCCAATACCGGATTCGCACCCTCTCTGTATGTCTGTGCGTGTCTGGGCATGTCTGTGCGCGCGTTATGTACGGGAAACCTTAGTCTTCGTCCACTCGGCTCTGCGGCTGCTCGATCGAGGTAATCAGCCACATACCGTGAATCAGGCGCATCTGCATGGTCACCACGCGAACCTTATCCGCACAACGCAGTAGCGCCACCGCCTCGTAGAGCTCCTCGTGCACCTTCTGCGCTCGCACCCGCAACAGAACCGGCGGAAGACTCAACAGCATCTCCTGGCGCACCTGACGCGGGTTCTTCGGGAAGAACGGTAGCAGACGGTGGAAACAATCCGCTGACACCCACTGCGCCAACTGCTGACGCGAACGACGAGCCGACATGATCTCCAGGTAAGCAATCGCCACACCCGCGCAACGACCCTCCAGCTGGCGAGCCAACGCATCCGCAGGACGCAACGGGCGGCCCCTCAACGCTGCCGGCGGGCGCTGCGCCGAATGCTGCTCATAACGCGGCAGCGGCAACAGCGAATAGACCGACGGGCTGTTCCTCCTCTGCACCAGCGCCATCGTGCCCTGCCCCTGCTCCGGTAGCGGAGCGACCTGCTCGACAATCGCAGACTGAGCCACCGGCTGGGAGGTGCGTGCCGCCTGACGCTTTGAATACGGGCGGGCAGGCTGATCGTTACGGGAGGCGGGCTGCGCAGGCTGAGAATACTGCGCAGTCGGGGAATGCGGCGGCCTCCACGGGGCGCGGGGGAGAAGGTTGGCGAAGCTCATGACGGCTCCTTTCAGGGCAGGGAATGTGAGGTGGGTTGAGCGAATGAGATTGACTGACTGAAAAGCTATCGGGTGAGAGAAGGCTAATGAACGGGCTGTTCGGGAATCTGCAGAACCTGCCCCTCATAAAGTAGCTCGGCGTTCTGGCCCAGAGCGTCCTTATTCGCCTCGTAAATATCGAGAGTGTAGTTGTAAATGGTGGAGGCGTCGGTGCCTTCACCCAGCTGCTCGGCGGCAATGGACCAGAGCGTATCGCCCGCCTGGACCGTGTAGGAGTAGGTGCTCGCCTCAGCGCGGGGAGGGGAGAAGAACGGGCTGCGATCGTGCAGGGAGCCTGCCGCCTCCGTGGGTTGAGGAGCCAGCGGAATATCGGGAATCTCAGCAGAGAGAGCCGGGGGAGTGGAGGGCGAATCAGAGCTGGTGTCTGCCGCCGCAGTATTCGTTGAAGCTGCGGTACTCGTTGAAGCTACGGTGTCCATTGAATCTGCGGTCATAACCGCCGAAATAGTCGTCTGCGGCAGACCCTCCGTGCCGTTTGCCCCGGCGTTGCCGGGCGTATCCACCGCAGCCTGCGCGGGAGCCAAGACCGCGCCCACTCCAAGAGCCGTGCCGCCGAGCGTCAGAACGATGCGGCGCATAAAGCGCGGACGGAAAAACGCCGGAACCTTCAGCACCGCGCGGTCAGCGTTGCGGCTCGAAACGCGCAAAGACCAAGCGTAGAAGAGCGCGTAGATAAAACTGATGAACCACCAGGCGGTAATGAGGATTGCCGCCGCGCCAGCGCAGAGCAACGAAGCGTCAGCAAGAGGGTGCGCCGAAGGGACGCGGTGCAGGTTCACGCTCAACGCGCCCAAGACCACCGCGGAAAGCAGGGGAGGGGCGATGAAGAGCAGCGCATCCTGGTAGTTTGCCTTAGCACCGGACTCGGTTACAGAGCCGGCGGCGGCTACCTCTGCGCTGGCTACCCCGGTGCTGGCAGTACGAGGCGCGGCTACGGAGTGTGAGGCGAATATGTCAGGGCGAGATGCGAAGGCTGCGGGGGCTGAGCCCGGAGTGGAAAATTGGTCCACAATGACCTCCAAATGGTGTGTTTGATAGCTTTTGGTGTTGTTTCATTTATACAGGAAGTCACGCTAAAAATGAAGCAAAAAGCATCAAAATGCATGAAAAACATGTAATTTGGTGGAATTTGGTACAAAAATCAGGCTTGGTAACCATCATCTGACCGGCAAAACGTCCCGGTTCGTATCCGCATCCATCCTCGGGTAGGGTCATAGCATGAGCATGGAAAAGTTCCTACGAGACATTGAGGCGCGCCTCGCCTCCGAACGCGCCTGGGATATGGAACAGGACGCCCGCCAAGTCGCCCGCGTCCAGTACTCCACCATCACCCTCGACGACCGCCTCCTTGCACAGGTCGGCGGCCCGATCCGCATCTGCGCCACCGATATGCAAACCTACGAAGGCAAGCTCGAAATGGTCGGCGAAGAATGGGTCAGCATTGAAGCGCGCGGTGAGAACATCATCATTCCCCTGCGCGGAATGCTTTGGTGGGAAGGCGGCATTGCTCCCGGGCGCGCTGATATTCGCCCCGAACGCTACCGCATGAAAATCCAGCTCGCCCTGCGCTCCCTTGCCATGGCGCGCGAACCCGTCCGCCTTTCCCTCGAAGGTGGCGCCGTCAGCTACGACGGCGTGATTGAGCGAGTTGGTGCCGACTTCCTCGAATTGCGCCTGCTCAACGGCGGCCAGTACCCGCGCATCTACGAACGCGACCAGCACGCGCGTGCAACCTACGGCGCGCAGGGTGGTTACGGTCAGGGAACCTATGGGCAGGGTGGTTACGGCCAGGCTGGTTACGGGCAAGGTGGTTACGGGCAGGGCGCCACCGCCGGCTACTCCCGTGCACCTGGCGGTGCTGGCGTGCGCACCATTCCGTTGGCTCGTATTAGCGCAGTCATCGCCCGTATTTCACGCTAGGGCACAGGGCAAATAGCGGGCAGCGCCCTCCGTGGGAACACCCGTAGAAATGCCTCGACAACCATAAATACCCTGATGAAAGCGACAATAAACGCAAAAAGGTCCGCCCCTCTCCGTTGAAATCTCAACGAGAGGAGCGGACCTTTTAAAGCACTCGAGCATTACGCCCGCGAGGTGCATGTTGAAATACTAATCAACCTTAGCCTTTGCGGTGAGCTTGCCGGAAGCAATCGCCTCCAGAGTCTGCTCGTGGCGCTCGGTAATGTACTCTTCAAAACGAGAACGCTCAATACGCCACTGGTTACGTCCACCAATCTGAATGGCGGGAAGTTCGCCGCTACGCACCAGAGCACGCACCTGCGAAAGCGAAACCTGCAGCTCCTCGGCAACGTCGCTCAGAGTGAGGAAACGAGGTGCAGTCATCGAATTATTCCTTTCCGTGAGTGAAATCCTGGGCCCCCTAGCCACCGTTAGCGGCCTTTTACATAGAGTCCATACAGAACATCTATTGAGTACTTTCAGTATATGTCATCACCGTGGAATTTGCTTGCAAAAAGTCTTATATGAGCCGAAAAGTTATCTAATCACCCCTTCAAAAGGGGCAAGACTCAAAAATATTTCATAAGCACGACTCTTGTTGAGAGAGAGTACTAAATGAAATATGCTGTTAGGGTTAGTGTCAGAACCAATCAAAGCACTATCGAAAACACACCACTCGCTCATCGGTCAGTTGAACAACACCGGAATCACCGCCGGCTTCCGCACCGAAAGGCACAACCACATCATGCGCATACGACAGAACGCGACGAAGCGTTCCACCCTCACCGAGCCCCACGCCAAACGCCTCAAAAGGCCCACCGTCAAGGACTGGCGATTCATCCTCGGTGTACTTCTCGTGCTCGTCTCCATCACCGGCGTGCAGCTCTACGTGCAGGCGAACAACAGCAAAACCGAGTACTACACCGCCAAAAGCGAAATCCGCCTGGGTGAGAAGATTACCGAAGATAAACTCGCCCGAGTTGAAGCGAACATCGATTCCGCCAAGGACAAGTACTTCACCCGCGCCGATGCCGCCCAGATGAACGGCAAAATTGCGATTCAGCGCATCCCCGCCGGCAACCTCATCAGCAAAGAATCTGTGGGCACCGAAACCTCCCCGGGCCGCCGCCTCGCCACCGTCAGCATTGACCGCACCGCCGCCTCCGCACTGAAGGCAGGCGAACGCGTGGACGTGTGGACCTCCGGCCCGCGCAATCCCGACACCAAGAGCGATAACCGCACCGAAAACGGTGCCCGCGCCATCGTCACCAACGCCGAAATCGTCGCCATCACGGTCGACGAGGGCGTGCTCGGCGCCAACGGCAAGGCAACCGTGCAGCTGTGGGTCAAGGAAGAAGCCCTTGCCGCCCTGGTCAAGGAAAGCAATAGCGACTCCAAGATCAGCCTCATCCCCGGCACCTACGGGGAGGGCCAGTGAACATCCCCGTCATCCTCTACGGCGATGACGGCTCGCTCCTGAACCGCATCGAATCCCAGCGCGGTCGCGTCTCCGTGGCGCGCACCGTTCAGGACTTCAGCGAAGCCGTCGGCATGGCGCACACCGGCATTGCCCGCGTACTGCTCTGCGCCCACGTGCCCGCCGAGATGAGCGCCTCCACCGTGGATGCGCTTGCCGCCTCCGAAGTGCTCCTGGCGGTCATCGCCCCGGACAATCTGCCGCTGCCCACGCAGGCGCACCGCATCCGCCCCGAAGCTGCCCTCGAAGAGATCCTGGGCTCGCTCGAACAGGCGGTGGACGCGGCGCTCGCCCGACCCGCCGCAGGCTACGGTATGCCCACGCAGATTCCGGCTCAGCCGCCCGTTCAGCCCGTTGCCCACCACCCCGAGGCCGCCTACGGTCAGGATTCAGGGTACGGCTACGATGCCGGGTACGGCTACGACAGCGGATACAGTGGCTACGGTCAGGGATACGGCGTTGCTGGCTATGGTGCGGGTGGCTACGGCGCGGGCGGCTACGGGTACGACCCCGCCGCGGGCGCCGCCTCAAACACCGGCTCGCCCTACGGCGCCGACTACGGAAGCTACGGAATCGACCCCGCGGCACCCGCTGGAAACGCACCCGGTGCATCCGGCGCGCACGAGCAGGCAGAAGCCTCCTCCGTTGTGCCCAGCAACGAGGAATCCGTGCTCAGCCAGGCCGCCGCCATCGTTGACTCTTTCGCACCCGGTAGCGACTACGCCCTGCACGTGCAGAATGAGAACAACGACGGCACCCTGCCTCAGCACCCGGACATCAACCAGGACCCTGAGGCGCCCTCCCGCTACCAGCCCGGCCACCGCCTCGGCAAGATCGTGACCGTCTGGGGTACCCACGGCGCGCCCGGTCGAAGCACTATCGCCTTCAACCTCGCTGCCCTCGCGGCGCAGCAGGGCCAGCAGGTCTGCCTCATCGACGCAGACACCTACGCACCCAGCCTGGATGCGCTCATGGCGCTCGAGGATACCGGCTCCGGCCTGGCAATTCTCTGCTCGGACGCCGACCGCGCCCAGCTCGACGAGAAGAAAGCCGGCGCCATCATGGAGCGCGTGCCCCTCAAAAACGGCACATTCGACTTCTTGAGCGGCATCACCTCCTCCTCGCGTTGGCCCGAGGTGCGCGCCCGCGCCTTCTCCGAAGTACTCGAATGGCTCAAGCACCGCTACGACCTGGTCATCTGCGATGTTGCCGCCCCCATCGAAGTCGACGAGGAACTGACCTTTGATGGCCCGGCACCGCGCCGTAACGCCGCGACCCTCACCGCGCTCGTCTGCGCCGACCGCGTGATTGCGCTCGGCGAAGCGGACGTCATCGGCCTGCCGCGCCTGATTAACCTCGCCCGCGAGGTGCAGTCGCGACCGGATCTTTTCGCCCCCGAAACGGATGTGCAGTACTGGCTCAACCGCAGCCGCCGCGAAGCCGCCGGGTTCAACCCCGAGGCGAAGATGCGCGATAACTGGGCACGCTACCTGCAGGTTCCGCTCACCGGCGTGATTCCGTACGAGCGTAAGGTCATGGATCGTTTGCGCCGCAACGGTGAAGCGCTGTTGGAAGTGGCGCCCCGCCACGCGGTGGTGCAGTCCCTGGAAGCGATGCTTGAGGGCATGTACGCGGTACGCCCCGGTGCGTAAGCCCGGCAGATAAGTCCGTCAAATAAGCTCGTCAGATAAAACTAGCGCTGCTCAAAGACCCGGCTTGTTGGGGGTGTCCCGTTCAGAGGCTCCGGCAGGTCGGGTTTTCTGCGTCTCAAGCGGATTTAGGGTAGAGGAGTAGTGCGAATATTTCACTTCAAAATTGAGGGGTTTATCTCACCTCACAGCGTCATATTTGGGAATAAAAGCATGCTTCAAGAAATGCTCTGTAAACTATTCCAGGTATTGCCGTTTGAATGGGAATTGCGGCGAGCAAACCGTAAAATAGTTGAACCTACCCGAACTCATGGGAAGCACACAAACATATGTCTTTTGCAGAAGGAATTATGAGCGCCTGCGACTTCGGTCCCGGCGACACTGAACGCATTCACCTCATCATGGGTGAATGGCAGGTCATCTCTGATATCGCTCAGAGCGATCTGGTTCTATGGTTCCCCACCGATTACATCGTTGCCGACGGCAGTTCTCCGGATGCCGTCTCCGGCCCCAGCGAAACCAGTACTTTCCGTGCCTTCGCGCACGTGCGCCCCTCCAACGTCCGTACCCTCTTCCACCACGACATCATCGACCACGACATGGAAGACGGCATCCGTGACGAAGCCTACCGCGTCTGGATTAACCAGAACATCAGCACCTACACCGACGAAGGAAGCGGTGAAGGTGTTGGCGCCCGCCCGCGCGTGAACGTCACCTTCGTGCCCATCGTGCGCAATAACCGCACCATTGCGTTGCTGACCAGCCACAAGATTGCTACCCCTAATGGTTACCCCTCCATCAGCGACGAGGTCTACGAATTCGCTGCTGACACTATGCTCTCCATGGTGCACTCCGGCCTGTGGCCCGACCCCCTCGCTCAGGGCAACAACACCCAGGGCAACCCCCGCGTGATTGACGGCATTATTGTGCTCGACCGCTCCGGCCGTGTGGTCGTCGCTTCCCCGAACGCGAACTCCATGTACAACCGCATGGGCATGACCGGTTACCTCGAAAAGCGAAACCTTGCCGATGTCACCCGCGCGATGCTTCCTTCTGGCGAGCAGGCGGATGAAACCCTGCAGCTGGTCCTGGCCGGTCGTAGTGACCTGCGCACCGAACTGGTCATTGCCCGTGCTCGCGTAACCATGCGCTCCATCCCGCTACTGGTGCAGCGGCGCGCCCGCCTTGAGAGTGAGGGCGCCGTGATTCTCTGCCGTGACGTGACCGAGCTGCGCCGCCGCGAGCTGGAGCTCATGACGAAGGATGCGACCATCCGCGAAATTCACCACCGCGTGAAGAACAACCTGCAGACCGTGTCCGCTCTGCTGCGCCTGCAGTCGCGCCGCATGACCACGGAGGAGGCGCGTCAGGGCCTGGAGCAGGCGATGCGCCGCGTGGCAACGATTGCTACCGTGCACGAGGCGCTCTCGCAGGGTCTGACTCAGAACGTTGACTTTGACGAGCTGATTGAGCGTCAGTTCCACCTTGCCGCTGAGCTTGCTTCCCCCGGCCAGCACGTGTCCACCAAGCTGATTGGCTCCTTCGGTGCGCTGCCGAGCCAGTTCGCTACCCCTCTGGCGCTGGTCATTAACGAGGTTGTCGCGAACGCCGTGGAGCACGGTCTGGACGGCGAGACCGGCACCGTGACCCTCGAGGGTATTCGCGGCACCAATGATGAGGGCGAGAATATCCTCACCGTCGTGATTACCGATGACGGTAAGGGCATGGGCGATAAGAAGATTGAAGAGTCCGGCCCGGACGCCTACCGCCCGGTGACCGGCAAGGAAGGCCTGGGCATGCAGATTGTGCGTACCCTGGTGGCGAGTGAGCTGAACGGCTCGATCCGCTGGGAGGCTAACGAGCCGACCGGTACCCGCGTGGTCATCACCGCGGTGCTCGTCTAAGCCCCTTCTCGTGTGGCGTGTAGAACTGCCGCCGCCCCGAGCACGGGGTGGCGGCAGTTTGCTGTCTAGATAGGTTCTGTATATGGCAAAAGCGTGGGGCAGGGACATTGAATCACTGCACCACGCTTTTGATGCCCTATTGAATACTCCGGAAGTTAGGATGCACGGCGGGCACGAGCTGCGCGACGCTTCATCGCACGACGCTCGTCTTCACTGGTGCCACCCCATACGCCGGAGTCCTGGCCGGTCTCGATGGCCCACTTCAGGCAGACGTCAATAACCTCGCAAGAGCGGCAGACGGTCTTGGCCTCTTCAATTTGCAACAGGGCAGGTCCGGTGTTTCCTACGGGGAAGAACAGCTCCGGATCCTTGTCCAAACAAGCTGCACGACTACGCCAATCCACGGTGGACCTCCTTCATGATTTACGGTCTCACGCGGTGGCAAGACACATCTATATTTCCTGTGTGCGTGTCAACCACATCCGCTGATGGGATGCTCACCCAGCGTTAGGGTGAAAATTGACTTATCAACTTTCGCATGTTGGGGCGGATGTGACAAGTACTTTTCTCTAAAAACTTCAGTATTACACTGAGGCATCTATCACTTAGGTAAACCTTTGTCCAATTGGGCGGGGTAGGGAATCGCATGCTGACACGCATCTTCTGCGTTGCGTCTCATAGGCGAGACGCGGGCGGCTGGGTGAGCGGCGCCTCAGGCATAATATAAAGCGTACCTACCCCCGACATACCGCACCGATGACGAGGCGGTGCACCCGAGACGGGGGAGCGCCCACCCGCTAATGCACCAGCACATCGGAAACATACCAGCACATCGGATCGAATACACCCCGGTCTGCCGCCAACACTACCCCTGAGGAGCCCACCGTGCCGTCACGCCCGTTCAACGTCATCTACGCATTCGTTCTGACCGAAACCTTCGCGGCATACATTCTGATTCGCGGTATCCTCTACCCCTTCATCGTCAGCGGTATGTCTACCGCCCAGGCGATTGTGGGCGGCGTACTCCAGGTGCTCATCGCCGCGGGCATGACCTACTTCGGCCTGCGTTTCTACCGCGGCCGCTTCGGTTCGCGCCTGCCCATGATCCTGATTACCCTCTGCGCCCTGTGGGTCACCGCAAGCACCCTCGTCATGAACGTGAGCGCTTACGGCCTGAACATTGGCCAGTCCATCACGATTGCGGGTGTTATTGGCGCGGCGGTTGCCTTCATCTTCGTGCTCATGCCCAGCAGCCGCCGCTATATTGAGGCGGTCACCGAGGCGTCGGGCGAAGAGGCGGAGAAGTACAGCCGCCGACGCCGCTAAACCCTAGCTGGATCGGCTCTAGAGTGCTCGGCTCTAGATCCCTGCAGGCACCTTCTGCATTGCTGCTACAGCCTGCGCTGCAGTGCTCAGTGCCAGGGGAACCTGCGCCGCGCACACGGAGGCGCCATCCACCACCACGAGGCGACCGGCGGGCTGCTCGCCCTGCGTGAATCGATCCAGCGGTAGCGCGGTCACCGTGCACATGTCGGCATCCGCCAAGGACGCGGGTGCGAGCAGAAGCGCACGCGAGCATCCCATGAGAGCAGCCAGCAGGGGTGAGGAGGCGCGCCTCGGCCAGGGCGTGTAGGCGACCAGCATGGCGCGGAACTCACCGCGACGCTCTAGAAGTAGCTGCTGAACGGCGGGGGAGAGATACTGCAGGTCATCGACGAACACGAGCGTGCGTGCGGGGTCCTTCACCGAGCCTAGGAGCGCACGGGTACGCTCCACGCTCGGCGGCTCACCCGTAGCGCCGCCAGAACCCTCAAGGACGAGGGTTTCCAGCTGCGGGTTGAGCTGAGCAATGCTCTCCAGCAGGGTACTTTTACCTGCGGACCGGGAACCCTGCACCGGAACTACCGCGCCAGCCGGGGCGCTCAACCACACCGGCATCTGGCGGCGGTCAAAGGCGACCAATAGCTTAGCGCCCTGCGGATTGCAGGCGGCGTGGGCGGCGGTCACGTACTCGGTCGAGGGCATGCGATAGTACCCGGGGAACTGCCGCAGAAGAGTGCCGGGGCGAGTGCTCGACCCGGTAGAAGCGCTCGCCGCGTTACCCCGCAGAACCTGAACCAGCTCCTGGAAACCCGCAACGCAGGGCGAAAGAATCGAAGCGCTCAGTGGCTGATCCCCAATCAACTCCTCATTGATGGCGCCCTCCACGCAGTAGTGGCTCTGCGCCGGAGTCGGGTAGTCCTTGCTCGTTGAACGCATCAGGTCGGCATCCAAGAAGCGGCGGCTCAACAGCGTGGAATGCGCCGCAGCAGCGAAACGACCGCGCGGGTTCAACGCGGAGGTGAACACCACCGAATAGCCGCGACGGCACCCCTGCGAGAGCAGGTCGTAGAGCAGGTTCTCCGTATCGGGTTGGCGAACCAGCGCCTCCAACCAACTGTCCAGACCGTCCACAACAATGAGCGGGCGGGTGGAAGCCTCGGCACCCCACAGGTTCGGGGTGCGCAGCTGCTCCAGGCAGAACCGCAGATGCGAAAGTTCCTGCGCACCCACGAGTGATTCAAAAGCGCCAGCGTAGGGTTCCAGGTCGCGGTAGAGCGCACCGTCAGAGGTCAGCAGAACAACCGGCGTGCGAGCGGCGAACGCCTGAGCTAAAAGCCCGTAAAGCATCGGGGCCCGTTCGGCGCTCTGCGCCAGCAACGCCAGCGCCTGCTGACCCGACCAGCTAATCGGGCGGCGCACACCGTAGCGGGCGATCTCTAACTCACCCAGCAGGTACCCCTCGGATGCAACGCCAGAGCCTGTGGGTTCCTGCGGGGTAGCCGCCGGGTCAATACCGTACGCTACCGGTTTGCTCACCGGCGCCTGCACCACGGGCAGCGGGGTGTTCTCGGGAAGCTCCGGCGGAATCGGGCAATACTCATCCTGAACCGCCGCATTCTTCTGATGGGTCTTCGGCGCGTATTCACGCTCGTAGAGTGCACGAATCTGCTGCGCCGAACGAATCAGCAGCTCATCCTCATTACCGCCCAACGTCTGAACGGCAGAAGCGGCAGTCAGCTCACGCCAGCCGCCCTCCTCAAGACTCAACACCTGCACCGGACGGGCATCGCTGCTCGAGGGGACAGCATCCACCAGCGGGGCACGGAACGGCAGAGAACGGCCATCCGGCAGACGCACATACCCGGCACCCGGATGAGCCGCCGAAATATACGCCGCAGACTCATGCTCCAGCAGGTTATAGGAATCCTGCGCGCTCGCCACGCGCAGGCAAATGCTCGTGGCAATATTGGCGCGAATATCCTGCGAAATAGCACCCTGCGGACGCTGAGTCGCCAACACCAGGTGCAGACCCAGCGAGCGACCAATGGTGGCAATGCGCATCAGCTCAGCCATAGCGTCCGGCATGGAATCGATGAGCATGCGGAACTCATCCACCACGATCAGTAGCTCGGGGTAGCGCGGAGTGGTACCCGCCGCCTGGCAGGACGCCAGGTAGTCGCGGTAGGAGTTCACGCCGAGCGCCTGCAGATCCACCTCGCGGCGATGAATATCGGCGCGCAAAAATTCGAGCGCACGCTCCACCGCGGACACATCAAAATTGCTCAACACGCTGAGCGCATGCGGCAGCTGAGCAAGAGGACCCAAACCCGCCGAGCCCTTGAAATCCACCAGAATCAGGCCCAGGCGCTCGGGCGGGTAACGCAGCGCAGCGCTGAGCACCAGCGAACGCAGCAGCTGCGATTTGCCGGCACCGGTCGTGCCACCGAGCAGCCAGTGCGGGCCGTGCTCAGACAGACCAATATTCAGCGAGCCGCCCGAAGAAACACCCAGGTAGCAGCGAATATCGGAGGCGTAACGCTGAGCGGACCAGCGCTGCAGAACGGATTCCACCGCCATGTCATCGGTGCGGTTCTTCTGCCGCGCGCTCTGCGCTTGGAGGGAAGAGATCTGGAGGGACGAGAAGAGATGCGCCGACTGGTGCACCTGCGCCTCACTGAGCGCGCCCTGCTCCTGCTCGCACCCGGCGCGGTACAGGTTCTCAAGAGCGGCACAGAACGCCTCAACGCTGAGCCCATCGGCGTGCTGGCACAGACCCTCACACGCCAGAGGATGCACCTGGTAGACACCCTCGGTGGGCTGCACCGGAGGCGACGCATAACCCTGCGCGCGGTAACGGATGCTCTGACGGTGGCTACCCTCACTCACGCACTCAACCCAAGCGGCACCAAAAAGTGCGCCGGGCGCTTGGGCGGAACTATCACCCTCAACGCTGCCCAACACGCAGAGCGCCGGGGCGTTCACCTTCTGCTCACGCGGGGAGGCGAACGCACGGGACTGCGAAGACTCCGCGACCGCCCCAGAGGTCAGCGCGGCTAACAGCGGAGCGTAGATAGCGCTCGCCTGCAGGGGCATGAGAATCAGCGGCGGAACAGATGCGGAAAGCTCCGACTGCAAGCTGCTCTGCAGCGCCTGCAGATACTTCTCCTGCTGCACGCGCGGCAGACAATGCACGCTCACGCCCGGCACCACAGCCAGAGTCTGCACCAGACGATTGATTCGCTGCTGATCAGCGCTATCAGTGCCAGCCAGCAGAACGTGCACCGAACCCGGATAACCCGCCACCAGCTGCACCAGGTAGGCGCGCAGATGCACCTCCTCCAGCTTCAGGTAGTGACCGAGAGCCGGGGTGGGGAGCGGTAGATAGTGGGGTGCATTCTGCTTCTCCAGCGTGCCCAGCGGGAGGTTGCGGCCGCGCAGGTAGGGCTGGCGAGGACCGCACCCGAGCACAATAGCCGGGTAGGCGGCATCATGCAGGGCAGAGGGGCCCGAAATCGCCAGATTGCCCGCGGTCGGCAGGGCGAGGGCACGTTTCTTCTCCTGCAGTGCCGCCTGATGAGTCTGCTGCGATGCGGCACGGTTCTCCGCCCGACCGCCAAAGAAATGCAGAAGCATCAGCAGCGAGGACGCCGCAGACATCAGCAGAAGGAACCACATGCCGGTCACCAGCGCAATAATCAGACCCACCACAATGGGCAGGCACACGCTCAACAGAATCTGCTTGAGCTGACGCGGCACCGGAGGGTCCACCACCACCGGTTCGAAGGGGTTGCCGGCATCGCCCAGGGGAGCGAGCGTCTGCGCGGGCTCGCCAGAGGAAGAATCGGGGGAAGTGGCGGTGGCGTTCGCCTTCTTGGCGGTGCGTTCGCCGTCAGCGCTGGGGGAGGTGAGCATGCAAAGTGAGGAGCCCAGGCGGAAAGGTTCGTTCCAGCGCAGGATGCGCGGCTCAGTGCCCTGTGCCCTCTTGCTGCCCTGCACCTTGCCTCCCTGCGCCCTCTTGCCGCCCTGTGCCTTCTCGCTACCCTCGCTCGCGGCGGGGTGCTTCTCAATCCAGCGGATGCCGGAGCTGTCGGCGTAGAAGTTGCCGTGCACCGGCTTGAGGAAGGGGTCCTGCAGGTGAATATGGTGCGGCTGTTCTCCTCCGCGGGCAGCTAGAGCCGCCCTGCCGAGGCTGGTTCGGCCGCGGCTGATGGGGAAGGTTGCGCCCGCGGCGGGGCCGCGCAGAATGTGCAGGAGGCTGACGGCGGGCGCGTTTAGTGGTTGAGAATTCAGCGGCTGAGAATTCAGGGGCTGAGATTCGTTCGGAATGTGGATATTTAGCGCATCCGAGGCGCCGGCGGGGTCCTGATTGTGCGCGGGGCGCAGCTGGAACGTTGCCTCTTGTACCTTGGCGTGCGCGCCGGGTGCGCAGTGTTGCAGGGCTTGGTTGAGTGCCTGCTCTAGGGCCTGCTGGTTTGCGCTGTCTGCGTTACCGGGGTGCAGCTGTATTCCGTTGGGTGCCGCCTCGCCGTCGAGTCGGAGTACGCGGGGGTAGGGGAGTGCGTCGGTGGTGTTGTGGTGGTCGAGAAAGAAGAGAGTCATACCCTCAGAAAACATTAAAAAGCATTAAAGCTCAATAAATCACCTTTATATAAACTTACATGTTCGTATTTTTTGAATTTTTCACCCCATTTTTCAAAAATTTGTGGATAAACCGCCCCAACCACCGCTTGCCTGTGCCAGTGTGTATCCCCAAATGTGCCGGTAGGGGTGCTTCTTTGTGGCGCATGGGAGCCTTGAAAAACCCGCCCTAACCCACCCCTGTATCTGCGGCTCTACGCGGCGGCTAACTGCCACAGTAAACAGGGCAGGGTGAATATTTACCCGTAAACAAAATTCCTTCCCCAAAAGCGGACCGTAAAAATACGCAGAAGAAAGAGCTTTCTTGAACCCGCTTGACCTCGGGGTTCGTGAAGAATATTCACCCAGGGAAAGAGTGTGCGAACAATAGTCCAAAAGCCCCTGAAAGCACGTCATAAGTATGCGTAGTGCTTGATAAACAGGTATCTTAGATTATGACTATATCCATCACGGGAGGGGCTTTTTGTACCCAACCGTGCGGATTGCGGCGCGACTGAGAACCCTCGGATGTGTCCAATCTGGTAGGTGAATACCGCCCTCGCAGAAGCGGCGGTGCGCCGTGATAATACAGGAGAAAACATTGACCGCTGACCTCGTAGTAGTCGGTTCGGGCCTCTTTGGTCTGACCATCGCAGAACAGGCTGCCACTGAGCTGGGCCTGAAGGTTGCCCTGCTGGACCGCCGTTCCCACATCGGTGGTAACGCATACAGCGAGAAGGAGAAGCAGACCGGTATTGAGGTGCACCGCTACGGTGCGCACCTGTTCCACACCTCCAACGAGCGTGTCTGGGAGTACGTGAACCGTTTCACTGAGTTCACCAACTACGTACACCGCGTGTACACCCGCCACAACGGCATCGTGTACCCCATGCCCATTAACCTGGGTACCATCAACCAGTTCTTCAACGCCGCTTACTCTCCCGCAGAGGCAAAGGCGCTCATCGCTGAGCAGGCTGGCGAGCTGGCTGGTACCGACCCGCAGAACCTGAACGATAAGGGTATCTCCCTGATTGGTCGCCCCCTGTACGAGGCGTTCATCAAGCACTACACCGCTAAGCAGTGGCAGACCCCGCCGGAAGAGCTGCCCGCATCCATCATTTCCCGCCTGCCGGTTCGCTACAACTACGACAACCGCTACTTCAACGACAAGTACGAGGGTCTGCCCGTTGACGGCTACGCAGCATGGCTGGAGCGTATGGCGGCGCACCCGAACATTGAGGTGCACCTGAACACTGACTTCTTCGAGCCCGGTCACCAGTACTCTCGCGAGAACGTCCTGGGTCAGATTCCCGTGGTCTACACCGGTCCGGTTGACCGCTACTTCGACTACGCTGAGGGCGACCTGTCCTGGCGTACCATCGACCTGGAAGAAGAAGTCCTGCCGATTGAGGACTTCCAGGGTTGCTCCGTGATGAACTACCCCGATGCTGATGTTCCGTTCACCCGCATCCACGAGTTCCGTCACTTCCACCCCGAGCGTGACTACACCAAGGACGCAACCG
>ERZ773066.951-NODE-951-length-15321-cov-4.022861_pt1 | contig 15321 bp, 10 predicted proteins | sample MGYA00580573_ERZ773066 | MGnify/ENA primary metagenome ERZ773066 (study PRJEB29015, sample SAMEA2738128) | human oral metagenome | biome: human oral; feature: human-associated habitat; material: saliva | place: China | collected 2203 ... | reverse complement strand
AACGGCGAGCAGATGCAGGTAGCTGATGATCGCATCTGTGCCGTTCGTGCCGACCGCGTCCGCCACGAGTCCCATGATGCCGAACGGGGCAAAGCGGATGACCCAGAGGACGATCTGCGTCATGACGACGGCAAAGTCACGCACGGTATTCTTTGTTGTTGCATTTGCCTTCTGCAGGGCGACGCCTGCAAGAATACTCCACGCGAGGATGCCGATGTAGTTCGCGTTCGCAATGGCGTGGAGCGGGTTGTCGACGACGTTGAGGATCAGGTTGTGAATGACCTCGACGATGCCGCTCGGCGGCGTGACCGACGCCTCTGCCACGACGAGGTGGAGAGACGAGGGGAAGGCGAACGAGAACGCCACGGCGACGATGGACGCAAGGAACGTCGCGATAACGTAGAGGCGCACGATGGGTTTGAGCGCTGAGCCCGCGCCGACTGTGCGCTGCGCCATGGCGTTCATGACGAGTACAAAGACGAGAATCGGTGCGACGCCTTTCAGGGCACGCACGAACACGTCACCGAGCACGGCGACGAGCGGAATCGCGGCAGGCGCATAGAGCGCGATGAGGATACCGATGATGAGTCCGACCGCGATGAGCTTGATGAGTGCTGTCTCACGGTATTTGCGGCTGATACTTCTGAGCAAAAAATCTCCTCCTTCGAGAATCGATGATGGGATGTAAAAAAACATCCACTATTATAGCAGAAGGGGCGTGTCTTGTCACGCCCCTGTCAACGCCAGACCTACTGTATTCTCATGGAACCTGTGCATACCGCATTATGGACGGGGCTCCTCCCCCTCCTCCTGCCGCAGTTCCTCGATGTACCGCGCCACGGCATCCTGCCACAGGGGCAGGCGGCAGAATCCCGCCGCATCGAGACTCTGTTTGCTGAGGCGCGAGTTCAGCGGGCGCACCGCCTTCGTCGGATAGCTGTGCGTGGGCACGGAGGTGACGCGCACCGTCTTCCCTGCCGCGCGGAAGATTTCGGCGGCAAACTGCGCCCACGAGCAGAATCCCTCGTTGGTCGCATGGTAGATGCCGTACTTCTCCGATGTGATCATCTCGGCAAGCAACGGCGCAAGGTCATGTGTGTAGGTCGGCGAGCCGACCTGATCGCCGACGACGGAGAGACTCTTATGCTCCTCGGCGAGGTTCAGCATGGTCTTGACAAAGTTCTTGCCGTGGATGCCGAACACCCATGAAATGCGGACGATAAAGTACTGGGAGAGATGCGCCATGACTGCCTCCTCGCCCATGAGCTTCGACGCACCGTAGACGTTGCGCGGCCCCGTCATATCATCCGTCTCATACGGCGTCGTGCCCGTCCCGGGGAAAACGTAGTCCGTACTGATGTAGAGGAGCCTGATCCCGCGCTCCGCGGCAAGACGTGCGAGGATCTCCGTCCCCGCTGCATTGATGAGACGGCAGCGGGCAGGCTCGTCCTCCGCCTTGTCCACGGCGGTGTATGCGGCCGCATGGAGGATGGCATCCGGCTCGGTCGCCTCGATGACGGCACGCATGACGTTCTCGTCCGACAGCGGAAAGAGCTCCGAGGAGACGCCGTGTACCTCGTGTCCGCGTGCACGGAACTCCTTCACGCAGTCGTAGCCGAGCTGCCCTGTCGCTCCCGTGATGAGGATTTTCATCGCAATCCGTCCTTTCTTTTCCATGCGTATTATCCGTGATTTCTTTGCTCTTATTGTATCACAAAGGCGCCGCCCATGGGCGACGCCTTTTCAGTATACACTATGCACGTTTATTGCTGATGGTAGGGATGGTTAGTGTAATGGTCGTCCCTTCTCCCTCTGCACTCGTCAGCGCAATGTGAATGTTATGCTGATCAGCGATCCAGCGCGCGATCGAGAGACCAAGTCCCGAGCCGCCCGTTTCCTTCGTTCGTGAGGAGTCTACACGATAGAAGCGGTCGAAGATGTGTGCCTGGTGTTCCTTGGCAATACCAATGCCGTCATCCGAGAGTGTTACAGTGACGGATTTTCCGTCATCGGAGAGGGCAGACGCAACGCGAATATGACCGCCCGGCGGTGTGTACTTTCGGCTGTTCTCGAGGAAGACGCGGAAGAGTTGGCGCAGGAGAACAGGATCAGCGCTGACCACCGCCTCGTCATTCTTTGCTAGAGTTACTTCGTGCGAGCTGGTCACCATCTGCATCTTTTCCATCGTGTCGGCGAGAATCTCCGTGAGAAGCACAGACTCCTTGTGCACGGCCTGGCGTTTTTGATCGGCACGTGCGAGGAAGAGCAGTTTTTCGATGAGCTGCTGCATATTCTCTGCCTCTGAGCGAACGGCTGTGATGCCCTCCTCGAGGATTTCCTTGTCCTCGCGTCCCCAGCGCGAGAGCATATCGGAGTAACCTAGGATGACCGTCAGTGGGGTGCGCAGCTCATGAGAGGCATCAGAAACGAAGCGCTGCTGCTGGATAAACCCCTCCTGCAGTCGCTCAAGCATCCGATTGAATGTACGCGCCAGCTCCGAGAGCTCATCGCGTGCGCGTGGGATCGTGAGGCGCTGCCCGAGTCGTTCCACCTCAATACTGCCCGCTGTCCGTGTAATTGCGCGAATCGGGTTAAGGATGCGCGTACTGATGAAATGTCCTGCAATCAGGGCGAGCACAAAACAAATCGCGACGGTGTAGAAGAGCAGGCGCTGCAGTGAGTAGAAGAAATCCTTTTCTGTCGTAATCGTACGGAAAAAATGAATACGATAGGTGACGCCGCCATACTCGATTGTACGCTGGGCATGATAGACCGATCCGTTGTGGAACTCGGAAACCTCCATCTCTGGATTTGCCCAGAATGGCGTCGGCACACGGCTCTGCTCAATCGCTGCATTCGACGGAAAGTGCGAATCCGTATCGAGGACAACCCGCCCCGCATCGTCCGTGATCCGCACGATTACCCCCGGGATCACGGGACCTTCGAACCAGAACTTTGTCTCGGCTGCATTTCCGCTCTCAATGTTGTTCATTACGTGACGGATGCTGCGGTCGAGGTCGACCTCTGCCTGTCGATAAAAAAAGATGTATGCACCCATCCCCAGAATCGTCGTCGAAAGAATGAGTACGAAAAAGAGGATGGCGGCATACATCAACGTGATCTTAGTCGAGATGCGGATATAGAGATGACGATCAGACCAGCGGGCAAATCTCTTCCTAATCGCGGACCACATAGCCGACGCCCCGCACCGTATAAATGTATTTCTTATGGAAGCGGTCGTCCAGTTTTGCGCGCAGATAGCGGATGTAGACATCGACGACATTGGTCTCGCCCGTGTAGTCGAAGCCCCATACCTCCTGCAGAATTTGATCGCGGGTCAGCACCGTACGCTTGTTGCGCAGGAGGTACTCCAGGAGGTCATACTCGCGCTTTGTGAGCGCGACCGTCTCCCCGTCCACCTGCACCTCGTAGCGCGAGAGGAACATGATGAGGTTCTTCACCGTCAGACGGTCGGACGCATCGTCCGTCGATATATCGCGGCGGCGGAGTGCGTTGCGGATACGCGCAATCAGCTCAGGCACGGCGAATGGCTTCGTGATGTAGTCATCCGCACCGATGTCGAGCCCCTCAACCCTGTCCTCGATGGCATCGCGTGCTGTCAGCATGATAATGGGCACATTTGACACTGTGCGCACGCGGCGGCAGATCTCGATGCCATCCATGCCCGGCAGCATCACATCGAGCAATATAATATCAAAGTTCTCCTGAATAATGCGCTCGTAGGCGCGTGTTCCGTTGCCTTCGATTTCAGCGGAAAATCCCTCATGATCCAGCTCCATCTGCAAAAAACGAGCGATGCGCGTCTCATCTTCTACGATGAGGACATGTGTTTTTTCATCCATAATACAGCACCTCTATTACATCCCTTAACGATGCTATTACTATATATGAACAAAAGAAAAATGAAAAGGCAAAAAAGTAAAATATAATCGAACTTTTAAGGAAGCACAGATAAATTCAGCGAGTTTCTCTTGAAACGTTTTTGTCCGACAGCAATGGCAGATCAATCCTGCGGATTCTGTTTCTTCATACTTGACAACGCACACTCTGTCTCGTATAAAGAAGGCATATAAGGACGACAGGGAGGCAGAATAACGTGAACGAAACTGGACGGCTCTATCTCTGTGCGACGCCCATCGGCAACCTCGGCGACATCACCTACCGCGCCGTTGAGCTGCTGCGCACGGCGGATCTCATCGCCGCCGAGGACACGCGCCATACGCGCGGGCTCCTCGCACACTATGACATCCATACCCCCATGACCAGCTACCATGAGCACAACAAGGACAGTAAGGGACCCGAACTCATCGCGCGGATGCAGGCAGGGGAGACCATCGTCTGCGTCAGTGACGCCGGGCTCCCTGGCATCGCCGATCCCGGCGGTGATCTCGCGCACCGCGCCATCGCCAAGGGTATCCCCGTCACCCCGCTGCCGGGCGCGAATGCTGCTCTCTCCGCACTCATCTGCGCGGGACTTCCGCTCGAGGGGTTCACCTTCGTCGGCTTTCTCCCGCGCAAGGAAAAGAAACGGCGCGAGGTGCTGGTACGTGTCGCCGCCTACCCCGAGACGCTCATCTTCTACGAGGCGCCGCACCGTCTGCGTGAGACGCTTGATGCTCTCGCAGAGTGCCTTGGAAAAGAGCGGCAGGCATGCGCCGCGCGTGAACTGACGAAGAAGTTCGAGGAGCTTCGCCGTGCGCCGCTCGGCGAACTCTCAGACTACTACCGAGAGAACGAGCCGCGCGGCGAGTTCGTGATCGTCGTCGCGGGCGCGGACGAGAATGCTGCGGCGAACGACGGGGAGGAGATGTCCCTCATAGAGCACTATACAGCACATATCGCCGCAGGGCTCGACAAGAAGGAAGCCATGCGCCGCACCGCACAGGAACGCGGCATCTCGCGCAGGGAGGTATATCAGGCAATACTGGGGGAGAAATTATGCGATACATGAATCTGTATTTAAGAGCATCAGTGCCGCAGTTGGAGACCTTTCTCGCCGTGAAAAAGGTCATCGACGAATGGGATCCCCTGCATTTGTTTCCGTGTGCGCCGCTGGACGAATATGAGCATGAGGTTCACTTGATCTGCAAGCGGCTGGCGGGATGTCCCCCGTGGCGGGATACCCCTGCTCTTGATGAGTTGGCAGGGTTTATTGGCTATGTCTGCTGTGAGTGCAATCACTATGATCGCGGTTGGGCAGCGTATCGGGCGGTTGCAGACAAGGTCATTCACGCGATCAAACAAGTCCCCGCTTGACCATAGCGATACATACGGACACCGACGTTCATCCACCGATACAGAAATGTATCAGCGATTCCCTAGCGGAGACGATTGTCCGCAGCGGCACGGATGCTGATGGAGATGTTCGTCCAGAGCACATCGCCCTTGTAAAAGCGGATATAATAAACACAGTCCTCTGTGTGATAGGTGTAACTCGTTGAGACAATGGTTCGCGGATGTGGTGGGCGCTGTGTTCTGGTTTGATGTGAGACTGTTTTCTGTGCGCCAATCTTTTGAAAAAAGTCATCATAGAACGCAGTCAGCTCAACCGGCGTGAGCAGGGACTTGCACCGATACGAAAGCAATATGAATGCCACCGCAGTTGTCACCCCGCACACTCTGTGCTACTATATATAGGAAATTATATCGAAACGAGGCATGATTTATGAGTGAAAAGACTCCATTTTACATCACCACCCCCATCTACTACCCGAGTGCGAAGCTGCATATCGGTCACGCCTACTGCACGACGGTTGCGGATACCATTGCGCGCTACAAGCGGCTCGCGGGCTTCGATGTGTTCTTCCTGACCGGCTCGGATGAGCACGGGCAGAAGATCCAGCAGGCGGCGGAGAAGGAGGGCATCACGCCCATCCAGTACGTTGACCGCATCGTTGCGAGCTTTCAGGAGCTGTGGCGTCTGCTCGGCATCTCCTACGACGACTTCATCCGTACGACCCAGCCGCGCCACCATGAGCTCGTGCAGGACATCTTCCAGCGCATCTACGATCAGGGCGACATCTACAAGGGCGCGTACACGGGGCTCTACTGCACACCGTGCGAGAGCTACTGGACGAAGCTGCAGCTCGATGAGAACGGCTGCTGCCCCGACTGCCACCGCCCCGTGCAGGAGGTCTCCGAGGAAGCATACTTCTTCCGCATGAGCAAGTATGCGGATCGTCTGCTCGCCTACATCAACGAGCATCCCGACTTTATCCAGCCCGTCTCGCGCCGCAACGAGATGATCGCCTTCATCGAGCAGGGGCTGGAGGATCTGTGCGTCTCGCGCACCTCGTTCGACTGGGGCATCCCCGTGCCGTTCGACCCGAAGCACGTCGTCTACGTCTGGTTCGACGCACTCACGAACTATCTCACGCCGATCGGCTACCTTCACGACAAGGAAATGTTCCATAAATACTGGCCGGCGGACGTGCATCTCGTCGGTAAGGAAATCGTGCGCTTTCACACGATCATCTGGGGCTGTATGCTCATGGCGCTCGGACTCGATCTGCCGAAAAAAGTCTACGGACACGGCTGGCTCATCGTCAACGGCGCAAAGATGTCGAAGTCGGTCGGCAACGTCGTCGACCCCGTCGCCCTCATCGAGGAGTTCGGCGCGGACGCCATCCGCTACTTTCTCCTGCGTGAGATCGCACTCGGACAGGACGGCAACATCTCGCGCGACGCACTCATCGGGCGCATCAACTCCGATCTTGCGAACGATCTCGGCAACCTGCTTCACCGTACGCTCTCCATGGCGAAAAAATACCGAAAGGGCGTTATCACAAAGGGCGCAGGACATACGGACTTCGATGCGGCACTCGAAACGATGGTGACGGCGACGGTGCGCGACTATACGGAGCAGATGGACGCGATGGAGCTCTCCGCCGCAGTAAAGACCGTCTGGGCGCTGATCTCGCGCACGAACAAGTACATCGACGAGACCGCCCCGTGGACGCTCGCCAAGGACGAGGCGAAGGCGGCGGAGCTGGACTCTGTGCTCTATCACCTCGTCGAGACGCTGCACATCGTCAGCGTCCTCATCACGCCGTTCATGCCGACGACGGCACGCCGCATCCACGAGCAGCTCGGATTCCATGTGGACTTTGACACCGTACAGCTGGCGGACATCGCCGCATGGGGCACGACACCTGACGGACATACGGTCGGCACGGCAGAGCAGCTCTTCCCGCGCATCGAGGTCGAGAAGGCATGACACTCATCGACACGCACGCCCACCTCTACGATGAAAAATTCGACGATGACCGCATCGACGTGATCGCACGCGCGCGTGAGGCAGGCGTAGCGAAGATCATCAGCATGGGCGACACGATGGCAGCATCCGCACAGGTGGTGCAGGATGCGGAGGAACATCCCGCACTCTACGCCGCCGTCGGCATCCACCCCGAGAGCGCATGTGTGCTGACGGACGAAATGCGCCGTCAGCTCCTCACATGGGCACAGCATCCGAAGGTCGTTGCCATCGGCGAGATCGGGCTCGACTACTACTGGGAAAAGGACGCATCACGCCGCGCCCTGCAGCGTGACCTCTTTGCAGCGCAGCTTAACCTCGCACGCGAGGCGGGGCTTCCCGTCTGCATCCATGACCGCGAGGCACACGGCGACACGCTCGCCATGCTGCGCGCCGAGGGTGCGGGGCTCACAGGCGTCCTCCACTGCTACTCGGGCAGTCTCGAGATGGCGCGCGAACTGTGGAAGATGGGCTTTTGCATCGGCGTCGACGGGCCGCTCACGTACAAGAACGCGGCGAAGCTGCCCGACATCGTCCGCGAAGCACCGCAGGATAAACTTCTCATCGAGACGGACTGCCCCTACCTCGCTCCCGTCCCCCTGCGCGGCAAGCGCAACGAGCCTGCCTACGTCACGCATATCGCCGCCAAGATCGCCGAGATCCGCGATGAGACCATCGAGGACGTCGCACGCTATACGACGGAGAACGCAGAGCGGCTCTATCCGAAGCTGCGATAGCTGCAGCTCAGGAACAGAAGCGGGCGGAGGGGATGCGCCAGGGCAGCAGTGTCGAATTTTATCCATGCTTCCGTCAACATTGTTGCTTTCACATAACTTATTGCCCTGTGTGCAAAGGCCCTGCACACAGGGCTTTTGCATGGGACGAATTCCCTAAAAGTGGAGAGCTGTGTTAGAAAATACCTATCAATTTTATACTGAATCCCATTTTTCATGAAAAATTCAGTTCTCAGTGGGAAAATACCCTCAACAAAGGGGGGATTCTATGCAGTGGAAAAGCATAGGAACATTTGTGAGAAAGAAGCAGAACACAGTGCTCTGTGCAACGCTGGCGGGCATGATGCTGCTGTCCAGCGGGTTCACGATGAACGGCTTTCCGAAGAATATGCACCGCGTGAGCGTGCACGTTGACGGAGAGACGATCAACGACATGACCGTGCAGACGCAGCCCAATGACATTTTTGCCAAACTCGGCGTCGAACTCGGCGAGAAGGACACCTACGAGGTGCGCGAGGGCGCGGATGGCCGTCATACGGAGATCTCCGTACGACGCGCCGTACCCGTCACGATCTCCTTCTGGGGCGATACACAGCAGGTCATGACGAGCGGACGCACCGTCGGCGACGTTGTGGCAGAGTACGGCTACAATATGAACGAGGTCGATGTGAGCCCGGGGGTTGAGACACCGGTCACGGCACACCTCGCGATCCAGCTCACAGAGAATGAGCAGGCGGCAGAGCAGCGGCGCGCGCGTGAGCGCGAGGCCGAGCGTGTGAGCCGGGGCATTCCCCGCTACCGTGCAGCGTATACGATGCGCGCCTCCGCCTACCTCCCGAGTGACGGGGGCGGTGCGGGCATCACGGCGACCGGTATGGCGGCGCGCCGCGGTGTTGTCGCCGTCGATCCGAACGTCATTCCGCTCGGTTCGCGGCTCTACATCCCGGGCTACGGCGAGGCAATCGCCGCGGATACGGGCGGGGCGATCGTCGGCAATACGATTGACCTCTGCATGGAGAGCTATGACGAGGCCATCCAGTTCGGACGACGATCGGTTGAGGTCTACGTCCTCGAATGATCAAAGAGAGAATCACTGTGGAAGTATTCACACAGTGATTCTTTTTTTATTGACAAGAAATGCTTTCAGTGGTACTATTCTATCGTACCATAAAAATTACATATAGAAATTGGATCAAGTGCAGAGGTTTTGCATAGCAAAGCCTCAATGCTTCATAGGGAATCCGGTAGGGAGACTATGATCTCATAAGCCGGAGCGGTCACGCCACTGTAACAGGGAGCAAATTCGCACGCCAGCGCGAGCTGGCAGTCACTGGGGAATCCCCGGGAAGATGCGAAGGAGCGATGAACTGGAGCCAGGAGACCTGCTTGATTAACAATCACCGATTGACCTGCGAGTGATGGGAATGGAGATTTTGCGGATTCGTTCGCTTGATATAAAGTTTGGCGCAGTTGCGACCAAACCAAACGAGAACTGAGTGACGATACCGGAAAGCCCCATTCTGCTGCTGCGGGATGGGCTTTTTCTATGCGAGGCTCGATTCCCTGCGCGATCCTGCGGAGATCTGTGCGCACGTCCGGGAACATGCGCAGAGATTTCCCCGGGATGAAGGAGCATTGCTCCTTGGGGAAACATTGCTCATCTTTTCAGTTCTCGTTTTTCCCCCGTGATGGGGGAGCGCTCTGAGGGTGGAAGCTCAGAGCGATTTTTTTTAGGGTTAGCAATACTCTGTGTTTATCTTTTTTGCCCTGTCGGCTTCAATACGCTTTCGCGTAGCTCTTCTACGCGTTCAGCGCATTTCATGGACAGGACAAAAAATCTTGCCCACATCGTATTGCTTTATTATATGTTGGGGGCTAACCCTGACAGAGCCTTCCCGGAATAAATTAAAGGAGGACGTACTATGCCGGAAGAAAAAGAGCGGTCGAGCGACGAGGAACTTCAGAAACTTCTGAAGAAATCGGCGGATGTCGAGAATTTCCCCGATGTTCCGCTCGATGAATTCACGCCGCCCACAGACGAGGAGTGGAAAGCCGCCTGTGAGGCACTCCTGAAGGGCGCGCCGTTCGAGAAGAAGATGTTCACGAAGACCTACGAGGGGATCACCTTCGACCCGATGTATACGCGAAAGCACACGGAGGACATCCTGCCGAAGGGCGTCATGCCCGGCATGGGAGACTATCTGCGCGGCGTGGATGCGGCGGGCTACATCGGCAAGCCGTGGGGCATTGCACAGGCGTGTGACGAGACACTCCCGGCGGAGAACAACGAGCTCCTGCGCCACGAGCACGACAAGGGCGCGACGATCTACCACATCGTGCTTGACACGGCGTCGCGTACCGGTGTGGATGCGCGTCAGGCGGAGACGGTCGGCGACACAGGGACGAGTGTGACGACGGTCGAGGACATGCACGTCCTCCTCACGGGACTTGACCTCGCAAAGTTCCCCCTCTATGTCTACGCAGGCGCAAACGCCGTGCCCCTGCTCGCCCTTGTGGCGGCGGCACGCCGTGCCTCGGGCGAGGACATGGCAGAGGTGCGTGGCATCGTCGGTGCCGACCCCATCGGCGCACTGGCGGCGGACGGGAAACTCCCCGCCTCCCTCGATGCCCACTATGACAGCCTCGCAGCGGCAGCGCGCTGGGCGACGGTAAACGCACCGCATCTGCGCACGGTGTTCGTGCGCAGCGATGTCTACAGCAACGGCGGTGCGAACGATGTGCAGGAGGTTGCTTCGGTTCTTGCCACGGCGACGGCATATCTGCGCGCACTCTGTGAGCGCGGGCTCACGATCGACGAGGCGGCGTCACAGATCGCCTTTGCGTTCTCGATGGGCGCGAACTTCTTCCTGCAGATCGCCAAGCTGCGCGCCGTGCGTCCCCTCTGGGCACAGATTGTGGGCGCGTTCGGGGGGAGTGCGGAGGCACAGAAGATGCGCATCCATGCGCGCCCTGCGCTGTTCTTCAAGACCATCTACGATCCCTACGTCAACATGCTCCGCAACACGACGGAGATCTTCTCGGGCGTTGTCGGCGGCATCGACTCCTTCGAGAGTGCGCCGTTCGATGAGCCCATCCGCAAGGGTGACGAGTTCTCCCGCCGTATTGCACGCAACGTCCAGATCATGCTGCAGGAGGAGTTCGGTCTCCTCCAGCCCATCGACCCCGCCGGCGGCTCGTGGGCGGTCGAGACGCTGACGCGCCAGATGAAGGAAAAGATCTGGGCAGAGTTCCAGCGCATCGAGAAAGAGGGCGGCATCATCGCGGCGCTCCGTGCAGGCTCACTACAGGAGAACGTGGCAGCGGTGCTCGCCGCACGGTTCAAAAACGCCGATCTGCGCCGCGACCGCATCGTCGGCAACAATATGTATCCGAACATGACGGAGACACTGCTCGAGACGCGCGCAGAGGATACCGCAGCGCTCAAGGCACAGCGCACGGCGGACATCGACGCCTACCTCTCGGACATCGACGTGAAGCACCGCGACGAGGCACTCGCCTCGCTGCGGCAGGAACACAGCGTGGATCGCGCGGTCGAGGCGGCACTCGCGGGGGCGACGATTGCAGAGCTCATGACGGCGGTCACGGAGGGGAACGGTGCGGAGACGGTCACGGCGATTGCGCCGCATCGCTGGAGCGAGCGGTTCGAGGCACTCCGTCAGCGCACAGAGGAATACAAGGCGGAGAAGAACGACAACGTGAAGATCTTCCTCGCGAACATGGGACCCATTCCGCAGCACAAGGCGCGCGCGGACTTTACCACGGGCTTTTTGCAGGTCGGTGCATTCGAGGTGCTCGGCAACGACGGCTTTAAGACCGTCGAGGAGGCAGCGGATGCGGCGCGCGCCAGCGGGGCGGACGCTGTGGTGATCTGCTCCACGGACGCGACCTACCCCGAGATCGTTCCCGCACTCGCGCCGAAACTCCATGAGGTGCTGCCGAAGGCCCGCGTTTTCCTTGCGGGCGCTGCGCCGAAGGATCTGCTTGAGACTTATAAGGAAGCGGGCATTGATGAATACATCTCCGTCCGTGCGAACTGCTACGAGATCCTGGAGAGCCTTCAGAAACAGAAAGGGATGATTGCGTAATGGCAGGCTTCACGAACCCCGACTTTACGGGCATGAGTCTCGGCGAAAGCCCGTCCGCAGACAGCAAAGAGTGGCGCGCCCTCTTCGAGGGGGAGACGGGACGAACCTTTGAGGCGCTCACACACAAGACGATGGAGCGCGTCCCCGTGAGTCCCTTCTACGACCACGATGTATATGCGCACATGAACCACCTCGACTTTGCGAGCGGCATTCCGCCGTGCCTGCGCGGTCCCTACTCCACGATGTACGTCTTCCGTCCGTGGACGGTACGCCAGTACGCAGGCTTTTCGACCGCCGAGGAGTCCAACGCATTCTACCGCCGCAACCTCGCTGCGGGGCAGAAGGGACTCTCGATCGCGTTCGACCTCCCGACGCATCGCGGCTATGACGCGGACAACCCGCGCGTCGTCGGCGACGTGGGCAAGGCAGGCGTCTCGGTCTGCTCCATGCTCGATATGAACATCCTCTTCTCGGGCATCCCGCTCGACCAGATGTCCGTCTCCATGACGATGAACGGCGCCGTGCTGCCAATCCTCGCCTTCTTCATCGTCTCGGGCGAGGAGCAGGGCGTCGACAAGAAGATCATGGCGGGCACGATTCAGAACGACATTCTGAAAGAATTCATGGTGCGCAACACCTACATCTACCCGCCGGAGATGTCCATGCGCATCATCGGTGACATCTTCGAGTACACGACGAAGTACATGCCGAAGTTCAACAGCATCTCCATCTCGGGCTACCACATGCAGGAGGCGGGCGCACCGGCGGACATCGAGCTCGGTTACACGCTCGCGGACGGCCTTGAGTACATCCGCACGGGCATCAAGGCGGGGCTTGCCGTCGATGATTTCGCAAAGCGTCTCTCGTTCTTCTGGGCGATTGGCAAGAACTACTTCATGGAAATCGCGAAAATGCGTGCGGCGCGCGTCCTCTGGGCAAAGATCGTCAAGTCCTTCGGGGCACAGAACGACAAGTCCATGGCCCTCCGTACGCACAGCCAGACGTCGGGCTGGTCGCTCACGGCGCAGGATCCGTTCAACAACATCGCACGCACGGCGATGGAGGCGATGGGGGCGGCACTCGGCCACACGCAGTCGCTCCATACGAACGCGCTCGACGAGGCGATCGCCCTGCCGACGGACTTCTCGGCACGCATCGCGCGCAATACGCAGCTCTACATCCAGGACGAGACGAGCGTCTGCAAGATCATCGACCCGTGGGGCGGCTCCTACTACGTCGAGTCGCTCACGAACGAGATCATCCGCCGCGCTTGGGCGCACATCCAGGAGGTCGAGGCGCTCGGCGGCATGGCAAAGGCGATCTCGACGGGACTGCCGAAAATGCGCATCGAGGAGGCGGCAGCACGCCGTCAGGCACAGATCGACTCTGGGCTAGAGAGCATCGTCGGTGTGAACAAATATCGTCTCGAAAAGGAAGACCCCCTGCAGATTCTCGCGATCGACAATACAGCGGTGCGTCAGGCGCAGGTGGAACGCCTCGAGAAGCTGCGTGCCGAGCGCAACGCAGACGATGTGCGCCGCTGCCTCGAGGGCATCACGAAGGCGGCGGAGTCGCGCGACAACGGCAACCTACTCGAGGCAGCCGTCGATGCGGCGCGTGCACGTGCCTCGCTCGGTGAGATCTCCGACGCGGTGGAGAAGGTCTCGGGACGTTTCCAGGCGGTCATCCACACGATCTCGGGGGTCTACTCCTCCGAGTTCACGGACAAAACCGAGCTCGAGCGCGCACGTGAGATGGCGGACGAGTTCGAGGAGCTGACGGGGCGCCGTCCGCGTATCTTCGTCGCGAAGATGGGGCAGGACGGACACGACCGCGGACAGAAGGTCATCGCATCCTCCTTCGCCGACATGGGCTGGGACGTCGATGTGGGGCCGCTCTTCCAGACGCCCGCCGAGACGGCGCAGGATGCCGTCGACAACGACGTGCATATGGTCGGGTTTAGCTCGCTCGCGGCGGGGCACAATACCCTCCTGCCGCAGCTGGTGGATGAGCTGAAAAAGCTCGGACGCGACGACATCATGGTCTGCATCGGCGGCGTTATCCCCGTGCAGGACTATGACAACCTCTATGAGCACGGCGCGGTCGCAATCTTCGCCCCGGGCACGAACATCCCCGAGGCGGGCATCAAGCTTCTGACCCTCCTTATCGCACGCGCGAAGGAAGAGGCCGCGGGCTGAGGAAATATTGGGCGCCGCTCTCTCTGTGAGGGCGGCGTTTTGGCATATTGTAACATGGCTGCTGTGCTCCACGCGAACACCTCGTTATGCAAGCGGTCGCGTTCTCGTTCGCCTAAATACCGGCGCACTTCTTAAACGCGCTTCGCTTGAACGAAAGAAGTACGCCGGGGGCGAGTCGAACGCTCTTCTCCGCTTGCTCCACTAGGGTTCGCTTAGGAGCAACACGCCGCCAAATGACACGGACAATACTGACCCCCAAATTTCCTCGTTGGAAAGGAGGAATTATGAGCGAAAAATATACAACCGAGCGCCCTGACTGGGTGCCCGAGGACGCCGACGCGAAGTTTACGACGAGCGTCATGGGCGGCATCGAGGGCATCAAGGATCTGACCGTCGGCAACATCAATCCGAAGCTGCTGAACGGGCAGGGCATGCCTCATCGCAAGCTCGTCCTCTCCGAGGACGACTACGTCGAGGGCGTGGCGCGCGGCGACCGCATGACGCTTTCTCGTGCGATCACCCTCATCGAGAGCAACAGCAGCAAGCACTTTAAACGTGCGCAGCGCGTCCTCCAGCGTCTGCTGCCACGGACGGGCAATGCTCTGCGCATCGGCATCACAGGCGTTCCGGGCGCGGGCAAGTCCACGATGATCGAGGCGTTCGGCAATATGCTCTGCGACATGGGGCATCGCGTCGCCGTCCTCACCGTCGACCCCACGAGCTCCGTCACGAAGGGATCAATCCTCGGCGACAAGACGCGCATGGGGACACTCTCACGCCGCCCCGAGGCATTCATCCGTCCCTCGCCGGCGGGCGGCACACTCGGCGGCGTCGCACGCAAGAGCCGTGAGACCATGCTGCTCTGCGAGGCGGCAGGCTATGACGTCATCATCATCGAGACGGTCGGCGTCGGGCAGTCCGAGACGACCGTGCGCTCGATGGTCGATTTCTTCCTGCTCGTCGTGCTGACGGGCGCGGGTGACGAATTGCAGGGCATCAAAAAGGGCATC
>ERZ773066.945-NODE-945-length-15381-cov-2.672126_pt1 | contig 15381 bp, 6 predicted proteins | sample MGYA00580573_ERZ773066 | MGnify/ENA primary metagenome ERZ773066 (study PRJEB29015, sample SAMEA2738128) | human oral metagenome | biome: human oral; feature: human-associated habitat; material: saliva | place: China | collected 2203 ... | reverse complement strand
ATTCTGAGCCTGACCCGGGCCGGGAACCACCGACGAACGCGGCAGCTCCAGCAGCCGCAGCTTACCGTAGTCCGGGCTGCGCTCCCCATCCTTACCGGTGCCAGCATCGCCATTAGCAGCCAAGAACCCGTACATGACGTTCCGTGAGTTCGAATCGCTCTGCTGCGGAATAAACGAAGAGGTCAACGAGAAATGAGCCTGCTTATCACCGGGCATCTGAAGCGACAGATAGTACGGCGGGATCGGCCTGCCGCTATCATTCGTAGGATCATTCGGAATCGACCACACATCATCGCCAGCGTACAGGCTGTGGGCGTTCGTCACGTGGTACTTATTCAACATACTGCGCTGAACACTGAACATGTCATTCGGGTACCGCACATGGCTTATCAGCTCAGCACTCATGTCCTTATAGCTTTTCACCGTGCCCGGGAACACGCCACGCCACGCCTTCAGAATCGGGTCATCCTCATCCCAAGCGTACAGATTGACCGACCCGTCATAGGCATCAACGGTAGCCTTCACCGAGTTACGGATATAGTTCATCGAATTCCCCCGGCCCTGCGAACCCGAAGAATCCTGCGTATTACCCTGCGAATACGGGAACTGGTTAGTGGTCGTATAACCATCCACAATCCACACCACACGATTATTCACAATCGCCGGGTACGCCTTCGAATCAACCTGCAAATACGGGGCAGCCTTACGCACACGATCCATCGGATTACGCTCATACAGGATCTGCGAGCCATCACGCACCGCATCCGACAGCAGAATATCGGACGACTGGAATTTAATAGCGTACGAGAGACGGTTCAGCCACGAATCCACGCGCGGCCCGCCGCTACCCGTAAACGTGTACTTCGCGTCTGCACTGTTTGCCTCATCAGCAGACTGCGGGCGGTCAAGCTCAAGCTGATCCCCGTTGCCGCCCACAATCGAATACTGCGGTGAGCTCATCCCGAAATAAATACGCGGCTCATAGTTCTCAGAAATCACGCCGGTTGCTTTAATTCCAGACTGCATAAACTTAGGATTACCATTAGCCGGATCCACCTGGTTACCGTACGCGGCGATCACGCCATACCCGTGCGTATACACCACATGGCGGTTATACCAGGACTCCCCCGAAGTTTGCGACGGGTTCAGCTCACGGGCGGCAATTACCGTATCCTGGGTTTTCTTATCAATCGAATACCGGTCCACCGCAAGATTCGTATCAAACCGGTAATACGGGCGGAACTGCTGCATCTGAGCAAACGCCGAAGACACCACATTCGGGTCCAATAGGCGAATATTCTCAATTGTTGGGCTCGACCCGGAAAGACCACCAGCGGCAGTATTAATCGTGGCATCATACGGGGTGGTCTCAACCTTATCCAGCCCATACGCGTAGCGGGTCGCATCAATATTTCGTTGAATAAACTCAGACTGTGCCGCCTGCTCATTCGGAACCACCTGGAACCGCTGCACAATCCACGGGTACACCCCGCCAGCCACCAGCGCCACAATCACCAGCATGGCCGTACCAATCAGCGGCAAACGCCACCGGTGCGTCGAAGCAGCCATGAGGAAAAACACCGCCACCAGCACCGCCGAAATAGCCAGAATGGCCTTCACTGGAATAATCGAGTTCGTATCGGTGTACATCGCCCCAGCCCAACGCCCAGACTGCTGCTGCACCGTAGTGTACCGGTCAAGCCAGAACCCCCCGGCGCGCACCAGCAAGAACAGGAACAACAGCACCGCAATATGGCGGCGAAAAGCGGGTGAAGTGCCCATACCGCCGGGCTGCACACGAATACCACCGTAAAAATAGTGCATCATGATGCCGCCCAAACCAGCGAGCACCAGCACCACCGAGAACAGCTTTACCAAAAGCTGCAGAAACGGCAGGGTAAAAACAAAAAAACCAATGTCCAGGCCAAACTCGGGGTCTTTCACCCCGAACTCTTGGTAGTTAAAGAAAAGCGCAACAGTATCCCACTGGGTGATGAACGTGGTCGCCACCAGCACCCCCAGCACAGCAGGCAGCACCAGCAGCAGGGCCTTACGGATACGCTCCACGCTCCGGCGGTACTTGACCATGCTGTCCTCAAACGAGTGCTGCCCGAACATGTCCCGCAGCAGCTCCTCAGCCTCCGCCTGCAGCTCCCCCCGAGCAGACTGGGGTTTCTCAGAGGTTTTCTCCTCAGAATCCGAACCCTGCTGCTTGGCTTTTTGCGGGCTCTCAGCCGCAGGGGCAGGCTCCTCAGCATGCTTCACCGCATACGACATAGAAGCCCACAAAGGCACCGCCACCAAAAGGGCAGTCACCACAAACACTCCAGCCTTCAGAAGCGTCTCGGTCATAAAAACGCCGCCGAACCCCAGTTGACTAAACCACAACCAGTCGGTATACACCTGAGTGGCAAACACAAAAGCAGCAATGAGCGCCGCCACAATCACCAAAGTCCAGCCCAGCGGACCGAACCGGCGTTTGCGCCCGGCGCGATTCGGGTGCGCAGAAGCAGAAGCCGTCACAATACCCTCACAATACGGTTTAAAGATTCATTGAGGCTATTATCTCAAATCACCGGTGAGGTCGCACCGTTGCCGCTACGGCGCACAACGCCCTTACCCGCAGGTGGGCAGACCGTCCGTATGGATGCCCTTATCCCGAATACGCTCCAGCGACTGCACCGCCTGATCCAGGTTCTCAACAGCCACAATCTGCATCTGCTGCCTCTGGCCGTTAGAGTCCCTATACTTCAGCAGCTCCGGGTTGCTCTTGCGCATCTCGTTCACATCAGAGCAGTTCTCCTTAGGCACCAAGAAAACCGCCACGCCCTTATCCCCAGCGGCAATAATCTTATACTTCGCACCCCCAATAGGCCCCACCTTGCCCTCAGCGTTAATAGTGCCCGTACCTGCAACATAATTCGACTCACTCAGCGGGCCGGACGCCAGCAGGCTTTTCTCCCCCACCTTCTCAATAGTCCCCAAAGCAAGCATTAACCCGGCGCTGGGGCCGCCCACCCCCTCGGTGTGGTATTTAATCTTTGCGGGCATCTCATAGTCCTGCTTCAAAGCCACACCCACACGCCACCGGCCGGACTCCTCATCCTTAACCGGAGTTAACGTGTGCTCCTGCTGCGCGCCATCACGCTCAACCGTCAGCTTAATAGGTTTACCCCCCGAAGCCTGGGTGGCATCAACCATGCTCTTATACCCCTTCAGCGGCTCGTCATTCACCTTCAGAATACGATCCCCGCCCTTAAGCACACCCTCAGCCGGGCTCTTCTCAACAGTCTGCAGCACCGTAACAGTCTCCGTCACCGGAATCTTCAGATAGTGAGCCGCCGCCACCTGCGCCTGAGTCTGCGAATCAGCCATCTGGGACGTACTCGCGGAATTCGCCTGATCATTTGAAACCCGCGGGTACAGAATCTCGGTAGGCACCACCAAATACTGTTTACCGTCCAGCGACGCCCACCCATTAATCGCCTCAATACCGCTCAGCGACGTGTACGGTCCACCCGAAACAGACACCGTCGTCATGTTCAGCTGCCCTTTAGTTGCGCGCTCGCTGCCGCCTTCAATCGAGATAATGTCCTGCCCCTCATGCTGCCCCAGCACATTAAACATGGGGCCTGGGCCTTCCATAACATAGCGGCTAGGCATCACAAACGCCCCAAGAATCAGGCAGAACGTTGCCGCGCCACTGAGGGTGCGCACAGACCCTCCTCGCCTACGAAACGGCTTCTTAGCCCCATCTTTGGCACCTTTGCCACTTGTTTTGCTCGTAGATTTATTAGATGTTTTCGAAAAAAATGTGCGCTTGCTCATGAAACTATAGGGTACCCGATTCTACAGCAGCCTGTCGCGGAAAAATATTACATCGGCACATTGGCTCGACCTCAAAGAACTCATCAACCGGCCCTTTAACGCTCGTACAGGCACAAGCCGACAGCAGGTGTGCTGTGGGCTTATTTCTGCTGCCTACTGAGGAAATTCACAGCTTCAAACGGTACCCTTGTGTGCGTGGGGTTTCTCTATGCCCGCGCACTGTACGATGGTACGAAGGGATACACAATGACTAATTCTCCAAACAATAACAACCCCGGCAACGGTGACTCGGGCGACGGCCGCGACCCCCTCGAAGACTTCCTCAAAAAAATGCAGGAATCAGGTTTCGACCCCAGCGATAACAACAACCCGCTGGGGGCATCATCATTGAACCCTGAAGACCTGAAAAACATGGGTCTGCCCTTTGACCCTTCCATGATGCAAGGCATCCTGGAACAGATGAACACCATGTTCTCGATTAACGCCACCCCCGGCAGCACCCCGGAACAGGGCGTGAACTGGACAGGGGTCAAAGACCAAGCCCGCCGCATGATCGCCGCCGACTCAGACCCCTCAATCGCAGAAAACCTGAAACAGGCCACCGCCGACGCCGCACACCTAGCCGACTTGTGGCTCGACTCAGTAACAGTTTTTGAACGGCACAACATTCCGGTGGAGGCGTGGTCAAAAGCCGAATGGCTGGATGCCTCCTTCAACTCGTGGCGTGAAATGGTTGAGCCAGTCGCCGCAGAGGTCACCCAGGCCATGGTGCTGCCCGGGGCCGATAACGTACCCGAAGAACTCACCCAGCTGCTGGGCAACAGCGGCTTTTTGAACAACCTCGGTTCAACATTCTTCGGTATTCAGATGGCCCAGGCCCTCGCCTCCCTCGCCAACGAGGTGTACTCCTCAACCGATATTGGGTTCCCGCTGGCCCCCGGGCGTACCGCCCTGCTGCCGAACGGGTTTAAAACCCTCGGCGACGAGATTGAGGTTCCCGCACAGGAAGTTCTGCTGTACCTGGCCGTGCGCGAATCCGCGCTGATTCGCCTGCACCGCACCAACCCGTGGCTGCGTGAAGACATTATGGCGCTGGTGAGCCGCTACGCCCGCGGCATCCGTGTGGACATGAACCGGATCCAGGATGCCGCCTCCCAGGTGAACATGCACGACCCCGAAGCCGTGCAGGAGGCCTTCGAAGGCGGCATGTTCAACCCGCAGCGCACCGAAGACCAGGAGCTTGCGGTTGAACGTCTGGAAGCTTTGCTGGCCCTCATTGAAGGGTGGGTCTCATTCGTTGCAGATCAGGCCACCCAGAACCTGCCCAAGGCGCCGCAAATCGCCGAGACTTTCGCGCGCCGCCGCGTTGAGGGCGGCCCCAGCGAGCAGGTATTTGAAACCCTCGTGGGGCTTGAAATTCGCCCCCGCATGGTGCGGGAAGCCACCGCATTCTGGCGTGACTACGACGAGAAGCACGGGTTTGAGGCGCGCGACAACCTGTGGCTGGCGCCCGAGACCCTCCCCACCGCCAAAGAACTGGAAAACTTCAAAAAGTATGAAGACCGTGTCTCTGAACAGCTCTCGTTCGACGACGTCGATTTCGACTCGGAGCTCAAGAAACTGCTCGACGGCGGGTACGACGACAACAAATAAGTAAAACCTTTTCATCATCCGCACGAGGCGGCGTTCCACACGGGAGAATCATATCTTCCGACACGGACGTCGCCTCGTGCAGATTTTATATCAGAAAATTATTTAATACTGAACTTCTACTATGAGTTATACAAACTCTATATTTACCTTAAATGATGTAGAATTACCATATCTATGTTATGCTGAATATGTTTTTCTAGAACCTCACTGATGAGGGCGCAAGAGGAGAATCATATGATATATGACCCAAAATTACAGGAAATCCTAGACTCAACAAGGTTTCTACATAAATGGGAAATGAAGGCTTATATTCAAGCAATACAAAACCGCCTTTTAGATGATGAGAGTATTCTGTTTGCATACCCTAGCAACATAGGGTTTTACTCGCTAACCGAGAAGCGCATCCTTTTCTACGACAAAAAGTTTGGAATCACCGAAATGCCAATATCAAGCATTTTAGGAATTGAGGAAAAAGGCGGAAAAATTATATTCAAAAGCGCAGTAGACGAAATAACTGCCACAGTAGGTAAAACAAGAAATGCCTTCAAACTTGATTTTCAGGCCCCACATACATTAGCAAGACTTGTTCGGGAACGTATGGCATAGCATAAATTTCTCAAAATACAATTATTAAATAGGAATAAATATCTTTTGCATCAATTTTATTGATATATTTTCTACATAAAGGATCAATGTTTATAATATATTTTAAAAATTGATCCACAAATATCTCTAAATTATTAAACTATGGCTGGTCTTCGGGTCGGCGCTCATGAGCCTCCTGCGTGCGGGCAAACTCAATACCAGCCAAAAACGCCTGCGCTTGCGCGAGGCGTGGGAGACGATCCTGCAGCCTGTGAAACTGCGCATTATGGTGCAGCACCACAAAATGGCACAGCTCGTGGTACAGCACAGCATCAACCACATACTCCGGGGCGCCGGTGAGCGCATCAGAAATACGGATGCGCCCCGCACCCGGGGTGGCAGAACCCCAGCGGGTACGCTGGTTCGACACCCACCGGATCGACTCAGGCACCTTACCGGAAAGCTCCGGCAGATACTGCTCCACCAAGTACTGGGCCCGCGAAAGAAGGTACTCATCCGAAGCGAAATGACGGCGTTTACCCTGCGCGCGCCGGCGGGTACGCTGCACCCGCGGCAGCAGATCCGCCAGATAGCCCCGAATCTGCTCATCCGTGCTGATATCAGGCACCAGCAGCCGAATACTGCCGTCATCGGCAGGTTGAGCCGTCACCGTGCGCCGCCGCCGGGCAGAACGCACCACCTCAACACGCGGGTGCTCCTCCGTAGCCGGAATAACCTCAGAAACAGGATGACGGGGCGTCATGGCTCCTCCCACACAACTCAGCCGCAGCAAGCGGTCACTAAGGCAAATACGGCGCCCGACGAGGACGACGTTTAGGGTCAATATCGTCCAGGAACCGGGACCGTTTACGGTTTCCCCGCCCACCCGCGGTACGCGAAAGAGACCAGCTCAAACACAGGTGCTTACGCGCACGGGTAATACCCACATACAGCAGGCGGCGCTCCTCATCCACCTCATCGCTAGTCTGCGCATAAGAAATCGGCATAAGCCCATCATTCAGCCCGCATAGGAACACCGCATCCCATTCCAGGCCCTTAGCAGAATGCAAAGACGCAAGAGTCACCCCATCCATAACGGGAGCATCCTGCGTGGCGATACGGTGCGCGAGCGCCTCCACCACCTCACGCATGCTCAGCGGAGACAGCCCCTGCTCAGCGGGTGCCTGCGCAGCAATCTGCTCTTGGCGCTCGGCGTGTAAAGCATCAACCATAGACACCAGCGCCGCCAACGACTCCCACTTCTGCCGCACCGCACCCCCGGAGGTCGGGGCCTTCTCGGAATACCCCAGGGAAGAGAGCACATCCCGCACCAGGGACGGCGCATGCTCGCTGCCGTCCGTGCCCTTAGCGGAGCCGCGCAACGCCAATACGGCCTGCTTAACCTCGGGGCGTTCAAAAAACTGTTCCGCACCGCGCAGCTGATACGGGACACCCGCCGCGCTCAGGGCCGACTCGATCACCGCCGACTGTGCGTTCGTGCGGAACAGCACCGCAATCTCGCTGGCGGGCACACCGTCCTTGTTCATTAAATCCAGGATGTCCTCGGCGATCCCCTGCGCCTGAGCCTCATCATCGGCGTACTCAAACCACTCGCATTCCACCCCGGCCCCACGCTGAGACACCAGACGCAGCGGCGGTGCCCAGGAAAACTCCGTAGAATCCTTACCCGGGCGGCGGGCCTCCAGAAGCCGGTTCGCCAGCTCCACCACCTGCGTATGCGAACGGTAATCCCGTACCAGGTTCACCGTCTGCGCCCCCCGGTAGCGGCGCGGGAACTCCAGCAGGTGGCGGCTCGTGGCGCCCGTGAACGAATAAATGGTCTGGGAGGCGTCCCCCACCACGCAAATATCGGTGCGTTCGCCCAGCCACGCATCCAGCAGGCGCTGCTGAAGCGGTGAAACGTCCTGATACTCATCCACCACAAAGTGACGGTACTGTTGGCGGATAGTCGCCGCCAGCGCCTCATCCTCCTCAATGATGCCCACGGTCAGCAGCAGAATATCCTCAAAGTCGATCACGTTCCGTTCGTCTTTGAGCTCTTCGTAGGCGCGAAATAGCCGCACCATATTCTGTGCCGTGAGTTCAGCTGGCAGGGCCCGCTCCCCCAGTCGCGCCGCAAGCGTATCGGGGGTGAGCATCGAAACTTTCGCCCACTCAATTTCGGCGGCAATATCGCGCAGCAGCGCCCGGTCAGTGGTGATACGCAGCCGGTTTGCCGCCTCGGTCAGCAGCGGGGCCTTATGGCCCACAATCTGCGGGAAGGTACCCCCCACCGCCTGCGGCCAGAAATACCGCAGCTGCCGCAAAGCCGCCGAATGGAAAGTGCGGGTCTGCACACCCGCCGCCCCCAAAGACCGCAAACGCAGGCGCATCTCCTCAGCGGCGCGCGTGGTAAACGTCAAAGCCATCACCCGCTGCGGAACGTACCGGCCAATAGCGATACCGTAGGCGATACGGTGCGTGATGGCGCGGGTCTTGCCCGTACCGGCACCCGCCAGCACACGCATCGGGCCATCAAGCTCCGTCACCACACGCCGCTGATCCGCGTCCAAACCGGTGAGAATATCCTCGGCTGAGAGCATAGCGGGAGCTGAGGGGGACCCCTGCTCGGCCGGGGCGGGGCGGGGCGCCTCACCCGCTGCAGCGCCAGCACCCCGAACGGGGCCGGGCACCCCAGCGGTACGGCGAGAGGGTGACGGCACATCAAACATGGAGGGGGTTTGCGCACCACCTGATGACGAGCCACGTGAGCCCCCTCTGCTTTTTCCCCCGCCCATACAGGTGCCCCTTCTCCTTTATCGCCCACACCGGGTGCGCCAGCACGAAAGTAGTTACGGTGCGTGCCCCGCAGCCGAAATACCCGCCGCGCGGACACGAAACATCCACGGTTCCCCATTGTATCCCGCGCACAGTACGACCGGTTAGAAACCCGCTGCCGACTCGCTCGCGGCGAAGCGCACACCCCAAGAACACGGGGCGTGCCCCACGCCAGATACCGTATTCGTCCCGATATTAGGTAACCTTAAAGAGTGACTTTATCTCCTCTTCAGTTAGCGGCCATCGTTTCGGCGGGCGTGCCGGGTATTTACCCTGTCGCCACCGCGGCTGCCCCCGAAGAATCCGCAGAATACGACACGGCGATCATCACAGACTCCGCCGACCGCAACTGGCGTGTGCGCGCACCCCGCAACCACGACGCCAGTATGCGCCTAGAAGCAGAGCATCAGGTGCTCCGTTCCTTCACCCACGGGCTGCGCGCCCGCCTGCCGTTTACCGTACCCACCATCGCCGGAACCGTACCGTACAACGGTATGAGCGTATTCGTGTACACCTACATTCCCGGCACCCACCGCGACCTTGAAGAACTAGCTCGTATTAACCGTGCCACCAACAGCACCCTCGCCACCGACCTGGGCAGGCTCATCGCCACACTGCACGTGATGCCTGAAGACATCATGATCGAATCAGACCTGCCCGTCTACTCCTCCCAGAACCTGCGCAGGCGTAAACTCTCCGAACTGGACAGGGCAGCCTCCACCCGCAAAGTACCGGCCGAACTGGTGGCGCACTGGCGTGCTTTCCTAGAACCCGGGCCTATTTGGGACTTCCGTACCCGCGTGGTGCACGGTAAGCTCGGCACCGAAACCATCAGCATCCACAACGGTACGGTGGCCGAAGTGAGCGGCTGGTCAGAAGTGCATGTGGGCGACCCCGCCCAAGACCTCTCCTGGCTTTTTGCCTGCTCCGACACCGCCTTCACAGATGAAGTGGTGCGGGTATACTCCTCACAGATGCCGCAGATGCCCGACCAGCACCTGGTAGAACGCGCCGAATTCTACGCCGAGTTCGCTCTAGCCCAGTGGCTCACCCACGCAGTGGAATACGGGGACGCGCAAATGATCGCCCACGGCGAGCAGATGCTGCAGGCGGTCTGTGAGAACCTGCGTGACTCCGGGGAAATGCTCGGGCAGAACCAGCCGCTGCCGGAGCGGGCCGAAGGGCTGGAATAGCCCCGGCGTCTCGCGCGGGCGCTGGGTCGGCTAAGGCTCCCAATCCCAGCGGGTAATGATGCGTTCCAGCTGCGCCTCGGACTGCAGCCCGCCCGCAATATCGGAATCCCACACCGTCTGGTCAGACCCAACGTAGTAGAACGCCGCCCGCACATCTGCAGGGTCAACGCCCTGAATCTTGGCAAACGCCAGCCGGTACAGCGCCAGCTGGATGCGCTTATACCGCATCTGCTTGGCGGTGGGTTTACGGCCGGTCTTCCAATCCACCAGCTCCCAGCGTTCCCGCTGCCCCTGCTCGGTGCGCTCAACCGTGCGGAACACCGCATCAATACGTCCGCGCACACTCACCCCGGCCACATGCGTCTCAACCGGGTATTCGGCCCGCCAGATGGTGCGGTTCGCCCACTCACTCGCCAGGAACGTCTTACGCAGCGCATCAAGGCTGAGGGTGGCGTCAGTCTCGTCATCGGTGTAGAGCTCGTCGTCAAGATCCAGCATGGGGTCGGCGCCGAAATGGTTCTCAACCCACTCGTGGAAGAACGTCCCGGCGCGCGCCGCCGCTGAAGGCTGAACCGGCACCGGGCGCACCATCCGCGCCCGCGCCTGCTGCGGGTTCTCGGCCAGTGAGATCAGCTCGGAGGCCGACAGGTGCTCCGGTTTCGACGGGGCGGCGGGAGTGACCGCGCGCCGTGCCAACGCCAGCAGCAGCTCAACCTCCTGCTCCCAATCCTGAATTTCCTGCCGGGTGTGGGCATCGGCCTGTGGGGCGTTAGCACCCGGGGCAAGCTCAATACCGCCGCGGGCCACGTTCAGGGCGGCACGCTCCACCCGAGCACGGCGGTCACCGGGGACGCTCACCTGCTGGGGGCGGTTCACGGCAGGGCCTTGCTGCTGTTCCGAAAGTTCCGCAGGGTGCGCATCGTCCGGCTGCGCCCCGTAGCGCAGCTGTGCGCGCATCCCCTCGGTGAGAGCCTCATCAGATTCCCAGCGCCATATGGCGGGCCCGCCCAAAGGGTCGAAAGGCCACATGGCCGTCAGCACGCTCCCCTGCTGGGGGTTCTGTTCCGCCCAAGCGGCCGGGGTGAGCAGGCGCTGCACAATCTGCGGGCGCACCCCCGAACGCGCCGGACGCTGATGCGCAGAAATTTTCATCAGCTCCTCACGGGCGAACACGAACTCGGCATCGGCGGTTTTACTCTTTGACTGGGCCGGTGCCCCGCCCTCGCCGCCGCCGGGGGTATCACGGTCAAACGCCGCGAACTCGGCGGTGACATCAGCATCGGGGTGCGCCGCACGGTACACCCGGTGCACCGGCGGCAGCCGCAGAATACGCGCATTCTCAATGGGATCCGCCCCATCCGCTGAGAGGGCACGGGCAACGTTCGCGCAGGTGCTGGCTATGGCCGCATCCCGCGCGGGGCCATCCTGCGGGTCAGCAACGGGGGCGACAGAAGGCACCGGGGTGCCGTTGAGCAGCACCGCCCCCTGCGGAACCGTGTACCCCCAATCCCTGATTTCACGTCCGAACACCGCATCAATACTGGGGTCCGTCTCGCGGGCAGCCGACGGGACGTAGTACCCCGTCCCCAAGTACCCGGGGTACAGCCACGGCGCATGCTGAATCCCCTCATAGGGGGGCTGTGCGTCCCCCTGGGAGAACTGCACCAGCTCATTCCAGTAGGTACTTGTTTTCACCGGCTTAACATGGGCCCCCGTCCACCGGCAGGTAGTGATGTACAGCAGGGACCGGGCGCGAGTCATGGCAACATAAATCAGGCGGCGCGCCTCAGCACCCGCATAATCATGCACCATGTCTTCGCCCTCTTCGACCGCCAGGTTCAGCTCACTAAAGGTTTCCAAGGCCGTGATTTCTTCGGGGCGTTCCAACGCCGGCGGCAGATAATCCTTATCGCCACGCAGCGGCCACGGCAAAACACCCGGTTCAAGACGCTGCCACATGCGGTGACGCTCGGCGCGGGCATCGCTCAGGCGCGGCAGGTACACCTGATCCCACTCCAGCCCCTTTGAGGCGTGCATCGTAAGAATCTGAACCGCATCCTGCCGCGGCTCTTCCACGGCCGGGGCCAGGCCGTTCTCGTGCTCAGCCGCCTCCTCAAGCCACGCCAAGAACCCCGTAAGATAACTGATGCCGCTGGCAGACAGCACAAACCGGCGGGCGGTGGGGGCGTCCTCCTCGGCGGCGGTACCATCCGCCCCGGCATAGATCATGGCGTTAATACGCGGGGAAGTCGCCGCGTAGTTGGCGGCCACATCGTGAAAAGCATCAAGATGCACCCGGGATGTATAACTATCCGAGCCTTCGTGGGATGCCAGCTCAATGTCGAGCATCATGACCCGCTCAATCTCGTACAGCAGAGTCCCCAAATCCTCAGTGGTGAACTGCCGCAAATACTCCAGCTCAGCCGCAAACGCCCGCAGACGCGCCAGCCCCTCAACACTCAGACGGCGGCGGTGCGGTGAATAATCCGGCGGGTAGATCGGGTGCCCCTGCTCGTTAGCTTCCGGTAGGTGCTCTATCGCCTCAATCAACGACCCGTACTCGCTGAGGTCTTCCACAGCGAGCTTGCGGGCCTGCTCGAAGCTCTGCTGCGCCCGGCGCAGCTGCTCATCAGAAGTGCCGGAGACCTCCTGCCCCGGCTGCTGGGCATCGGCCCCGCTCACGTACCCGCGCTCCCGGACACGGGTGAGCTCATTCGACCATTCCCCCAAGGCCAGCAGGTCTGCGGTACCCAGCCGCCACCGTGCCCCGGCCAGCAGACGCACCAGCGCATCCGACCGGTTAGGGTCAGCCAGCACGCGAAGCATCGCCACCATATCAATCACCTCGGGGCGTTCCAGAAGCCCGCCCAAGCCAACCACCTGTGCGGGCACCCCCAGGGCCTCACACGCCTGCCGGATCGGTTCCATCTGGCTGCGGGTGCGGGTCAGCACCGCCATGGTGGGCATGCCTGTGGGGTTATCCCGGAACCGGGCACGTTCAGCGGCTATTTTCTCGGCAATACCGCGCGCCTCATCAGCGTCGGTGGCGTACCGGGCCAGCTGCACCGAACCGCGCATCGCCGCCTCACCAGACTCATCGGGGCGGGTAATAACCGAACGCGGCCGCAAATCCGGTACCTTAGGCGGCTGAGGCGCCCGTACCCACCCCGGCATAGTTTTAAGGGGCTCAGCGATGAGGTTCGCGGCATCCAGAATCGCCGTATCGTTACGCCACGCAACAGTCAAATACAGGGGCGTCTCATCGGCGGTGGGGAAGTACCGGTAAAAACTGAACAGCTGGCCGTCAGAGGCGCCGCGGAACCCATAAATTGACTGTTTAGGGTCGCCCACCGCCATCACCGGATGCTCCCCGTACCCTGGGTGCTCCCCCTCAGCAGCACGTGTGCCGAATAAATCTGAGAAAAGCTGCAGCTGGGCGTGGGAGGTATCCTGAAACTCGTCCAGAAGCACCACCTTATACCGTTCCCTCTCCAGCTGCACCGCCTGAGGAACGTCCCGGGCGATACGGGCCGCTAAAGCAATCAGATCCCCGTAGTCAAGCACCTGCATGCGTGCCTTCACCCGTGCGTACCGCTGCACCATGCGCGCCAAAATAATCTTTGTCTGCAGCTGGCGCAGAGTGTCGTTCGCGGTTTTTCGCGGCCCGGGGGTGCTCAACGACTCGTATGCGGCAATCTGGGCGGTGCAGAACTCGATCACTGTCTGCGGGGCCACCAGATGCTCGGCGCACTCGCCAGCTAATTTCAGCACCTGCTTCACCAGATAAGTCTTTGACGCCGCCTCGCCTTTACCGCCCTGCGGAAGCTCACCGTCCCAATACTGCACTATCTGCGCCACCAGCTGCCACGCCTGTGCGTCCCCCAGCATCTGCGCATCCTGCTCAATACCCAGGCGCAGCCCGTAGTCCTTCACCAGCGTATTCGCGTACGAATGGTAGGTGGATACCGTGGGTTCTGATGCCCCCTCCAGCAGCTCCTGTTCGGTGAGGTCTATGAGCTTTCGCTCACGCAGAATATTCAGGCGAGTCCGCATACGCTCACGCAGCTCACCTGCGGCCTTGCGGGTGAAGGTCACCCCCAGCACTTCATCGGCGCGCACAAACCCGTTGGCCACCAGCCACACCACCCGGTCCACCATGGTGGCGGTCTTACCGGATCCCGCGCCGGCAATCACCAGACGCGCCTGCAGTGGGGATTCGATAATGCGGATCTGCTCATCGGTGGGCGGGTTTAGCCCCAGTTCCCGCGCGATCTCAAGGGCGCTGAGGATGCGCCTGCCCCCGTGGGAAGGCTCCCCGGCGGTACCCTGCTCGCCCCCCGGCAGGTGCTCATCACCCTGCAGCGTATCTGCGGGCGTGTGGGTTTCGGTGTGGTTATTGTTCATGCTCTGTTCTCTCACTTGGTACGCGCCCTACCTACCCCTGCGTGACCTGCCTGCCCTGCGGGCACAGCGGGCAGATTTCGGGTAGCCTGCATTTCTCGCCCGGGCGGTGCCGCGCCTGTATGAGGGCCCCGGCAATCAGCTCGGCAGCGCACCGGATCAGCTCAACAGCCCACTCGTCGGAGTTGGGGTCAAGTGGGGGCTGTTCTTGCGGGCGGTTCTTGGCGGTTGGGGCGGTGCCGTCGCCCAGCTGTACGAGTGCCGCCCCAGCCGAACGGCGCCCCATGGCACGGTACACGTTATCGTCGCTGCCACCGGGTGCACCGCCGGGGTGTGTGGCTGGTTCCGTTCCCAGTTCGCGGCTCATCGTGTCCCCTGCCCCGGCCTCAACCGCAACCTGGTAGGCGGCCAGCTGGGCGTGCTGGGCAATATCGGCTTTTGCGGGTTTGGTGCGCCCGGTTTTCAGGTCAACGATCATGTACCGTCCGTCCTCGGTGACCTCCAGCCGGTCTACCCGCCCCGAAATTTGGGCGTCGAGCTTCTCCCCGGGAACACGGACCTTAAAAGCGCCCTCAACCCCCACCAGGGTGCGCCCGTCTCCGGGCATAATTTCCTTAAAATACACGGCCAGTTTCTGAATCATTTTCTCGGCGCGGCGGCGGGTTTCCTCCCCCTCCCACGTCTCGGGCAGCGCCAGGGTGGTCAGGCGCTCCTGAAGGACGGCACTGAGTGTCGCATAGTCAGCGGCGGGGTACTCCTCGGCGATAGCGTGGATGAGCGTGCCCAGCGACCGTGATGTGTCTGTTTGCGCCTCGGCCCGGGCGGCCGCCACAAACCAGTCAAGCGGAGACTTGTGGATCGTCTCAAGACGTGACGGTGAGAT
>ERZ773066.942-NODE-942-length-15419-cov-3.650937_pt1 | contig 15419 bp, 5 predicted proteins | sample MGYA00580573_ERZ773066 | MGnify/ENA primary metagenome ERZ773066 (study PRJEB29015, sample SAMEA2738128) | human oral metagenome | biome: human oral; feature: human-associated habitat; material: saliva | place: China | collected 2203 ... | reverse complement strand
CTTTTGGACGTTGGACGGCTTCTAATGCGCAGAAAACTTACCACTCTCGTTGGACCAGCACGTCTACTGACCCTGGCTTCACCCTTTCTGCTCCCAGAAACGATATGTATCTGGTGAATGGCAAACCCCATCTCCACACCTCTACGTTCACTCTCACTGCAGCCCAGGATTGGGACATCACCGCCTATGGTATGACGTTCACGGGCTTCAGTGGTACTTCCTCCACGCGTGCGGCAGCCACGGTGACCCCCGCGGGAGCTACGGCTGTGTCCTGCACCGCCAGCAATAGCGCAGAAGTGCACTTGGCAGGTCTCACCTCCACTCCGACGTTCACCGTGAGCGCAGGTGCTATCGAACCCGCCGACTTCTACGTTGTGCTTCACAAAGCCCTCAGTCGCCACCCCTTTGTGGCTACTACGATTGTGGGCAACAACTTTGCAGAAGGTACGCGCTGGTACACCCTCAAGTTTAAGAACACCACGCTGGCAGCTGCTGCCGCAGATGGTAGCATTCAGTTAGCGCCCGTTTCGATTGGTGCAACAACCACCAGCTTGCCCGCCCAGCCCGACAACCAACTCTGGTGCTTCGTGGGCAGTGAGACACAAGGCTATACAATATATAATAAGGCGCTCGGCACTACGAAAGCTCTCGTTGCCACAGCTCCCGCCACAAACGGAGCAGAGGCGCGTGTGGAAGTGTTGGCCGGAAATACGAAGAGCCATACTTGGTGGTTCTCTTCCTCAACGAACCTGACTTCCGCCTATACGGAACCCGTCTATATGCAGTTGCAAAACGCCAACGGCTATGCGCTGAACCTGAACGAACAAACACAAAAAATCTCTTTCTGGACTGGAGGCAAGGATGCAGGCTCTACGGTGCTCATCGAAGCTGCTTACAGTACCCAGCTCTCTTATGCGCTCGATGGCGACCACGGTACGTTCTATCGTGACGATAAGAAAACAACAGGGCAGAACTGGAATACCTATCTGATTTCTACACAGACCGATCCTGTTCTGACGCTCGCCAATGCGAGCAACAAAAACAACATCGGCTTCATCAATACCACGACACCGAAGACGGTGAAACTTGCCAGCAGCAACTTCAAGGACTACACGCTCTCCGCAAGCGAGGGATATGTCATTACGGGCTATTCTTTCACATTTAAGGGCGAAAATGGTAGCGCATCCGTGAAGGACGTTACCACCTCAAAGACCGCTACGGCTACTGCTGCAACAGCTGAAAACTTCAGTGTGACGGGTTTGAACTTACAAACAGTTCCGTTCCAAATCACCTCGGGTATGGCGCTCGTTCAGAACCTCCGCATCACGGTTGTCCCTGCATCTGTTGAGGCCGATAAGCAACTGACAGCAACGAATGCTAAATACAAGACAGCTTTGGTCTTTGACAACACCAAGTCGGGCCCAGGTTATCGTATTCCCGCTTTAGGTCAGGCTGCCGATGGTAAGCTCTTCGTGGCAGTAGACCTTCGCCGCACCGGTGCCGATATAGGTATAGGCAACGGCCATAATGATGTGATTCTGAAGACCAGTAGTGATGGCGGACAGACTTGGGATGCTCATTTCCAGACCATTGCTGCCGGCGACCAGAGCCAACCCAATTCTTCAAAGAAATGGAACTACAGCTTCGGCGATCCCTCCATCGTTGTGGATCGCAACAATGCGCAGAACGTGCTCGTTATGTGTGTGGGCGGACATACCTCTTTCTTTGACGGACAATACAATGAGCCGCAGCACGTAGTTCGTCTTCGCAGTACGAACGGCGGACAAACTTGGACGGCCGACTCGCTGACTTATCAAATCTATAATCTGACGAAGGACGGCGCAGGAGGTGTGACCAACTCTCTCTTCCTCACCAGTGGAAAGATTATGCAGAGCCGCTATATCAAGCAGGGCAATTACTACCGCCTTTATATTGCTTATCCCACCAATAATACGCGACAGAACGCCACCTTTGTGATTTACTCCGACGACTTTGGTGCGACGTGGAAACTCTTGGGTAGCAAAGCACAGTTGCCGAGTACGGGTGCCGATGAGTCGAAGGTGGAAGAACTTCCCGATGGTAGCGTTCTGGTGAGTGTTCGTAACCGTGGTTCTCTGAGTCGTGGTTTCAGCCTCTTCACTTATACCGACATCGCCAAAGGTGAAGGCAACTGGGATTTCCAGACCAATGCAACAGCAATGAATAACGCGGTGAACAATGTGAATGGCGAAATCCTCATCGTTCCAGCACGCCGCGTGAGCGACAATAAGAAGCTCTTTGTGGCACTGCAGAGTATCACGCTCTCCACCCGTCGCGAGAAAGTGGGTGTCTACTTCAAAGAATTGGCAACCTATTCCGACTACTCCACAGCTGCGGCTATGGCCAATGGTTGGACAAAGGGAATGCAGGTGAGCAATATCGGCTCGTGCTACACGGGTATGGAGCTGCTCAATAACAATAAGATTGGTTATATCTACGAAGAAGATGCGCGTGGCGGCTTGGGCGGCTACAATATCTTGTTCAAGCAAATCCCGCTGGAGGACTTGACCAATGGCCAGTATGTCCTTGACCGCACCAGTTCTCGTGCTCCTTATGTGAAGCAAGCAGCAGAAGCTCTCCGCGCTCGTATGACAACGATGCAGAGCAGCAATGGAAACTATGTGGGGATGGTGAAGCCCGAAAGCGTGGCTTCGCTCGCCACGAAGGTGAGTGCCGCAGAAACGGCAGCTACTACCGCTGAGGCAACGCCCAATGAAACCAACGCGTTTGCAGCTCAACAGAAAATTGCTACGGCCTATGATGCACTCTACAATAAAGTGGAGAAAATCGAACTGCAAGACGGTGGCTGGTATCGCCTCACAAACAAACTGAAGAGCACAGCGGCACTGGCCACTGATGGTGCAAACTTGACGCAGGCTTCCACTACGGGCGCAGCCACTAACCTCGACCTGCTGTTCCAGTTCCGCAAGACGGCCAATGGTGCATGGCTGGTGAAGAACGGCAACTACCAGGTGTTTGTGAAACCAACGCCTGCTGTCTACACCGCAGCCTCTGTGACCGCCAACGAAGCGGAGGCCGGAAAATATAAAGTAGTGTCGAACATCGAAGGTCTTAGCTACTTGCAGAGTTTGAACCCCACGGACGGTGGCAAACCGGCTATCCATGCCGACAACTCGGGTTCTATCGTGGCGTGGACTACCAGTTCGGATGCTTCGCTTTGGTACATCGAACCCGTGACCACTTGGACGCTCTCGTCCACTCGTCCCGATGGCGAAAACCAGGCTTACGCTACGGCTTATATGCCTTTTGCTTACACCCTGGAGGGAACGGATGCTGTGGCCAACCTCGTTACGCTGGCGGCTGATAATCGCACTGTAAAACTCGAGGCTTGCAACGGTACAGTGCCCGAAGGCACTGGCATCTTGTTGCTCAACCACAATTTGGGACAACTGAACATGACGCTCAACATTGCTCCAACGGCCGCTCCGCTCGCGCAGGAAAATGCGCTGCAAGGTACTTACCTCCGCAAAGATATCTCAGCCAATGATTATGAGAAGTTCTACGTTCTCAGCATCCATCCCACAAAGAAAGTGGCAGGCTTCTACTATGTTCGTCCAACAGCCCCCGAAGCTACGGGCACAGCCACAAAGGCAACATTAGCTCCCAACAAGGCTTATCTCCCCGTATCGAACGCATCGGGCGTGCGTGAGTTCTTGCCCATCTCCTCAGACGAGACAACGGGCATCAGCAATGCCGCTATCTCCACCGACCTCGCACCGCAGATCTTCGACCTCCAAGGCCGTCGCATCTCCCAGAAAGCCCTCCAAAAAGGCGGTGTGTATATCGTCAATGGTAAGAAAGTGGTGTTCTAAACAATTGAAAATATCGCAGGATGAGTAGGGCTTTTCAGCCTCCTAAATCTTATCCGCCCCCTCTCTAAAAAAGCGGTCAGCGCGTTCGTTGCGTTGGCCGCTTCTCTTGTTTTTTGCCGTCCCCTCACGGAGAGACACCTGCTGCTCCTTCAAGCTTTTATGGGGTTGATTATTATTTCTTTCCAATAATAATTCGTACTTTTGCACCCCGAAAAGAAACGGCAGGCGAGAATAGTCCCGTAAAGCCGTAAATATCAGATAAAAGAAAATATGACAGACATTCGTAACATCGCCATCATTGCCCACGTTGACCACGGTAAGACAACGCTCGTGGACAAGATGCTGCTTGCCGGAAACCTCTTCCGCGAAAACCAGCCCACGGGTCAACTAATCCTCGATAATAATGAGTTGGAACGAGAGCGAGGTATCACCATTCTCTCCAAGAATGTCTCTATCAACTATAAAGGCACTAAAATAAATATTATTGATACTCCGGGCCACTCCGACTTTGGTGGAGAGGTGGAGCGCGTACTCAATATGGCCGACGGGTGTATCTTGCTCGTCGATGCCTTTGAAGGCCCGATGCCTCAAACGCGCTTCGTGCTCCAAAAAGCCTTGCAGATCGGACTGAAGCCTATCGTGGTGGTCAACAAAGTGGACAAACCTAACTGCCGCCCCGAAGAAGTGTACGAAATGGTATTCGACCTCATGTGCGACCTCGATGCTACTGAGGAACAGCTCAATTTCCCCGTTGTGTATGGTTCGGCCAAAAACAACTGGATGGGAGCTGACTGGCGCACGCCGACGGACAATATCAACTACCTGCTGGACGAGATTCTGAAAGAAATACCGGCTCCTCCCGTCAATGAGGGCACGCCGCAGCTTTTGATCACAAGTCTCGACTACTCCAATTATACGGGACGTATCGCCGTGGGACGTGTTCACCGCGGCACGCTGCAGGACGGCATGAACGTTACGATTGTTCATCGTGACGGTTCACAAGAGAAAACAAAGATCAAAGAACTCCACACCTTTGAGGGTATGGGACGCAAGCGCACCGAAGAAGTGCATTGCGGCGATATTTGTGCTATCGTTGGTTTGGAGAATTTCGAAATTGGAGATACCATCTGCGATTTCAACGAACCTGAAGCGCTCGAGCCCATCGCTATCGACGAACCCACCATGTCTATGTTGTTCACCATCAACGATAGTCCGTTCTTCGGTAAAGAAGGGAAATTCTGCACCAGTCGCCACATCAACGACCGTTTGCAGCATGAGTTGGAGAAAGACCTTGCTTTGCGCGTCAACCAAATCGACGCCGACAAATGGCTCGTTAGTGGACGCGGTGTGCTCCATCTTTCTGTCCTCGTTGAGACCATGCGCCGCGAGGGTTACGAACTGCAGGTGGGTCAGCCACAGGTGATCTATAAAGAAATCGACGGTAAGCGTTGCGAACCGATTGAGGAACTGACCATCAATGTGCCCGAGGAATTCAGCTCTAAGATGATCGACATGGTGACCCGCCGCAAGGGCGAGATGACCAGTATGCAGAACCTGGGCGAGCGCGTGGATATAGAATTCAATATCCCCTCTCGAGGCATCATCGGCCTGCGTACCAATGTGCTTACAGCCAGTCAGGGCGAAGCCATCATGGCTCACCGCTTCAAGACCTATGAGCCGTTCAAGGGTGAGATTCAGCGCCGCACCAATGGCTCAATGATATCCATGGAAAGCGGTACGGTATTCGCCTACGCCCTTGACAAACTCCAGGATCGTGGCCGCTTCTTCATCAATCCGCAGGACGAAGTGTACGCAGGACAAATTGTGGGCGAGCACGTCCATGACAAAGACCTCGTTGTGAATGTGACAAAGGCCAAACAGCTCACCAATGTCCGTGCCTCCGGTACTGACGAGAAGGCGCGCATCATTCCGCCCATCGTGTTCAGTTTGGAAGAAGCACTCGAATATATTAAAGAGGACGAATTTGTTGAAGTTACGCCGAAGTCGATGCGTATGCGCAAGATGATCCTCGACCACCTGGCACGCAAGCGCGCTAATAAGAGCGAAGAAGAGTAGTAGTTAGCCGCCGGCCTCTCCCTCCTTTTTCGAGTCAAGAGCGAACTTCGGCATTTCTACATATAACAATAACGGCGCTCCAGCCTATTTCTGGACCGCCTACAATCCTTATCCGCAATGTCTTCCCATAGGCATTGCGGATTTTTTGTAAGCTATTGCAGATGAGAATAAATTAGCATGGTAATAGCTATGATGTGAAGAGCGAAAAAATAGGGGAGGTGATCACCACGTCATCACTATTTCTGAATAGATCTTAAGAAGCTTCAGGAAATGAAGCTTTGGTGAAGATTTTCTGAAGCCTCTTATCGACGCTGTATTTTTATAATCAGTGATTTACAGTAGATAATGAAGTTTCTGAAGCTTTTTTCAAAAACTTCTTAGCGAGGAAGTGGAAAAGCAATAAAGCAAGTCGTCAATATCCTTATTGCGTTTGAGAATACAATAAGGCTGTCAGTTCACATCCTTATTGCGTCAGTCCGCGCCCTTATTGTGCTTGAGAATAGAATAAGCTTTTCCGTTCATACCCTTATTCTATCCGCTCACACCCTTATTGTATCCACAATCCTCTGCAATGTTGCGTTCTCACCCACTGTCCCCGGCGGGGACACACCATGCTTAACCGCGGGTGATGCCCGAAGGGCGAACCCGTGGACAGACAACAGCACAACTCTCCGACGCCGGCGGCGTCGCACAGCACTCACCACTGTTCGTGCGAGCTTTCTCTCTCCACCTTTTCAGTGCGGTAGCGCCCTGCACGGCAAAGATGAGAAAAGGTTCTTCTTATGTTCTTCTTTAGTTAGAATATGACTTCATAAAATGAAGAAGCCCCCAAGTATGCTGTCTGTCGACGCGCCTGGGGGCTTCTTATAGCTTCTTATACGTTAAAATATTTCTTTCTGACGCAAAGATATTTTCTTATTCCATTCATCAATGCTTAGAACTCTCTTGTGGCCACTTCGAGCCATGCGCGATGGGCGGGGTCGGAGAGGAGAGGGAGCAGTCGGCGGCGCACTTCGGCGTGGTAGTTGTTGAGCCAGCAGATTTCTTCGGGCGTGAGCATTTCGCGCACGATGGGGCGCAGATCGATAGGGCAGAGTGTGAGGGTTTCGAATCGACAGAAATGACCAAAAGGCGTTTCGCCATCGTCGACAACGAGGAGCGTGTTCTCTATTCGCACGCCAAACTTACCCGAGACATAGATACCTGGTTCGTTCGTGATGGTCATGCCCGGACGGAAACCAACGAGGGTGCAGTTACGCACGTTTTTCCGTATCTGATGAGGCCCTTCGTGTACACAGAGGTGAGCACCCACGCCGTGTCCTGTACCGTGTCCGAAGTCGTACCCCTCCTGCCACATAGCGCGGCGAGCGGCATAGTCGAGTTCCAGTCCGGAAGTGCCGATGGGGAAACGAGCCGACGAAAGAGCAATGTGGCCTTTCAGTACGAGCGTGTACACTCTCCGCTCCTCGTCTGTGAGCGGTCCGCACGGCAGCGTCCGCGTGATGTCCGTAGTGCCGTCTACATACTGCGCGCCGCTGTCGAGGAGTAAAAGGCCCCCTCCATCTCCCCCATGAGGGGGTGCTCAGTGAGGGAATCGATACTGCGGTTTGAGGTGTTGCTTCATAATGTACGATAGCTCCGTGCGCGCCGTAGGCAGCAATGGTAGCAAAACTGAGACCACAAAAACCTTCTTCCTTTTCACGTTCGGCAGTGAGCATGAAGTCGATAGACAATTCTGTGAGCTGGCCAAATTCATCTTTTGTGAGTTCAAAACGTATTTTGTTGAGAACGCTTTCAGTATTAGCAATTATTTCTTCATTGGTGAAGCGAATAACGCGGAAACCTTTGCTAATGAGAAACTCTGTTCTGTTAGCATCAATCTCTATTTGCTGTTCTTTAGAATGGTATCTTCCATCCACTTCTATTATTAAATTCTTTTTCAAACAAACGAAGTCGGCGATGAAATCTCCAATAATGTGTTGGCGTCTAAAGTCGAATCCTAAATTTTTACCTTGTAGCATTTGCCATAAAGCTTCCTCGGCTTCAGTTGCGTGTGCTCGATTCTCTCGCGCATATTCTTTTAGTTTAGCATAAATATCTGGAGAGGCTGTTTGAAAGGCATTTTTTCCATTTGTCCTTTGCTGAGCACTCCCCCTTATGGGGGAGATGGAGGGGGCTTCTAACTTTGCCAAAAATCTCACCATGGCGCAGCCGTCTTTCTCCATGGCTCTTCTGAATCCCTGCTGTTCGGCAGGTGTTTTGATGGCGCGGAGCATGGGAACGGGAGAAGAGACAAAGGGACATCTCGACTGGGTGGATACCGCAGCGTGCATAACCAGAACATTGGTCTCATGGGGCAGAGCGATACCGCCTTTCTCTGTTTGGAAAGCGTCTTTCCAACCATCGTAGGGACGTACTTCTATGTGGTTTTCTTGGAGATATTCGCTGACGGCAGGCGTGAGTTGGTGTTCATCCACGAAAAGCACGCTGTTTCCCTCACGGCGCAGGATCAGATAACTCATGAAGACGGGGTTAAACTCGATGTCGTTGCCTCTTAGATTGAGTGTCCAGGCGATTTCAGAGAGATCCGAGAGCAGAAGTGCCTGCGGCTCGGTCTCCTTTATGTTTTTCCAGATGAGTTCTATCTTTTGAGCGACTGACAGACCTGTATACTCCAGCGGTTGCAATACGAGGGGGCGTTGCGGCAAGGCAGGGCGATTTGTCCAAAGTTCGTCGAAAGGATCTTCCCCTGCAGCTGTGAGTTGGTAGGAAGCATCCTCCAGCAGATCCGTGTATTCAGCCATCGTTATTGTGCCGCTGAAACAGCCCACTGTGGCACGTGCAGGCAGTTGGGCGCAGAGCCATTCTTTCAGAGTCGGCACACCCTCATCGCCATCCCGCATGAGTTGGAACGGCGTTCCCTCCAGCTGTTCCGCCGCCTGTAACCAGTAGCGAGAATCTGTCCAAAGTGCCGCCGCATCCTTAGTGACTACAGCAATACCCGCAGAGCCCGTGAAGCCCGTGAGCCATTCCCGACACTTCCAATGGTCGGCCAGATATTCAGAATTATGAGGGTCGGCAGTTGGTATGATAAAAGCCTGGAGCGCATTGTGGCGTTCCATCCAGTTGCGCAGAGCGTCGACGCGCTTTGTTATGATTTCGTTGAGCATGATGATTTTGTGAAAGCATTTGTTAGGTGGCAGAGAGGTTCTCCGCCTTACTTTTTCATGCCGAAGTTACGATTTTTTTAATCAAAACGACAAAAGCGCAAATCCTTTTGGCCTTTCGATAAGAAAAATTAGAGTATTCCTTGTGAAAGTCCCGAAAGAATTTGGTACTTTTGCGGAAACTACAAATAGGAGCAGAAATGCTCATCATCTGAACGAACAAACTTTTTAATTTATACACCAATGGCATATTTAAGTAATGAGAAACTGGTCATCGTCGGTGCTGGCGGTATGATTGGTTCAAACATGGTGCAGAGCGTATTGATGCTCGGCTTAACTCCCAACGTTTGTCTGTATGACATCTTTGAACCGGGTCTCCACGGTGTAGCTGACGAAATCGCTCAGTGCGGTTTCCCTGGTGCAAACATCACATGGACAACTAACCCCGAAGAAGCTTTCACAGGCGCAAAGTATATCATCTCTTCAGGTGGTGCTCCCCGCAAGGAAGGCATGACTCGTGAGGACCTCCTCAAGGGCAATTGCAAAATTGCAGCTGAGTTCGGCGATTTCATCAAGAAGTACTGCCCCGACGTAAAGCACGTTGTGGTGATCTTCAACCCCGCTGACGTAACAGCTCTGACAGCTCTGATCCACTCCGGCTTGAAGCCCAACCAGCTCACCTCTCTCGCAGCGCTCGACTCTACTCGTTTGCAGCAGGCTTTGGCTCTCGAGTTCGGCGTTCAGCAGGACAAAGTGACAGGCGCTCATACTTACGGTGGTCACGGCGAGCAGATGGCCGTTTTCGCATCTCAGGTGAAGGTAGACGGTAAGCCCCTTTGCGAGATGGGTCTCTCTGACGAAAAGTGGGAAGACATCAAGCACCGCACGGTTCAAGGCGGTTCAAACATCATCAAGCTTCGTGGCCGTAGCTCTTTCCAGAGCCCCGCTTACAACGCTGTTAAGATGATTGAAGCTGCAATGGGTGGCGAGAAGTTCACCTTGCCCGCAGGCTGCTACGTAAATCACGACGCGCTCGGTTTCAAGAACGTGATGATGGCTATGCCTACAACGATCGACGCTACGGGCGTACATTTCGTTGAGCCGAAGGGTACTGCCGACGAATTGGCAAGCTTGCAGAAATCTTACGAGCATCTTTGCAAGATGCGCGACGAGATTGTTGCGCTCGGCATCATTCCTCCTGTAGCAGAATGGAAAGAAATGAATCCGAATCTCTAATCCGCGATTCAATTCATTAAAGATAGAAGGGACACGCTTTGGTGTGTCCCTTTATTGTATCCTTTTGTCAGAAAAAGCGATTGTTGTGCGAACTGGCTCAATACTGCCCATGAGCGCGGACTGCTGCGGCGCGAAAAATATCCTTATTGTGTCAGCTGACGCAATAAGGATGTCAGCTGACAGCCTTATTGTATTTTCAAACGCAATAAGGATATTTTTGAGGACATATAAGCAGGGGCGGAATCTGCCTTTTTTGCTCGTTTTTTGAGCGAATAAAAACTACTTTTCTATTATATGCCTCGAAAAGAAATAAATTGTTTTGTTGTGTGTAAGCAAAAGTGTACATTTGTGCACTTAATCGCAAAAATTACCTAACTAACATTCAAATACCTAAACCAAATTATAATGAAAAGAAACCTTTACCTGTTCTTTTTTCTGATGGCGGTGCTTTTTGCTCCCCAAGCTATGGCGGGCACTTTCCCAACCATCAGTACCAGCAGCAAAACTGTCTGGTATTACCTTCGCTTTACCAAAGGCGACTATGTGCTGACGGGCTCCACCGTTGGTCAGCCTTGTATCGCGAGTTTCGCAGCTCGGCGCGAATACCAGCTGTGGAAAGTGGAGGGCACAAGCGCACAAGGCTACACGCTCACCAATCAACTCGGTCAGACACTGACCTATGCTGGTAGATCTTCGGGTTCAGAACTCTATTGTGCCAATGCTGCCAGCAACAATTCTCGCTTCGATATTCCCACATTTCAGGGCGAACTGACCCTCAAGCCCCACGGCGAAACGGGCAACCTTTGTGTCAATGTTTGGGGCGGTATGGGGCTTGGTAATCCTATCAAATTCTATTCTCCCGGCGATGCCAACTCCGTAGTGGCTTTTGTGGAAGAAAAGAACTTGAACTCTACCAGTGCCACCCTTCCCCTTATTCCTTACCCCGCTTCCGTAGTGAAGAGCGAAGGAACATTGTTCGTGAATACGCTCAAAGGAATTGTGGCCACTGGCGACTCCCTCAAGATGCTCGCCCAGACCTTTGCCGATGATTTGCAGCGCACGTCTGGCATCGCTTTGCCTACCCTCGAACAGCAACCCACTACTGGTGCGGGACAGAACAGCCCCGCCGTTACGCTCGCCATCAACTCTGCGCTCGGTCAGGAAGCCTACCGACTGACAATCAAGGCCGACGGCGTACAGATTGAAGGTGGTGCATACGGTGGGGTCTTTTATGCACTACAAACCTTACGACAGTTGTTGCCGCGCAGCATCTATGGTAAGACGCTCGACAACAAATCAGCTTGGACACTGCCTTATCTGACCATTCAAGATGCCCCACAACTTGGCTACCGCGGCTTTCAGCTCGATGTGTCGCGCCATTTCTTTACGAAAGAAGAAGTGGAAAAACTCCTCGATGCGGCTTCTGTTTACAAACTCAATCGTTTCCACTGGCATTTGACCGATGATCAAGGCTGGCGCATTGAGATTCCTGAATATCCGCGCTTGACCACCGTTGGCGCAGTGCGCAATCGCTCACTGACGCTCAACGACCCAACTAAGGGCGTTGACTTCTTCGACGACACCGAGTACGGACGCGGCTGTTTCTACACCCTCAACGATTTGCGCGAGATTGTGGACTACGCTCGTGCCCGCAATATCGAAATTATCCCCGAAATTGATATGCCGGGCCACATGGTGGCTGCCGTAGCGGCTTACCCCTGGCTGTCGTGCGACTCAACGAAGCACTACACGGTGCGCGCTGAGAAAGGTATCAGCACCGACGTTCTCAACGTGGGCGACGACCGCGTGATCGATTTCTTGAAGTGCGTGCTTGGCCACGTTGTTGACGTGTTCCCCAGCCGCTACATACACCTTGGTGGCGACGAGTGCCCCACCACCGTTTGGCGTACTAACAAGCAATGCCAAGACCGCATTAAAAACGAAGGCCTTAGTGGTGTTGAGGAACTCCAGCCATGGCTCGTTGAAACCCTCGGCACTTGGCTCAAAACAGAACACGGCCGCGAGGTGGTGGTATGGGACGAACTGCTCAATCATTGGAAGAATTCGTACACAGTAAAGCCCGTTGTGATGGCATATTCTTCGCCCGAGCGCATCAAGGCATCTGTGGCGAAAGGTTTCACCAGTATCTTCACGCCTTCCTTCCCTCTCTATTTCGACCTCTTGCAGGTGTCGCCCGCTCAAACAGAGATCGACGCCCCCTACATTGGTGGCTACGGCGACGGAGCGGTTAACAGCGTTGACAGAGTTTATAACGTGAACCCCGTGGCAATGGTGAGCGGCAAAGAGAACCTCCTGCTCGGCGCGCAAGCCTGTCTCTGGACGGAGAGTTGCAACAACAATGCTGCAGCCGAGTATCAGCTCTATCCGCGCTTGCTGGCTCTCAGCGAAATGTCTTGGTTGCCGCAAGCAAAGCGCCGTTTCACTGATTTCTACCTCCGCTTGCAAACCCACGCTTCTTTGCTCGATACGCTCAAAATCACTTACGCGAAACATTTCTTTGAGACACCGCGACAAACGGCTGCTGAAAAAGCATTGACCGAAGCCGACACACTGTTGGCGCAGAGCCATCCAGGCGCAGTGGGCTACCCCGCACAGACCGACTTCAACCTCTTGCAGGCGGCTGCCAACGCTTTCCGTGCCGACACAGCCAATGTGGCCAACCTCGCAGCTCTCACGCAGCAGATTGCTAACTATAAGAAGGCCGAGGTGAAGCTCCCCGAGGCGGGTAAGGTTTATCAGCTCGTGAGCGCGTCTACTTACTATCGTAAACGTTTTGCAGGTTCTACGCTCTATACTGTAGGTGATAATCTGAAGATCCACTACACGCCGCAGACAGAGCCCGAAGAGCTCTTCCTCTTCCAGCCGCAGCAGCGCGGAGGATATATGCTCCGTTCGGTTTTCAACGGAAAGAAACTCCAACTTGCCAATGTGGATGCGAAAGCAGCTTTGAACGACAAGGATTCCACCGTTGTGTTCGTGCGCAAAGCCATGACGGCCACTGCTCCCTACGACTATCAGGCCGGTGTCCTGAATCTGCGTAGCAACAAGGGCGTTCTCTCTGTGAATGTAGCCGGTTTTGCCACCACAGGCACCGACTCTGCTCTTTGCTATCCAGGTTGCTGGCGCATCGTGGAGGTGACGGATTTCACGGCGCAGCTTCAAGGTCTTGTCAACAAGGCAAATCGCATTCTCTCCAATAGTCGTCCGGGCGAAGTGGGCGAACCTACCGCCGAAGCCCTCAACTTCCTCCGCTCTTCCGTGGTTGATCCTGCTACGGCCGATGTGGCTGCAGGCAGCGTGAGCCGTGAAACTTTCCAACGCTATACTGACCTCTACGAGCAGTACAGCAAAATGAAACGCACCTCTGTGCTCGACGGCTTGAGCAGCGACTACTATTATTACATCCAAAACGGTTATTTCACCGCACAATATGCTGCTGGTGATGCCGCTGCGAGAGAAGTGAAGTCCAAAACCCTCGTGGAGAACGATGATAGCTATCTTTGGCTGATAGAGAAGCAGGCTAACGGCGCGGTGCGCCTGCGCAATAAGTTGACCAATACTTATGCCTATGTGCCCTCTTCAGCTGTTGATCAGAGTGTCAAGCTGGGTCAGGCTTATTCATGGGAATTGAAACTCGTCACTACGGATCAAGGCAACGAAGCAATTGCTATCGTTGTTCCGAATGCGCAGAACGGTTGGTACACAAATGTGAACACCTGGAAGAATGTCCTGCTGAAACCCTACACTTGGGGCGCAAGCGTTTGGAACTTTGTGCGCAGAGGCAAGACCACAGGTATTGAAGCTCCCACTGTGCAGACTGAAAAAGAAAATAAGATCTACGACCTGCAAGGCCGCCGCGTGTTGACGCCCACTTCTGGCGTTTACATCATCAACGGCGAAAAGGTTGTGAAATAACACGAGAGCCACAAGGGCCATCACTGCTCAATGGCGGTGATAGCGCCCATAAGGCTACCGATTTGTCCCATAAGGGCGTCGACTGACACAATAAGGCTGTCAGCTGACGCCCTTATTGTATCCGCTGGCTTCCTTATTGTGTCAGCCAGCAGCCTTATTGTATTTTTCTGTCGCCTTATTCTGTGCGGCAAAATCTCGCTTGGAAGGCAGCGGAGCGTAAGAAAGTTGGGGCATACAATAAGCGCGTGGCCGAAAATCGTGGTTTATCCTTTTGCTTTGTGCAGGCTTTCAAGTAATTTAGCCCCCAAATAACAAAACGCGATAATCAGAATGGATTATAACTTTAGAGAAATCGAGAAAAAATGGCGCGAACAATGGGCCAAGGATAAGACGTATCACGTTGAGATGGATGCGTCGAAACCCAAGTTCTACGTACTGAATATGTTTCCCTATCCCTCTGGCGCTGGCCTTCATGTGGGGCATCCGCTGGGCTATATCGCCAGCGACATCTATGCTCGCTACAAGCGGCAGAAGGGTTTCAACGTGTTGAACCCTATGGGCTATGATGCCTATGGCTTGCCTGCTGAACAATATGCCATTCAAACGGGACAGCATCCGGCAGTGACTACGGAAAAGAACATTGCCCGCTATCGCGAACAGCTTGATAAAATTGGTTTCAGCTTCGACTGGGACCGCGAAATACGCACCTGTGACCCGCAGTACTACCACTGGACGCAATGGGCCTTTACCAAAATGTTCAATTCGTTCTATTGCAACAAATGCCAGTCGGCACAACCCATCGAAAAGCTTACGGCTCACTTTGCAAAGAAGGGAACAGCCGAGCTGGATGTGGCTCAGAGCGAAGAACTCAGTTTCACGGCTGAGGAGTGGAACAGCTACGACAGCGTGAAGCAACAGCAAGTGTTGATGAACTACCGCATCGCCTATCTGGGCGAAACGATGGTGAACTGGTGTCCAGCCCTCGGAACGGTGCTGGCCAATGATGAAGTGGTCGATGGCGTTAGCGAGCGCGGCGGTCACCCCGTGGTGCAACAGAAGATGAAGCAATGGTGCTTGCGCGTGAGTGCATACGCTCAACGCTTGCTCGACGGTCTCGACACGATTGACTGGA
>ERZ773066.931-NODE-931-length-15570-cov-3.008315_pt1 | contig 15570 bp, 11 predicted proteins | sample MGYA00580573_ERZ773066 | MGnify/ENA primary metagenome ERZ773066 (study PRJEB29015, sample SAMEA2738128) | human oral metagenome | biome: human oral; feature: human-associated habitat; material: saliva | place: China | collected 2203 ... | reverse complement strand
CTATATAAAGCTAATCTTGAGTCTGCTAAACTAAATGGAGCTAATCTTGAGTCTGCTAAACTAAATGACGCTAATCTTAAATCAGCTGATGTGAAAGATGCTGACTTTAAATATTCTGATTTGAGGTTTGCTAAAATTAACGATGCTAAGGGTTGGGAGGATACTAATATCTTGAGTTGTGCTAATGTAGAGGGGTCGGATATTGAAATTACAGCTGATGTTGGTACCGCCCATCTTGAATCGAGTTCTGATGAAATGGAAGATTAATTTTTATTGAGTAAACTGTCGATTTTTGACCGCAGGATAGCCGTACTTTGGTGTGCTTATCTTGCTTTTGGTAAGGTATATAATTTTTTCTTTCTTGGGCTGATTTTAAAGTAGAAATCGGCTATCATTACCTCCATTTCCCACCATCACGCATAATGGAACCATGACTCATCAAAGTGGAATCACAGCCCTGGGTACCACTGATCACGTGTACCTGGAACTTGACCTTGTCCAAGGCAAGGATCCTAAAGAAGCAATCGGCCGCCTAGCTGCGGCAATCAACCTTCCCACCACCGTCGGAGCCAACGCCGTGGTTGGCGTGCGCCCCGAACTGTGGGCCAAAGTCTCTGACGCACAGTATGTGCCTAACGACGTCCATGGGTTCAACGAACCCCTCAAAGGCGCAGACGGGTACGAAATGCCCGCCACCCAGCATGACGCTTGGGTGTGGGTAGCGTCGTTCTCTCGCTCACAATCATTTGAAGTGTCTTCCTACATTCTGAAACAGCTCAAGGGGTACTTCAAGCTCGCTGATGAAACAGTCGGTTGGGCCTATGAGGTCAACCGCGATCTCACTGGCTTTGAAGACGGCACCGAAAACCCAGGTGCACTGGAAGCACCTGGACTGGTCGGTGTTCCTACTGGTCAACCTGGTGCCGGCTCGTCTGTGTTGTTGTTCCAAAAGTGGAGCCATCGCATTCGTGAATGGTCCAACTTGTCTGTGGATAGGCAACAGGACGTGATCGGCCGTACTAAGCAAGACAGCGTCGAATTACCTGACGATGTTAAGCCTGACTCTTCACATGTTTCTCGCACCGTGGTCGAAAAAGACGGAGAAGAACAAGATGTGTTCCGCCGCAACACCTCCTACGGGGAGTTGGAGCATCACGGCACCACATTCGTTGGATTCTCGTTCGAGCAGTGGCGTTTGGAAGAAATGCTTCGACAGATGGCCGGTGCCGATGGTGGCCCACGCGACGCTCTGACCTACTTCACTGATGCTGAAACAGGTTCGTGGTACGTCTGCCCATCGATGGCAGGCTTGCTGGCTATCGCTGAGCCATTTATGGAGGATGATGACGACTAGTTAGATAGCAGCTCGACTTACCATCTAACGCACTCCTCACTGCCCCTGTGCCATGCGGATGAGGTCGTTGTAGGCGCGTTGGATGGTCACGAGTGCTGCGTCTTCGGCGGGGGTGAGGGCGGAGAGGGATTCCATGTGCGCCCATTGGAGTTTCTGCTGGGCGGTGTTCACTACGTCCCACATTGATGCCGTAACGGGGAGCCCAAGTTTCTCTTGGAAGGTGTCTCCGGCGATCAGTCGGGTCAGTTCTTGGATGAGCTGGGTGTTGGGGTTGGTGTCTTGGACTGCCTTCAAATCCAGGAGTAGGAACACGGTGATCAGGCGCGGGTCGGTGCGCATGGTGGAGACCAGGTTGAGTATTTGGTCTTTGGGGTGTTGCCTACTAAAAGCAAGGCTTTCTATTTCTTTGACTATGCGCCCCGCGCGGTGTGTGGTGGCGAATTTGCCAAAGCGCGTGACCAGTAATTGCCGCAGCTCAGGTACACCGGATTTGGTGGTGGCCCATTCGTTGAGTTCACTGGCACCTCGGCGGGCGACGTTGCGGGCGCGGAAGAGCCCATATTCGCCAATGAGTCCTACAACCCGCCTGCAAATCTCCTGCTGCTGCGTCCCACCGGCACCACCCGCACCGGCACCATCACCGCCGGTGCCACCCTCAACGGCGTCACCTCCAGAAGCAATGATGTCGATGAGGTCAAATTCGGTGGCCTCAGCGAGGCTGGCCATGACGCGGGCGTCGTTTTCCGTGATTACGCCGGTGTGGGAGGTTTCGGCGAGCAATCCAGCAACAGGGATAACGGTGAGCACCGAGCCTGAAAGTTGCGCGGCCAGGGTGTCGGCGTGTTGGCGTGCGTGGTCGAGGGGGTCGCGTTCTCCGAGTGCGCCTTCACCGAAGGAGTCGGCACGGGAGAGCACACCAAGGGTGTTCAGGGAGGTGAAGCCCAAATCCTTGATGAACTTCACTTCATCCATGCGCGGGGTGGCGTCGAACAGGAAGACGGCGGCGTCGGCATCCACGGACATGGCTTTGGTTTGTTCGTAGCCGTCGATGAGGATGCGCCGGGTGCGTTGTTCGTTTTCCACGGTCAACGTGGCAAGACCGGGGGTGTCGATCAGCGAGAAGTCTTTGATGGAGGCGGTAGGCATCCAGCGGTGGATGAAGCTGATTTCTTCGACAGGTGCGGGGAGCGCCGCCACTTCGCCGCGCTGAATGGTGATGGGCAGACGTTCGCCGTTCAGAAGAACGGCTTCGGCGCGGTCGGGTGCGCCGTATTGGAAGACGGTGACCACATTGGTGGCTTCGAGCGCAGCGGTTTCGGCCACGGGAGCGCCGATCAGGGCGTTGACTAGCGTGGATTTGCCTGATTTGAGGCGCCCGACCACCACAATGCGCGGCGGGGCGTCGAGAGTGTGGCGGATACGTTGTGCCTCGTCGTACAGCGCGGGGCTGAAGGTGCCGAGGTAGTCGAGGGCTTGGTTGAGTGCGATTGATGTGAGGTCCATCTCGGCTTATCCTTGCTGTCCGCGGCGGGCTACCTGCGAGGTGAGTTCGGTGATCATTTTTTCCGCCGCGGTGATGTTTTTGTTGATGATGGTGATGTTCTTTTCCAGCGTCTTTTTGCGCTTCTCGCGGCTGGCCTGATCGGCTTTGGCCACGCGCTCGGCTTCCTGGATTTGTTTTTGGGTGGTGTCCAGCATGTCTTTGAGGTATTCGCGGTAGCGGAGTTGGATGGCGGGCCGGGCGTTGGCAATGGCTGCTTCAAGGATTTTGGAGGTGAACATTTTGGAGGTGGCGGTGGTTTCGCGCATCCAGTTGAGCAGGTTGGTTTTGCCGGAGCGCATGGCGCGGAAGCCTACGTTGAAGGCCACCCAACTGACGCCAACGATGGCTCCAAGGCCGGTAAAGCTCACCATGGTGCCGATCACCCCGCCGAGCATGGAGCCGCCGGACATGCCCATCATGAGCATCATGGGGTCGAGAAGCCCTTGGCGTTTTGCCTGCACAGTGTGGGTTTGTAGTTCTTTTCCGGTGAAGGCGGAGCTGACTTCGTTTCTGATTTGTTCCCAGATGACGTCGGAGTCAACGAACCTGGGTTTGACGATCCTGTTTTCCAGCTCGGTGGAGAAGTACGTAAGTGTTTCTCCGATGGCGGTCTGGAATTCGCGTTCCATTTCTGCGGTGAAGTACTGCGGGTTTTTGCGCAGCACGGCCATGCCGTTTTTGTTGATACGCTCGGTCCAGGATTCGCGGATGGCATCGAGTTTTTGTTCCAGCTGGTCCATGGACTCCTGCCGGATGAGGGTGAGGTCGCGGCCGAGGTAGTAGTCCCAGCTTTCGCCTTCTTTTTTGAGCTGTTTGAGTTCTTCGAGCCGGTTGGATAGGTCGGGGACGGCGGCGTCGCCTTCCCGCAGAATCTCCAGCCGTTGCTGCAGGTCCTCGCTGAGGTCGCGGAGTCCTTTGGTCGCGATGCGCAGGCCATTGGCCAGCGGAAGATGCTCGGCGATGCGGAATTTGCCGGCGATCAGCGCATTGAGGTCGTTGATGCCGGATAGTTCCAGCACTTTGCCGCCACCTGCCGCCATGGACATTTCCGAACCAATCACTGCGAGCAGGCTGGACACGCCCACCACGGGAATATCGCGGCCGATGTGCTCACGCAGGAGTTTCTTGTTCTGCTCCACGATTTCCTGCCAGCGCACAAGGTGCTTGTCGGTCTTGGTGACGGCCACGATGATGGCTTCGATTTCGGAACCGGTATCACGGATAAAATCCATCTCGGGCTTCGTGATGGTGGTCGACGCATCGCACACGATCACCAGCACACACGCCTGATCCACCGACACTTTCGCCAGCGCCGACAGCTTCGGGTCCAGCCCGCCTACGCCCGGGGTATCCACAATGGTGACACCCTCCAGCGGCATCCTGCGGATCGGAATGGTGGCGCGGGTGGGCAGGGAATCCGCGTCCTCCTGCGCGGCACGCACGGCACCAGCATTGATCCATTCACCTACCTCATTGAGGCGCACGATTTTTTCACCGTCGGGGTAGAACAGGCAGGCTTGGCCCTCCCGTAACTCATCCGTCTCGGAGGTCAGAGCGATCGCCGTTGATGTTGTGACATTCACGCCCACAGGTGAGGCATTTCGCTTGCCGACGATCGCGTTTACCAGAGAACTTTTGCCGCGTTTGACCTCTCCAACAACAACGACCGATCGTGTTTGCTGCGTGCTTGATGCGCGGGCGACGGCAAGATCGCTAATATCATCAAGCTTGTATTGACGCAGGATTTTATCGGTAATGGTTGTCAGGAGCTTGGTTGCGCGGTCTTCAATGTCGCTGTGATCAGCCTCTTGACCTGTACGTATCTCTGTTTTCACAATGTGTCACTTTCGGTGATAGCATGACTCGCTTATTTACCCTATCGAAAACTTAAGGTGACTGTAACCTTTCGCACGTTATACGCATCCAAGCAAATGTTGAGGGCTGACGGCCTAAGATGTTATCTGTATTTTTGATCTCAAAAAGGAGGCGCCATGAAGAAGCTGAAGGCCAGCGTCGTAGCTTTGCTCAGCGTTGCGCTGCTATCTGCTTGCGGAAACTTGCCTAACCCGTTAAGCAAGTCTCAGGACGGCTCGACCGGGCAGACATCCACCGCTACCGACGCTGTCGGCGCAGGAAAGGAGTCGGACGCCGCCAAAGCTTTTGACACCGGCGGATTCAAGACGGAGCCACTCAAACCGGTACCGGATCCCACCCCAGAAACTGGTCACATTACTGAGTCGTTTTTGCTGGCAGAGTATGTGCCCATGCCGTATGAAGTTGATCCTGTGTTGAGTAAAGGTAAGGGTGGCCGCGCAGTTTTCGGTGCGGGTAGCTTGGGGATGATTGCATCCAATCGGGCTGTCAATATGTTGAAAGCGTATGACGACAGATTGCAATCCGGCTACTATAATTCCGCGGAAGCCCCCAAAGCTCGGGCTGTGGATCCAGCGACGACCACATTTCAGGTAGTGCTGCGCTATGACAGCCCTGCAACCGCGCAAGAGGTGGCGCAGAAGCTGGCCGAGGAAATTACCGCGCCTGTCGCCGAAAATGAGTTGGCTGTGTCTTATGTACCAGACTCTATCCCCAACATGCCCAACACTTACGCAGCGCACTATACATCGGAGAGTACAGGCGAGACAGACTACAGCGCGTTTACTCCCTACAATGAGTATGTAGTCTATACATGGACATCGACGCCTGTTGGTCAGGAACAATGGAGTCGAGACTATGTCAAAAAATCCTACGACAAGCAGATTCCATTGCTGGAGCAGTTCCCGGGCATAAAAACTCCAGCAGGATACGGTAAAGCTACAAAGTATCCACCCCACGATCCCAACAACATTGCCATCTATGCTTTGCAAAAACGTGAGACGGATTCTGCGCAGGTCCCAGGTACGTATGGTCCGCGTGGTACGGCATCGTTGTACTCCAATACCAAAAACATCTACGACACTATTACGCAAGCTGGATCAGTGAAGAATGGTAAGGCGGTCTCGCTTGTGTTCCGTGCCGATAATGATTTTGGTGCCCAAGCGATCCTCAACTCCTTCATGTCCAACGATCTGCAAGCCGGGGCAAAACAGTACGATGAACCGCAGGGCGTTCCAGGTACTAGCTGTACCGAGAACGAAGAGGTGAATGGTACTCAATATGCTTGTTACGTGACTAATGGCCGTTATGTTGCTGATGTTAGCGACCGCACCTACACCAACAAACCGCAAGACAAGGCTGAAAAGAAGCAGCTAGTCTCACAGATGGCCGCAGCACAATATGAGATTCTGAAGAAAGCTGATCAGAAGATCGAAAACGTCAAAAACTAGAGGCATCGGGAGACCCCGCTGGTAGTTGGGGTCTCCCTGGTGTTGCGTTTATCTACAAAGAACATTGTGAAAGGGCGGCTACATGTCCGGGACAAACTGGACCATTGGCATTGACTTTGGAACCTCCAACACGGCGGCGGCGCACACAAACCCCGTCAAGGGAACCGTTGAGGCGGTGAACCTTAGCCACAACCGCACTACTATGTCCTCGTCCGTGTACGTCGAATCACCTGAGCAGATCGACGTTGGCGACGTCGCTATGGACAAGGCTGAGTCCAACCCTGCGGGTTTCATTCCGGCACCCAAGCGCGTGATCCCGCAACAAATGTTCCAGGTCAACGGCTATGATCTGTCCGCCTCCATGCCGGTTGCTGCGGTGTTGTCCTCCGTAGTGCAGCGCGTGTCCCGCGAACATGGCAACGTGCAGCCTTCCGAACTGGTGCTCACCCACCCAGAGGCGTGGTCGTCCAACGAGATTAAGGTTCTGCTGGATGCCGCCGCCCAACTGGGCTTGTCGGCGGCGAAGATTACCACCATTTCCGAGCCGCAGGCTGCCGCGCACTACTACTCCCGAGCAAAAACCCTGCAACCGGGGCAACGCATCGCTGTGTTCGACTTCGGTGGCGGAACGTTGGACGTTGCCGTGCTGGAAGCCAATGACAATGATGCCTTCGATGTGATTGCTGCTCGCGGCGATAACACGTTGGGTGGAAAAACCTTCGATGCGATGATGCGCAGGTGGGTTGACCAGCAGCTTGATGACCGCAACCCAGAACTCCTGGATTACTTCCGCACCCAGGCACCTCTGCAGGAACGCCACGCGCTGGAAGATTCCATCCGCCGTGCTAAGGAACTTCTCTCTGAGGCTTCCTACGCCACGGTAGTGGTCAGCGGCGGTGGTGAGACCGAGCGTTTCCAGATCACTCGCGCAGAATTTGAAGAGATTATTTCCCCGGCATTGGATAAAGCTGCGGCGCTGACCCGAGCCACGCTTGCCGACGCGGGAATCACCAACGCTGAGGATCTTGTTGCGTTATATCTCACCGGCGGCTCATCACGTATTCCGCTTGTGCAAGACCGCCTCAAGAATTTTGGACCACTCGCCACATTGGATGACCCGAAAACCGTTGTGGCTCAAGGAGCCATTTCCGCCTTAGGTCCCATTGTTCGCGGCATGGCCCCGCACAATATGGGTGCAGATGCCCCGACTACGCAAGAACCGGCGCAGGGTGGAGTGGACTTCGGTGCATCTGGCTATGGTGCTCCGAACTACGGCACAACGAATTACGGTGCATCAACACCTACTGCGACAGCACCCGCAGGGAAGGCAGCCTCGGCGACCCCTGCGGCGTCGACAAGCGCACCCTCGAAAACCCGCAGAAACCTGATCATTGCCGCAGCAGCGGTTGTGGCAGTGGCAGTGGTTGGTGCGACGACCATGTATCTGTTGGGCAACGGTAAATCGGAGGAAACGACCACGACACAACCAACCGCAGCGGCTACTAGCAGTGCAAGCGCAGGCAACTTGGGGAGCCGTGAGGCAGTGCTTGCGGCTGCCCCATCCAAGTTCAGGGAAAACCTGGACAAATGCGAACTTGGCGGAACCACCGAGACTGGTCGACTGAAAGTTCAATGCCAGATCAAGGAAGGAAGTTCCGCATATAGTTACTTCGCTGGGGACGCCATATCGCCTCCCATAGTAACGTTCAACATTGACCCTGACAGCTCGGATATTGAGCGTCGTCGTATCACTGAAGGCTGGTACGACACACGCAAAAAAGACACCGAAACCGTGGAAAACGGCAACAAAACCGCAGCTGCGTTTATCTACTCTGACACCGCAACGTCCGGTAGCAACAACAAATACTCATTGGCCTACGCCAGTACTGAGACAAACCTCATCCTGACCAGCTCTGATCTGAAAGACAAGGAATCTGCAAAGGCATATCTCCAGGCGGCCGGACTGATGTAGCTAGGTTCCCAAAATAAAAATGATCATCGGTTGTAACTTTCTGTAGCTACGGCGTGTCTAAGTAGTGTCCAGCAGATAGGTTCGCCAGCGCTGACGGTCATAACCAAGACCGCAACAAGCGGGACCTGCCAACAAGAAAGGAATATTCATGAGCGACAATCCAGTGCAGGGTATGCAGGAAAACATCGAGGCAGCTATCCATGGTGCGCAGAGCGCGTTTAATAGCTTCACCAGTTCAGGTGGATCATCGGCAGGTTCTTCTGACGTTGCTGGGTCATCCGCAGGCTCCTCAGGCGACGCTGAAGCAACAGCCGGTTCTTCTGCCATCCACGATGCAGCCGGTGGTTCCTCGGCAGGCTCCTCCGACGTTGCAGGCTCCTCCGTGACCCACGACGCTGCAGCAGGCTCTTCTGCCGCTGCTGGTTCCTCAGCTGGCGCAGGCTCGGCCGGTTCAGGTTCAGCAAGCGCAACTCCTGTCGATCACATGTCCAGCCAGCCTGAACCAGATATTTCGAACGGTTTCAGCCCGGACTACTCCCAGGATGATGTTCTAATCGCCGACCCAAATCCAAGCAATGCGCAGAACGTGTCCAGCCGCGATGTTGATGGTGATGGCAGCATTGACGTAGTGCATTCCACCACCGATGGTGTGCAGCAGATCGATTATCTCGACGGCCAGGGTGAAGTTATTCTCACCGATGTTGACCTAGATGGCAACGGCACGTTTGAAACGGCCGTCACCACTGCAGAAGACAATGTTGTGGTTGCATCGTCCGACATTGACGACGACGGTGACATGGACGTGATCAGCTACGCAGACGGCGCAACCGGCCAAGTTTTCCAGGAAGACACAGTTGAGGGCAATGTTGTTGTTGATTCTCAGCTCGACTTGGACGGCGACGGCATCACCGATGTGGAGCTGATGGACGACAACAAGGACGGCACTTTTGATGTTGCTGCTGTCGACTCCGACATGGATGGTCACGCAAACGTGCTTTATCACGATGTAAACGGTGATGGAAACTTCGACTACGCAGCTTTCGACTCCGACGGTGACGGCATCATGGACACCAACGTGGATGCTAGCTCGTACGCCAATGGTTCGGTTGGTTCTGTGGATAACTTTGACAACCTCGGACACGATGCCGCCCAGCACGATGTTGGTATGGACGGCACTTTCTAACAGCTCGACCTTCACTCCTCTCTTCCCACTGCAACACACAAGGAAATAACGGTAATGACCTCCATGGACGGATATGACGACCACTCCATGTTCGATGAGTTGAACTCGCTCATCGACCCGAGCGACCTCGGAGACGATTCTTTCAATGAGTCCTTCGACGATATGGGGCATGATCACCCCTTCGCAGATCCGTTCGTGGATCCCATTGCCGACGACCCCGCTGTCAACATCCCGGATGACGGCATCCCTGCTGCGCCTGATCTGCCCGACATGGTGGATCCAGACACAGTGGACATCGACGATGCTGACCCCGGTCATACCGACCCTGCCCCCGCACCGGAAGTCCACGACCCAACTATCCACGACCCAACTACCCATGATCCGGCTATTGACGCCCCCGCACCCGACCCTGTGCCCGAATCTGACCCGTCCCTTGATGTTCCTGCTCCAGGGGAGGAGCCCGCGCTGGACGATGATGGCGTGTACGGCAACTCCTACGAGTGGAACTCTGACTGGTTCTACCAACAGGTAGATGGTTATTGCGGCCCCACCTCCGTGGCCATTATTGCCAACGAGTTCTCTGACGCTGGCATCACCGACCCGCAGGTTATGGTGGACCAGGCGTACAACATGGGCCTCACGCAGGACATTTCCGAAGGCTTGTATATGGAGGACATTCAGACATTGCTGGATGCCTCCGGCGTGCCCTGTGAGACTGTTACAAGTTCTATGGATGACCTCGCCGCCCGCCTTGACGCTGGTTGTGGCGTGATTGCCGCCGTGGATTCCGGCGAGCTGTGGGGCGATTCCGCTGATGCGGCTGGCGAAGATAATATGCCAGATCACGCGCTCGTCGTCACTGAGATTGATACCAATACAGGCATGGTCACCCTGGAGGATCCAGGCAACCCTGATGGAAACGGCACTCAGGTCCCGATCAGTCAGTTTGAGGATGCTTGGGCAGACAGCGGCTTCCAGATGGTGGCCACCACTGAGGGCGACTCTGATCTGGGTGGTACTAGCGACAACCCGCAACTCGCTTTTGTTAACGTGACAGGTAGTGATGTTATTCAGTAACGTTGCGGTAAAATGCACATGCTCTGGAGTTGATGGAGGATGACGATGCCACACGATGATGCGGCTCCCTTGAGCCCTGATCTTTCGTTACCAGTGGATTCCCTGGACCCAGCCGTGTGGGACCGAATCCTCTCCGACGCTCTCGCCATGCCCGACGAGGACATTGATGCCTCCATCGTCCCCGACTATGACGAGTCGGATGAAATCACATTGGACGACACCGACTTCGACAGCATCATGCTTATCGACGCCGATGCAACCGATGATTCCACGGATGCCGACGATCAGGTTCATGACGAGGTCACGCATGACGACGTTGATGATACGGACAACGGGGACGATAACAGCGACTTCGGGCAGCACGACCTCACGTTTGACGTGTCCCATGACGACACTTTTCACGACAACACCGATGGCCACCACAGTGAAGTCACCTATCACAATGATGACAATGGATTCGATGCCGACGACATAGACATTGACTTTGACATCAATGGATAGCATAAAAGCTGTATGTATTTGTCTTCAAAATAGGTTGAGCTAGGCTAAAGTTGGTAGGAGGTTGATAGGCGGCGACGCCACTCTATTAGTGGTGTGCGCATACGAGTGAAGGTTTGTTTGGGTACATGAATGATGATGCTGAGCTTCTAAGCAAAGCACGCGAGGGTGACGAGCGTGCCTTCGCGGAACTTGTCACCAGGTATCAACACATTGCCTGGAGCGTGTGCATGCGCATTACCGAAAACCAGCATGATGCAGAGGACGCACTTCAGCATGCGCTGGCCTCAACGTGGAAAAATCTGTCTCGCTTTCGCGGCGAATCGAAATTTGGCACCTGGTTCTACCGCATCGCCAGCAACGCGGCCGTAGCGTTAGTGCGCAAACGCAAGCAAGAAAAACCCATTGATGACGATGAAGACGGTTATTTCATCCAGCTGGAGGACACAGCAGCCGCCTTTGAAGAACAACTTGCTGACCATGACCGGCTCAGTATCGCACTGCAACAGATCAATGCTGATTCCCGCGAAGCGCTCGTCCTCGCGGAAGTGGCGGGGCTAACATACGCAGAAATAGCGGTCCACCAGAATGCTTCCCTGTCTGCGGTGAAAGTGCGTATTCACCGCGCAAAGAAGAAACTGGCGGACCTTCTGGAAAAGTAGCGGCTAGCTAAGCGCGCGGTTAACCGCGGACGTCACGGCCTTCAAGGAAGCGTAGGTGATGGAGCGGGCGATCCCCACACCCCAGACCTTCTGCCCGTTGACCTCGGCGTAGATGTAGGCGGCAGCCGCGGCGTCGTCACCCGCACTCAGCGCATGCTGCGTGTACTCCTGAACCTCAACGTCCACCCCAATGGATTCCAGGGCGTTTGCATATGCCGACACCGGGCCGTTACCTGTGCCTGTTACCGTCACGTCCTTGCCGTTGAAGCGGATCTGGGCGGTAATGGTGGCGGTGTCATTCTCCGTTTTCGCGGCGTCAACCTGCATGGACACCTGCTCCAACGGAGTGGTCCGATCCAAGTACTCCTGGGCGAAAATGTCGAACATGTGCTTCGACTCCACCTCGCCGCCTTCGGCATCAGTGACGTTCTGAACCACGGAGGAAAACTCCACCTGCATGGGACGCGGCAGGGTCAAACCGTGATCCGTCTTCATGATGTAGGCGACACCACCCTTGCCGGACTGGCTGTTCACGCGGATCACGGCCTCGTAGGTGCGGCCCACATCCTTCGGGTCAATCGGCAGGTAGGGAACCTCCCATTCAATATCCTGCAGTTCCTCCCAACTCACATCGGTGTGGCTCGCGCCGGGGCGCAGCTTCGCGGCCATGGCGTCCAGACCTTTGTTCACGGCATCCTGGTGGGAACCGGAGAAGGCGGTAAACACCAGGTCACCGCCGTAGGGGTGGCGTTCCGGCACGCGCAGCTGGTTGCAGTACTCCACCGTGCGGCGGATCTGCTCAATGTCGGAGAAATCGATTTGGGGGTCCACACCTTGGGTCAGCAGGTTCAAGCCCAAGGTGACCAGGCAGACGTTGCCGGTGCGTTCACCATTGCCAAACAGGCAGCCCTCAATGCGGTCTGCGCCCGCCATGTAGCCCAGTTCCGCAGCGGCAACACCTGTGCCACGATCGTTGTGGGGGTGCAGCGACAAAATGATGGAATCCCGGCGGTTCAGGTTGCGGTGCATCCACTCGATGGCATCGGCGTACACGTTTGGTGTGGTCATCTCCACGGTGGAGGGCAGATTCACAATAATCGGATTCTCGGGCGTGGGATCCATGACCTCCACCACGGCGTCACACACCTCCTTGGCGTAGGCAACCTCCGTGCCGGTAAAGGACTCGGGGGAGTACTCCCAGCGCCAATTCGTGTTTGGGTACTCGGTGGCAATCTCCTTGATCAGCTGCGCCGCATCTGTAGCTAGCTTCTTAATGGAGTCCTTGTCTTTGCGGAACACCACGTTGCGCTGCAGGATCGATGTGGAATTGTAAAAGTGCACAATCACATTTTTTGCGCCCTCGCAGGCTTCAAAGGTGCGCCGGATCAGATGCTCACGGGCCTGTACCAGCACCTGGATGGTCACGTCATCGGGGATGAGGTTGTTTTCGATAATGTCCCGCACGAAATCAAAATCAGTCTGGGAGGCAGAGGGGAAACCCACCTCAATCTCCTTGTAACCCATGCGCACCAGCAGTTCAAACATGCGGCGCTTGCGTTCAGGGCTCATCGGATCGATCAGGGCCTGGTTGCCGTCGCGCAGGTCCACCGCACACCACTGCGGTGCGGAATCAATCACCTTGTCTGGCCAGGTACGGTCGGGCAGTTCGATTTTCTCCACCTCAACCTCAAACGGCTGGTAGCGCTTCACGGGCATAGAGGAGTTGCGTTGTTTATTCCACGCGGGCTGGCCGTCGGGTCGGGGGCCAGCCGGGGTGGAAATGTCACGCGGGGCGGAGATAAATGCATCAGAGGGGGCCATGGCTTAAAAAATTCCTTTGGGGATTGGTTGGTTACCCAGTTTCCTATGGGCCACGGCTGGCGCGCCTGAACTCCGCGACGGGGTGCCAGCCGTGCTCTAGACCGTTGACCCGCCGCGGCACAGAAGGAGGAGACGTGCGCGCAGCATGCTGTTCAGCCTACAGTATCTTTCCGTGATATGGGCAAAAAGCTAGAAAGCTACCATAGAAATGGGATCAGGCATGGAGATTTTTCGCCCGACCCCACTTCCAACGGGGATAGCGCTTAAGGGATAATGGGGCAGTGTCGCAACAAGCCCCAGATCCCCCGGATTACCCAGCCCTGGATCACACAGCCCCGGTTACCGCAGGTCGCCCGGCGGGCTTAACTCGAGTGGACTGGCTGTGGGCTTTCGGCATTTTCAGCGTTGCCTCACTAGTGCGACTGGTGATCATGGGCATGATGGCCACCGCCAACGGCTACACACTGCATTCCCTGTTCTACCGTTGGGACGCGGAATACTATGTGAGCATCGCGCGTGACGGCTACTTTGCCATCACAGAACCCGTGGTGGAGGTGCCTGTTTACGAACGCTCTCTGGCGTTTTTCCCGGGGTTTCCATACCTGTTGCGCGGACTGCATGCGGTGTTGCATCCGATCACGGGGCTTCACCATGAAACCATTGCGTATGGTGTGAATTTCCTTCTCGGTGTGGTGATGATCGCCGGTGTCATGGCCCTAGTCAACCGCATTCCCAGCATTAACCACTGGGGCGCTAAAAGCCAGCGCGCCCGCATCCTCGCGGCTGTTCTTATTGCCGGTGTGCCCATGGGCATCACTTTCAATATGGCGTATTCGGAATCCCTGTTCGGGGCGCTATCTATTTGGGCTCTGGTGGCCATTATGGACCGCCGTTGGTTGCTCGCCGGGCTTCTTGTTTTTGTCACCGGCCTGACCCGCATTACCGCCGTGGACGTGATGTTGGTGCTGTTCCTGGCCGTGCTCACCACCGACCGGAAAAACTGGCGAGGTTGGCTCGCGACTCTGCTTTCACCCCTGGGTTTGCTGTGGTATTTGTGGTGGTCCTCCGGCTACCTCACCCACATTGGCGGCTATTTCGGCATGCAGCGCGAGGGCTGGAATTCCGCGTTCGACTGGGGCATAGCCACCTGGAAATTCGCCACCTTCACCATGTTTGCCTCCCGTGAATTAGGCTACTTCCTATCGGTGGCTGTCATGATCGCCTTTGTATTCATTGTTGCCGGGAGTTTCCGCAAACTACCGTGGCAAATCTGGGTGTTCAGCGCCGCCGTCGCCGCCAACATCCTGCTTTCCGACGGCATTATGCACTCCCGCCCACGCCTACTCATCCCGGCGTATCTACTGCTCCTTCCGCTGGTGTTCTTCTTTGCTCGCCGCTTATCGACGCCCGCGCAGATCACCATTGCCGTCAGCTGGTTACTGTGGGGCGCGTGGTTTGGGGCCTACATGCTGGGTGTCTTCCCCTGGGCGATCTGACGGATAACAATCAGGCCGGTGAGCACGGCGATCTCCGCCGCGAGAATCCAACATTGCAGCATGAAATCGGGGGCACTTATATACAACAGCGGCAACGTGAAACCGAGAAGAGCCACTGGTCCGAATACGAGGGTCAGCACGCTGCCAATCCCTAGTACAAGAGTTGCGACAATGGTGATCACCCTGCGCCTGGTGCTTCGCGCCGGGGGAGTGCGGCGCACCCACGTGTAGATCACGCGTCCGATGGTCAGCAGAGCAAGCACAATGAGCGCGGTTTGGGTATACACAATCACGTCACCCCAGTGGGCGTTGGAGGATTGTTGCTTGGGCGTCACACCCAGGGTTTCCTCCGCGAAGACCAGTGCCGGCGTGACGATGCCATTGTTGTTTATCTGATCACGAATCCCCATGACGTTGTAGAGCACCACGACGCCCTTGCCGGTTTGCTGATTGAAGCCCATGTAGGAGTTGAATCCAGGAACAGTGCCGCCGTGATACACCAGCTGTGTTCCATCGAACTGCTCGTAGAAAAGCCCCGCGCCGTACTCGTAATCATCAGTGGTGGAGACCTTGGGCAAGGTGCTTGGTAGCTGGCCGGCTTGGTGTTGGCGGAGTTGCCAGGCACCATAGGTTGCTAGTTG
>ERZ773066.930-NODE-930-length-15573-cov-5.093504_pt1 | contig 15573 bp, 16 predicted proteins | sample MGYA00580573_ERZ773066 | MGnify/ENA primary metagenome ERZ773066 (study PRJEB29015, sample SAMEA2738128) | human oral metagenome | biome: human oral; feature: human-associated habitat; material: saliva | place: China | collected 2203 ... | reverse complement strand
CGATGAAAGTCTTCTCAGATCCTCGTTTCAATATCGATGTATTGAAAGTAGAAGTTCCCGTCAATGTCAACTACGTGGAAGGATTTGGAGAAGGTGAAGTTGTCTATAGTCGTGAAGAAGCTGCTGCCTTCTTTAAAGAACAAGAAGAAGCAACTAACCTTCCATACATCTACCTCAGTGCTGGTGTATCAGCAAAACTCTTCCAAGAAACTTTGGAATTTGCACATGCATCAGGTGCCAACTTCAACGGTGTTCTTTGTGGACGTGCGACATGGGCAGGTTCAGTAGAAGCTTACATCAAAGATGGAGAAGCAGCTGCTCGTGAATGGCTTCGTACAGAAGGTCGTCAAAATATTGAAGAATTGAACGCAGTCTTGGCTGAAGTGGCAACACCTTGGACAGAACGCGTGTAAGAAACAAATCGTTATTGCCTCCTAAAGCAACTAAAAAACTGGAAGTCTTTCTTCCAGTTTTTTTTTTATTTTTTCTGGAAGAGTGCCTCTTAAACGGATCTCTTCTTTCAGCCCCTAATTTATGGTATAATAGATCGATACTGTAATAAGGAAAATATAATGAATATACAACAATTACGATATGTAGTGGCGATTGCCAATAGTGGTACTTTTCGTGAGGCTGCTGAAAAAATGTATGTGAGTCAGCCAAGCTTGTCCATCTCTGTCAGAGATCTGGAAAAGGAACTGGGCTTCAAGATTTTTCGTCGGACCAGTTCTGGGACTTTTTTGACCCGTCGAGGAATGGAATTTTATGAAAAAGCGCAGGACGTGGTCAAAGGGTTTGATGTTTTTCAAAATCAATATGCCAGTCCCGAAGAAGAGAAGAAAGAATTCTCCATTTCTAGTCAGCACTATGACTTCTTGCCACCTTTGATGACGGAATTCTCAATCCGCTATCCGGAAAATAAAAACTTCCGCATCTTTGAATCAACGACGGTTCAAATTTTGGACGAAGTGGCTCAAGGGCATAGTGAGTTGGGAATTATTTATCTCAACCGTCAAAATACCAAGGGGATTATGCAACGGGTTGATAAATTAGGGCTTGAAGTAGTGGATTTGATTCCTTTTCAGACTCATATTTACCTTCGCAAAGGACATCCTTTGGCTAAGAAGAAAAAACTGGTTATGGAAGATCTAGCTCAGTTGCCAACTGTTCGCTTTACCCAAGAAAAAGATGAGTACCTCTATTATTCAGAGAACTTTGTCGATACCAGCTCGAGCTCACAAATGTTCAATGTAACCGACCGGGCAACCTTGAATGGAATCTTGGAGCGGACGGATGCTTATGCGACGGGATCAGGCTTTTTAGATAGCCAGTCCGTGAATGGCATCACCGTGATTCCTTTGGAAGATAATTTAGACAATAAAATGGTCTATGTCAAACGCGAAGAGATGGATCTCTCTCCTGTAGCAGAGAAGTTTGTCGAGGTCATGGTAGAATATTTTGATCAAAAGAGGTAAGAAATGAAGAGAAAAACAATGGTCCCAGTAGCGATTGTCCTATTGGTCCTACTGGATCAGCTGGTCAAATGGTATGTGGTGAAGAACATTCCACTGGGTGTCGTCAAGTCTTTTATCCCCCATGTGGTCAGCCTGACTTATCTTCAAAACACAGGTGCAGCTTTTTCGCTTCTTGAAAATCAGCAATGGTTCTTTACCCTCATCACTCTAGTCGTGATGGTAGGGGCCTTTTACTATCTCTATAAGCACCTCAAGGGATCGCTTTGGATGGTGACAGGTTTGACCTTAGTCATTGCAGGTGGGTTGGGGAATTTTATCGATCGCCTACGTCAGGGCTTCGTGGTCGATATGTTCCATCTGGATTTTATGAATTTTGCCATTTTTAACGTAGCAGATAGTTATTTGACAGTTGGAGTTTTCTTGCTCCTGATCCTGATGTTGAAAGAGGAAACGCATGGAAATTAAAATCGAAGTAGCCGGTGCGCGACTGGATAAGGCTTTGGCGGATTTGACTACCTTGTCACGAGCTGTGGCCAATGAGCAGATCAAAGAAGGGAAAGTTCTGGTCAATGGGACTGTGAAAAAAGCCAAGTACACGGTCAAAGAAGGAGACATCATCCAGTATGAAGTCCCAGAAGTGGAAGAGGTCAGTTATGAAGCAGAAGATCTGCCCTTAGACATCGTTTATGAGGACCAGGATGTTGTGGTGGTTAATAAACCCCAAGGTATGGTGGTGCATCCAAGTGCGGGCCATATTAGTGGCACCTTGGTTAATGCTCTCTTATACCATGTCAAGGACCTTTCAGGGATCAATGGGGAATTGCGTCCAGGGATCGTCCACCGGATCGACAAAGACACATCAGGCCTCTTGATGGTCGCAAAAAATGATCAGGCCCACGTCTCTTTGGCAGAAGAGTTGAAGGACAAAAAATCTCTACGCAAGTATTGGGCCATTGTCCATGGCAATCTTCCCAATGATCGGGGAATAATTGAAGCACCAATTGGTCGCAGTGAAAAGGACAGGAAAAAACAAGCAGTGACAGCGAAAGGTAAGCCTGCTGTGACCCGTTTTCAAGTTTTGGAACGTTTTGGAAATTACACCTTAGTAGAGTTGCAACTGGAGACCGGTCGCACCCACCAAATTCGGGTGCACATGGCCTATATTGGCCATCCAGTGGCTGGAGATCCTGCTTATGGTCCTAAGAAGACACTCAAAGGACAAGGACAGTTTCTGCATGCGCGGACACTCGGCTTTACCCACCCTCGCACAGGAGAGACTTTGGAATTTACGGCAGAAGTGCCAGCGATCTTTGAGAAAACGCTGGAAGACCTTCGAAAAGGATAATGAAGATGGCTGAATGGAGATTCAGTCACTTTCATTACATACGAAATAAATAGTATTAGAAAGAAACATAGAGATGAAAGCAAAATGAATCGTCTTTAAAGTAGGGACCTCGTCTTTGACCAATCCCGATGGGAGTCTCTCCAGACAGAAGGTCAAGGTCATTACCCAGCAGTTGGCTTTCTTACACGAATCGGGGCATGAGTTGATCTTGGTTTCATCAGGGGCGGCTCAGACTTTCAAAGGGGCCGCCAGTATGGTCTTAGAGACGGGGCAACATCATTGCAGGAGTGGAAGCAGCCTACAAACGCACCCAAGAAATGGGACAAGAGGCAGGGCGAAATTAGATAAAATAATTGGTCAAAACCAAGCTTGTAGAACAGTGACGAACTGTTCTTTTATACAAATCTAACAAATTCAGAGTTATCCAATCCTCTCTTGAAACTTTTCGCTGTGAGAAAAGTGCCTGAAACTTAATGGTTTCAGGCACTCGGGAGTTTTGAAACCTTAGGTTCAAAACTAAGTCATGGAACTTCTATGAAGTTCGCTGACGTCCGTTCTCACCTAAGGAAAGTTTCTAAGAGGACTTTATTTTAAATGTAAAAGATTGGTTTTTACCAATCTTTTTTTACGTTAGAGCGACTCTATCTCTACGAAACCATTTTCAGTCAGACGATAGATTTTTTGGCAGACTTCTTTGAGGAAGGTCCGATCGTGGGAGACTGTAACCAGTCCGCCTGGGTAGTCTGCGAATAGGCGACGAATTTCTGGTTGGGAAGTGGGGGAAAAATTACGAGTAGGCTCGTCCAAGAGCAGAAACTGGGGACTTGTGAGTACTAATTGAAGGAGGAAGAGTTTTCCTTGCTGGCCACCAGAAAGTTCAGAGATAGGATGGTGCATTTCAGAATAAGTAAAGTTGAGGGAGGCTAAATGCAATTGAATGGTGTTGATTTCTTCGCGATCGCCTGAATACTGTAGAAATTGAACCGGCGTCTGAGTTAGAGGGAGGAGTTCAGTGTAATCTTGAGGCATATAGGCAGTGCGGATACTCTCATTCTTCTGTAAAATCTTCCAGATCATTTTTAGGAAAGTGGATTTCCCTACACCGTTGGATCCGATAATCCCTATCTTATCCTGCCCTTGAAGAGTGAGGGAGAGGTTCTTGACTAGGACACGATCCCCAATTGCGATCTTTTCCTGATCTAGGAGAAGGACACGTTTTTGAGGAGACAAGGGAGTGAGGGAAGGGAAATGCAGATTGATGATTTCCTCATCATAGGGTTGGGAAGTCATGGATTGGAATTCTCGCTCGTAGCGCTTTTCTTGTGAGAGGAGGGACTTCATTTTCTTTGCTAGGAGACGTCCAGCAGTACTATCTTTGGTATTTCGTAAGGAGGTTTCGACTTGCTGGCGGACGCGACGGTGCTTCTCCATTGTTTTTTTGTAGGCTCGTTGATCATTGGCAGCTTGCTGAGACTGTTGCTTAAATTGTTGTTCCCTCTGGCTACTATAGTCTTGATAGCCTAGGTGCTCTACGATGGTTTCAGCCTCCTTGCGGTGTTTGATCTGTCTGAGATGGATGATCGTATCCGCCGTCTGAGTCAAAAAATCCTCATGATGGGAAATAAATAGAATGGTTTGGGGGCTTGTTTGGATCATCTGCTGAAGCCAGTCCAAGGTTTCTAAATCTAGATCGTTTGAGGGTTCATCTAAAAATAGCAATTCATGAGGACGACAAAGTTCGTGAAGAAGTTGGACCTTGAGGGCTTCTCCTCCAGATAGACTTCCGATGGTTTGATCGCTTGCAAAGCGGTCGCTATTAAAATGCAATTGATCAGCCAGTCTGTAGAGGCTGGCATAGTCTAGCTCGTCCTCTCCAAAAAAATATTCTCCCAAAGTTTTTCCCTTCAATGCTTCCGGCAAAGACTGGGGAATATAGGCATAGGAGTGAAAGGAAGTGGTGATTTCTCCTTCTATGGTCAGATAATCTGGTAGAGATTTTGGGGACATGAGGACCTGAAGTAAGGAAGATTTTCCATTCCCTTCTTCGCCAATAATAGCAACTTTTTCTCCTTCATGTATGGTTAGGGACAGATTACGTACTAGATCGCGTAAATCTTTTGTATGGCGGATAGTGAGGTGGGATAGTTTTAGCATAAGATTCCTTTCTACTGGGACAAAAAAAAGCTCTACCTATTTAGTAGAGCTGTATTCAAGCGGAACCCAAGCAGAAAAAAACCTAATTTACCCAACAAAAGGTTGGAGAATAGGCGAGAGGGCACACAAAAAGAGATCGAACAAGCAGTCCACTAAATAAAGTATTATATTTAACGAAACTTACTTGTTCATATCTCCTTACCTCCGAATATGATTAACTTTATTCTATTCCTTTCATTCCTTCTTGTCAAGGAAATCCATGCTTCTTTGTCCTTTTTCTTCTCGGACTTAGGGGGATTTTATGGTATAATTAAAGGTATGCATACCAAACCAACGTCCGCTTATGTCCACATTCCATTTTGTACCCAGATTTGTTTTTATTGTGATTTTTCGAAGGTCTTTATTAAGAACCAACCGGTCGATGCCTATTTGGATCATTTGATCCAAGAATTTCGTCGAGAAGACATCACAAACTTACGAACGCTCTATATTGGGGGTGGGACGCCGACAGCCTTATCTGCAGATCAGCTAGCCTATCTGCTCAAGGAGCTGACCAAGTCGCTTGATCTGTCTCAGATGGAAGAGCTGACGATCGAGGCTAATCCTGGTGATTTGGATCCGGATAAGATTGCGGTCTTGAAGGATTCGCCGGTTAATCGGGTTTCATTGGGCGTGCAGACCTTTGATAATCGCTTGCTCAAGAAGATTGGTCGGAGCCACCAAGAGCAGGACATTTATGACAATATCGACCGTCTGAAGCTGGCTGGTTTTGACAATATTTCGATCGACCTCATTTATGCGCTTCCGACGCAGACCATGGACCAGGTCAAAGAGAATGTCGCTAAGGCTCTTGCCCTTGACATTCCCCACATGAGTCTTTATAGCTTGATTCTGGAGAATCACACAGTTTTTATGAACCGCATGAGACGGGGCAAGCTTCCTCTACCTAAAGAGGAGTTGGAAGCAGAGATGTTTGAATACATTATTCAGGAGTTGGAGCGAGCAGGCTTTGAGCATTACGAAATTTCTAATTTCTCCAAGCCTGGTTTTGAAAGTCGGCACAATCTCATGTATTGGGACAATGCCGAGTATTATGGTCTGGGAGCTGGTGCATCCGGCTATGTTAACGGTGTTCGCTACAAGAATCATGGCCCCATTCGTCACTATATGCAGGCTGTCGAAGAGGGAAATGCGCGTGTCCAAGAAGAGCATCTGACTCAGACAGAAATGATGGAAGAAGAGATGTTTCTTGGACTACGTAAGAAAACAGGCGTTTCCAAGAAGCGTTTTGAAGAAAAGTTTGGTGTGAATTTTGACCAACAATATGGATCAGTGGTTGAAGAATTGATCCAGCAGGGCCTTTTGGTACCTGACAAGGACATTGTACGAATGACCAAGAAAGGTCTCTTTTTAGGAGACACTGTAGCAGAGAAGTTTATTTTGGAGTAGAAAATGGCAAAAACATTTGAATACAGCATGAAAATTCCGTTTGATATGAGCGATGTCAATGGTTATATTAAGATTCCCCAATTGATCTTGCTGTCTTTACAGGTATCGGGCATGCAATCGATTGAGCTGGGTATGAGTGATATGTACATTTTAGAGAACTACAATCTAGTCTGGATTATCACGGATTACAATATGAAGATCGAGCGTCTCCCTGTTTTTGATGAGAAAATCACTATCGAAACCTATGCCAAGAGTCACAATCGACTTTTCTGCTACCGGGCCTTTAATATCAAGGATGAAGCAGGAAATACTATCATTGAGATGGTCGCGACCTTTGTCTTGATGGATCGGGATACACGCAAGGTTCATCCTGTTATGCCGGAGATCACAGAAGCTTTTGACTCCGAATTTTCAAAAACCATGCTTCGTGGACCTCGTTTCAAAGAATTGGAAGGCGGAGTAGAACAAGAATATCTGGTTCGGTTTTACGACTTGGATATGAACGGACATGTTAACAATAGCAAGTACTTGGATTGGGTTTTTGAGGTGATGGGAGCAGACTTCTTGACCCATCATGTCCCTAAAAAAGTTCATCTAAAATATGTCAAAGAAGTGCTAGCAGGAGGTCTCATCACCTCTCAATATGAACAAGATGGCTTGAAAACTCAGCACCAAATTACTTCAGATGGTCAGATCAATGCCCAGGCTGAAATTGAGTGGGAAGAAGTAGAAGAAAAGGGTTGGACTTATGGAAAGTAGAAGATTAAAAAATAAAAAACAGGAGCTTGAAAGCTATCAAAAACGGGTTGTGGCCTATGCCAAGCGTCAAAAGAACCCTTTGTATATGTTAGGAGATTGGCTCTTGACTCTTTGTGCTTTGGGCATCATCCTGGTAGAGGAAATTTATAAATTTTTCCGCTATCGCTTGAATTTAGAGAGTTTTAGTCGCTTCTTGAAAGAAGATGTACGCTGGTATCGGGTCTGGATCCATTTCACCTTGGCCTTTCTTTTACCGGTCATGATCTTCTCGATTGGGATTACTAGCCAATCAGGATCCTTCTGGTCCAACTTCTATCACCGCTTGTCCCAAGGCGTGCTCTTTAGCACAACAGTCAGTCTCGCTGCGACCTTAGTGACGGATTTTGTGGAGAATTTGCAACCCGAAACCAAGTCAGACGGCCGGAACCGGAGCAGCAAACGCACTGTTTACCAAATCAGTGTCGATCAAGCGACAGTCATTGGCCTCTTGGTGACCATTGTCATCCTTATGGTGGCTTCTTTCTTGTTTACCCAATCGGGAAGTCAAGGGATCAATTTTACTGGTTTGGTCCTACAGTTTGTCCTCTATGCTGGTGCTCTACTCTTGTATGGTTCTGGAGGACGAGTAGATGCAGAAAAGTTACATGACGAAAAGGATACAGAAAAGGAAAAATAAATGCAATATAAGGGCTATTTGATTGATTTGGATGGCACTATTTACAAAGGAAAATCACGAATTCCTGCAGGAGAAGCTTTTGTTCATGAACTGCAGGCACGTGAGATTCCTTATCTCTTTGTGACCAACAATACAACCCGCACACCGGAGACCGTTCGGGATATGCTGGCAACTCATTTCAATATTGAAACCCCAGTTTCGACCATCTATACAGCTACCCTTGCGACCATTGATTATATGAAGGATCAAAATCTGGGTAAAAAGGTTTATGTGATCGGAGAAGCAGGACTCAAAGAAGCTATCGAAGAAGCTGGTTTCATCTTTGATGAAGAAGCACCGGATTATGTCGTGATTGGACTTGATTGGCAAGTAGATTATGAAAAATTTGCTACTGCGACCTTGGCCATTCAAAAGGGGGCCCACTTTATCGGGACCAACCCTGACCTCAATATTCCAACGGAGCGCGGCTTGTTGCCGGGAGCAGGATCTCTGATTGCTCTTGTCGAAGCAGCGACACGGGTCGAGCCTGTTATTATTGGGAAACCAAAGGCCATCATTATGGATAAGGCCATTGAGCACCTGGGGCTGGAAAGAGAAGAAGTCGTGATGGTAGGGGACAATTATTTAACAGATATTCGTGCAGGTATTGACAATGGGATTCCAACCCTTTTGGTGACGACAGGTTTTACCAAACCAGAAGAAGTGTCGACCTTACCAATTGCACCGACACATGTTGTTGCCAGTCTAGCGGAGTGGGATTTTGATGCTTAAAAGTTTAAAATCAATCAACCAATTTTTCTTTATCTTGTCCGCTACGATCCTTCTCACCATTGTTCTAGCTTGGGCTATCTATCCCATGGAGATTCATTGGTTGGGGATTCAAAGCCGAACTGGTTTTTCGGCTTCAGTCATCATGAAGAATTTTAATGTCTTGATGAACTACTTGACCAATCCTTTTCAATGGGTGTTGAAGATGCCTCAATTCCCCTCTTCAAAAAATGGCTTGCACCATTTTGAAGCCGTCAAGTATCTGTTTCATTTGGTGACGGTCGTTTTCTTGGTGACACTACCTGGTTTTATCCATTTTATGCGGACAATTGTCAAAAAAGGTTACCTGGCCTTGTACCGAAGTCTCTTCTTTTGGATGCTGGTTTTACCAGTAGTGCTTGCATTAATGACTGTTATCATTGGCTTTGATCAATTCTTTACGCTCTTTCATCAGGTCTTATTTGCTGGAGACAATACTTGGCTCTTTGATCCGCGCGTGGATTCGATTATTCTTGCATTACCAGAAGACTACTTTATGCATGCCTTTTTGATTTTCTTTGTCTTATACGAAGGAGTCTGTGCGAGTTTTTATCTATTTTCTAGGAGGAAGAAATGAACCAATATAACCGATTATTAGACCCTAAAAAAGATATAGGAAGGTATTCTGGGACACTTGCCATTTATCTCTTGGTAATGACCTTAGTAACCGTCCTGTGGGAAGTCCTCTTAGGCATGATCCTTTCAGGTTCGCTCAGAAAAGATCCAAGTCAAGTAACGGAGAAACTAAACGCCCAGAATGTTTGGGCTGGTATTCCCTACCTCATCTCTATTTTCATTGGACTCTTTCTTTTTAATGCCTATCGCAAGAAGGCCCTTTATAAATATGATCTTAAGCACAAGGGACGCAAGATGACACCTTCTGTCTTCTTTATCCTTCTCGCCTTTTTGGGCTTCTCCCAAGTTTTCTCATCTGTGATGACGCAAGTGATTGAGCGCATGTTTGAGACCATTGGCCTTCATTCCCCAACGCCAGATCTAGGAGATACGATTGAGCGATCATGGACCATGCTTTTGTATGCTGGCTTTTTTGGTCCTATCACAGAGGAATTCTTCTTTCGTGGGGCCGGCTTGCGAGGCTTGGAGCGGTATGGAAAGATCTTTGCCATTGTCATGACGGCTATTTTATTCGGCCTCTTCCATGCCAATTTTGACCAGCTCTTTTTCGCGGGTATCATTGGTCTAGGATTTGGCTACATTGCCTTTGAATACAATATCTGGTGGGCGATTTTCTATCACATTTTTAACAACTTTGTCATTTCCCAAGGCTTGCATTATGTAGCTTATCATGTGGACGAGGGACTAGCGAATTGGCTCCAAATCGGTGTTTTAGCCATTGGTTCCATTGTCATGATAGTGGTTCTTGCGACCAAATGGCCAGCTATCAAGGCTTATATTCAGGCCAATAAACCTCAGCCGGGAGTTTTCCAGCGTGCCCTCGCTTCCTTCTGGTTCTGGTTCTTCGTGCTATTCACTATCCTGATGTCTATTGTTCCTTATGTGATTCCGCTCTTCCAGATGGCCAATTTCAAAGGATAAGTATCATTAAAGGGGGATCCTTTTAGCTCCCTCTTTTTGCTATAATTGAGAAAGTAATAATATAGAAGCTCTGTAAATAACATACAAGGGTAGCTTACTTGAGGATAAAATTATGGAATGGAATGCGAACTTACTAGATTTTTTACAAAAGTTGACTTACAATCTAGTGGATTATATTAGCGATAAGGCTTATATGGAGTTTGTTCGTGAATCCTTGAAGCTCTCAAGTCAAGTACTGGATAATAATAGTGAGATTAGTCCCGATATTCTTTATGATCGATTAGAAAATCTGGATGAATATGATATCTTAACTTTTATGGAGCTGGACAAAGAGACGAATCCTCTTGTATGGAGCTGTATTGCCAATTATTTTTCTTTGATTTGCTATCATTTGTATCAGCAATCTGGAGAAAAGTATCTTCCCCAAACAATTGAAAGTGTTGATGAGGAAACGATAGAAGCTTATGTTTCGAGTTACCAGCAACTGATAGTTGAAAATAACAAATTATTGGACCAAATACCAGCACTAGACCTTGAACTAATTTTGAATGATCCTTTGGTTGACAATTACTTTGGTGAGTTGCTTCAAGAAATCAAGTTGAAACAATGATTCAGCAGTCTTAAATTGACGACAGGACGTTCCAAAATTAACTCGCCCATATAGTACTAGATAAGGAGAGAATATGTTTGATAGCTATTTGATGCTTACTTTTTCTGAAGCTATTGCTCATCAGTTTAGCTCGCCCTATAAGTCTCATATTCGGACGGCCTTGGATGCGTGTTGGAGTTTTTTGGAGAAGAGAGATAAAAGTGGAGATGAGCTCTATGCTCTATTAGATGATGGCACAGATTTTGGTGGACTTTTTATCTATATGCAATTAGATGATAATGAGTCGCATGTAGCATCCTGGGATAATATGACTTATGCAATAGCTACCATTGCAAAAGAAGCTTATTCATTTGAAAATAAGAAAGTGCTACCGTCTCCTTTGGAAAATATCGACGATTCTTTGATAGAGATTTTCATTGAGAATTTAAAAGAAATCAATTGTAATTTTTATGAGCACGTACAGGATGTCAAAGACTTCCTTGCGCGTGGTCAATTGCCATCAAAGAAAGAGGCCATAAACGAATTAAAGAGAATAGGATTATTGCAATGAAAAATTTTGAAGATAAATTTATGGAAGTCCAAGCAAGCATGATTTCGTTAGCGCTGGAATATGTTCAAAATCAAGCAGATAAAATTTTTATTTATGCGATAGCGGACAGTTTGTATAGTTTTAATCTCTTCTATGAGATTAAGGGAAATATTGTACACAAACACTTAGTAAATGATTATTTACCTAAAGACTCTCATGTTGATATTAGTTTACAAACAGCCTTGTTGAAGGAAGGTGTCAAGGATGTAAAATCAATGCTTGATGTTTGCCAAGAATACAATCGTGAACATCCAACTGAAATGTGGTTGATTTATGATGCTCAGAAAAACAGCCTTGATAGTCGCTATAGCTATGAAGGGCGTTATGACAAGGATGAAGAATTGCTTCCTCGGCTAGAATTTGAAAAATGGTTTGAGGAAGTAAAAGACAAGCAACTGTAGGAGAAAAAGATATGCCCCAACAAGATCAATCAGTCATCTATCCCTTTTCAATAAGAAAGAGTTTAGGTTATCAGAATGTCAAGCAAGCGTTAGAGCAAGTGTTTTCGATAGATCTTGATACGATTGCCATTCATGAAGGAGAAGATGAAAATTTTAATTTTCCCTTCGTGTATAAGGGTTATCATATGACGATGGGGATATCATCAACCGGTAAAAATAGGCAATTAGAAGCTGGAGAGGGTGGCTTGTTTAACATTTGGTTCACTCAAACTGATGAACAGAGATTTTCAGTCACCTTTTTATCAAATATTATCGATGATAAAACTATAAGAAGAGTGTACGGCTATGATAAAGAATCTATCGAGCAAACTTTAAACATATTAAAAGACTTTCTAAATTCAGAGAAAGCGAAAGTTTTATTGAAGAGTTGCTTCCACGACTAGAATTTGAAAAATGGTTTGAAGAAGTAAAAGATGAGCAACTGTAGGAGAAAAAGATATGTCCCAACAAGATCAATCAATCATCTACCCCCTGCCAAATGATGCGCTATTACATGAAATAGAAGTTGCGTGGAAAGTTCGATTGCCTGATGATTATAAGGAATTTATAAAGAATGAGAATGGATTGATGCCGTCAAAACGGTATTTTCATTTTGGGGACAATGAGAAAGTAATCGATCGCTTTTTAGCCATACTAGCTATTTCAGGTGAGAAGCCTGAAGAGGTTTATGATATCGGAGTAGTGAGTACACAATTAGAAGGGCGCATTGTCTTTGATGAAGATTATGTCGGAATGCAACTAATCCCCATAGCAGCATTGTTCGGTGGTGATTTTGTTTGTCTAAATTATGTCAAGGATTCCGAAAATCCAAGTATTTGTATCTGGTATCACGAAGAATCGTACGAGCTAGAGCCAGCTATAGAGTTAGTAGCAAATAACTTTGCAGAGTTTTTAGATATGCTACAGGATGAATAAAAGTCAAACTTGTAAAAGAGACTTAAATAAAACGAAGCATTTTCAACACACTACACTGAGGGACTAGATCCCTCTTTTTTGCTATAATAGAGAGTATGAATAACTTGATTAAATCCAAGCTCGAGCTCTTGCCGACGAGTCCGGGCTGTTACATTCACAAAGACAAGAACGGTACCATCATCTATGTGGGGAAGGCCAAGAATCTTCGCAATCGGGTGCGGTCCTATTTCAGAGGGAGCCACGATACCAAGACGGAAGCCCTGGTATCTGAGATTGTGGATTTTGAGTTTATCGTCACTGAGTCCAATATTGAGGCCTTGCTTCTCGAGATCAACCTCATCAAGGAGAACAAGCCCAAGTACAATATCATGCTCAAGGACGATAAGTCCTATCCCTTCATCAAGATTACCAATGAGCGCTATCCGCGTCTCATCATCACGCGCCAGGTCAAAAAGGATGGCGGTCTCTATTTTGGTCCCTATCCAGACGTTGGAGCGGCCAATGAGATCAAGCGACTTTTAGACCGGATTTTCCCATTCCGTAAATGTACCAATCCGCCTTCCAAGGTTTGCTTTTACTACCATTTAGGCCAGTGTATGGCCCATACGGTCTGTCACAAGGACGAGGCCTATTTCAAGGGTATGGCGCAGGAGGTTTCTGATTTCCTTAAGGGGCAGGATGACAAGATTATCGATGAGCTCAAGCTCAAGATGACTACCGCTGCGCAAAACATGGAATTTGAGCGGGCTGCAGAGTACAGGGATCTGATCCAGGCTATCGGGACCCTGCGGACCAAACAGCGGGTCATGGCCAAGGATTTGCAGAACCGGGATGTCTTTGGCTACTACGTGGACAAGGGCTGGATGTGTGTGCAGGTCTTCTTTGTCCGTCAGGGCAAGCTGATCGAGCGCGACGTCAACCTTTTTCCTTACTACAATGATCCGGACGAGGATTTCTTGACCTATGTGGGGCAGTTTTACCAGGAGAAATCTCACCTGATCCCTAATGAAATCCTGATCCCTCAAGATATCGATGAGGAAGCGGTCAAGGCCCTAGTGGATACCAAGGTTCTCAAGCCCCAGCGTGGGGAGAAGAAGCAGTTGGTCAATCTGGCCATCAAGAATGCGCGTGTCAGTCTGGAGCAGAAGTTTAATCTCCTTGAAAAATCCATGGAAAAGACCCAAGGTGCTATTGAAAATCTTGGAAAACTCCTGCAAATTCCGACCCCAGTGCGGATTGAATCTTTCGACAACTCCAACATCATGGGAACCAGTCCAGTTTCAGCCATGGTCGTCTTTGTCAATGGGAAGCCAAGTAAAAAGGATTACCGCAAGTACAAGATCAAGACCGTCGTCGGGCCAGATGACTATGCCAGCATGCGGGAGGTCATCCGCAGACGCTACAGCCGGGTCATGCGGGATGGCCTGACGCCACCAGATTTGATCGTTATCGATGGGGGGCAGGGGCAAGTCAATATTGCCAAGCAAGTCATCCAAGAAGAGTTGGGACTGGATATTCCCATTGCAGGTCTGCAAAAGAATGACAAGCACCAGACCCATGAATTGCTCTTTGGCGATCCTCTCCAAGTCATCGAACTCTCTCGGACCTCGCAGGAATTTTTCCTTCTCCAGCGAATCCAGGATGAAGTCCACCGTTTCGCCATCACCTTCCACCGCCAGCTACGGTCCAAGAATTCCTTCTCCTCCCAGTTGGATGGTATCGAAGGCTTGGGACCAAAACGCAAGCAGTTGCTGATGAAGCACTTCAAGTCACTGACCAAGATCAAAGAAGCCACTGTGGATGAAATCGTCACGGTCGGTATCCCACGGGCAGTGGCGGAGGCAGTGCAAGCCAAGCTCCATCAAGGAAAGCAGGAAGAAGCAAGTCCGTTGATGGAAGTGGCGGAGCCCTCCCAAGGATTTGAGTAATGGCACCATCCATTTTCATGGATGGTTTTCAAGTTTTTTATTTGTTTTTGTTATACTTAATGCACACAGATTTTTGATCGATAAAGGAGTAGTTATGAACCATCGAATCGCTATTTTATCTGATATCCACGGAGATACGACAGCTCTGGAGGCAGTAATTGCGGATGCGCGGGCTCAAGGCGCGACGGAATACTGGCTTTTAGGGGACATTTTGTTACCAGGTCCAGGGAGAGAGGACCTTTTTGACTTGCTAGATACGATTCCTATTACAGCGGCTGTTCGTGGAAATTGGGATGATTGTGTCCTAGAGGCTTTGGATGGCGAATACGGGCTTGAGGATCCGCAGGAGATCCAGATGCTTCGTCTCACTCAGTATGTTATGGAAGGACTGGATCCTAAGCGGATTGATTGGCTTCGCTCGCTTCCTCTAATGGAGAAGAAGGAGGTCAATGGAATTCGCTTTTCCCTGACCCACAACTTGCCAGAAAAGAATTATGGTGGGGACTTGCGTCCAGCTAATGCGACGGAGAACTTTGACCAATTGCTCGATGACCAGACCGATGTGGCCATCTACGGTCATGTCCACAAGCAGTTGCTTCGCTATGCTAGTCAGGGTCAGCAAATCATCAATCCCGGCACCATTGGTATGCCTTATTTTGACTGGATGCCCCTACAAAACCATCGGGCCCAGTATGCGCTGATCGATGTTGAAGAAGATGGGGTGACCAACCTGCAATTTCGCAAGGTAGCTTACGACTATGAAGCAGAGCTCCAAGATGCCAAAGATAAGGGACTTCCCTTTATTGAGATGTACGAAGAATTGAGACGAGAGGATAATTATCGGGGCC
>ERZ773066.920-NODE-920-length-15646-cov-6.361619_pt1 | contig 15646 bp, 10 predicted proteins | sample MGYA00580573_ERZ773066 | MGnify/ENA primary metagenome ERZ773066 (study PRJEB29015, sample SAMEA2738128) | human oral metagenome | biome: human oral; feature: human-associated habitat; material: saliva | place: China | collected 2203 ... | reverse complement strand
GTGCTCAGCGAAGGTGTGGCGTACGATCCGCTGGTCACGCCGTCGAATCCGATCACCTGCACGTCTTGCGGTACGCGGATGCCATGATCGGCAAGACCCCGGATTACGCCGAACGCGGCGAAATCATTCGCGCAGCATACGCCGTCGAATGGCGGGTCGGCCCCTTCTCCGACGTCGGCGTTTCCGCGCGTCGCCAGAATCTGCTGCGCAATCGCATGCCCTGCGGCGATGCCGTCTTCGGCGCTGCCCGCTTCGAAAACGGTGGTTTCGTCATATGGTAATCCTGCGTCCAGCAGTGCGTTGCACGCGCCGCGGAGACGCAGCAGAAACGCGTTCTGCGCGTGGGCCAGGTCGGCGCGTTTGGTAAAGGCATGGCCCACGATTGCGATTTTGCGGCATCCATGGTCGATCAGATGCTGGGCCGCCGCGCGTTCGGCCTCCTCGTTGGGAAAGTTCACGGCATCGACGGTCGGTGTCTCCTCGCAGGCGTCCACCAGTACGAACGGCCTGCCGCCGTTCAGCTTGGCGAGTGGCAGATTCGTACCTAGGCCGGTGGCATGCAGGATCTCACCGTCGAATAATTGTCCGGAGAACGGATTGCTGGTCAGCGCGTGCGCGGCGGCGTCGGCGGAATAGCGCGTCTGTTCGATGAACGGCGTGAGCCCGCGTGCCACGATTTCGTTGCTCAGTGCCTGCGTGAGTTTCGAATAGAACGGTGAGTCGAATTCGTTGACGATGACGTGGATGATATTGCTGCGGCCGGATTTCAGCATGCTGGCGGTCAGATTGATGCGGTAATCCAGCTTTTTCGCCGCAGCGAGCACTTTAGCCCGTGTCGATTCCTTGACGCCCGTTTTGCCGCGCAGCGCATTCGAGGCGGTCATGGGGGAGACCCCGGCCGCGGCGGCTACGTCGCGCAGCGTCGGCTTGCTGGTTGCCATAGATGGCCTCCTCGATGAATGAACTACTGATTATATGTAACGATATTATATATTTTCGTTGCTGTAAAATCGGAGTTTCTTATCTGAAAAATGCTGAAAAATCAGCAGACTCACCGAATGGTTGCGCAAGTTGTGCGATGCTGAAACCTTATTAGAATATGTACCGTTACATATAGTGATTGTCGGGAAGGACCGACGATTGCGACCATGGAATACGGAACGTATGCCGAGCGATCGCACAGATCGGACAAACAAAGGAGCGGCTCGATGACGACACTGCCTGACACATCGCTGAAGGCCTGGCGACCACCAATGGGCTGGAACAGCTGGGATTCCTACGGCACCACCATCACCGAAGACGAGGTGCTCGCCAACGCGCGATTCATGGCGGAACATCTGAAGGCCGCCGGCTGGGACACGTTGGTAATCGACGCCGGTTGGTTCGATCCCAACGCCCACGCCCACGGATATTCCGACGGTACGCCACTATGCATCGATGAATACGGCCGGCAGTTGCCCGACGAACGTCGTTTCCCGAGCTCCGCCGAAGGCAAAGGGTTCGGCCCGCTCGCCGATGCGGTGCATGAGCTTGGTCTGAAACTCGGCGTGCATGTGATGCGAGGCATTCCGCGTCAGGCCGTACACGAAAATCTGCCGGTGAAAGACACCGATCTCACCGCGCGGGATGTCGCCGACACTGAGCACAACTGCGTGTGGAATCACGACAACTACGGTCTGAAGCGTGGTGATGCTGGCGCTCAGGCTTGGTATGACGCACAAGTCGACCTGTTCGCCTCATGGGGCTTGGATTTTCTGAAGGTCGATGACATGCAGACGCCATTCTTCCCGGAAGAGATCGAGGCCTACCATAATGCCATCGCGAAGGCGGAAAAGCGGTATGGCCGCCGGATCACGCTCTCGCTGTCGCCGGGCGGCTGGGTGGCCAGCACGCATGTCGATTTTCTGCGAGACGTTGCGCAGATGTGGCGCATTTCCGACGATCTGTGGGATCGGTGGGAAGACATTTTCCAGCAATTCCCTCGCCTGGCACGTTGGGCGCCGCTGCAACGGACCGGCCATTGGGCCGATGCCGACATGCTGCCGCTCGGTCATATCGGATTGCGTGCCGAACGCGGCGACGACCGGCAGTCACGGCTGACGCTCGATGAGCAGAAGACGCTGCTGACATTGTGGTGCATGGGCCGTTCGCCATTGATGGTCGGCGGCGATCTGCCTACCAGCGATGATGACACGATTGCACTGCTCACCAATCCCGCATTGCGTGAAGTGACGGCCGGTTCCGCCAACAACCGTGAGATTGTGCGCGAACGGCTGTTTTCCGAATGGAACGTCGAAGACAGCTATATCGGCGACCTCATCGTATGGACCGCCGACGCGGTCAAATGGGCCGACGGCACGCCTTGCGCACATCCGGGCAGCCATTATGGAGCGATCTTCTGGACCGGCGACGAACCCTATGAGCTCAAAGGCAACATCCAACTGCAAAGCTTCGTCGGCATCGCCGACCGGAATCGCGACTGGACACTTGCCGACCTGTGGGCAGACGCTCCCGGAACCCCATCCGACATACGCATCGAAGGCGAGGGGGAAGACCGCGTGATCCGCGGGACCATCCCTGCCCACGGCGCACTCTGGTTCGCCATCCGTCCCCTCTGAGAAAAGGAACAAGAACATGGACAAGCTCACCGCAATCCTGAACAAGGCAGGCGTACGCAACATCAGCACCGACCTGTGGGGCATTTTCTTCGAAGACATCAGCTACTCCGGCGACGGCGGCCTGAACGCCGACCTCGTACAGAATGGCGCTTTCGAATACAATCGCGCCGATGCCGCCGACTGGAGCAACTACAGTTTCTGGCGCAAAGTTGTGCCGGAAGGCTCATTCGCCGCCTTCGACGTACTGACCGACGATCCTGTGGCATGCGAAAACCCGCATTACGCCTCAATCGAAGTTGAGCAGGTACCCGTTGCGTTGGAAAACGTCGGATGGGACGGCATGGTCTTCCGTACCGGCGAAACCTATGACTGCTCTGCCTGGATGCGCGTCGAAGCTGGCGCCTCCATGCCCGTCACCATCGCTCTGCTTGGCGATGACGGCAACGTGCTCGCTGAAACTTCCGTCACCATCGACAACACCGTCTGGAACAGGATCGAAACGTCCCTCGTCGCCTCGGGAGCCGCCACGCAGGGCACGCTACGCCTGACATTCACCCAACCGGGCACCATCGACCTTGACTTCGTCACGCTCGAACCACGCACCACCTACCAGGGTCTCAAACACTTCCGCCCCGACCTGGTGGAGGCGCTCGCCGACCTGCATCCGCGATTCATGAGATTCCCGGGCGGTTGCATCACGCACGGTCTCGGCATGGACAACATGTACCACTGGGACCGCACCATCGGCGAAGTGGAGCATCGCCCGCATAACTTCAACCTATGGGGCTACCACCAATCATTCCGCATCGGCTACTACGAATACCTGTGCCTGTGCGAAACCATCGGCGCAAAGCCGTTGCCGGTACTGCCCGCCGGCGTGAGCTGCCAGAACACCAGCCAAGGACCGGTACCGATCGCGCAGAAAGACATGCCGTCCTACATCGATGAAGTGCTGCACCTCATCGAATTCTGCAACGGCGACGTCACCACCGAATGGGGCGCAAAGCGCGCCGCCATGGGACATCCCGAGCCATTCGGCCTCGAATACCTCGGCATCGGCAACGAAGACCTCATCGACCCGGTGTTCAAGAATCGTTTCCAGCAGATCTTCGACGCGATCAAGGCCGCATATCCCGACATCGTCGTCGTTGGCACCGTCGGGCCGGCCCCAAGCGGTCAGGACTATGAGGAAGGCTGGAAATACGCGCGCGAGGCCGGCGTACCGATCGTCGACGAACACTCCTACCAGTCATCCAGCTGGTGGTTCCACAACCTCGACCATTATGACAACGCGGACCGCAAAGGCCCGAAAATCTATCTCGGAGAATACGGATCCTGGAACACACAGCTGATCAACGGCCTGTCCGAAGCGGCATTCATGGGACGCATGGAATTGAACGGCGACGCGGTGGTCATGTCCTCCTACGCCCCGCTGTTCGCCAAAAACGGACATCACAGCTGGAATCCGGACCTGATCTACTTCGACAACGAACGCGTCTACCTGCCATACAGCTACTGGGTGCAGCGGATGTACGCCACCACCACGGCCGACACGGCATGGCCGGTCGCAGTCGAAGGACCCACCACGCTACGCCGTGACCTGCCGAACACGGTGAGGCTACTCATCGACGGCAACGCCAAAGCCGATCTGAAGGATCTGACCGTCACCACGGCCTCCGGCAAGCGGATCGAACTCGGCGACGTACACTACGACGCCCGCCGCATCGACACCGGTCTCGATCTCAGCGCGGACGACTACTCCATCGACGCCACCGTCGTCTACTACGAAGGCCGCTGGGGCATGCAACTGATCAGCGGCGACGTCGACGGCAAGAATCACAACATCGTCTCCCTCGGCCGCGGCCACAGCGTACAGGTGGTACGCGACGGTACCGGCTACGCGCTCGCCGGTACCGAAGTCTCCATGAACGAGGTGCGACCAGGCACCACATGGCAGGTGCATATCGAGATCTCCGACCGCGGACAGTCCATGAAGCTGTACATCGATGGAGAACCCATCGCCTGCGGGGAAGAGGTCCGGGACGAGCCGAGGCGCACCGTTACCGTCGCACGGAACGAGGGCGAAGGCGAGACCTATCTGCGTATCGTCAACGCGATGTCCGAACCGGCGATGTTCGACATCAGTCAGATTCTCGCCGAACTCGGCATTCCCGCCGAGGGTGCCGCCGCGACGGCCACGGTGTTGGAAGGTGACGATCCGTATGCCGGCGACATCGGCAAGGCATCGCCGACCAAACCGGTCGAAGCCGCCGTCGATCTGACGGACGGCGCATATCTCGCGCCCGCCTGGTCGTTCAGCATCATCACCATCAAATGACGGCATAGGCAACGGGCGGTATCCATGCAGGAATCGCATCAACCACGCAAGGTCACTGCCATATCGGCCATCGGCTACGGTATGGGAGACCTTTACGGCGGCGGGCAGGGTGCGCTCGTCGCCACCTATCTGGCATTGTTCTGGAATCGCTTCTGCGGCATGGACATCGGCCTGACGCAAAGCGTGATCGGCATGAGCGCCATTCTGAGCGCTTTCGCCGCGCTCGGTTTCGGCGTGCTGTGCGACAACCTCTACCGGTTCCGCATCGGCAGGCGGTTCGGCCGCCGGCGCCTGGTGCTCGCCTTCGTGGCTCCGGCGGTGCTTGTAGGCTGCCTGCTGTGGATTCCCGGACTTCCGACGTTCCTGTACTGCCTGGTGTACGTGGTGTGGGTCATGCTGGCGCAGCTGTTCGGCACATCGTATAGCACGTTGCCCGGCGAGATGACCGCCGATTTCAGCGAACGCACTACGCTGTCCACCGTACGGCTGTTCCTCTCCACCGCGTCCGGCACGTTGATCCCGTTGCTTGGAGGCATCGTGCTCTCGGCGGTGGGGGAGGACCATCCCGGCGGATACATGGGATTTGCGTTCGCGGTCACTCTCATGTTCGCCTTGGCGGTTTTCATCTGCTGGCGTTCCACGTGGGAGATGTCGCCACGGCAGGCAGGGTTCGGCATATATGAGGATTCCGATGGAGACTCGGCCACGATCGCCGCCGGTCCGATTATCCGTCCGGCCCGTCACGTCACGCAGGTCTGGCTGCATCGCATGTCCGTCATGCTGCGCGAATACGCTTCCACGCTGCGTATCGCGGAATTTCGGCGTCATCTCACGGTTTACGTCATGGTGATGGTGTCAATGGACATCTTCGGCCAGCTGTTCCTGTTCTTCGCGATCTACGATTGGGGCGTCACGGCCGCGTTCGCCTCGATGCTGCTCGCCTGCGCCGTGATCTCACTGCCGCTTATGCCGGTCTTCGGCTGGGCGATCATCAGGATCGGTCCACGCAGGCTGTACGCCATCAACTTCGCCGGATGCCTGATCGGCGTGGCCTGGATGTTTGCCAGCTGGATGCTTTCAGGCACGATGTCACGCGCCGCATGGACGGCGTTCACCATCATCGGAGCGGTCTGGTTCTTCTCCTTCAAATCGCTATGCGGCTACCTGCCATGGCAGGTCTTCCCCTATATGGCGGACGTGGACCAAATCGTCACCAAACGTTATCGTTCGGCCACATTCCTTGGTGCACAGACCTTTGTACGCCAGCTGTGCAGCGGCCTGCTCTCCATCGGCACGGGCCTCGTGCTGGCCGCCACCGGCTTCGATTCCCGACTCGATACGCAACCCGCGTCAGCCCGCATCGGCATCGGCGCGATACTGCTCGGCTGGTTCGCCATCGCCATGACCATCGGATGGGTCGAATCGCAGCGCATGAGCCTAAGCAAGGAAACCGACAACATGCTGCTCATGGAAATCCACCGCCTGCAGCATGGCGGGGCCAAGACCGACGTAAAACCGGAGATCCGCAACACAGTGGAACTTCTTACCGGTCTCGACTACAACGACTGCTGGCGGGACTAATCTAGGTCCTATGAGCAAACACCATCGCGACCGTAGCTGGGCCCCGGCCCCGCAGCCCCTTCCCGACGACGCGCACGTCATCGACAATCACACGCATGTGGCCTCCGTCGTGCCCTTCTCCCGAGCCATGAGCCATGAAGCCGCAGAAAAGGGCCAACCCGAAGTGCCCGTCTACAGTGTCGACGAATTGCTGTCCCAAGCACAGGCGGTCGGCGTGGAAGGTGTCATCGACTGCGGCTGCGAACTGCCCAACCTCATGACCGCCATCGACATGGCCCGCGAACATCCCGATGTCGTGCATGCGGCCATCGCCATCCACCCCAACGAATCCGTGCTCCATGGACACCGCGGCGTACCTGGCCCCGACGGACTGCCGCTCAAATACAAACCGTGGCATGACGTCAATTTCGATGACGCCATGGCCGAAGTGCACCGGCTCGCCGTCACCTACCCGAAGCAGGTGGTCGCCATCGGCGAAACCGGCATGGACCTGTTTCGTACCGGCGAAGCCGCCAAGGAACTTCAACGCGAGGCCTTCCGCGCACATATCGCACTCGCCAAGGAATTGGGACTGCCCATGCAGATCCACGACCGCGATTCCCACAAGGAGGTCATCGAAACCTTGCTCGCCGATGGCGCTCCGGAACGCACCGTATTCCACAGCTACTCCGGCGACGCCGAAATGGGTGAGATTGCGCGCGAAAACGGCTGGTACCTGAGCCTTTCCGGCACATCCAGCTACAAAGGCAATGATGGCATCCGCGAATCGGCCAAACTCGTCGGCCTTGACCACGTCATGGTCGAAACGGACGCGCCCTACCTGAGCCCCATGCCCTATCGTGGCCGCACCAACGCGCCATATATGATTCCGTACACCCTGCAGGCACTCGCCAACTATCTTGATAAGCCATTGGCTGAAATTGCGCGCGCCACTCGTGAGACTACGCGCAAAGTGTATGGAATCTAAGGGTTTTGAGAGAGCCGCCATGGTGCTGAGCACACGTCGAACATGATTGTCGACGGCTGAATCGGGCCTGAGGATTTGACAACCGCCCACGGCGCTCCTAGTGTGTCGCCTTGCGTGTTATTTTGGGGAGTGGGTTGGAAGGCCCGCCACTTGGAGGAAGCGTTATGGCGAACGAGCCAGACGAAGAGAAACCGTTGCTCCACGCAGCGGCCTATACGCAGGCGCCCAAGGTCTCGCACAAGGTCCTGACCAAAGAAGAGCGCCAGGAGCTCATCAAACAGCACGAGGAAAAGCAGCAGGAAGCCGCCAAGCTCGATGAGGCGGCCAGTAGAGGCCGTCTGGGCCGCTGGTGGAGCAGACTGCAGTCCGGCCCCGACAAAATCACCTTTTCCATGGCAGTGGTCGCACTTGGCGTGGTGTATGGCGATATCGGCACTTCGCCGCTGTATACCATGCAGACCTTCCTCAACGGTCAGGGCGGCTTGGCCAACGCCGATCGCGAAGCCGTGCTCGGTGTGCTGTCGCTGGTGTTCTGGTCGATTACGCTCATCACCACCGTCAAGTACGTGCTGATCGCCATGCGTATCGACAACAAGGGCGAAGGCGGCATTTTCGCGCTGTATTCGCTGATTCGCAAATACGGTGCATGGCTTGCGATTCCCGCCATGCTCGGTGGCGCGGCGTTCCTCGCCGATTCCGTGCTGACTCCCGCGGTATCGATCAGTTCCGCCGTGGAAGGCTTGGAAACGTTGCCTGCGCTGGAACATGTGATGACGGAGAACAAGGAACTTACGCTGATGATCACCGTCGTGATCATCGTGGTGCTGTTTTCCGTGCAATCGCACGGCACCGAGCGCATAGGCCGTACTTTCGGCTCCGTGGTGATGATATGGTTCTCGTTCCTGGCCGTCGTGGGGCTCATGAATCTGAGCAACGACTGGAGCGTTTTCGCTGCGCTCAACCCGGTGTATGGCGTCCGCTTCCTGTTCAGTCACCACAACGTGGCCGGCATCGCCGTGATGGGCACCGTGTTCCTGTCGACCACCGGCGCCGAGGCGCTGTATTCCGACATGGGCCATGTTGGCCGCGGCAACATCTACTGCACTTGGCCGTTCATCAAGATCGCACTGGTACTGTGCTACTTCGGCCAGGGAGCGTGGATGCTCAATCATTGGGACGATTCCGCCTACCGGCGCATGCACGGTCTGAACCCGTTCTTCGAGATGATGACCCCGTCCGTGCGGTACATTGCCGTGATACTGTCCGTCGCTGCCGGCGTGATCGCCTCGCAGGCCCTGATCACCGGCGCTTACACCATGGTGTCGGAAGCCACCCGCCTCAACTGGATGCCCCATCTGCAGGTGCGCTATCCGGCTCGTACGCGCGGCCAGCTCTACATTCCGGTCGTCAATGGGGTGCTTTGCGCGGCTACGCTGATCGTGTTGGCGATTTTCCGCGATTCCGAGCATATTTCAGCCGCCTATGGTCTGGCGTTGACCATCACGATGATCACCACCACGATTCTGCTGGCCGTCTACATCTGGCATGCCGGCAGACGGTTCGGCGCCATCGTGTTCACCGTGCTGTTTCTGGCCATCCAGTTCATGTTCTTCTTCGCTTCCATGGCAAAGTTCCTGCGCGGCGGTTGGTTCACCATGCTGCTCACGCTGGCGATTCTGACGATCATGTATACGTGGAACGAGGGTACGAAGCTGGAGCGTACGCAACGCCGGCACATGCAGCCCGCCGACTGCCTGCCGGTGCTGCGGCAGCTGCATGACGACGATACCGTGCCGTATTTCGCCGACAACATCGTCTATCTGACATCCGATCCGGAAACGAAACGTGTCGATACCGACATCTTCTTCTCGATTTTCGCCGATCATCCGAAGCGTGCCCGTGCATGGTGGGCCGTTTCCGTGGAAACCGCCGACGAGCCGTTCACCCGCGAATATTCGGTTGAGAATTTCGGTACGGATTTTCTGTTCCGGGTGCGTATCCGACTGGGATTCAAGGTTGCGCAGTCCTTGCCGGCCTACATTCATCAGATTATGAACGACATGTTGAAATCGGGTGATCTGCCGACTCAGGAAAGCCGTTATCCGAAGCTGGACGCCGATGTCAATATCGGCCCGATTCGTTACGTGCTGATTCATAAGGCGCTGATGCCCGAATCGAAGGTGTCGCAACGTGGCGCGGTGTCTTTGCAGATCAAGTATGCGATTCGCCGGTTGGCCGGGTCTCCGGTCAAATGGTTCGGGCTCGCCCCCTATAATCCGCTGGTCGAAATCCAGCCGTTGTTCCTCGCCACCGAGCGTCCTCCCCGTCTCAAGCGCGTCTGACCGCCGCATTCCACCGCCCGTAGCGGTTCGTTGCATTTCCGCCCGCTATAAGGAATGCTGATAGCAGTGTACGCGCGTCGAAATGTGAGGTCGGTATGGTTCTAACCATGTGTAGATTACTTGGATTCGCGACCGCAGGCAGCAACACCAGTCTCAATGGTGTGCTCGGCATGCAGGCCGTACGCGAATTCCGTGATCTCAGTGAGGTGCATAATGACGGCTGGGGAGCCGCCTTGGTCACCGTTCCGGAGGAATCCCCGTACCGTCGTGACGGTGGCGCGCCTTCTCCGGAAACCGGTACCGCGATCTACAAGAACACGATTGCCGCCCGTCATGACTCGATTTTCGACGAGCTTGCCGGCACCCCGGCCCGAGGCGGCCTGTGGCATCTGCGTCTGGCCAGCTCGAATCTGCCGCTGATTCTCGAGAATCAGCAGCCGTTCTACGCCAACGGCTTGAGCTTCATCCACAACGGTGACATCTCCGATGATCAGGGGCGTAACATCATCACCAACCGTTCCTTCCCGGTTGACCCGAACATCGTGCAGTCCACCGGCGGCCGTTCCGATTCGGCCATTTTCTTCGCCGTGATCCTGCAATACATCGGCTTTGGCTTCGCGCTTGACGAGGCTGTGGCCCAGGCCGTACGTGAGTTGCGCAAGAGCTATCCGAAGTCAAGCTACAACTGCATGATTCAGAGCCAGGATCAGTTCATCGCCTTGTGCGCGGCCGGTCGTGAGGTCACTTCCAAGCGCATTGTCGAGATTTACGACCAGTACGGTCGCGGCGAGCAGGCCCATGATTACCGCGTACTGCGTTACCGTGCGCTTGATGAGGGCACCCAGGTTCCCGGTGGCGGTGCCGTCCCCGCCGAATCCGCTGCCCGGCTGAAGGGCGTGGTCGTGGCCAGCTCCGGTTTCGAACAGCGTGCTGAAGACGGCTGGACCCGTCTTGAGAACGACCGGATGATTGTCGCCTCCAATCGCACCGGTGAATTCCGTATCCGTTCCATCTGATGCGGAATGTCTTCGGACCGTTCGCTCGATGCGGCTTGGCTCCGACCGGTTCCCGACCGGTTTGTGCAGGGGCTGACTTTCGATTTGGATTCGTAGCGTAATCGGAGCGGCTGAGCGTTCGGACGCTAAGATGAGCCCTATGACAACCGGATATATCCCTACGCTCGCCCAAGTGGATGAGTTGCATAAGAAAATCGCGCAGTCGCAGGCCGCCTATGACCTGATTCATGGTCATTGCGTGGTCGTGGCCGACATCGCCCGCCGCATGGCCCGTCGTCAGAACGCCCTGTTCATGCGTCGATGCACCCTGCCTGCGGATGTGCCTGAGAAGACCGGCGATTTCGGCTTGGCGCTGACTTCCGACGAGCCAGGTGAGATCGGCGGCACCAAACCGGATGGGGGCGCTGACGTCCCTGCCATCTCGGGCTCCGAATCGTTCGGTATGCTCCACATTCCAGCCGTGCCGCCAACCGACGGCATCACCGGTGGCATGGTGCCGCCGCGTCTGATCGACGAGCATATGGTGGTGATTGGCGGCCTGCTGCATGATATCGGCACGTACTTTCTGCTCAAGCAGGACGGTTCCGACGGTGAACCGCTCAAATTCGACGGGCCGCACTATGTACAGCATGGGCTGAAAGGCTACGAATATCTGCTGAATGAGGGCGTGGACGAATCCATCGCCCAGTTCGCCCGCAACCATACCGGCGTCGGCCTCACCAAGGAAGCCGTAGTCGCACAGAATCTTCCGCTTCCGCCGGACGACTATGTGCCGATGAATCTCGAGCAAGAGGTCGTGATGGTGGCCGACAAGTACAACAGCAAGTCGATTCCGCCGAAATTCCTCACCGCCGAGGCCTACACCCGCAAAGCCGCCCGTTTCGGTGAAGCCAACAAGCGTGAGTGGCTGCATCTGCTCGAACGCTATGGCATCCTGGACGTCAGGCCTCTGGCCGCTCAATACCACATGCGGGTCGTCGAATAGGCGTCTATCCGTCTCGCATGGGACGGATCCGTCTTTTGCTGAGGCCATCCGATGCGAGGCCATCCGGCGTTACCAAGGCATCCGATATGGATAATCCCGGGTGTGAGATGTTGATCGCCCAACGGTTTTCAACATCTCATACCCGGGATTATCCATATCTGTTCGCCATATAAGGCCGGACAGGCGTTTACTCGAGTTCTACGCTATGCTCCATCGCATCGGCGACCTCTGGATTGACGGTCACCACGATGATGGCGCGTTTGCGATCCGCATCACGCTTGAACTTGCTCAGCAACGCCAGCACTTCGGCGGCTTCGTCGCGATCCAGACCGACGGTCGGCTCGTCGGCGACGATCACCTCGGCTTCGCAGCACAGGGCACGCGCTATTGCCACGCGGCGCTGATCGAGTTCGCTCAGCTTACCGATCGGCAGTCCGGAGGTCGCCTCGGTGAATCCCACTCGTTTGAGCAGCTCTCGCGCGATCACCGGCTTCGGCTTGAGGAAATTGCGGTTCGAAGCGTCCATCGCATAGAGGATGTTGCTTTCCGCGTCGAGCTCACCGCGCACGGCGAAACGTTGCGGAATGAAGCCGATGCGATGCCCAAGCACGTCCAGCGGCTCCACTTCGTTCAGATTGGCGCTTTTGTTCATCACATTGCCGCGATCCGGACGAATCATGCCCACCATCGTGGCGAGCAGCGCCTGATGCTGTTCGTTGTCTTCGGCATCCACCAGCACGGCGTGGGTTGCACCGGCTTGGAACGCCAATGACAGGTCATCGAGAATGTTACGCCCCGTCTTACGGTGCGTCACCGTCACATGGTTGAGCGCGAACGTCGGATTCGACTTCAGGAAGAAGGCGTCCTTCTTCCTGGTGCGCTTGATTTCACGGTTCAGTCGTGAAGACACGCTCGTTGCGGAATCAGATGCCGCGGTTGCACGCGCATCCAGTGATTCGATGTCGTCGGACTTGTGCAACGCCAGCGTCTCGTTGACACGATTCGCATTGTCTTTGACGATGTCAGCGTCGGCCGTCTCGTCGTTCTGCTCCGCTGCTGACGGTACGTCCACGGTTTCGGAGGATTCGGTATCGGCCGCGGCGTCGGTTTCGTCTTCATCGTCATCATAGATGACATCGAAATCGATGGATGCCGCATCGACATCGGTCGTGGCGTCGGTGCCTGCCTCAGTGGTTGATTCGACGGCTGCATCCGACGTTTCGACCGCTTCGGTCGTTTCCGCTTCGGTCACGGTTTCATCGGGCCTCTCGTTGAGTTCGTTGTCCTTGTCGCTCATGCCTTCACCTCCGAGCGGTTTGCAAACAGTTGATTCAGGTTGAAGCACAGTACGCGAATCAGCGCGATGATGCCCAATACCAGGCATGCGCCCAAGCCGCACCAGATTACGTTCCATACCGAAGCGGATGTGATCGCCACGGCATGACCGCCTGCCCAAGCGGTGCCCAGTGGTTTGGCGAGCAATGCGCCCGCAATCAAACCGATCGCCCAAGCGGGAACGGTCATCATGAAGGTTTCCAGCATGAACTGCCATCCCAGACGTCCCTTGGATACGCCCGTCACCATGGCCATGCCGATTTCGTCTCGACGGCCGGCGATTGCGGCCCAGAGAATCAGCGCAAGCAGCACCAGTCCACCGCCGATCAGCGTTGCCGGTAACGCCTTACGTGCCGTGGAGGCGGCGGAATCCAGCTTTGCGATGGATTGCTTGTATGCGGTCAGCGACGGTGAGGTGATCTCATACGTCTTGGTGTCGAGCTTGGCCTTCTTCACCAGCTTGCCGAAGGTGTTGTAGTCGCTCGGATTGCTCAGCGTGAAGATGATGTTCAGGTCCGGCTTGGCCCAACCTGTGGCATCCGTGGTGTCCAGGCCGTCCTTGGCGAATGTGAGATACGAGGTATAGATCACGTTTTCGCGATTGTCCTTGGCGTATTTGGCGTCGGAACCGAAGCCGGACGGTGCCTCTCCGGTGTATTCGTAGATGCCGCGAACGGTGAACGTGTAGGTTTCGGATGCGTTGGTCGGATTGCCGACGGTGATGGTGTCGCCGACCTTGAGGTTGTTCTTTTTGGCCAATGCCTGAGAGATCAGTGCGCCGTCGCCCTGGGTCTTATAGCTCAGATGCTTGCCTTCGGTCACCTTGTAGGTACCGTATTCGTTGAGTTTCGCCGCATCCAAAGTGTAGAAGGCCTGCAGCGTCAGATTGCCGCCGGTCTTGTCTTCGCTATGTCGGGGAGCGGGGGAGGCTCTCGATCGCGCCTCGCCCTGGCGGGCATTGCCGTATCGGCTGCTCTCGCCTCACTCACCCAGGCTGTTCTCGCCGCGAATCAGTTCGCGTTCAACGAATTTCGATACTGGGCATCGGGATCATTGGAAGGCGTCGATATGGCCTCGGTGGCCAGCGCGGGTGCAGTCATCGCCGGTGGCACCGTGGTTGCCCTACTCCTCACTTCCGCACTGGGTGTCCTTGCACTCGGCGATGACGCCGCGGTGAGCCTCGGAGTGCGCGTGCGACTCATCCGCGTTCTCGGGGTTGTCGCCGTGACGGCGCTGGCCGGGGGAGCGACTGCCCTGGGAGGCCCCCTCACGTTCGTCGGCCTCGCGGTCCCGCTGATGGTGCGACGCATCGTCGGAGCCCGGCAGGGTGCCATTGCCCTTTGGTCTACCGTGGTCGGCGCTGCCTGGGTGTGCGGTGCTGACGTTGTCTCACGCCTCGTGCTCGCACCATCCGAGGTGCCCGTGGGCGTCATTGTCGCTTTGATCGGCGCTCCGTTCTTCATCTTGGGGGCGCGTGGAAAGGGCATGTCATGACGCCAGCTCCGTCGCGCTACAAGACCGTTTCGCTACGCCGGCTATCGGTGCGCGTGCACCGGCGCAGCGCAGTCGTCGTGGTCATCGGTTTCATTCTCCTCGCCGCGTTAGCCGTTTATTCGCTGACTCTGGGGGACTATGGGCTCAGTGCCGCCGATTCGTTCCGTCGTCTTCTGGGAGACGGTGGGCCTCGGGACGATTTTCTTGGGGTCTACTTTGTCCAGTCGGTGCGCCTGCCGCGCATGCTCGCAGCGATTGGCGTCGGCGTAGCGCTTGGGATTGCCGGGCGTATCTTCCAGACGATCTCGGGTAATCCGCTCGGTAGCCCCGACATCGTCGGTCTGTCGACGGGCTGTGCGACCGGCGCTCTGATCGCGATCATCGTTCTGGGCTCGAGCCCCACTGTCACTGGTGTTGGTGCGTTGCTTGGAGGACTCGTTTCGGGTGCGATCATCCTTGCGTGCGCGGGTGGCATGCGAGTTACGGGTATTCGTGTCGTCCTCGTGGGCATTGGCTGCTCGGCGGCGTTGCGTGCTGTCAATTCGCTGCTCATCGTCAAGGCTCCGCTGGAAGCAGCACAGCGTGCGCAGCTGTGGAGCGCCGGCTCATTCTCCGGCGTTACTCTCGCGCGTCTGATGCCTCTGCTGACCGTGATTGGCGCTGTCGTTGTGGTGTGTGCCGTTTCCGCGGTGCCACTCGGGCTTGTCGCGATGGGCGACGATGTGGCGACGGGCCTCGGCGTGAGAGTGCATCGCACCCGCGTACTCCTTATCGTCGTCGCGATCCTACTCGTCGCATCCGCGACATCGGTGGCGGGGCCGGTCGCCTTCGTTGCTCTCGCCGCTCCCCATGTCGCGCATCGGCTGTGCGGCGGCGGGGGAGTCGGATTCACATCCTCTGCTCTCGTCGGAGCCTTGCTTGTGCTGGTCTCAGACGTGTGCGCACAGAGGCTCGTCGCTCCGGCCGAGCT
>ERZ773066.917-NODE-917-length-15695-cov-54.273593_pt1 | contig 15695 bp, 13 predicted proteins | sample MGYA00580573_ERZ773066 | MGnify/ENA primary metagenome ERZ773066 (study PRJEB29015, sample SAMEA2738128) | human oral metagenome | biome: human oral; feature: human-associated habitat; material: saliva | place: China | collected 2203 ... | reverse complement strand
GGCTCATCCCCGCGTGAGCGGGGAAAACACTTCTCGAACTGGGGCTTTACGCCCCAAATCGGTCAGATTTTGGAAAGCCTTGAGAGCTGCGCCTACGTTGAAATTTACTCACTGCCGGCCGCTTACGCAACCGACTCGCGGGATCAGGCTCAGAATACTGGCCGCGCCCCTCAGAGTAGTAAGGGCGCATCATCAAAGTGAGGCCCTCAAAGTCGACCGGCTGCCAAGGATCACCCCATGTCAGAAAGGCCAAACCCTGCTCATTACGGGCCCGATACACCATTACTGCTCGCCCAGTTTTTAGGTTCGCAACGACTATTTCCCATAGCCGCTCACGTACACGGGCGCTTAAAGTACCCACGAAAACACCAGGCGAAATCTCCATAAGCCAACGCGTCACATGACCACGCAAACCCTCAGGGACAGCAGATAACACCAGCACAATCACCAGGGCACATCCTCATCATAGGAAACACCCGCAGCTACCGTCCCATCCACATCATCCCATAGCCGCAAGTCGGCAACAGCCAGTTCGTCGTCGGGCAAATCCCCAACCACTGAAAGCAGTCGCTTAATATCCGTGACACACCGCTCCAGCAGCCGAAACTCCCTCACGGCGTCACGCACAGCCTTGCGGGCCGCGCTACCTACCGATTCCTCAGTAGGACTAGCCGCCAGGTCAAATGCAATCGGAATGGTCAGATCCGCCTTATACAGATCCGCAATGTCGTAGACAAAAGAGCGGTAGGTGCCGCTATGGACAAAACCCAGCCCCGGACTACAGCCCAACGCAACTATCACCGCGTGAATAACACCGTAAATAGCCGAGTTAGCTGCCGACAGGGCCTGGTTAACCACTGATCCGTCCTCGAAATTGTCCGGATCATACTCGCGCTTATCCCAGGGCACGCCGGTGCGCTGCGAATTCTGCTGATACAGCCTACGCACCCGCGCTCCCTCACGTCCCCGCAGCTGCTGCAGACTCAGCTTAGAGACATCCTCACCCACAAAACGCATCAAATACATGTTGCGGGCAACAGCGAGCCTCAAAGCCGGGTCGCTGACCGCGCGGGCCTGTGCCTCCAGCAGGCGTGAGGAGCGGGAAGGCGGGGTGCCGTGCGCGTAGTACCGCACCCCGTTCTCCCCCACCCACACAACCGTGGAGCCACTTTCTGACAGTACAGAGATCGCCGAGTGAGTGATACGCACTCCTGGCCCCAGCATTAGCACCGATAGTGCCGCCGCCGGGACGTGGGCGATGCCGTGCCCATCCGCCACAGTAATCGCGTTAGAGTCGCGGTTAATTGTGCAGCGTTCCACGTACAGGAACGTTAAACGGTCACGAGCTCGTACCAGGTCCTTCGGGTCAGGAGGCTTGGCTCCCGGTATTGGTTTCATGCCCGGGCTAGGGTCAGTAGGCCACAGCCGTAGGCTTTGCCTCGGCCAATCCCGTTGACGACGGCGTAGCGTAGCGCCTGCGGGTCGCTCACCTCAAGGACACCCTCAAAGGTGGCTATAGATAGCCTGACTAGGCCATTGCTGCGCCTGAATTCAACCAGGCTCCGCTCAACCCCGTTGATCAGGAGGTTTTTCCCATCAACGCGCTGACCCTGACTGTCTTCCAACACCGGCAGCTCACCACCCAGATCAGCAGATTCCAGGATCTTAAAACCGCAGCGTTCAGCCCGGTCTAAAACCCATTTAGTCTGCTGCTCCTGGGTGACATGGGCCAGAACTTTCTTCCGCCCAGCCCGATCAAGCTGACCCTTATCCCTGAATGTGGGGTTTACGCAGAGGCGAAAACCCCAACGCTGCCCGGCTTCAAGCCGGTCCAGGAACCCGTCAAGCTCGCGCACCACTACATCACCGTCAGTGTCGTAACCCGCCGTCTCAACAATGTGCGAGGGGTCAGGCGGCACCGGGCTGGAAATGAACAGCCCATAGGCGGGGCTGCCCTGCAACGGCTGACCCGATCGGGTAGCGACCCGGTCCAGCCGCCACAGCACGCGCGGAGCTGCGGCGTCGTCGAGAGAGCCGGGAGGGAAGCAGTTTAGAACCGCCGCGTGCATCGTCTGCCGACTACGCATTAAATTCCGTGCTCCTCGACGATGCGGGTTTAGGTAGATACGCGTTAGAAACATCAGAGCACCTCCATCGGATCATGAGTCAAAGCGGGCATGGGCTCTGGCACAAATTCAGGGTTTTCTACCTCAATTCGCGTCTCTTCAACAGTGCGCAGGCTGTAGCGGCGGCGCTGAGAATCGAAGCTGACAGGCACATCCTGCAAGGTGCGCCCACAGGCAGTTCCCACCTCGGCCGGGATAATCCCCTGATCTGCCACCACGCGCAGGCTCACGCGAGACTCGTGACGTTGCTTGCGCTGGTAGAACTTTGCAGCCAACCAGGGGGTTGCCTGCAGGGCATCCCAAGCGGCGCCGTCGTGAACTGCTAAACGCAGGGGCATAGTGGGTGGGCAGGCACGCCTACCCAGGTAGAGCGGGAATACGGGCCGCACAATTGCCTGCGCCAGGGCTTCAATTAGCTCATCGGGTCCCTCAATGAAGGCACCGAAAGCCGCGTCAGCCCAGTAAAAGCGGTCAGATAGGGGCATCGAGACCTCGCCACGGTGGGCCGTGTGGAAATCGCGAAGTAGCTGGCCGGGCTGGTCTACCCGCACCGCCACGCGCAGCTGGGCTAAGTCCTCAATGGGATCTACCCGACGGCGCCCCTGGGCTGCTGCTAGGAGGCCAACCAGAGCGCTTTTCGTGGGAAAAGCCTCGGTTGAGCGGCGTGTGAACCGGCTGGAGGAGCCCCATGACTGCATGGGGCCAGCCAGCCTCAGGACGAGTACCTTACTCATCGATTGCTCGCACCACGTCTGCAGTAGCCCCGCCCAGCTCGGCTAGAGACACCTGGTCGCCCAGGGCGTCAAAGCCTGCTCCGCGCGGCGTGGTCCAGGAGACGATGGAGGATACCGGGTCCATGCCGGTGAGCTCGCGCAGCTGCGACTCAAATTCCACAAACCGCTTGATAGCGGGGTCGGCGAATCCGTGCCCCTTAGCCACGATAGGATCTTCGAAGGCGCCAGCCAGGTTGATTGGCTGATCATCACGTACCTGCACCAGCACCGCGTCCGGCAGGGTGCGGTTAGCGAAGGTGGTGATCTTGCCGGTGGGCATGGAGCGTACGAAGCTGTCTACAAAGAGCTTGATGGCTTCTTCTGCCACAGCCTCATCACCAAGGTTTTCCCGCAGCAGCTCCACGTTAATCGTGGCGTAGCGGTAGACCGTGGCCGAAGCGAACTCGATGGTGCCGATCATGCCTGCACCTGCGTCAGCCTCGTCATCCTGGCGCTTCTTGTCGTCGACGGCGGTGTAGTAGTCGTACTCGCGCTCAACCGCGCCCACACCGATAGCGTGGGCAACCTGGCAGGCGGCGTCAACGTTTAGCGAGTTAGGCTCAGCAACCATGCGACCAAACAGCGCGATATCAATGGAGTGGTCAGTGTCTACCAAGTTGCGGGGCTTGAGCGCCTTGAAGGCTTTTTCCGGGTCATCCTCGCCAGCCACAGAGACCAGTGCCTCTGCCACGTGGTCAATCTGCTTAGCGGATAGGAATACCAGGAACCCCGCTTCCGCCAGCTGCTTTTCGCTCTTGTTGCCACGCGGCTCGGTGAGCTTGAAACCGATGGCCTTCAGCCCCATTTCCGCCAGGTCTGCAGCCTGAGCCTCTAGGTCCGGGCGCTTGGCTACGATGGCACGGGCAACCAGGTCAACGATCAACTTAGTGCGAACACCGTAGTTACCGTTAGAGATCTTCTTCTCGAAGTCCTGGCGGGTAGCGCGCTTGATGGCCTGCGAGGAGATGCGCATACGGCTGACACCACCGAAGGTTGCGCTCTTAGGGGCACCGGTGTCATCACGGTTCGGGTTCGAGGGAGGCAGGGTCTGCAGGACGTGGATATCGATGAAGAGTGACATTGGTTTTTCCTTTCTATTTTTTGACGTCACTTGTCGTCGGTGTCAGTGGTTTGCTTAACTCGGGCGAATTGACGCCCCCAGTCACGCATAACGGAGGTGCGGTAGCGCGGGTCTTGCCAGGTAAACAGGTCAGCAGCAAGCTGGCCGTAATCGCAGGGGATTTCAGCAGACTCAAGCTGAGATACCAGCGAGCGCAGGTGCACTAGCAGTCCCGCAAAGGTAGGCGACTGCACTGCAGCAGCAAAGCGCCGGTAGATTGGGGTTTCTTCAGCGCGCTTGTCACCACGCTGGCTCTCAGCAATTAGCCGGATAGCAGAGGCGAAGCGGCGCGGCTGCTCTGAAGTATCGTGCATAGGCCGCGTGTTGGAACCTTGGTGTAGCGCCCATAGGGTCAGTGCCGCGTGGGTAGCCTTCTCCCCAGGGGTGGGGGCGTCACCTAGGTATCCTGAGCGGTCATCTAGGGTCAGATCCCAGATTGCTGGGACAGTGCCTACCTCCTTGCTAAGCGCGCCGCGTAGCTGTGCACGCAGTGCCCGCGCTGAGGGGCTGGACGTAGACAAGCGGTGAACGATTAAGCCATTCACCCGTCCGTGTACTGCTGCGCGTGAGCTGAGCCCTTGGCTGCTAGGAGCCGGAGGCGTCTGAGCAGCAGCAACATTGCTGGTCATTTCATTCCTTCCTGTTTGTTATCTGGATTCGGCATTAGCTTTTGCAGAGCCGACCTAAAGAAGTTTTCGGCGATGGAGACATTCATGAAGCCCCAGCTGGTATCCCGGCCGATAATCGCTGAAGAAGATGCGGAGGCTACTAGTTGTTCCCCTAGCTCGGTTGCGTAACGGCGCAGCTCGCTTGCCCAGATCTGGCCCACTTCGCGGGCGCTAAGGCGTCCATCAACCTGTGCAAGCCAGGCCCTAAATGGGTCATCGATGCGGGAGAAGAACTGCTCTTTGGCACGGTCACGGGCGCCGTCACCGGCCCCGTCACCGCTTTCACCAGCCGCGCGGGCTAGATTTGCGCCCAGCATGCCCACCTTTACAGCCACCTGCTCTGTCAGACGTACCTGTCGGTCAACTTCAGCTGCCAGATCCTCGCGTTCCGCGCGCATCATGGCTACAGAAAGCGTCAGCTCATCAGCGTAGATGTCGTCAACGGTTGCTTCTTGCGGCCCGTAGGTGACCCCTACAGCCTGGATTTGCATCTGTGTGGGATAGTCTTCAGCGAGCATTGAGCTCTTAAGCTCAGCGTGGAAGCTCAAGACTGCGGACTGCAAGAACTCCCTCTTGGGCTGTTTGTCTGCACCCTGGATCATTTCGCAAACTGGCAGTGTGCCCGGTAGGTCTCGCCACAGCGCACGCCCCGCCTTGAATTTGCTGGGCATGTAGACGTCTTGCTTGTGATTTCTGGACTGAGGCAGCGAGTAGCGCCACAGACTCTGCGGCTCGTAGCGCTGCATCTGCTGGGGAGCCAGCTTGTCGCCTTGAGCCAGCACCACGCTTGTGACTCCGCTTGGGTCACCGATCAGCTTGATTCTGCGCGAATGCCAGGTCAGCAGCTTGGGGATGCTCAGGTCTCGCGGGGTTCCCTTTGGGTCTAGGCGGGAGTAGTTTCCGCGCGCAGACGTTTCAGGTGTACTTACCTCCCAGGTGCACCAGTCCCACTCGGTTGTGACAGACACTCCCTTAAGGTCGCCGGCATCTGCAGGCACCAGGTTTAGCAGCAGGGTTTCGTTGAAGTTTTTGCCCTTAAGCCATACCAGACCTAGGTGACCACACCAGGCTGGCCCAATCGGGTAGCCTTTACCGCCCTTCACCTCGGGGTCCCCTACAGCGCCTGAACGGATTCCGGAGGGGTCGTAGGCTTGGGTGTGCACCACCCACCGGGCGGCTTCTGCGGCACTAATGCGCTCCAGCGCTTTGCCGTTGCGGGTGGTGAAAAATTGCTCGCCGTTGGGCACGTCAGCAATCAGTTTTTCTAGCCCTGAGACTGTGTCTTTAGGGGTGCGTAGGTCTGCCACCTGCATGAAGGGGTACTGCCCACCGAATAGGTAGAAACGCTCACGCCACTTTTCCAAGTATTCGATCATTTGCTCGATGGGAGCGCCCTCTTCCAGCTGTTCTAGCCATTCTTCGGCATCTAGCGGCGTAGCCACTCGATAAGCAACAGCTAAAACTAGGCGCTGGATTGCGATGTTTTGTGTGGGTAGTTCGCAGGCTAGGTCAGCGATGTCAGTGCTACGCTGCAGCAGCTCCAGCAGTCCCACCTCGGTGATGGTCCCGTCGAGTAACCTGACGGGAACCCATGGTTCATCAAGCAGGTTGTATTCAGGGGGTTTCATTACCCTGTACCTCCATTCCATTTTCAATCGAATAAGTAAGTTTGTGTCCGTATAGGTCTCGGGTCAGGCGCGTGCCGTCAGGGCTCAGGTACATGGCCAGGATTAGTTCTCCAGCTAGTAGCGGGTGCTGGCGGCAGGCCCAGTCTTGAGTGATGGGGTCGTCCCAAATTTCTTGGGCCACAGCGTCCACTGCTTCATCTAGGTCCTGCCCGCTAGCGCGAAATGGCCACGGCGGTAGGGATATGCTCCAACTGCAGATGTCAGCTATGCGGCCACGAGCGTTGTATTCGTCAACTGCAAGTGGGGTCTCATCTGGTTGTGTACCGCTGATTGGGGGCGCTAGTGGCACGTTGTTTAGCTCTGGGTCTAGGGCGACGACGAGCACGGGGATTTGGTCCTCGCCGTCGCGTACGGCTGCTCGGCTGGCGGCTACGGCGGGCCCGTTTGATTCTTCCCCGGTGGCGGCGTTACCCATGAATTTGCTTTCTAATGCGGGGGCTTTCCACTTGGGTAGGTTCATGCCGTCTAGGCACCAGTCATCGGCTTTGGCCTGTGAGCGCTGGTTGTCGTGTAGGTACTTTTCCAAGGCGGCAGCTAGGGAGGCAGCCCATTGCTGCGGGCCTACTGGTTCAGTTGTGTTGTAGGCCAGGGCGGTGAGCTGGGCGTAGTCGTTGGGTGCGTTGACGGTGATTTGTCCGCGATCAGCGAGGATGCCTAGGGTGCGTAGGTTTGTGTAGCGCGCATAGATGTAGTCTGTGCCGCTGGAGTAGCTCCAGGGGGCAGAGGCTAGATCCTTGACTAGTACTAGGCAGCGGGCGGTTTGTAGGCCTTTGGGGCGGTTGCGTCCAGCGTGGCGGTGTAGGCGGCCAATGCGCTGCAGCACTAGGTCCATGGGGGCGGGATCAGTGAGCATCAGGTCGAAGTCGACGTCGAGGCTCTGTTCTATCACCTGGGTGGCTACCACCACGTGCCTTTGGGGGCGTTTGGTGCCGTTTTTACCAAATAGTTCCAGCATTGCGCGGTCTCGGGCGGAGCGTTCAACTGCTAAGAACCGCGAGTGCAGCAGTGTGGCTTGCTGGCGTCCGAAGATTTTTTTGACGGCGGCGTAGGTTTCTTGGGCTTCGCGTACCGTGTTGCGGATGACCACTGCGCAGCCGCCCTCAGCTAGTTCTTGCTCTAGTAGTTTTGCGATTTCTTCGGCGCTGGCTACTTGAGTGGGGATGATCTGTTTGGTTACTTCTACTTCACCCTCAATTTCGTGGATGTGTACTTCGCTTGCGGTCACGGTGGAGATCACCGGGTAGCCGATTGCCTTATCCAGCGCGGTGTTGTCTGTGGGGGCACCGCCTTGGCCGCGTCGGTAGGCGTCTAGCAATTCTCGACGGCGCTCGGGTGGCAGGGTGGCCGATAGTAGGACTACGGGGATTTGGTACATACCCAGCCAGGTCAGTGCGGCTTTAAGGTAGGTCTGCATGTAGGCGTCAGCGGCGTGTACCTCGTCAATAACCACCACTTTGCCCATCAAACCTAGGTGGCGTACTAGTACGTGGCGGGATTTGAGGGCGGCCAGTAGTACTTGGTCGATTGTTCCCACAACTACGGGAGATAGGGTGGAGCGCCACCTTTGTCCCATCCAGCGGCTGGCGTGTAGACCATTGTCTTTGCTGTCGGCGTCGGCGTCATAAACCTCTAGGGGGCTGTGACCGCTTTCTAGAAGTTCCATAAACGACTTGTTTAGGCTGTTTTTACCGTGGGCTAGGTGCACCCCAAGTTTTTGTGGCTCGTCACCCAAAATACTGGTGAGCCAGCTGGTGACGCGCTCAAACATGGCGTTTGTGGTGGCCTGGGTGGGTAGGGCTACGAAGATTCCTTGCAGCCCTCGCTCACGCATAAGCACCTCGGCAGCAGCGAAAGCTAGCTCGGTTTTACCTGAGCCGGGAGGGGCCTCAACGATAATCAGGTCCGGGTTTTCAGCGGCGGCGATCTCAATGACTTCGCGCTGGGCTTTGGTGGGCTGGTAGGAGGCGGGCCAGCTAAAACGGTGGCGGTAGAAGTCTGCGGCGTTTTCGATGTTGGAGTTGGGTACACGCATGGGTGTGGGGAACTGGGCGCGTTTCCAGGCCCGCCTGACGCGTTCGCGCTGCTGGCGGGCGTTTAATTCCGGATAGCCGCTAATTGAGAGTTTGCCGCTGTCATCTACCGGACGCAGTCGCAGCGGGAAGTAGTCTTCATTGGAGGCCAACCAGTCTGCAATCACCAGTGCTGAGGCGTAGGCGGAGGCCACCGCAATAGGCAGCTCAGGCAAAGCGGTGTCGGGGGCAATTAGGGGGAAACCACTACGGCGAGCCATGAAGCGCAAAATCTCTGAGCGAGCCTGCCCCCAGCGCGGATCATCCTGACTGGAGCCCTCCTGGTGCCTATACTGTTCCTGAGCTAGCGCAACAGCCGCAGCGTCCGGGTAACGCCCGTGGTGTACCCCTACCAGAATTGCCCACTGACGGGCAGCTAGCCGGTTACCGCCAGCTTCACTGATTTCATCCCATAGGGCGAACTGGCTAACCAAACCGTGAGGTAGGTAAGAGCGCTCAGGGTAGTCCCGTTTGCGCATTACCGCCAGGCCCTGGTTACGGATCAGTTCGGCCAGGTCTGACCGCTGGCACGAGAACTGGGGGCTCACCTTACCCACGTCATGTACTGACATTAAGAATATGAAACTGGCGCGAGCTTTGGCTTGGTCACCACCCCACACTGAGGCCATGAGCTGGCGGTGGTGCTCGCTTAGATACTCATCGAATAGATAACCCGCTATGTCTGCACTGTCCAGCAGGTGCTGCACCACTGAGAGCCAGGTTTCAGCATTACCACTTTTAGCCCAAAAGCTGCGGGCCAGCTCAGATAGCTCACAGGCTTCCAACTGCGGCTGCGGCAACGGGAACGCGGGAGCAGGTTTGCGAATCACTTTTAATTCCTTGCTTGAAACTGCCCTCCCAAAAATTTGCTGAGGATTAGCATGAGATCTATGGAGAGGGCTGCTAGACGATCCAGCGGATCGACATCGACCGGCGGGGTTGATGCCTAAAGTGTAGCATCTCTACTTGCACTTCACGAGTTTAAAAATTTCATCATTAAGGACACCAAAGGCGCTCTAACCTAGAATGCTGGCAAAAAAAATCCCCGCTTTCGCGGGGAAAACGCCCTTTCACTAGGCCACCTAGCACTCCACGAAGGGTCATCCCCTAGACAGGGGAATACGATAACTGTGACTAGGATCACAACTATCAGGGTGGCATTCAGGACTTTATAAACCTATCAGCTCCCCTCACCCCATTCAATTTGCCCCGCCGGGCCACCAAATGCGCTCCTAGACACCGCCTAAACGCCAGTGGGGACTGGCCGCCCGGCCAGTCCCCACCACACTCTAGCGTTGTTGCAGCTCAGATGCGGTAGACGCCGTGGATATCCACTGCGCCACCCTGCACACCCTTAGTGCCGCTAACTACTCGGCCAGTGACTTCATACTCATCAGCCTTATGTACGCTACCCAGCACGCAAGCCTCAATCCCGACAGCGCGGCTTACCTCAATGGCAGCTTCAGCAATGGACTCATCCACCACCGCCACCATGCCGATACCCAGGTTCAAAGTGCCCTCTAGGTCATCCCAGGGCACATTACCCAGGCGGCGCACCACATCAAAGACAGGCGGGATCTGCCAGGCGCTACGGTCGACGTCGGCAATTAAGCCAGAGGGCAGCACCCGCGCCAAGTTAGCAGCCAGGCCCCCACCGGTGACGTGGCTAAGGGCGTGCACGTGCATAGTGGCCGGATCCGGGCCGCTACCCACGCCCTCAATCATGGCCAGGCAGGCGCGAGTGTATAGGCGGGTGGGCTCTAGTAGCTCCTCACCCAGGGTGCGACCAAACTCGTCAACGTGACGCTCCAGGCCCCAGCCGGCCACCTCAACTACCCGCCGTACCAGGGAATATCCGTTAGAGTGCAGGCCCGAGGCGGCCATACCAATCAGTACGTCGCCAGCCCTTACCCGCTCAGCACCCAGCACGCGGCTAGCCTCAACCACACCCGTAGCCGCACCGGCGACGTCGTAGTCATCAGGGCCCATCAAACCGGGGTGCTCAGCGGTCTCGCCACCCAGCAATGGGGTGCCCACAGCCGCACAGGCCTGGGCCACGCCGCGCACAATGTCGGCAATGCGCTCGGGCACCACATGGCCGCAAGCAATGTAGTCAGTCATCAGCAGCGGGCGCGCACCCACCACCACGATGTCGTCAACCACCATGCCCACCAGGTCCTGGCCGATGGTGTCGTGGATGTCTAGGGCCTGGGCGATAGCCACCTTGGTGCCCACACCGTCAGTGGAGGTGGCCAACAGCGGGCGGCGGTAGTCGCGCAGCTCGCTAACATCCACCAGCCCAGCAAATCCGCCCACTCCCCCAACTACAGCGGGGGTCATGGTGGCGGCCACGGAGGCCTTCATTAGTTCAACAGCACGGTCACCTGCCTCGGTGTCCACGCCCGCAGCGGCATAGGTAACTTCGCTCATTACTTGACTCCTTCAATGCGTGGTACCACTGAGTTGCGACGCGGCAGGGGCGCGTCAGTTTTGTTTTCGTCGCGGCGACGGCGGTACACCGAGGGCACACGCGAGATCGGCAGGGTGGAAATCACCGGGGCCGCATGTGGGGGCTCAATCGGGTAGTTACCGTCAAAGCAAGCCATACACAGGCGTGAAGCCTCCTGGCCACTGGCTTCCACCATGCCCTCCACGGAGAGGTAACCCAAAGAGTCAGCCCCAATGTGGTTGCAAATCTCCTGGGTATTCATGCCATTGGCGATCAGCTCAGCGCGGGTGGCAAAGTCGATGCCGTAGAAGCACGGCCATTTAACCGGCGGGGAGGAAATACGAATATGGATTTCCTTGGCGCCAGCCTCACGCAGCATCCGCACCAGGGCACGCTGGGTGTTTCCACGCACGATCGAGTCATCAACCACCACCAGGCGTTTGCCTTCAATAACCTCACGCACCGGGTTGAGCTTGAGCCTAATACCCAGTTGACGCAGGGTTTGGGTGGGTTGGATGAAGGTACGGCCCACATAGGCGTTTTTCACAATGCCCTGAGCGAAAGGAATACCTGATTCTTGCGAGTAACCAATAGCGGCGGGCGTGCCCGAGTCGGGGGTAGCAATCACCAGGTCAGCCTCAACCGGGTGTTCACGCGCCAGCGCCGCACCCATAGCGTTACGGGCCGCAATAATGGAGCGCCCCGAAATACGCGTGTCGGGGCGAGCCAGGTAAACATACTCAAATACGCAACCAGTGGGGGTGGCGGGGGCGAAACGGCGCGTAGCTACGCCGTCGGAGTTAATAGTCAAAAATTCGCCCGGCTCCACCTCGCGCACATAGGAGGCACCCACAATATCCAGGGCGGCCGTCTCGGAGGCCACCACCCAGCCGCGCTCTAGGCGGCCCAGCACTAGCGGGCGCACGCCGTGGGGGTCACGGGCCGCGTAAAGGGTATCTTCAGTCATGAAGGTGACTGAGAAAGCCCCCTTGAGCTGCGGTAGCATCAGCATGGAAACCTCTTCGAGGTCTAGCTCAGGGTGCTGCTTGGCGGTGAGGGAGAGCAGAGCAGCCATCACGGCGGTGTCGGTGGTGGAGCCGCGTCCCAGTTCACCGGAAATATCCTGTCCGGAGGCTTCACGCACGTATTCCATTAGCTCGCGCGTGTTGGTGAGGTTACCGTTGTGGGCTAGGGCTACCGTGTGCTCAGCTACCGGCCCCAGCATGGGCTGAGCATTTTCCCAGGTGGTGGAGCCTGTGGTGGAGTAGCGTACATGCCCCACCGCGATATGCCCGCGTAAGGCTGACAGGCTGGTTTCATCAAAAACCTGGGAGACTAGCCCCAGATCCTTATAAACCATGATTTTTTCGCCATCTGAGGCAGCGATCCCGGCTGCCTCCTGGCCACGGTGCTGTAGCGCGTACAGACCGAAGTAGGTCAGTTTGGCTACATCTTCACCTGGCGCCCACAGCCCAAAGACGCCACATTCATCTTCAGGCTTTGGCTCTAGATAATCGACGGGTTGACTTTTGCGCGGGATTTCACCGAGTGTCACCTTCTAAGTTTGTCACATCCCCTTTAGCGACGCATGTGGCCATTTGTCACATGCGCGCGCTAGTCTCGCTTAACCCGCCCCCGCGTTCGGACCCAGCCACCTCACTTTGAGCACATCAGCGCACCGGTATGACGACGGCGTCCCCCTAGCAGTTTTGGGGCCGGCAGGTTTAAAGCAGCGGCAGGAAATCACTTAGATCTGTGCGCAACCCTGAGGCGCTGAGTTTGCCCTCATCTAAGGCTGCGTTCCACTCCAGCACGCCAATGGCCAGTTCCAGCCAGGTTTGGGCGTCAGTTTCCACTACCGACGGCGGGGTGCCGCGCCGGTGGGTGGAGCCGGCTACTGCTTGGGTAGCGCCATAGGGTGGCACGCGCACTTCCACGCTGCGTCCGGGGGCGACGGCGGCCAGCTCCTCCAGCGTGTAGCGCACGGCGGTGGCGGTGGTGTTGCGGTCAATGTCTTGGCCTTGCTGATACTGGTTGCGCCAGTGGTGTAGGGCGGCGATACCTTCGGTGATGTCGATACGACGACGGGTGCTCATAGCTGGCCAGATTACCCTCTTGGGCGGCCCTTAAGCAGCCGCTAAAGCTGGCCGCTTATTTGCGGCCGCGCACAGCCCAGGGCGCGCGCGATACCAAAAAACGCATTGACCCGCCAGGCGTTTAGCCCAGCGGGTCAAGTTGTTGAACTAGCTTGGATCAGATGATGCCGAAAGCGTTCATAACATCGGCTACGCGCACGAAACCAGCAGCGTTAGCACCCAGCACGTAGTCGCCCGGGCGCCCGTAGGTGTCGGCAGCCTCCAGGCAGGAGTGGTGAATGTCAGCCATGATGCCGGTCAGCTTGGCCTCAGCGGTGGCAAAATCCCAGCGGCTACGAGAAGCGTTCTGCTCCATCTCCAATGCGGAGGTAGCCACACCACCAGCGTTAGCGGCCTTACCGGGGGCGTAAAGAATCCCGGCGGCCTGGAAGTGCTCTACAGCCTCGGGGGTGGAGGGCATGTTGGCACCCTCAGCCACCACACCGCAGCCGTTACGTAGCAGGCGCACTGCGGCGTCGCCGTTTAGCTCATTCTGGGTGGCACAGGGCAGCGCCACAGAGCAGGTCACGTCCCAAATGCTGCCACCGGTAACCAGCTGGGCGGAGGGGCGACGCTTGACGTAGTCGGCTACGCGTCCACGCTCAACTTCCTTAACCTGCTTGAGTAGCTCCAGGTCAACACCGGCCTCATCCACCACGTAACCGGAGGAGTCAGAGAAGGTAACTACCTTGGCGCCCAGGGATTGGGCCTTTTCAATGGCGTAGATAGCCACGTTACCGGCACCGGAAACCACCACGCGCTGGCCTTCCATCGACTGGCCACGGGTAGCCAGCATGGACTGGGCAAACAGCACGGTACCGTAACCGGTGGCCTCGGTACGCACCAGCGAACCACCCCAGGCTAGGCCCTTACCGGTTAGCACGCCGGCATCGTAGGAGTTACGTAGACGCTTGTACTGGCCGAACAGGTAGCCGATCTCGCGCCCACCCACACCGATGTCACCGGCGGGAACGTCAACATTAGGGCCAATGTGACGCGATAGCTCAGTCATGAAAGACTGGCAAAAACGCATGATTTCGCCGTCGCTGCGGCCGTGAGGGTCAAAGTCGCTACCCCCCTTACCGCCACCAATACCCTGGTTGGTCAGGGCGTTCTTGAAGATCTGCTCAAAACCCAGGAACTTGATGATGCCTGCGTTAACTGAGGGGTGGAAGCGCAAACCACCCTTGTAGGGGCCCAGCGCAGAGTTGAACTCAACCCGGAAACCACGGTTGACCTGTACGTTACCGGCATCGTCAACCCACGGCACACGGAAGATAATCTGACGCTCAGGCTCAACCAAGCGCTCTAGCAGAGCGTTGTCGGCGTAATGAGGGTCCTTTGCTAGCACCGGTTCCAGAGAGGTAAGTACCTCATGTACTGCCTGGTGGAATTCAATTTCGCCAGGGTTACGGCGGATGACGTCAGCATAAACCTTATCGATAGCGGCGGTCATAGTGACCCTTTCCTAAGAGCTCCCGGAGGGGCATCTGTATGCAATCTCGGTACGTGTCTTAGCCTTGCAAAGAATTGTTTACTCTGGGTTACAGACGCAGAAAATCTCACTCCTTGACATAATGATTCATCTCACCTAAATGGTGCGTTTGAGACTTAAGGGACAGCCGGCGCAGCGTATCGCCGTGTTTTCATCCACCTCCAGGCTGTGGCACGCCCCTAGGCCAGAGGCGCATAGGCTGGTTGCGCCCAGCAGGGAGCCGCTGCGGCGTAGCTGCTCTACCATCACTGCCGCCAGTTGCGGGCTCACCCCAGCTTCTTGGGCGGCGCGCGTGAGGGTAGCGCCGCGCGCTAGGGCTTGGGTTAGGCGTTGGCGCGGGCCGGTTGCGCCCGCCTTAGAGACGCTGGCGCTAGTGCTCGTCTTAGGGCCGACGGCGCCGGTTGCGCCACTACTGCCAGGGCCTGAGCTGTCACCAAGGCCGGCTGCGCTGCTAGCAGCCGCTGCGACGCCGTCACCTGGGTTTTGGGAACCCCCCACGCGGCCGGCGGGGCCGACAACGCCCGCAGCGACGTCGTCGACCCCATTTGCACGGCGTAGGCGCGGCCAACCCAGCGCCACCCGCGCGGACTTCACCAAATCAGTCTCCCGATCTGGAACACCACCACCGCCAAGATCCAGGCCGTCACCAGCTGCACGCCCACAGCGCTAGCCGCCCTACGGGCCCCAATTTGGCGGGCCTGCTCAGCCACCGTAGCCAGGCAAGGCGTGTAGGTAAGCACAAACACCAAGAAGGCGTAGGCCCCCACCATGGCGTCGGCACCAGCAGACTTAGCGAAAGAGACACGCACCAACTTAGGCAGCTGACCCAAGTTATCGCCGCCATCTTCAGCGTCACCACCATCAGCTTCAGGATCCATGTTGTAGGAGGTGACCACCGAGGAGATTACGGTCTCTTTAGCCACAAAACCGGTCATAAGCGCACCGGTCATGTGCCATTCACCAAATCCGGCGGGCTTAAAAACAGGCTCTAGCACCTGGGCGGTGCGGCCATAAAGCGAGTCCTCCATAGGCAGGTTGGAGTCAGCGAACTTGTGACCGCCAGCCATGGGGATTGCCCCCATCAGCCACACCACCAGGGTCATCAGCAAAATGATCTTGCCGGCGCCCACCACGAAGGCCCATGAACGCAGCCAGGTGTTCTTCAGCGTCAC
>ERZ773066.910-NODE-910-length-15786-cov-2.771915_pt1 | contig 15786 bp, 8 predicted proteins | sample MGYA00580573_ERZ773066 | MGnify/ENA primary metagenome ERZ773066 (study PRJEB29015, sample SAMEA2738128) | human oral metagenome | biome: human oral; feature: human-associated habitat; material: saliva | place: China | collected 2203 ... | reverse complement strand
CTACGTGCATAGACAGAGGAAAACCACTACGTGAAGGCGCTTTTTTCTTCACGAGAAGGACACTTTTTCCTCCGCTGGATAAGAGGAATACGCGCGATAAAGCGAAGGGCTTGTGTATCTCTTCGGAGAGGCATATCGGGGAGCTGGGCGCACGATGCCTTAGCGCAATAAGTAGGGGGCAGGACTCGCGGCAACAGTCTCTGATGACGAGCCAATAGGAATAGGCCAGATACAGCTTCCCCCGCTATACACCCGACACATGGGGTATAGCGGGGGAGGAAAAAGGAAGAAAGTAAAGTGGCGCTTCTATCCCTTAGAAGCGGTAAGTCGCTGAGAGGCTTAAGTTGCGTGGCGAGCCAGGGAAGGAGCGCAGGCGGTCATAGCCCGAGACGTAGTAGTGCTTATCGAGGAGGTTCTTCGCATTCAGCTGGAGCTGTACATCGCGCACCTTATAGTAGAGAGCCGCATCGAGGAGGACATAGCCAGGGTAGGTGACTACATTGGCACGGCGGCCGACCTGCCCAAGACGCTCACTCACGCCATGGACACCGAAGCCGAGGCCAAGGCCTTCAAGTGCACCTTGAGGGATGACGAACTTCGTCCAGACGTTTGCCGAATGACGGGGCGTCCCAGGGCGCTGGAGGTTGAGGTCCTTCGTCCCCTCGGCAGCCTTGGTGATCTCAGCGACATTGTAGCTATAGCTGGCCATCACGCTCCAGAAGGGGAGGATCTTCCCCGCTACATCGACCTCCACACCGCGTGAGAGCTCCTCGCCGATAGGCACCATGCGGTTGGGCTCACCCGTGATCCCCGCATTGTAGAGCGTATTGCGCTGGCGGAGGCTGAAGACACTCAGCGTAGCCGTGAGGCGGCTATTGAGGTAATCCCCCTTAGCGCCAAGCTCCCAGAGCTCACTCTGCACAGGGTCGAAAGGCCCTCCCGAGGTAGGATCACTCTGCACGGAGACCGCCTGAGGCTCGAAGCCACGGATCCACGTAGCATAGACATTCGTCGAGGGGGTGATACCGTAGACCAGCCCGACACGTGGCGTGAAGGCATGCTGATGGGTGTAGCTCTTCGCCCCCTTAGCGTCCTGCACAACATCGGTGAACCACTCGATACGCGCCCCGAGGAGGAGCTGCAGACGATGCCACGTGAGCTGCTCCTGCAGATAGATCCCATTGGTGTACTGATCTGAGGGGCGTACGGCCTTCGACTCATAGATGTACTTCGTGACGTCTTGATACTGATTGCCCACGGTGGTGTTGAGGTCGAAGGCAGGGACATTCGTCCGCGGGTTGCCGTCCTTATCCAAGAGGTACTTAGCGATATCCGCCTTCTTGAAGGTCTTCGCCGTACCGCCGTTGGCGAGGAGGTAACCACCCGCCTCGATATAGGACGAGCCTGGAGCGAGCTGCGTATTGAAGTGGTCGTAGCCGAAGAGGAGCTTGTGCTGGACGGCTCCCGTAGTGACATTCCACGTCAGATAGTTATTGAAGGCGTGGTTACGGACGTTACGGAAGCGCTTCATGACACGCATCAGGACGAGAGAGGGATCATCCGTGCCATCAGCCTTCTTGACGAAAGCATTGTCCTGCGAGTGCTCCATCATATCCTCACTATAGGAGGAGTAGAGGTAGGTGCTATTGAAGAGGAGGCCCTCTGCCAGCTGATGCGAGAGGGCGAAGGTCAGATTCAGCGTCTGCTCACGCAGATAGTCATTGGCTGCCGACTGCGTAGAAGAGATGGGGCGGGAGAAGAGATCCCCGTCGCCAAAGATCGCGACACCACGGTCGAGCTTCCCAGCACTAGCGTTGTACACAAGGTCCACGTTGAGGCGAGTGCGCTCTGAGGGGAGATAGGTGATCGAGGGGGCTACGATCTGCGTCGTGAGCTTCTGCAGATCACGGAAGGTATCGGAGTTCTCATAGCCGAGGTTCAGGCGGTAGAGGAGCGTCTTGCGCTCATTGAGTGGGCCCGTAAAGTCGGCATAGGCGCGACTCGTATTGAAACTCCCAGCCGTCAGCGATACCGAGCGACGGGCTATATTGAGGGGCTTCTTCGTCACACGATTGATGACACCACCTGGGGCAGCATTCCCGAAGAGTGCGGAAGCAGGGCCCTTGATGACCTCGACACGCTCGATATTTGCCAGCGACGACTGACGCCAGAGGCTTGTCTGTGCGCGCATACCATTGAGGAGGTTGCCCGAATTGCGGTTGCCCAGAGTACGGAAGCCACGGATGGAGAAGTCATTGTAGAAGGAGTACTGATTGATACCGCTGATATTCTTCACCACATCATTGACGGTGATGGCACCTTGGTCTAAGACCAGCTCTTTCGTGACGTAGCCGATGGACTGAGGGACGTCACGCAGGAGCGTCGCCGTCTTGGTCCCAGCGAAGGACAGAGCATTACGATACGACTGCTCACGGCGCCCGATGACGTCGACGGTAGGCAGTGCTTGCTCGCGCTCATCGAGGATGAAGTGCAGGTCTGTGCCTGCTGCCTCTCCGAGGAAGAGGAGACGGCGCTGCGTGATATAGCCCATCGCCTGGATGATGACGGGCTGGCGTCCTGCGGGAAGGCCGTCGAGAGTAAAGCGCCCCTCACGGTCCGTATGCGCAGTGAGGCGAAGCTGAGGATCGCCGACGGCGAGGACTGCCCCCTCGATAGGAGCACCATGAGAGTCGGTGACACGACCACGGAGCTGTGCTGCAGTAGGCGTCGCAGCCTTAGTAGAGAGGGTATCTGGGGTAGCTACGGGCAATAGCGTTTCGCCTCGGGCCGCAGTGCTCCATACGAGCAGCCCCAGGAGTATACATTTCTTCATTGATGGATATACAATTGGTGAAATTAGGGAACGGATGTAAATGCCCTGCAAAGATATAGCCCTCACAAAATGAGCACAATACCTAAAAGTGAGTATTTCACGGCCTCCTATCTCCCCACTGCTGGGGTACTCCGTGACACCGACATAAAGCACCGCCGCCCGGCCGTCTCCGTAAGGGAGAGGGCCGGGCGGCGGACTATTGGGGGATAGAGACGGAGGCGGAGCTTACTGCTTGCCTTCGGTCTCTACTTCGGGAGCGATCTTCTTGACCAGCCCCTGAAGGACAGCACCAGGGCCTACTTCGACGAAGCGCGTAGCACCGTCAGCGACCATAGCCTGTACGCTCTCCGTCCAGCGTACGGGAGCCGTCAGCTGAGCGATGAGGTTCTTCTTGATGCCGTGCGTGCAGTTGACAGCGTGGGCAGGTACATTCTGATAGATGGGGCAGCGGGGTGAGTGGAACTCCGTAGCCTCGATAGCTTCGGCGAGCGCGACACGTGCAGGCTCCATCAGAGGTGAGTGGAAGGCACCACCGACGTTGAGACGCAGAGCACGCTTAGCACCAGCTTCCTTGAGGGCTTCGCAAGCGCGGTCGACAGCGTCGACATCACCCGAGATGACGAGCTGACCAGGGCAGTTGAAGTTGGCAGCGATGACTACCCCACCCTCGATGGTCTTGAGGATCTCGACGACCTTCTCATCGGGCAGACCGAGGATAGCAGCCATCGTACCAGGGTTAGCTTCGCAAGCCTCCTGCATAGCCAGAGCACGCTTGGAGACGAGACGCAGACCGTCTTCGAAGCTCAGCGCACCAGCAGCGACGAGTGCGGAGAACTCACCGAGGGAGTGACCAGCGACCATATCGGGCTGGAATTCGTCACCGAGGCAGAGCGCACGGATGACGGAGTGCAGGAAGACCGCGGGCTGCGTGACCTTCGTCTGCTTGAGTTCTTCGTCCGTACCAGCGAACATAATGTCCGTGATGCGGAATCCGAGGATATCGTTAGCCTTCTCAAAGAGCTCCTTGGCTAGGGGATGATTCTCATAAAGCTCCTTCCCCATACCCACGAACTGGGCGCCTTGGCCAGGGAATACATAAGCTGTCTTACTCATTTACTAAATTCTTCTTGTGATGATATACTTAGGGTCTTGGTATGCGAATTAAATCAGCTCCAGCGCCTTGACGAGGACCTTCCAGGTGCGCTCAACAGAGGCGATATGCACCTTCTCGTCGGGCGAGTGGGGCGAGCGAAGGTCTGGACCAATGGAGATCATATCCATATCAGGCATGACGCCCTGGATGATACCACACTCCAGCCCAGCGTGGACGACGGTGATCTCGGGGGATTTACCCGTGACCTCTTCGTAAGCTCGGCGCATCGTCTTGAGGACGGCGGAGGCAGCATTGGGCGCCCAGCCGTTGTAGGCACCAGCGAACTCGACCTCTGCACCCGCCAGATTCATCGCGCTCTCGATCTGAGAAGCGACGTACTCCTTGCGGCTCTCCGAGGAGCTACGCAGCATGAAGGTAGCGGTGAAGGTACCTTCGCCGACGAAGATCTTCGCCATATTCGTAGAGGACTCTACGATGCCGGGGAAGTCAGTGAGCATGCTCTGCACGCCATTGATGCACGCATCGAGGGCGCCGATGACGCCGTCCTGGATCTCTTCGGGGATGACCGTCTTGGGCAGATCCGTGCGCTCAAGGCTGAGGCTGATGCCATCCTCGATATTCTTATACTCCGTCTGCAGGGTGTCGAGGAAGTCCGAAGCGAACTCCCACAGGCCGTCAGCCTCTGCTTCGGGGATAGTCACGAGCGCGAAGGCTTCGCGAGGGATCGCATTGCGAGCTGAGCCCCCTTCGAGATGGACGAGGCGAGCGCCGTAGCTGGCGATAGCCTCCTTGAGGAAGCGCACGAGCTGCTTATTAGCGTTGGCACGGCCGAGGATGATATCCATACCCGAGTGACCACCGCGCAGACCCGTCAGGCTGATGCGCACAGCGATATCCCCTTCGGGCGTAGGCTCCTGGTCCTTGTACTCGAGCTTGACGTTGACGTCGAGACCACCTGCACAGCCAGCGAAGAGAAGACCTTCGTCCTCGCTGTCGAGGTTGATGAGGATATCCCCCTTAGAGAAGCCAGGCTGTAGGCCGTTGGCACCGACCATACCGACCTCTTCGTCTACGGTGAAGAGGGCTTCGAGGGGGCCGTGCTTGAGGGTATCGTCGGAGAGGACGGCCATCATATAGGCTGCACCAATACCATTGTCTGCGCCGAGCGTCGTATCACGTGCCGTCACCCACTCGCCATCGATGTAGGCATCGATGGGGTCCTTGGTGAAGTCATGCTCGATGTGGCTATTCTTCTGGGGCACCATATCGATGTGGGCCTGCAGGGTCACCACGGGGCGTCCTTCGAGGCCAGGAGTAGCAGGCTTGCGGATGAGTATATTGCCCGTAGCATCATGCTGAGCCTCGAGGTTCAGACGCTTTGCCAGAGCAAGGAGGTACTCTTGGACCGCCTCAGTGTGGAACGTCGGGCGGGGGATCTGTGTGAGATCATAGAAGTAGCTCCACACGTGAGCAGGAGACAGGGTCTTGATTTCAGCAGCCATAGTCGATTCGTTCTTAAGATGAATAATGGATAGTTATGCTCAGCGCACGCTCGCAGCTGGTGCGGTGCGTCTGCGCGTGTAGTGTCTATTGATGAAGGGAAGGGCGATGATCGCGATGAGACCCACGAGCGTGATCCACAGCGTCTGCGCCGTGTGCACGATGAGGGCGAAGTCCTTGGCAGGCTGGGCAGCCATACCAAAGGTAGTGAAGGTGATGATGACCGCAGCATGCCACGCCCCCATACCCGCCTGGACGGGCACGATGACCGACATACTACTCATGGCGAAGGCGATGCTCGCCACAGAGAGGGGAAGGTCGCGCGTGGCCTCGAAGGCGAAGAGTGCGAAGTAGAAGTAGCAGAAGTACCCGATCCAGATGAGGAGCGTCAGGAGAAGGAAACGCCCGCGGTGTGGCATATAGCGGATGCTCATCATCCCGTCCCAGATATGCAGGAAGAACTGTGCGATACGGCTCCCTCGGCGATAGCGCAGGAGCCAGATGAAGCCTGCGAGAGCGAGCAGCCCGACCACCACCAGCACCACCGACCACGGGGAGTAGATGAAGGCGCGGAGTGAGGCCTCCAGCTCGGGGTGGGAAGCAAAGTAACCGATGAAGAAGTCCGTCGAGCTCAGGATAATGCCAAGGAGGATCAGCCCCAGCATCGTCACGTCCGTCAGGCGGTCGACGATGAGCGTACCGAAGAGCCCAGCGAAGGGGATGTCCTCACGGCGCTCCATCTCGACGCAGCGCCACACCTCACCCGAGCGAGGTATCCCCATATTCACCGTATAGGAGCCGAGCACTGTGCAGACGGCATTGATGCGCCGTGGAGGTGCTTCTCCAGCGGTGAGCGGGCGCACAAGGAGCTCCCAGCGCAAGCCTCGGCAGAGGTTGCTCATGAGTCCAAAGAGGAGGCTGAAAAGGAGGATGGGATAGTTGACCCCCGTACGGAGGGTCTCCTGCAGCTCGTGCCAGTCGGTATCACGATAGAGGCCATAGAAGCCCAACCCACCGAGAAGCAGTGGGACTACAATCCAGAGAATGGACTTAAGGGTAGGATGGATCTTCATTCGACACACACCCACTCGAGAGGCGGGCAAAGCTCGAGGCTCGGCACCACACAAGGGAGTGTACTCTAATAGCTCTTAATAAATTGTACTACTTTAGTATAGCAAATGTAATAAGTTTTTAGTTATCTCCCATGCAGCAAGTTAAAGCCAAGAAGGCGTTAGGCCAACATTTTCTCACCGATCTCTCTATCGCCGAGCGCATCGCCGACAGCATCTCCAGCCACCGCGATCTGCCCGTACTTGAGATCGGTCCTGGCATGGGAGTGCTGACCCAATTCCTCCTCGAGAAGGGCTATGACACGCACGTCATCGAGATCGACACCGAGTCGGTAGCCTACCTCAAGGCACATTTCCCCGCACTCGAGGGGCGCATCATCGAGGGTGACTTCCTCAAGATCCCCATCGAAGACTACTTCCCTGGCGACGCCCCCTTCGCCCTCATCGGCAACTACCCCTACAACATCTCCTCGCAGATCTTCTTCCGCATGCTCGACTACCGCGAGCGCATCCCTTGCTGTGCCGGTATGCTCCAGCGTGAGGTCGCCCAGCGTCTGGCTTCCCCTCCGGGCAATAAGGACTACGGCATCCTAAGCGTCCTCCTGCAGGCGTGGTATGATGTGGAGTACCTCTTCACCGTCGATGAGCACGTCTTCAACCCGCCCCCCAAGGTCAAGAGCGGCGTCATCCGCCTCATCCGCAATGAGCGCACTGACCTCGGCTGCTCCGAAGCCCTCTTCAAGCAGGTCATCAAGACGGGCTTCAACCAGCGTCGTAAGACCCTGCGCAACTCACTCAAGGCACTCTTCGGAGCCGAGTACGCGGGCTACACGGCAGAGATCTTCTCCAAGCGCCCCGAGCAGCTTGGTGTCGAGGACTTCGTCACGCTGACGCGCCTCCTCGAGGAGCATCAGGCGAAGGCCGCTGCTAAGGCATAGCATTTACACAACACGATAAAGCGGGCTCAGATGATAGTCATCTGAGCCCGCTTTCGTATCTCTATTCACCATGCTTGGGAGCCGCATTCTCCATCCTTATAGTGAAGGGTGGCACGAACCTATATTGGTCGATGGGCGAACCACTACTGGTCGACGAAGTGACCAGTAGTGGTCACGATGCGAAGCAGTACTGGTCGATATTAGTCACCAGTACTGGTCACTTCGTCGACCAGTACTGGTTCACCCAATGACCTCCCGAAGGGGACATTCTGAGTTACGCCTTCTCGCGCACGGAGTAGCGTGTGAGTGAGGCAAATAAACGACCGCTCCCCCACCCCGTGCAGCTGTAGCACGAGGCGGGGGAGCGGTATGACTTTTTAAGAGCAGTGCGCGGTCTATTCCGTCAGCTCGACGCGCTCCGCAGAGGGAGGAGGCGTAGTCGCACCCCAGCTCTTGTTGGGGCGAGAGCCCATAGTGAAGACGAGCTTGCCACCGGCAGCCAGGTCGCTGTGGCGGATCCAGGGGCGATCGAGTGGCTTGCCGTTGAGCGTAGCCTTCTGGATGTACTTGTTCTCCGAGGAAGCGCCTTCCGCCTCGATGACGAAGGTACGACCTGAAGCCAGACGCAGTGTCACCTTCGAGAAGAAGGGCGTACCGATGTTGTACACAGGTATCCCAGGGGTCACGGGGTAGATGCCCATCATGGAGAAGACCACGAAGGCCGTCATACCGCCACCATCTTCGTCACCAGGCATACCCATCAGGCCGCCACGGAACCAGGTGTCGATGAGCTTACGCACCAGACGCTGCGTGCGCCAGGGAGCGCCAGCGTAGTTGTAGAGATAGGGGATGTGGAGGCTGGGCTCGTTTGACATGGCGAACTGCCCGACGTTCCCCGTCTGGTCGGGGAGCTTGCTGTAGAACTCCCACTTCGACATGCTGAGTGGTGTGCGCAGGGTCTCGTCCAGACGCGCGATGAAGCGCTCGCGACCGCCCATCAGATAGATGAGGTCAGCGGGGTTGTGCTGTACGTCCCAGCGGTAGGTGTAGGCATTGTTCTCATCGTAGTAGTCACGTGCACCGAGGCCACCTGAGAGCTCATAGTTGAAGGGCTCGATGAAGCGCCCCTTCTTATTCTTGGGGTGGAAGAAGCCCGTATCGTAGTTGAAGAGCTTGCGGTAGTCGTAGGAGCGACGCAGATAGTCGGCACTCTCCACGTCGTGACCGGAGAACTTCGCCAGCTGCGACAGGCACCAATAGTCGTAGGCAGCAGCAAGGCTGACGGCGACACTCTGACGCTTCTCCCACAGCGTCACCTCGGGGACGGTCTCCTTCTCCCCGATATCCAGACCAGGGAAGTAGCCTTCGCGATCCATGAATTCGGAGAGCTCGCCCTTAGGACGGCGCGTCCAGGGCAGGTAGGACTTCTCGGCAAGGGTCTTCTTCGAGGCCTGATAAGCGGCGCTGAGGTTGAAGCCCGAGAGGCCCTTAGCATAGGCATCAGCGAAGGTAGCGATGGTGTGCGAGCCGTTCATGCGGTGCGTGTCGCCCGTGACTTCGGGGAAGGTAGGCAGCCATCCCTCGGGGCTCTGCTCGGCCATACGGAGGTAGCTCGTGAGCATCTGCTGCTCCTTCACGGGATCGAGGAGGATACGTAAGGGGTGCGTAGCGCGGTAGGTATCCCACAGCCAGTCGTCGGTGTAGAAGGGTACGCCCTCGTCATCGTGGACCTTCTTGTCGAAGCCACTCCAGTAGCGGCCGTCCTCCGAGAGGCAGATCATACGCTCATAGGTGCGGTAGAGGGAGGTGTAGAAGACACGGCGCTCCTCGGGAGTACCGCCCTCGATCTCGACCTTATCGAGCGCCTTAGACCACTCGTTGCGCCCGTACTTAGCCACGAGATTGACCTCGAAGGACTGGATCTCCTGCTCGACATTGCGCTTGGCCTGCTCGACGCTGATGTACGACACGCCGTAGCGGAGGGTCACTCCCTGCTTAGCGAAGGAGAGGCAGAGGGTATTGCCACGTGCCACGCCATCGACCGTCGCGAGGCGGCCCGTGAGGGTATCACGCACGAGGCGCTCCGTGGGCTCAGCGTCTATCTCGGCATAGAGGTAGACACGCGTAGAGTCCTCGAGCTGCTGGTAGCCGAAGAGGTTCTTCCCCGAAGCGACGAGCTCCCCGTCGGGCGTGGAGAAGACGAGGTGATGACCAGCCTTAGCCCGCTCGAAGTTGAACTGATAGATCGCACTGCGGTACGAGGGAGCATAGCGCACACGCACCTCAGGCTCCAGCAAGGTCACCTCATAGAGGTAGGGACGGACGCTCTCACTATCGTAGCTATAGCGTGACACCTCGGGGAGGCTATCGCTGAGCGCACTCAGCGGGCTGATAGCGAAAGCCGATACGCCACGGTGCGACGTCAGGATCACCGGTAGGCCTGCGATCTGCTCAGAGGCATAGTCCGTACGCTGCGGGTGCACACGCATCATCCCATTAGGCAGATGCACTGTGGGGAAGGTGGGCACAAGGAGATGGCTAATATTCCCTATGTAGGGGTCTACATAGTCGATCGGTTCAAGGTTCTTTGGGCGACCAAGCCCCGCCGAGGAGCAGCCTACCAGTACGAGGCTGAGCAGGAGGCCCGCCAGGAGCGAGCGTGTCTGATGATGCATGGACGATAAATGAAACTTGGGAGGATAGCCCCCTATAGACGAGATGCCTTAGCACTCACCTGCAGGGCATATTCTCCTCAAAGATAACGAAAAAGCCCCATCTATCAGCGGGATAGATGGGGCTTCTTGCTATGTGGATAGCGTGCCGATGGGCTTACTTCTTCAGCTCAATGTCGACACGGCGAGCGCTGCTCTTGAGGTCGGTATTGCGGTCGACGCCACCAGCGATGCTGATGAGGCGATCAGGCGATACACCGCAAGCGATGAGGTAGTCGAGGACAGCCTGACTACGACGCTGCGAGAGACGCTCGTTCACGAGGGGATTCCCTTCGGGAGAAGCGTAGCCCGTGAGGTAGAGCTTCATATCGGGATCGCCTGCGAGGACGCGATAGACTTCGTTGAGAGCGAGGCGTGCTTCGGGAAGCAGATCACTCTTACCTACGGCGAAGAACACCTGACGCTTGAAGTAGGAGACGACGACCGTGTCCGTGCGGACCTCTGTCTTCGTCTGCACCTCGGGCTGCAGGGGCTGCTGGATGATCGTAGGAGCGGGCTGCTGGATGATCACCTGGGGCTGCTGTGCGGGCTGAGCCTGCTGAGCGGCACGCAGGGCAGCGAGCTCCTGCTGGAGCTCGCGCAGGAGCGAGTCGCTTGAGCTATTGTCTACGACGGGCTGCTGGATGACCGTCTGCTTCTGGCCCTTAGAGCGAGCGGGCAGGACGATAGCATCGCGGTCCGAGTCACGGCGCTGCAGGAGGAGGAGCATCAGCTGCTCGAGGCGATCGAGACGGCTATTGCTCACCTGAGGCTGTACCTGGGGCGCAGCTTGGGGTGCGTAGGTATAGTTCACGCTACCAGCAGGTGCGTAGGGCATGGGCTGCTGGACGGGTGCTACACCACCGAGACCGAGGGCACTGAGGAGCATCTGCAGCTTCACCAGACGGAGGTCTTCGGCCGTGAGGCCGTAGGTCGTCTGCTTGGTCTGCTGCTGGCTCTCCAATGCGATACGGGCTTCGGCGACAGCACGCACGGCACGCATCAGATCTTCCTCAGAGAGGGTGATGAGCGTGTCGGCCGCAGTGAGAGGCTGACTCACGCTCTGCCCTGCGCTCTGTGCCAAGGCGACAGAGCTAACAGAGAAGAGGGAGAGAGCAAGGAGGAGGGACTTCATAGGACGCATGTCTCTTAGAAGTTGAAGCGATAGCCTACAGCCAGCTGGTTGTTGCGGAAGGCACCACGAGCGGTGTAGTCAACGAAGACACGACCACCGAGGACGTTGCCGAGGGACGTACCGACGACAAAGTTGGGGAGGAAGCGTGATAGACCACCGATGCTATTGACACCCAGACCGACACCGAGGTAAGGCGTGATAGCCCCGTCGAGGAAGGTAGGCAGGTTGTAGAGGACGTTAGCGTTCAGACCAAAGCCCGTCTTCTTACCGAGAGATACATAGACATCGGGGGCGAAGTCGAACTGAGAGTCGAGGATCTGCATGTAGCCGCGAGCGCCTACGTTGAGAGCGAACTGATCACCGAAGTTAGGACCTACGAAGAGGGCAGCGCGGTTGAACTTCAGCGTTTCCTTAGCAGGCTCTACCTTGACTTCCTTAGCGTAGACTTCATCCTTCTCGTTCTGACCAGCGACGATGATGCGGTCACGACGGTTCTGCTCATTCTGCAGATACTGCTCGATGAGGCGGATGTCATCGCTGGACTTACCCGACTGCTGAGCACCAGCGATCTGCTGAGCCTGAGTCGTGTTGATAGCGTCGAGGCGGTCGATGACCTGGTCGAGGCGCTTGACGAGAGCGATGTTGGGGTCTGCCTTAGAGGAGTCCTGGCTCTGCAGCTGCTGGGGCTGTACCTGAGGCTGAGCCTGTACGGGCTGGCCGAGGAAGTTAGGAGCAGCGTAGGGGCTACGATAGAGAGCGTTCAGCAGGAGGATCTTATCGAGGTCAGAGAGGTTGCTACCCGTGACATCAGATACAGATACCTGTGAACCCTTCTCACGCTTGAGGTCGCTGACGACCTGATTGACGAGAGCGTCGAACTGAGCCTTGGTCAGCGTGACCGTACGGCCCTGCTGAGCGACCTGAGGCTTCTGCGTAGCGACCTGAGCCGTCTGGTTGTCGACGTCCGTGATGCGGTCAGCTACTTCGCTCTTCTCACGCAGTACGCGGGTCACCGTGACGGTATCGCGGCGAGAGACAGCATCAGCCAGCTCTTCGTTGAGCTTCTTGATACGAGCGTCGTAGTCAGCACGCTGAGCGTTGAGCTTCTTGATACGAGCGTCGTAGTCTGCACGCAGAGCGTTCATTTCCTCGAGGTTGGATTCCTGCAGGCGAGCGACTTCAGAGCGCGTCTGAGCATCGCTATAGCTCTGGTAGAGCTCACGACCGTCGCGGTTAGAGCGACCGAAGTTGAAGCGGACACCAGCCTGGTAGAAGGCGTTGACCTTCACGTCAGCAGGGTCGGTGACGCTCGTGATAGCAGGATTTTCCTGTTCGCTCAGCATAGCGTTGACGCTACCGTAGAGAGCGACATACTTGAAGAGGGGGAGCTCAAGACCACCACCACCGAAGAGGAAGAGGCCGCTCTTAGGCGTAGCACCCGTGATGGTAGGCGTGAACTTACCCGTGACTTCGCGATAACCAGCACCGAGGTTGAGGTAAGGCGTCAGACCACGAGGCATGTTCAGACGAGCGATGAAGTTACCCCCGTACATGCGGAGCTCGTTGTTCAGGTTGAAGTCGAGCGTACCAGGAGTCTTCGTAGCTGAGTAGTAGAACCCGCGGATACCGAAGATCGACGAGAAGTCAAACCCTGCAGAACCACCGAGGAACCACTGAGGCTGAAGGCCCGAAGCAGCGGGGTAGTCTACATAAGCGATACCGGGCTCGAGGACGAACTTGACGCCACGGAAGCCATCGGAGTACATGTTACGGTACGCACGAGAGATCGCATCGCCAGAGTCGTAGTTCGTGCCACCGAAGTAGATGTCAAGCGAAGCCTGACCCGTCCAGTTGTGGAGCTGGTCACCACCGTTAGCGGCAGAAGCGAGGTAGCGGTTGCTTGGATTGACGTTGAAGATAAGATCCTTGCCTTCGAGCGAGAGGGATACGCGACGGCCCATGTTGAACTTCAGACCTACACCACCAGCGCCGTAGATCTGCTTTTCCTTGTAGCTCGTAGCCGTGCCACCGACGGGCGTAGCCTTGTAGCCGAGCTCCATGACACCACCACCAGCGGTGAGGTAAGGCGTGATGAAGGAGTTAGACCAGAGGTTGAACTTGAGTTCACCACCGTAGCGCGTGATGTCTACGTTGGAGTCTTCGAGCTTGTCAGCCCAGTTGAGGAGCCATGAGGGAGTCGAGGAATTGTTCTTGAGCTTGCCCTTGAGGTCAAAGCTACGCTCATAGATCCCGCGGATCTCAACGAGGGGGCCGAAGCCGAAGCCAGCGCGCACACCCCAGAAGGGTGAGTCACCGAGGTTAAGCTTGCTGTCCCAGTGGGTGTAGCCTACTACGGGTGCGACCGTGAAGCTAACATCCTGCACCTGAGCCATAGCCTTGCTACCAATGCCGGCAAGCATCGTAGCGCAAAGAACCAAAGAAAGTTTCTTCATATACATTCTATTTTAGGAGTTGTCATGTTACTTGTCCTGGCGAGGGCTGAAGCTGTATGCTAAGGCTTCGTAAATAGCCCTCCATGAGCAAGATGGCATTAGATTCAGTGGGTCGTAGACTCAATGGATCCTCCCTCTAAAGGGAAGCCACCTCACCTGTTAAAACATTACAAAGATATAAAAACATTAACAAACAATAGTGAAGCCTCTCTATCTGGAGATAGACAGCGTATATTCATCTGAGGGTAAGATACAGCCCCTCAGCGAAGCCTATCTGGCACCGATCCCAGGAGGGAGGTTCTTATTATGTAGGTAAGAGATACAGCGATGACCTAATGGAGATAGTGTCCCAACGATTGGGGCCCCCTCCATTAGGTCGTTCACATTGGATAGCTTCCTTTACACTCAAGGCTACTGGCTCAGACCATTCAGTACGCCGAGCACCTCTTCGAGTTTACTCACAATCCTCTGCTGCTCCGCAAGGGGAGGAAGAGGGATTAACATCCCCCTTATCGTTGCCATCGAAAGACTTGGCTGTGCTGTTGACTTCTTTATCGCATCAACACCAAGCTGTCCCACAGGGCTCATCAGTGCAACTAAGATGTAGGGCAAAGAGATCGTAGAAAAATAAGGCTCAAGCTTTGCTACATTAGGAGCCAAATGATGCTCGTACTCAGATTGGAATATACAAACATCACCTATCCCAGCTCCAATGAATGTCATTAAAAGAGCTGGTCGATCAAGCTTACTTCTCTGTAGCAAATCAGACAATCGTTTAGGAATCCTCTCCGAGAGATTCTCTTTAAACCATCCCATTCGCACATTTTTAGCCCTCACGATAGGTATCTCATTCGACTCTGAAATGGTATCCTTAGTAAAGTATTTGGTATACTCAAAACCAGCCAACTTAGTAACAAAGAATAGTTGACAAATCCTCACCCATCTCCACGACTCGGGGATAGCAAAGGGTATTTCCTCATCGATGCAGGTGATAGTCTTCCCCACCTGCTCATAGTACTTGCCATCCTCAGCGCGGAAGATTGTGCTGTGGGCAAGGTCTTTCTTCTTGAGCTTGCCTGCGGCATAGAGGCGTTGCTTCTCGGCTTGGATCTCGGCAAGTAGCTCCTCGGCAGAGCCATCTTCGGCTTGCTGGGGGACGAGCTTCCCCTCGATAGCGTATTGCAGGATGGACTTCCTGAGCCGTCCTGGGATCGTGCTATTGAGCTGATCCAGCTCGCTCTGCGCCTTCCCATACTGCTCCACCCAGGGCATCAACTCCTCAATCTTTGCCACGATGCGCTCCTGCTCGGCAAGAGGGGGGAGGGGGAAAAGGGCTAAATTTCCATGGGTGCTTCCAAGCCGAGGCATCTTTACGCCATAGGCTTCTTTCATTGCATACTCCACAAAGTAAGGAGACCTCAGAAAGAATAGAGCATAGCGATTATAAATCTCTCCGAAATCAAACGCAAGTATCTCCGACGTACAGACCCCATCTTCATCTGCTAATACAACTTTATTAAGATAGGGGCGCAACTTACTGTATAAAATATTACCGCTATAGAATCTATGTTTATCACTCTTAGAGAGCACCTCGTAAAACCGCTTCTTCCTGAGAACCCGACCTGTTTCCTTTTCAATATCCTCAAGATCAAGCAACCAGCTATTAGATGATATCTGCCCACTCTTTACAGATTGACTTGATGAGAAATCCACCAGCAACCCCAGCCGAGCCCACGCCCATCCATCAGGCAGGTCGAACGGGATCTCGTCATCAATACACTTGACCTCTCCCGTAGCGGTAAACTCCTCATAGTAGGAATCATCCTCCCCACGAAAGATCACCGAGGGGTTCTTCTCTCGCTTGGCTTTCTTCTCCTTTATCAGGCGAGCCTTCTCCTCTCGGATGCGCTCCAGGAGGACTGAGGCGGGCTCATCGTTGGAGTCTTGGGGCACCAGCTTGCCTTGTATCGCTTGCTGGAGTATGGATTTGCGTAACTGATCTGCAGTCATAGAGGATAGAGGGTTCGACAGG
>ERZ773066.898-NODE-898-length-15865-cov-7.726629_pt1 | contig 15865 bp, 8 predicted proteins | sample MGYA00580573_ERZ773066 | MGnify/ENA primary metagenome ERZ773066 (study PRJEB29015, sample SAMEA2738128) | human oral metagenome | biome: human oral; feature: human-associated habitat; material: saliva | place: China | collected 2203 ... | reverse complement strand
CGAGTGGGCGATGGCGTACAAGTCGGTGGAGAACAATATCCGCCACGACTACCTGCAGCTGCGCCTGGGTGCGGAGGGTACGGACCGTGTGGTGGAGGAGCACCGCATCCGCTGCTCGCATTTTGATGCGTTCCGTTTCTTCATGCCGCAGGCGGCACCGATGAACGAGCTGCAGCCGACCCGCGAGACGCAGCGTATTCTGGAGCAGCCGGCGTGCCTGCACGCGAATATGGACGTGTACAAGTGGGCGTATAAGCTGCTGCCGCTGGTTGATTCGACCCTGGTCATGGATTGTTTCGACCTGGCGTGGGATGCGCGCGAACTGGATATGCGCGCGGCCCCCTACGATATTCGTGACTGGGGGTATGAGCCGATTCCGGTGGAGACGACCGAGGGTAAGGCTGAGTACGTGCGGATTCAGCGTGAGCTGTCGGAGCGTTCGATTGAGCTGCGTGAGCGTCTGCTGCGGGTGTGCGAGCGCTATCTTCCACCCCTCGAGGCGTAAAAGACGTGATTCGAGCCTCTTAGGGTATCCATCAACCGAACACATACCCCCGTTACGGTCGTTAGTACGGTAAGATGAGATACGGCTCATACAGAACCCACGCACCCAAGGAGTGCCCACACATGGCCCGTATTGTTGTTGATGTTATGCTCAAGCCCGAAATTCTTGACCCGCAGGGTAAGGCTATTTCTCACGAGCTGCCCCGTATCGGCGTTGATTCCTTCGTTGATGTTCGCCAGGGTAAGCGCTTCGAGCTGACCGTCGAGGGTGAGGCAACCGAGGAGCACCTCGCAGCTGCCCGCAAGGCTGCTGAAGAGCTGCTCTCGAACCCCGTCATCGAAGATGTTGTGAACGTTTCGGTTCTGGAGGACTAATACCTATGGCAGAGTCCCTCGCACCTACTGAAGTCCCCCTGGTTGGCGACTTTTCTACTTACTCCCCGAACCCCGCTTTCGCTGATGCACGCGTTGGCGTGGTGACTTTCCCCGGCACTCTGGATGACCGTGACGCTGCACGTGCTGTCCGTTTGGCTGGCGGTACCGTCGTTGAGCTGTGGCACGACGACGCTGATTTGAAGAACGTTGATGCCGTCATTATTCCTGGCGGTTTCTCCTACGGTGACTACCTGCGTGCTGGCGCTATTGCTGCGAAGGCTCCCGTGATGCGTTCGGTGATTGATGCCGCTAACGCTGCTGGTACCTCCGGTTCCGCTCCCCTGCCTGTTCTGGGTATTTGCAATGGTTTCCAGATTCTGACTGAGTCTCACCTGCTGCCCGGTTCGATGATTAAGAACGATCACCGCAAGTTCATTTGCCGTGACCAGGTTCTGCGCATTGAGAATAACTCCACCTCCTGGACGAGCAACTATGCTGCTGGCCAGGAGATTGTTGTCCCTCTGAAGAACCAGGACGGTCAGTATGTTGCTGACCCGAAGACTCTGGAGGCGCTGGAGGCTGAGGGTCGCGTGGTGTTCCGCTACGTTGGTTTCAACCCGAATGGTTCCCGTAATGACATTGCTGGTATCAGCAATGAGCGCGGTAACGTGGTCGGTCTGATGCCGCACCCGGAGCACGCTGTGGAGCCTGGCTTCGGTCCTTCCTCTTCTGGTTTTGGTGAGGTTTCTCTGCGCGGTGGCGCCGATGGTCTCGGCGTGTTCACCTCCGTTCTTGCCAACCTGATTAACGCCCGCTAACGCACGACAAGGATTCTAAGAAGTTATGAGCGAAAAGCAGTTTAACCTCGACACCGTCGAGCACGCGGCGGCAACCCCGGACACCGAACTCCCCTGGGCTGAGCTGGGCCTGAAGGAGAACGAGTTCGAGGATATTAAGGAGATTCTTGGTCGCCGTCCTACCGCGGCTGAGCTGGCAATGTACTCGGTCATGTGGTCCGAGCACTGCTCCTACAAGTCTTCTAAGGTTCATCTGAAGCAGTTCGGTGCGAAGGTCACCGATGAGATGAAGAAGGACCTGATGGTCGGTATCGGTGAGAACGCCGGTGTGACCGATATTGGTGACGGCTGGGCTGTTACCTTCAAGATTGAGTCCCACAACCACCCCTCGTACGTGGAGCCCTACCAGGGTGCTGCGACCGGTGTGGGCGGTATTGTGCGTGACATTATTTCCATGGGTGCACGCCCGATTGCTGTGATGGATCCGCTGCGTTTCGGCGCGATTGATCACCCGGACACCGCCCGCGTTATTGGCGGCGTGGTTTCCGGTATTGGTGGTTACGGCAACTCCCTGGGCCTGCCGAACATCGGCGGCGAGGTTGAGTTCGACTCCTGCTACCAGGCTAACCCGCTGGTCAACGCACTGGCTGTGGGTATTATGCGCCACGAGGACATCCGCCTGGCGAACGCATCGGGCGTGGGCAACAAGGTTGTTCTGTTCGGTGCACGCACCGGTGGCGACGGCATCGGCGGTGCGTCGGTGCTGGCGTCCGAGTCTTTCGATGACACCAAGCCCTCGAAGCGTCCTGCCGTTCAGGTGGGCGACCCCTTCGCTGAGAAGGTTCTGATTGAGTGCTGCCTGGAGCTGTTCAAGGGCTCCGTGGTTGAGGGTATCCAGGACCTGGGCGCTGCGGGTATTTCCTGCGCAACCAGCGAGCTGGCTTCTAACGGTGAGGGCGGCATGCACGTCGACCTGACCAAGGTTCTGCTGCGTGACCCCACCCTGACCCCGGGCGAGATTCTGATGTCTGAGTCTCAGGAACGCATGATGGCTGTTGTCTCCCCCGAGAACGTGGAGCGCTTCGAAGCGATCATGAACAAGTGGGGCGTGGAGTACTCCTTCCTCGGTGAGGTCACCAACTCTGGCCGCCTGGTCATCGAGTGGGACGGCGAGGTCATCGTGGATGTTGACCCCCGCACCGTCGCACACGACGGCCCCACCTACGAGCGTCCCTACGCTCGCCCCGAGTGGCAGGACGACGTTCAGGCTAACCACTTCACCGGTTCGGCTGCTGACGACTCCCGCCCGCGCGGCAAGGAGCTGGGCGAGGCAATCAAGGCGTTCATGGCGTCCCCGAACATGTGCTCCAAGTCCTGGATCACCAACCAGTACGACCGCTACGTTCAGGGCAACACCGCCCTGTCCATGCCGGATGACGGCGGCGTGGTGCGCGTGGACGAGAACACCAACCTCGGTGTTGCTCTGGCGACCGACGCCTCCCCGCGTTTCACCTACCTGGATCCGTACGAGGGTGCTCGCGCGTCCTTGGCTGAGGCGTACCGTAACGTTGCGACCGTTGGTGCACGCCCCGTGGCTGTGTCTGACTGCCTGAACTTCGGTTCTCCCGAGGATCCGGACGTCATGTGGCAGTTCGCTGAGGCTGTTCGCGGCCTGGCTGATGGCTGCATGGAGCTGGGTGTTCCGGTGACCGGCGGTAACGTGTCCCTGTACAACCAGACCGGTGGCAAGGCTATTAACCCGACCCCCGTGGTGGCGATGATGGGCGTGATGGATGACGTCACCCGCCGCACCCCTTCGGGTTGGGCTCCTGAGCATGACGGTCAGGCGATCTACCTGCTGGGTACCACTCGCGATGAGCTGGACGGCTCCGAGTGGGCTCGTTTCAAGGGTCACCTGGGCGGTCAGCCGCCGAAGGTTGATCTGGCTCTGGAGCGTCAGCTGGGTGACATGCTGGTGAACATGTCTCGTGACGGCATGATTGATGCCGCGCATGACGTGTCTGCTGGTGGTCTGGCTGCGGCTCTGTCGGAGGCTTGCCTGCGTTTCAACACCGGTGCCCGCATTGGTCTGGGTGAGGTTGCTGAGCGTGACGGCCTGGACCTGTTCACCCTGCTGTTCTCGGAGTCCCTGGGCCGCGTTGTGGTTTCGGTTCCGCGTTCTGAGGAGGTGCGCTTCAAGGATATGTGCACCGCTCGCCAGTTCCCCTTCGCACGTATTGGTGTGGTGGATGCTGAGTCGAACGCTCTGGACTTCCAGGATGAGGTTTCTATTGACCTGGATGAGCTGCGTGCAGCTCACGAGGGTACTCTCGCTTCTTACTTCGGTGAGGTTGCGAAGGGCTAGTCTTCGGCTAGTTTGAGACAAACGCCGAAAGGGGCGGATGCTTGTGAAAGCATCCGCCCCTTTTGTTATGCCCGCAGGCTTGTGCCCGCGAACTTGTACGTTGAGTGTTTAGGCGTTGAGGCGTTCAGGTTTATGCCTCGGCGACCTTGCGGCCCAGCTGCGCGAACAGGGAGGCGTTGATGCGGAAGCCTTCGATGCATTCGTCGATGAGGGCTTCGCGCTGTTCGTCGGTCATGGGTGCGTTGTCGAGCAGTTCGCGGTAGCCGTCCTTGAAGACCTTGGGCTTGGGCAGTTCGGTGAAGCGGTACATGCTCAGTGCTTCGGCGGGGATGCCGTAGTGGCGGCTGACCAGCGCTGCGACTGCCTGGCCGCCGGAGAGATCGCCAAGGTAGCGCAGGTAGTGGTGTGCGAGGTAGCGTTCGGGGGAGTTGACGGTAGCGCGGATGCGCTCTACGTATTCTGCGGTTGCGGGCAGGGGCGCGTCGATGTCGCCGTCCTGGCCGAGTGCGCGGATGTCTGCGCGGATGTATTCTGCGCGGTCGAGGCCGGGGTGGGTGAAGGGTTCGGTGATGGGGTTGGGTTCTGCGCGGTAGTGTGCGGAGACTGCTTCGAGTGCTTCGTAGATGTGCACGTACTGGTTGATGAGGCGCAGGTATGCCTCGGTGTTGAGGGAGCCGCCCATGAGGTCTTCCATAAAGGTGGAGTGTTCGGCGTTGTCGTGGACGTACTTGGTGCTTTCCTTCAGGCGTGCGGAGAAGCGTTCCTGGGTGGTTTCGGGGGCGGTCACGGTCATTGTGAGTTCCTAAAGTGGGTTGTGGGTGAACAATAAATGTTTTAGTGACACGATGTCACTAAAACATGATAATGACATATTGTCACCAAAAACCAGTTTTGGCAATAGTTTTCAAAAACTTTTGCTAAGGTATACCTCATGCACAAGTCACCCTAGGCATTAAGTTACACAAACATAGGCTAATAAGGCTAGACTTGATACGAACACCACAATCACAAAATTCAAGGAGACACCGAATGTCTACCCCCTCTCTCACCAAGCGCACCTGGGCGTTCTTGGCTTCAGCAACCATCGGTCTCAGCGGCGTCGCCGGCGTACCCGCGGCCTTCGCAGCTGAAACCAACTCCCACATCAGCGCCGGTGAGGTAACCGCAGCCTCAGAGCAGAGCCTGCAGGACGTCACCGTCAACTGGGGCCTGAAGAAGTCCTTCCGCTCCTACATCAACGGCCCCTTCTCCCAGGGCTCCCAGAAACTGACCGGCGTCACCACCAACGAAGACGGCTCCTACCACTTCACCTCCGCCGAAGGCACCGTAGCCAACGGCGAATACTCCGTCACCTTCACCGGCTCCTCGATTCACTACACCGCACACCACGGCCTGCTGGAAGTCATCATCTCCGACCTCTCCGTCACCATTAAGGACGGCGTGGGCACCGTGCGCGCCAACGTTCAGTCGCGCCCCTACAACGGCAACACCACCCCGAATGACCTGGTCGAGACCAAGAACATGACCATTGGCACTTTCAACGCCTCCGGTCTGAAGGTTGAGGGTAACACCATCACCCTGCCCAGCGTTGACGAGGAAAATGGCACCCGCGTCAAGCTTTCCGAAGAGGCAACCGGCGCCTTCGCGGGCTTCTACAAGGCAGGTCAGGAGCTGGATGCACTCGGCTTCTCCGCAACCATCGTGACCAAGGAAGCACCCGCGCCGAGCCCTGAGCCCAGCAACGAGCCCTCCTCCGCGCCGACCAGCGAGGCGCCCAAGCCCGCCGACCCCACTTCTGCAGCACCCAAGCCTGCAGAGCCCACTTCTGCTGCGCCGAGCGCAGCACCCACCTCCGCGGCGCCCTCCTCCCCCGCCGCAACCACCGAGCCCAAGCGTGACGAGAAGGTCACCGGCAACGTCGTCGAGTCCGGCACCCTCAGCTGGGATATCCGTGAGTCCTTCCTGAAGTACCTGACTGGCTTCGCGCACGGCTCCGTGAACGTTGAGGGTATGGAGAAGACCCCGGCTGGCGGCTTCAAGTACACTCAGGCATCCGGCGTGTACAACCCCGAGACGAAGACCGGTCAGATCAACTTTGCGGGCACCGCAGAGTTCACCGGCCACAACGGTCAGCTCAAGAGCACCATCAAGAACATGCGCCTGGTCGTCGTCAACGGCAAGGGCACCCTGGTCGCTGACGTGGACGCACTGACCCGCTACGGCAAGTCCGTTTCCAAGACCGGCCTGGCAATCGCTGAGGTGGACCTCTCCGGCGCGAGCGTGAAGGACGGCGTCTTCTCGGCACAGAACGCAGCAGTCACCCTCACCGATGAAGGTTCCACTGTGCTCTTCGCGGGCCAGTACCGCGGTGCCGACAACGCTATGGCACCGCTGAGCTTCTCCGTAAAGCTCAGCGAGCAGACCGCGGAGAACACCGTTGAGGTTCCCCGCATCTCTGAGAACAAGTCCTCCGAGGGCGGCGCCTCCGATAACAAGGGTTCTGAGAACGGCTCTTCGAACTCCGGCAACTCCGGCGCTAACGGCTCCGGTTCTAACGGTTCGGCAGGCACCTCCGGCAGCGTTTCTAACGGCGGTTCTTCCTCGAACGGTTCTGTCAGCAACAACCCGGCACAGCCTGTCTGCGTACCCGTCACCCGCACCCGCGAGGTGCAGGAGCAGGGCGCATCCGACGGCACCATTAAGAGCGCAAACCTTGGCTGGGGCGTGCGTGATTCCTTCCGCAACTACGTGCGCGGCGGCATCGCGAACGGCAGCTGGGAGCTGAACGGCACCTCCTACTCTTCGGATGCGTTCAACTGGTCTAACGGCACCGGCACCTTCAAGGGTGGTAAGGGTTCTATCTCCTTCAGCGGTTCGGTTCGTTTCACCGGTCACCACGGCATTCTGGACACCACCATTGCGAACCCGCGCCTTGAGATTAACGGCAATTCCGGTACTCTCTACGCGACCATGACCAGCAATGACCCCTCCGGCAAGGCAACTAACTACGGTGAGGTGGCACTGCTGAAGGTGGATCTTTCGGGTCTGCAGAGCTCCGCTGACGCTGTGAGCGTCAACGGTGCGGCAACCACCCTGACCGCTGAGGGCGCGAAGGCGTTCGCTGGCTTCTACGAGGCAGGTAAGGACATGGCTCCGCTGAGCTTCTCCGCGGCGATTAACGGCGCGAAGACCACCACCAAGACCGTGACCGAGACCGTCTACGAGGGTGAGGGCTGCGACCCGGTCACCGGCAAGCCTCTGGCTTCCACCGGTGCGTCCGGTGTTGAGGGCACCCTGGTTGCAGGTTTCATCGCTGTTGCAGCCGGTGCGGGTACCGTCGTGTACACTCGCCGCCGCAAGAAGGCATAACGGCACCTCACGAGGATGCCCACACTGTCGGCTCGCCCGTGAGACTCAACTATGAGGTTCACCGGTGAGCCGACACGGTCCGTGCGGGGGTGCAGATTTTCACTGCGCCCCCGCTTCAGGTGCCAGGTTTTGCCCCGGCGCCTACTCCAGTTTTTCTAGCTCCCCTTTTTTCTACGAGACTACGATGTTTTCTTCCCTTTCCTCTTCTGCCCTGAACCGCCGCGATGCAATGAAGTATGCGGCATTCTCCATCACTTCCGCGTTCCTGCTGAGCTCATGCGGTGTGGGTACTCAGAACCCGGCCGCTTCTTCAAGCACTTCGCAGGCTGTGGTGGATGAGCAGAGCACCCGCACCGTTTTGGAGAACCTGGCGGATCAGCTGCGTTCTTCTATTGCCCCTGATCAGAAGGCTCTGCGCGGCCCCAATAGCGCCGCAGATACCCCCGAAATTCAGCCGATGGTCGATACCCCCACCCCGGCTTTCCCCGTGACGTTCAAGGATTTCAACGGCACCGAGGTGACCGTTAAGTCCGCTGACCGTGTGCTGGCGCTGGATCTGTACGGCACTCTGGCTCAGCAGATGATTGCGCTGGGTCTGGGCGGTCGCCTGGTTGGTCGTGTCACCTCCTCGACTGAGCAGTCGCTGGCTCATCTGCCGCTGGTGACCCAGAACGGTCACGACCTGAACGCTGAGGCGATTCTGGCGACCTCCCCGGACCTGGTGCTGTGGGATAAGAGCAACGGCCCGATTGAGATTGTGGATCAGCTGCGCGCAGCGGGTGTGACCGTCGTGGTCTTCGATCATGAGCGTCGTATGGATAAGATCATTCCGCAGCTCAAGGCTGTTGCGCAGGCGCTGGGTGTTCCGGAGGCGGGCGAGCAGGTTGCTGCCCGCGTGCAGAAGGACCTGGATTATGCTCTGCAGGTGCTCAAGGACGTCGCCCCGAAGGGTGCACAGCAGGTGTCGTTCGCGTTCCTGTACGTGCGCGGTACCGCTGGCGTGTTCTTCGTGCTCGGCAAGGGTTCGGGCGCTGACGATTTGATTCAGGCTATTGGCGGCAAGGATGTGGCGTCTGAGCAGAACGCGACGAATATTATTCCGGCGACCAGTGAGGCGCTGGTGAAGCTGAACCCGGACGTCATTCTGACCATGAGCGGCGGCATTAAGTCCACCGGCGGTTTGGATGGTTTCTTGGCTCGCCCGGGTGTGGGTGAGACGAATGCCGGTAAGAATAAGCGCATTATCGATATGGGTGACGGCCAGATTCTGTCCTATGGCCCGAATACTCCGGCGGTGTTGCTCTCGCTGGCTAAGGCTGCGTACTCCACTCCTGCGGGAGCCCAGTAGTGGCTGCGGTGAAGAGTGCTACGGGTGCGCGGGATTATCGTGCTTCGCGTCGGCGTCGTGCTGGTCTGACGTTTGCGTTTTTGGCGGTGGCGCTGTGCGCTGTGATGGTGTTGTCTGCGGGTTTGGGTCAGTACAATATCCCGGTTGATCAGGTGGTTGCTTCTGTGGGCCGCCGTCTGGGTCTTGCCCCGGAGAACCCGGCGATGCAGCTGGCGGATAGCACCCTGTGGAATATCCGTTTCCCGCGTGTGCTGTTGGGTGTGCTGGTGGGTGCCGCTTTGGGTACTTCCGGCGCGGTGATGCAGTCGGTGTTTGGTAACCCGTTGGCTGAGCCGGGCGTGATTGGTGTTTCCTCGGGTGCGGCGGTTGGCGCGTGTTTGTCGATTGTGTTGAACCTGCAGTTCTTCGGTATTTTCACGACTCCTGCATTCGCGTTTGTGGGTGCGTTGGCGGCTACCGCGCTGGTGTATTTCCTGTCGCGTTCTTCGGGTCGTGCGAAGGTCCTGTCGATGATTTTGACGGGTATTGCGGTGACCGCGGTGGCGAATGCGATTATTGCGTTCCTCATGTTTATTGCTGATACGACGAGCCGCGATCAGATTGTGTTCTGGCAGATGGGTTCGCTGAACGGCTCCACGTGGAAGGCTGTGGCGAGCGTGTGGCCGGTTATTCTGATCGGCTTGGTGGCGTGTTTTGTGATGGCTTCTTCGCTGGATGTTCTGGCGTTGGGTGAGCGTGCGGCGCAGCATTCGGGCGTGAACGTGGAGCGCCTGCGTGCGGTGTCTATTGCGGCGACGGCTTTGTTGACGGGTGCTGCGGTGGCGTATGCGGGCATTATCGCGTTTATTGGTCTGATTATTCCTCACCTGTTGCGCATGATTTTGGGTCCGTCGAATCGTGTGTTGTTGCCGGCTTCGGCGTTGGGTGGCGCCCTGTTGATTGCGCTGTCTGATTTGGGTGCGCGTACGCTGGTACCTTTTGCTGATTTGCCGATTGGTATTTTTACGGCTTTGGTGGGCGGCCCGACGTTCTTCGTGTTGTTGCGTCGTTCCCTGGGTCAGGGCGGAGGTGCTTCGTGAGTGAGTTGTTGAGCCTGTCCGGTGTGTGTTTTAACGCTGGTGGGCGTCAGATTTTGAATGATGTGTCCCTGTCGGTTTCTGCGGGCGAGGTTGTGTCGCTGATTGGTCCCAACGGTGCCGGTAAGTCGACTCTGTTGGGTGTGATTGCTGGTGATATTGCGCCCAGTAGCGGTGAGATTCTGTTGGATGGCACCCCTCTGGGTTCGATTCCTGCCCGTCAGATGGCGCGTCAGCGTGCGATGCTGTTGCAGAAGTTGAATGTGGCGTTTTCGTATACGGTGCACGAGGTGGTTCAGATGGGCCGTACCCCGTGGAAGGGTACGGAGCGCGCTGAAGAGGATGACGCCGTGGTTGCTTCGATGATGGAGCGTACGTCGGTGACTCATTTGTCGGATCGAGATATTACGACTCTGTCCGGTGGTGAGAGTGGTCGTGCGCATTTGGCGCGTGTGTTTGCTCAGCAGACTCCGCTGATTCTTTTGGATGAGCCGACTGCGGCGCTGGACATTACACATCAGGAGCAGACGTTGCGGGTGAGCCGTGAGTTGGCTGCTGAGGGTGCCGCGGTGTTGACGGTGCTTCATGATCTGGATGTGGCGGCTGCGTATTCTGACCGTATGGTGTTGTTGCGTGGTGGCGAGGTGGTTGCTTCGGGCGCCCCTGAGCAGGTGTGTTCGGCGGAGTTGTTGTCTGAGGTGTATCAGCATCCGATTGAGGTGTTGAGGCATCCGGTGACGAATCGTTTGTTGATTCTGCCCGAGCGCTAACTCTGCTAGCGCGCTGATTCTATGGGGCGTTAGCGAACTGTCCCGCATACACTTTCCACCTCAAAATATACCAGTATTCGCATATATTAAATCTCCGTTCTGGAATGACTGAAATATCAGCTCATTCCAGGGCGGAGATTATCTTTATCCCCTTCTACACGGATACACTGAAAGGTAGTGTCCGCAATACTGAACTCTATTCAGTTCAGCATTCCATCCATTCGAGAAAGAGACCCCTGCATGGATCCTCAGCAGAAAACGGCAGCGTCTGCCGTTGCCGGCTACATTCCCGAATATTCTGAAACACCGCATAGCGGCTCCTTTGATATCGCCCAGCACGGCCTCACCAGCGATGACGTTGCACGCCTGACGGCTGAGGGTAAGGTCAATACCCAGAACAATAAGTCTTCTCGCACGCTGTGGAGCATTATGCGTGCGCACCTGTTCACGGTCTTCAACTTTGTGTTGGGTGCCTGTGGCGCTGTGGTGATTATGTACCAGCGTTGGGCTGATTTGCTCTTCCTGGGAGCCGTGATTGCTAACGTGGTGATTGGTTTTGTGCAGGAGTACAAGGCGAAGCTTGAGCTGGACCGCATCTCCCTGCTGGATCGCTCCCCCGCTACTGCCGTGCGTGACGGTAAGAGCGTTGAGGTTCCGATGGAGCAGCTGGTTGAGGGTGACGTTGTCATCCTCAAGCGCGGCGATCAGGTTCCTGCGGACGCTATTGTGCTCACCTCCGATTCTTTGGAGCTGGATGAATCCCTGCTGACCGGTGAGAACGACCCGATTGCTAAGCGCCCCGGCGATATGGTGCTGTCGGCGTCGAGTGTGCTGGGTGGTACCGGCCGCGTCCTGCTGTCTCATGTGGGTGCGAATTCTCGTGCAAGCAAGATTTCTGATGAGGCGCGCCAGTTCTCGCGTATTCAGTCTGAGCTGCGTGATGCGCTGAACCGTGTGGTCCGCTGGATTACGGTGGGTCTTGCGGTCATTATTCCTGTGGTGTCGTGGGGTCAGATTCAGGCGGCTGGCGGCCTGGAGACCGTGCAGCAGAACCACCTGTGGGAGCAGGTTTCTATTGCTGTGGTGTCCTCGGTTGCTTCGATGATTCCGCAGGGTCTGGCGCTGATGACTACCCTGGCGTTTGCGGCGGCGGCTGTGGCGCTGGGTCGTAAGCACAACATCCTGGTGCAGGAGCAGCCTGCGGTTGAGGTTCTGGCTCGTGTGGATGTGGTCTGCTTCGATAAGACCGGCACCCTGACTGAGGGTGGCGTGATTTTTGATTCGGTGCGCCCGCTGGACACCGTTGCTGAGGCTGAGGGCCCGGATGCTGACTCTGCCGAGCATACTTCCTGGCGTGCTTCTCTGCCCGCCGGCTGGGATGAGGCGCTGGCGTGGTTTGGTCACGATGAGAACGCGAACCCGACCGCTGCGGCTCTGACCGGTGGTTTCCCGGATAACTCCTCGGCGTCGGTGAGCGGTATTGTGCCGTTCTCCTCGGCTCTGCGTTTTAGCGCGATTGAGTTTAAGGATTCGGGTGCGTGGCTTCTGGGTGCTCCGGAGGCGCTTCTCTCCAAGGGTACCGCTGAGCGTGAGCGTGCCGCTGAGCTGGCGGCGCTGGGTCTGCGCACGATGGTTTTGGCGCATGCTTCTGCGGTGGTTCGCAATGAGAAGGATGAGCCGATTCAGAAGATCCCGTCGGATGCTGCCCCGGTTCTGTTCGTGATTTTCCGTGAGAATGTGCGTGCGGATGCACCTCAGATTGTGGAGTATTTCCACCGTCAGGGCGTGACTTTGAAGGTCTTCTCGGGTGATAACCCGTTCACTGTGGCTGCGGCTGCAAAGACTGCGGGTATGGATACTTCTGCGGGCGCAGTTGACGCGTCGACTCTACCTGAGGACGGTCCGGAGCTCGCTGAGGCTGCGGCTACCCACAATATTTTCGGTCGCGTGTCGCCCGAGCAGAAGAAGAACATGGTGATTGCTCTGAAGGAGCGCGGCCATGTGGTGGCGATGACCGGTGACGGCATTAATGACGCTCTGGCGCTCAAGCATGCAAGCTTGGGTATTGCGATGGGTAACGCCGCTCCGGCGACGAAGGCTGTTTCTCGCCTGGTTCTGCTGGACGGTAAGTTCTCGTCTCTGCCGGCTGCGCTGGAGCAGGGCCGTCAGGTCATTACGAACATTGAGATGGTGGCGAACCTGTTCTTGACGAAGACTGGTTTCGCGATTCTTCTGGGTGTTCTGTTCAGTATTTTCGGTTTGACCTTCCCGTTCTTGCCGCGTCAGTACTCGACTGCGGACTTCTTGATTGTGGGTGCGTCATCCTTCGCGTTAACCCTGTTGCCGAATTCGCGCCGTTACGTGCCGGGCTTCTTGCGCCGCGTGCTGAATTACACGGTTCCGAACTCGATTATTGTGGTTGCGATGCTGTTGGCGGTGACGTTCACGGCTCGCGGCATGGGTGTTGAGGATATCCGTCAGATTCAGACGGCTTCGTTCATTACTTTGGTGATGATGGGTCTGTGGAATTTGGCTGCGGTGGCTCGTCCGTTCAACCGTGCTCGTGTTCTGCTGTTTGGTGCGTTGCTGGCGGTGTTCTTCGCGGCGCTGTTCGTGCCGGTTCTGGTGGAGTACCACCAGTTCGTTACGGTGCTTCCGCACCTGCTGTGGACGGCTCTGGGTGCCGGTGCTCTGGGTGCCGCGCTGATTGAGGTGAATGCGCATCGTAACCGCCGCTGGCAGAAGCGTCATTACCCTGAGCTGGAGGTTGCTCCGCTGAATTTCTTCCCGGCTAAGAAGTAGTTAGTCGGAGGGTAGCTGCTTCGGTAGCGTGTGGGCCCCGTATCCTGTGGATGCGGGGCCCTTTCGCGTCTTCGGAAAGCTCCCCGTCCGGTGCGTGTCGGGGTGTTTCAGTGAGTGTTGGAGTGTACCGGGGCACACCAAAGTCCTGCCGAAGTCCTACCGGGAGGCTCCCTACACGCGGTGCTGAGAGCGTGTCTCAGCTATCACTTGGATGAAACATTTAACAGCTTCTGATAGCTTTTGCCTCTCACCTTGCTCTTAACCTGGGAAAACCCTTAGAGTTACAGGGAACTATTTGAGAAGGGAAACCTTCTTCAGGGTTGTTACTGGTTTGGCAGGCAAGACCTGAGTTACTCAACACCGTATGGGACGGCAGTATTTACCTGCCGAGAATCCCCTCTATTTGCTGTACCGAAGCTCCATAGTGGGCACGAGTGTAGTGCTTCCGGTGGTCGAGAGACTCGGGTCTTTTGTGTTTTCTGGGTTTCCCCGCTTCTGGGGTTCTCTCAGCGAGCGCAGCCTCCTGTAGCAACGTTTGGTAGACATTGACCGCATATCTAAGGAAGTATCGTGAATAACCGCGAACTTGGCGAGAAGATTCTTGACGGCCTGGGTGGCCCCGAGAACATCGCGCACATTACTCACTGTGCAACCCGCCTTCGTGTCACTCCTGTGTCCAACGATGCAGTGCAGAACAAGAAGATTGAGGGCCTGCCCGGCGTTCTCTCTGTGATTGAGCAGTCCGGCCAGACTCAGGTTGTTCTGGGCGAGCGCGTTGAGGCTGTGTACAACGAGATCAACGCTCTGCCTTCTATGTCCGGCCACGCTGAGGGTGACACCAAGGTTGAGGCTGAGGGTAAGAAGTCCGGCTGGCTTACCAACGTCTTCGACGTTCTGTCTGACTCCTTCCGTCCTCTGCTGTGGGCACTTCTGGGTACCTCGATGATTCTGACCCTGATTGTGTTCCTGCAGCAGCTGGGCTTCTTCGGCCAGTACACTGACTTGACCGGTCAGAGCGTGAACATCGACATCATTAACGGTGCTCGTGTGGCTGACCCGGAGGCAGCTAAGGCGCTGAACACCCAGTGGATGCAGCAGTTCGCTTTCTGGTACATCCTGAAGGCTGCTTCGCTGTCGGTTCTGAACTTCATGCCCATCATGCTGGGCGCTACCGCTGCTAAGCGTCTGGGCGCGAACATGTGGGTTGGTGCGGCTATCCCCGCTGCGCTGATGACCGGTACCTTTACCGATCTGACCGCTCTGGCTGACCCCGCCACCAAGATTCTGAACGTTCCGTTCTTCGGTCTGGATCTGCCGCTGTACGCATTCAGCTACACCGGCCAGGTCTTCCCCCCGCTGCTGGCTGTTGCTCTGCTGGCTCCGTTTGAGCGCTTCCTGAAGAAGGTTATTCCTTCGATGCTGCAGATGGTGTTCGTGCCGATGATTTCGGTCATCGTTCTGGTTCCGGTGACCGCGTTCCTGGTTGGCCCCATCGGTATCGGTGTTGCTATGGGCATCTCTGACTTCCTGAAGATGGTTAACGACCAGGCTCCGGCTCTGGTTGGTGCTCTGATTGCTGGCCTGTACCTGTTCATGGTTCCGCTGGGTCTGCACTGGCCGCTGAACGCTGTCATGATTAACAACCTGCAGACCATGGGTACTGACTTCATTCAGTCCCCGATGGGTGCTTACAACTTCGCTGTGTTCGGTGTTGTGACCGGTGTGGCTATTAAGGCTAAGCACGACCGCGAGCTGCGCCAGACCGCTGTTGGTGCGTCGATGTCCGGTCTGCTCGGTGGTATTTCTGAGCCGTCCCTGTACGGTGTTGTGCTGCGTTACAAGCGCGTGATTCCGATTATTCTGGTTCCCGCTGTTATTGGTGGCGCTACCATTTCCTTCCTGGGCGTTAAGTCCTACGCGTTCGCGTTCACTTCGCTGCTGTCGATTCCGGCGATGCAGCCTTCTCACCTGTACGTGATTGGTCTGGCTATTGCGTTCTTCGGCGCTATGACCGGTATTCTGCTGTTCGGTTACGAGTCGAAGGCTGATGCTGTGAAGCATGCTGCTCAGCGCGCGGCTGAGGCTGCTGAGGAGTCCGCTCCCAAGGCTGAGGCTGTTGCTGCTAAGGCTGCTCCGGCTGCTGCCGCTACTGCGACCACCGCTGTTGCTGCTGAGGCTGCTGCACCCGCTGCTTCCGCTGGTGAGGTCATTGAGCTGCACTCCCCGATTGAGGGTACTGCTGTTGCTCTGTCTGATGTTCCGGACCCGATTTTCGCTGCAGGCAAGCTGGGCGAGGGTGTGGCTATTGAGCCGACCGGTACCACTGTGGTTGCTCCCGCTGCCGGTAAGGTTGCTGCAACCTACCCCTCGGGCCACGCTGTTGGTCTGAAGCTGGAGAACGGTATTGAGCTGCTGATTCACGTTGGTCTGGATACCGTGAACCTGGACGGTAAGGGCTT